>Ga0081540_1001697_pt1 | contig 18682 bp, 13 predicted proteins | sample TabmetS2T1R1_FD_71024 | JGI IMG/M metagenome (GOLD analysis project Ga0081540, IMG submission 71024) | Tabebuia heterophylla rhizosphere microbial communities from the University of Puerto Rico - S2T1R1 | ecosystem: Host-associated > Plants > Roots > Rhizosphere ... | reverse complement strand
GCTTGCGGCCTCAAACCGGCCTGCTCGAGGAATTTCTCGTGCAAGGCCATTGGCAGGACAGGTTTTGCGGTTGCATTGACCGTCGCGCGGCTCCTGAGCTGCTCGTCCGGCAGCTTCAACGGATTACCCTGTTGCCATTGGCTAGCGTCCGACGCGAGGTTCGTCAGCGATGTCAGGTAGACATCGAGCATCACTTCGATCATGCCGTCCGGAAACAGCGACGTGACCACGTCCCATGCAATGACGAGTTCGCCTCTGCTTTCCGACACCTGGCAGTCCAGCATGACCTGCGGGGTCTGCGTCAGATTGAACGTCTGCTCGGAGGAAGCCAGAAGCTCGCCGGCGCTGCTCCCGTCCCCGTCGGCGCCGAGCAGGCTGGTGAAGACAATCGGCATCAAGACCGGCCTGCCCATTCGCTGGGAAAGCAAGCGCAAGACCTGAACGCCGGTGACTGCGCTGTGATCCAGGTCGCGCCACAACTGCTCCTGCAGCGCACGGGCCCGCGATGCAAACGTCGCGGTGTCTGAATGCTTCACTTCCAGCAGGTTCATGGATGTGAAGTCGCCGATGATTTCAGCGACGGCCGGATGCAGCGGCTTGCGATCGAACAGGATCAGGTTGAGGGCAAAATGAGACTGCCCACTGAACAGCGCCAGGACGTCGGCGAACCTCGTCAACAATACGACCGCCGGCGTGACGCCGGAGACCTTGGCGTGCGTCTGCAGCGCCTGCCAGGCTTTTGCGGAGAACCTTCTTGAAAGCCGCACGAACTCGGGCTTTCCGACGCGCCTGATGTCCTGGGTGAGCGGCAGGCTTGGGGCCGGCGGGAAATCGGCCAGTCGTTCATCCCAATATTGCCGGGACCGAGTGGCCGCGCTGGACGTTTCGAGGCTCCGTCGTGCCAGGACATAGTCGCGGAATCCGCAAGCCGGGCGGATCAACTCCTTGTCCGGATCGCCATAGAACTCCTTGAGATCACGATTGAAGATGGAGAAGCTCCAGGCGTCACCCACGAGAATGTCAAAGCTCACGAACACCCGGACCATGCCGCCCGGCAAATGCGCCACCCGAATTTCGAACAATGGCCATCGGGATGCGTCGAAAAGCTGATGGGACATCCGGGCCCGCAGGGAGCCGAGCCGCTCGGCCAATTCTTGTCGAGCTAGATCCTTGAAATCGTCGACCGCGACTTTGTATGGCGGAACCTCCCGCAGGACCTGCTGTTCGCCTGACGGCAGAATGACGGCCCGTAGCATGTCATGCCGTTCGATGACGCGCGCCGCGCCGAACTCGCGCAGCGATGCCTGCATTTGAGGGCTCGGCTTCGCCATCTCCAACGCCACCCATAGCGGCGAGAATGCGCCGGTGAAGCCCGTGTTAACAAAGCCGATCAACTGATGCATTCGGTCTGCTTCCGGCGAAAGCGGTGCGAAGCTGATGCGCCGCTCGCTGTCCCTCGCCTCGAGCCAGGCGGCGATAGCCATTGTCTCGGTCAGCACCCGCCCTGCATCCGTGATCAGGACCGGCGTTTCATGCCGGGCATTAATGCGGGCATAGGAAGCGTCGCGCATCTCGCCGAGCATATCGACCCGGCACAGGCGATAGGGTTTGCCAAGCCATTCGAGAGCGGCGACAAGCCCCATGGAGCTTCCGGCCGGGAAGCCATAAACAAGAATCGGTTCCATTCACATGTTCTCCGTGATTTCTGCTGATCACGCTGCGCAGCGTGGCTGGAACCTAAGCATCTCGCTGCCCAAGTAAATTACGCACCTTTTTGTAACCACGAGCCGCCGATGAAAGATCTTGTCTCCCGCTGCCCCATCGAAGAGGTGATGCAGATCATGAGCGGCCGCTGGCCCACTCTGCTGATCTACTATCTGAAGCAGGGCACGAAACGCTTCAGTGACCTGCGCAGGGACAACCCCACCATCTCGCACAAGATGCTGACCCTTGAGCTTCGCAAGCTGGAGGACGCCGGCATCGTCGCGCGCACTGAATTCGAGGGATACCCGTTGCGCGTGGAATACGATCTGACCCCGGCTGGCCTCAAACTCGTGCCGCTGCTCGACGCGCTGGGCGAGTGGTGGGAAGCCGTTGAGGCTGGTCCTGCTCAAGCCGGTACGTCGCCGGTCAAGGTCAAAGGATTCAGGAACTGATTCTCCGGAATCATCCATCTGGTGGATTGGATGCCGGCCCGGGAAATGTTCGCCACCAGCGGCTTTCCCGGTGTTGCCGCTCGACGGCGGGACGACCATGATGTGAAATCTCCTTGTGAAATCTCCTTGGAAAGATGTTTGGAAATTTCGATGTTGGAAGACAAAGCGGATGTCGTGGTGCTCGGCGCGGGCATCGTCGGCGTGTCAACAGCCTATGCCGCGCGGCAGCGCGGAATGTCGGTCGTTCTGATCGACCGGCGCGAGCCGGGCAGCGAGACCTCCTACGGCAACGCCGGCATCATCAGCAGCGGTTCGATCACCCCGCTCAATAATCCCTCGCTATGGAAGTCGCTGCCGAAATACCTGACCAACCGCCACGCGGCATTGCGATGGAATCCGGTCTGGGCCGCCCGCAACGCGGGCTGGGTCGCGCGCTTTCTGGCCGATACGGCCGCGTCGCGCCTCAAGCCGCGCGCGGCTGCCCTGCACGGATTGATTGGCGCATCGGCAAAACTGCACCGGGAGTGGATCGTGAAGGCGGAAGCCGGGCACCGCATCCGCGAGACCGGCTGGTTGAAGGCGTGGCGCGGCGATGCGGTCGCATCGGCGAAGCAGGAGCAGGCCCTCTTGTCCGAATACGGCATCGCCAGCGAACTGCTCGATCGCCAGGCCATCTCCGCGCTCGAGCCGGATATCGTGCCTGTCTATAAAACAGGCCTGCTGCACACCCAGACCGCTTCGGTCGATTCGCCGGGCGCGGTGGTCAAGGCCTATGCGCAGATGTTCGCGCGTGCGGGCGGCGATGTCAGGCAGTCGGAGATCAACGCGATCGTGCCGGATGGCGACGGTTGGCGCGTGGCACTGGCCGCAGGCGAGATTTATGCGCGCCATGTCGTGGTCGCGCTGGGACCGTGGTCCGCGGAAATCCTGCGGCCGCTCGGCTATCGCCTCCCGCTCGCCTTTGAACGCGGCTATCATCGCGAATTCAGGCCGAACCCGGCGCGTTCGTTGCGGCGTCCGATCTACGACATCGACGGCGGCTTCATCATGACTCCGATGGAGCAGGGCATCCGCGTCACTTCGGGCGTCGAACTGACCGATCGCGATGCGCCTTCCTCGTTCGCTCAGATCGATCAGGTGGTTCCGCTGGCGCGTGGCGTGGTCGAATTCGGCGACGCCGTCGGCGAAACATGGCGCGGCGCGCGCCCGACGCTGCCCGACAGCTTACCCGTGATCGGCCCTGTGCCCCGGCACGCCGGGCTCTGGCTTGCCTTCGGCAACCAGCACATCGGCTTCACGACCGGCCCCGCGACCGGCGCCGCCATTTCCAACATGATCAGCGGTGCGCCGCCTCCTTTCGACGTCACGCCGTTCGCGCCGGACCGCTACATTTCATGACCTGCGCATCACAAGCCGGGATGCTGCGGCCTTCTTGGTCGCGCCACTCTATCCTTGCATCAGGCGGCGCCGCTGGCGCACCGCTAATCCGGCAGAGAGCAGCATGACGAAGCCGAGCAATCCGCTCACCCCGGCGGTCATGAAGAACGGCTTCACGTCCGCGCCGGGGCTGAGGTCGAGCAGGATCGGCGGCGACGCGACCGCGAGGTTGTTCTTGCGGTAGTGCTCGGCGACAGGCCCGGGAAGACCATCACGCACCAGAACGCCCGGTTCCGTCGTTATCTGGAAGGCCGGCGTTCTCGGCGAAAGCATCAACGTGCGGCCGCCGCCGGGCGGCGTATAGGCCGTTATGTCGGTCTTCATGACGTAGACGATAGGCTGGCCCGGGCGCCAGCTCGCCGGAGTCAATGGAACGTAGCGGTCGAGCATCGTCGTGCTATCCCGTTTGGTCCCGAACTCGATGATGTATTCGGTTCGCGCGATGCCGGTGATCGTCACATGGGTTGATCGCGGCGTGTCGCCCTTCGACAGGTCGACGCTCTCGACGTCGAACGTTTCCATCAACTTCACATAGCCGTACCAGCCGGCACCGGCCGCGACCGCGAGGCCCACGACACCCAGCAAGGCGAAAATCGCGGGCGATCGAGGGCCCGAGCTGGGATCGCCCATCTGGCCCTGCATACCGGTAAGCGTGACAAGGGTGGCGGCTGGCATGCCCAGGACCAGCATCGGAAAGAGCAAAGTGAGCTTCACACGGTAGGAGCCGAACTGCTCCAATTGCCACTCGGCGGCCATCCGATAGAGCCCTGTGTAGGCGTACCACTCGTAGACAGCATAAGCGCAGACCGCCGCGATGTAGAACCAAATGACCCACTTCAGAACGGACTTCATCATTCCTCCAATGCGAGCATCGGCTGCAAATGCGCAGCGACGCTCGGTCGGGATTGCGTCAATCCTGCGGTACGGACTGAGACATATTTTGGACGTCGTAGAATAAGACGGATGACTTGCGCTTTTTATTCCTTGGGGGATTCCGCAAAAAATGATCGGCCGCACCTGCCCGGCAGCGTCAGGCCGAGCGCCGCAAGCGAGGCACCAGCACCAGCTCGGACTCGTTCGCTGCCAATCCGCTCGACGCCGCCCAAACGGCGGCCGTGCGGAGCCATCTCGGCGCAGATCGCTCGAAAAATGAGCGTCGGCCTTTCGAAAAGTCACACAGGGGAGGGCGCCGAAGCCATGCGACGTCTTGAGCCGGCAGACCCTGATGCCGAATTGGTCCGGGAATGGCCAAGTTTCTCAATCAAAGCGAGGCGAAAGATTGCATTCCGCGTTGGCACACACATTGCAACCATCGCAACAGGCCGTCGTCGCGGCGGGAAATCGTTGCAATCGTCTCTTGCATGGGACGACAGTTTGGTGACACTTCTCGCTTGGCCGGCCTGAGAACGTGGGTGCGCTCCGTCGGCCTTGGGGTATTGTAGATGTTGCGTCTGATTGCCCGGCGTCTTGCTCTCGGCGTGCTGGTTGCGCTGACCGTGATGACGCTTGCATTTCTGCTGACGCGGTTGTCGGGCGACCTCGCGATTTCGATCGCGGGCCCGCAGGCGACACAGGCCGACGTCGAGATCGTGCGCAAGGCCTACGGCCTCGACCGCCCGCTTTACGTCCAGTTCTTCGCCTGGACCGGCCGCGCCATGGTCGGCGATTTCGGCCAGAGCTATTTCTTCAAGGACAGCGTGGCCAACCTGATCCAGAAGCGCCTGCCGATCACGCTCACCCTCGGCCTCGTGGGCTTGAGCCTTGCATTGGTCATCTCGATTCCACTCGGCATCCTGGCGGCGCTGCGCGAAAACACCTGGATCGACCGCAGCGTCACCCTGTTCACAATGGTGGGGCAGGCGGTGCCGAGTTTCTGGCTGGCGCTGATCCTGATGATCGTGCTCGGCCTGCAGCTCGGCATCCTGCCCATTTCAGGCACCGGCACCTGGCAGCACTTTGTGATGCCGGGCATCGTGCTCGCCTTCACGGCGATCCCGGCGCTGACGCGGCTGACGCGCTCCGGCATGATCGAGGCGATGGCGTCTGATTACATCCGCACCGCGCGCGCCAAGGGCCTGTCGCGGGCGCGCATCATCTTCAAGCACGCGCTGCGCAACGCCGCCATTCCGGTCGTGTCGATTGCCGCGGTCCAGCTCGGCTTCATGCTGGGCGGCTCGATCGTGATCGAGACGGTGTTCGCGCTGCATGGCGTCGGCTATCTCGGCTGGGAGAGCATCGCCAAGAACGATTTCCCCGTGGTGCAGGCGGTGGTGCTGGTGCTGGCGGTGTTCTATATCGGCCTCACTCTCCTGGCCGACATTCTCAATGCGCTGCTCGATCCGAGGCTGCGCACGGGATGAGCGCGCCGATTGCCATCCAGGCTCCCCAAACCTCGCGCATCGGCACGGCCGGTTTCGCGATCGGCATTGCCATCGTCGCGATCGTCCTCGCCGCTGCGCTCATCGGCAATTGGCTAGTGCCGCAGGATCCCTTCACGCAGGACCTTGGCAACCGTCTCAAGCCGCCGTTCTGGATGGAGGGCAGCGAGGCCGGACACCTGCTCGGCACCGACCAGCTCGGCCGGGACTATCTCGCGCGGCTGGTCTATGGCGCGCGCATTTCATTGCTGATCGGCATCATGACGGTGATCACATCGGGGTTGATCGGCATCACGCTAGGCGTGCTCGGCGGGTTCTTCGGCGGCCGCGTCGATGATTTCGTGCTGTTCGCCATCACCACGCGATTGTCGATACCGGTCGTGCTGGTCGCGCTCGCGGTCGTCGGCCTGATGGGATCGGGCCTCGGGCTCGTCGTCGCTACCCTCGGGCTGCTGCTGTGGGATCGCTTCGCCGTCGTGGCGCGCGCCACCACCATGCAGGTCCGCAACCACGATTATGTCAGCGCGGCCTGGTGCGCCGGCGCCTCGATGCCGCATATCCTGATCAAGGAGATCCTGCCGAACATCGCCAGCCATCTCGCGGTGGTGGCGACGCTGGAGATGGCGTTGGCGATCCTGCTCGAAGCCGCCTTGTCGTTCCTCGGCCTCGGCGTGCCGCCGCCGCTGCCGTCCTGGGGGCTGATGATCGCCGAGGGCAAGGACTACATGTTCTTTTCGCCCTGGGTGATCATGATCCCCGGCGTCGCGCTGGCCGTTCTGGTGCTCGGCATCAATCTGGTCGGCGACGGACTGCGTAACCTGCTCGGCGCGGAGCGGCTGCGATGAGCGCGCTCCTGGAAGTGGAAGAGCTTCAGGTGATGTTCGGCGGCCGCACCGCGGCGGTGCGCGGCGTCTCGTTCCGGGTCGAGAAGGGTGAGACGCATTGCCTGGTCGGCGAATCCGGCTGCGGCAAGTCGGTCACCGCGCTGGCGGTGATGAACCTGCTGGCGCGCGGCGGCCAGCGATCGGCGAAACGGATGAGTTTTGCCGGCACTGATCTGACGTCATTGTCGGACCGCGAAATGGCGCGCCTGCGCGGCAATCGCATGGCGATGATTTTTCAGGAGCCGATGACCAGCCTCAACCCGGCCTTCACGATCGGCTCGCAGATGGCCGAAGTGTTGACGCGCCACAAGGGAGCCTCGCGCGCCGCCGCGCTCGACCGTGCCGCCGAACTGATGGGCCGCGTCGGCATCACCGCGCCCGGCATGCGGCTCGGCCAGTTTCCGCACCAGCTTTCCGGCGGCTTGCGTCAGCGCGTCATGATCGCGATGGCGCTGATGTGCGATCCCGAACTATTGATCGCCGACGAGCCGACTACCGCGCTCGACGTCACCGTGCAGGCGCAGATCCTGCGGTTGCTGGCGAGCCTCAAGCGCGAGTTCGGCCTGTCCATCCTCTTGATTACCCATGACCTCGGCATTGTGGCGCGCGTCGCCGACCATGTCTCTGTGATGTACGCCGGCGAGGTGGTCGAGCGCGCGCCGACCGCGGAACTGTTTCGCGCGCCGCAACATCCCTACACGCGCGGCCTGTTGTCCTGCGTGCCGGTGCCGGGCCGCGCACAGCGTGACAAGCCGCTCGGCTCGATCCCGGGCATCGTGCCGACGATCGGGCCAGACTTCACGGGCTGCGCCTTTCGCTCGCGCTGTGCCCACGCCAATGAGACCTGCGCGCGCGAAATTCCGCGGCGGCCGGCGGGCGAGGCGCATGATTATCTTTGCCGGCTGGAGCCGGACTGGGCGGAGCTGCAACCCGCATGACCGCCGCGATCGAGGTAGAGAACCTGCGATGTGAATTCCGCGTCCGCACCGGCCTGATGTCGGCGGAGAAACGCGTCATCGCGGTCGACGACGTGACCTTCAGCGTGCCGGCCGGCAGCGTGCTCGGCGTGGTCGGCGAGTCCGGCTGCGGCAAATCCACGCTCGCGCGCCTGATCCTCGGACTGCTCAAGCCGACCGCGGGAACGGTGCTGGTCGATGGCAAGCGCCTGTTCGATCTCGACCGCAAGGCGCGCGCCCGCCTGATCCAGCCGGTGTTTCAGGATCCGTTCGCCTCGCTCAATCCGCGCCGGCGCATCAGGGACATCGTCGCGTTGCCGCTGGAAGCGCAGGGTACATTCACGCGCGGCGAGATCGCGCGCCGGGTCGGCGGCATTCTCGAACGCGTCGGCCTTTCGGCCGCGATGGGCGAGCGCATGCCGGCGCAACTCTCCGGCGGGCAACGCCAGCGCGCGGCGATTGCACGCGCGCTGGTGCTGGAGCCACGGATCGTGATCTGCGACGAGCCGACCAGCGCGCTCGACGTCTCGGTGCAGGCGCAAATCCTCAATCTGCTTGCCGATCTGCGCCGCGATCTCGGACTGACCTATCTCTTCATCAGCCACAATCTCGCGGTCGTGGAACACGTGGCGAGCGAGGTCGCCGTGATGTATCTCGGCCGGATCGTCGAGCGCAACGAAACCGACGCGCTGTTTCGCACGCCCCGTCACCCCTATACCAAGGCGCTGCTCGAAAGCGTGCTGACGCCGGAGCCGGGACGCGGCGTTCCGGACATCGGCCTCGGCGATGCCATGCCTGATCCTTCCAATATTCCGCCGGGCTGCCGGTTCAACCCGCGCTGCCGGATCGCGGTCGAACGCTGCCGCCATGAGGCACCAGCGCACATGGTCCGTCCGCCCCAGGGAATGGTAGAATGTCATCTGGCCTAGAGCGTGCGTCACGCCGCTTTACAAAACACAAATAATGGAGGGCGATATGCGTATGCAAAACAAGCTCGGCGCGATATTTCTGGCGGCGGTTCTGACGGGTGCCGGCGCGCTGCCCGCGGCGGCGCAGAAATCCGCCGACACGCTGCGCATCGTGATGCGCGACGCGCTGCCTAACGTCGATCCCTACTACAACAATCTGCGCACCGGCGTGGTGATGCATCACCAGGGCTGGGACACGCTGGTCTATCGCAATCCGGATAGCTTCAAGCTTGAGCCGCTGCTCGCAACCGAGTGGAAGTTTCCGGACCCGACCACGATCGAGTTTAGCCTGCGGCCCGGCGTCAAGTTCCACGACGGCAGCGCGTTCACGGCGGACGATGTGGTCTACACCATCAACCTCGTCGCCGATCCCGGGAGCCGCGTGTCGACACCGGCGAACTACAACTGGATCGAGAAGGCGGAGAAGACCGGTGACCTTTCGGTGCGCGTGACGCTGAAGCGGCCGACCCCCGCAGCGCTGGAATATTTCGCGCTGGTGCTGCCGATCTATCCCAAGGCGTATCGCGAGAAGGTCGGCGCGGAAGGTTATGCCAAGGCGCCGGTCGGCGCGGGTCCCTACAAGATGACCAAGGTGGAGTCCGGCGTCTCCATCGACTTCGAGCGGTTCGACGATTACTGGGCCGGCAGCCCCAAGGGGAAGCCTGCGATCAAGAAGATGAGCGTGCGCTTCGTGCCTGATGCGACGACCGAGATGACGGAATTGCTCGCCGGCCGCGCCGACTGGATCTGGAACATGAATCCCGACCAGCTCGAGGCCGTGAACCGGATGCCGCATCTGCAGGCGGTGCGCAAGGAATCGATGCGTGTCGGCTTTCTCTCGCTCGACGCCGCCGGCCGCACCGGGGCCGACAATCCGCTGACCAAGCTCAAGGTGCGTCAGGCGATCTGGCACGCGATCGATCGCAAGGCGATCGCCGACAAGCTCGTTACCGGCGGCAGCCGCGTTCCATCAGCGCCGTGCTTCCCGTCGCAGTTCGGCTGCGATGCCGAGGCCGCGATAGGCTACGACTACAATCCGGCAAAGGCCAAGCAGCTTCTCGCCGAGGCCGGCTATCCCGACGGTTTTGATGTGGAGCTTGCAAGCTACGTGCTGCCGCAATGGGGCGCATCCGTGCAGAACTACCTGCATGCGGTCGGCATCCGCGCCAAGCTCAACCAGCTCCAGACGGCGGCGCTGACCCAGCGCGCCAAGGCGGGTGAGCTGCGCGCGTATCTCGGAAGCTGGGGCAGCTTTTCGATCAACGACGTCTCGGCGTTCCTGCCGAACTACTTCGACGGCGGCGCGGACGATTATGCGCGCGATCCCGACGTCCAGAAATGGCTGCTCCAGGGCGGATCGTCCATCAACCCGGAGGTACGCAAGGAGGCTTATTCGCTGGCGATCAAGAGGATCACCGAGCAGGCCTACTGGGCGCCGCTGCATACCTATGTGACGACCTACGGTCACTCCAAGCAGCTCGACTTCACGCCGTATCCGGACGAGCTGCCGCGCTTCTATCTGGCGAAGTGGAAGTAGGGCTGCGCGCGAATTCAACGAGCCGGGGCTGCGCTGCACCAGCCTGGCTCGCTTCCGCGTCATTGCGAGGAGCGAGCGGCGACTTGTCGGCCGTAGCTCGAAGAGCGATTGCGGAAGCAATCCATCTCTCCACGCATGCGGCGAAGTGGCGCCTGAACTAGTGACTTCATTCACAACTTGATGTTGAGCCTGATGATAGCATGTCATCACGTGCTTCGCTGAGAGCGGCAGATTGTGTTGTCGTCATCGCGCCGATGTTGATCTGCGCGACGGGAATGTCATTGTTGCTGCCGTAAATTGCGAGACACATCCGCGTTCACAAAAATTTCTTGGTCGAGGGAATTTTACTTTCTCGAATTTCGGCGTAGATGTATGTCACAGCGCAAAGTTGAAGATATTTTACCAAGAGCCTTACAGTAGAATCAAAATTCCCGCAGTTTCTCAAAGCGATGTATCGCGTCCGGAGGGCTGTCATGCGTTTCATCAAGATTCTCGCTTTCGCCGCAACCCTATCCGCAACGACATGCCTGGTAACGGAGGAGGGGCGAGCGCAATGGGGCGGCTGGGAGAGTTTGGGCGGCGTCATTCTGGAAGAACCCAATTGCGTTAGCTGGGGCCCAAATCGCATCGACTGCTTTGCGCGCGGCACCAATGCGGCAATGTTTCATCGCTGGTGGAACGGCTCGGCCTGGGGCGGCTGGGAGAATCTTGGCGGCATCATCCTTGAAGCGCCGAACTGCGTGAGCTGGGGGCCGAACCGCATCGACTGCTTCGCCCGTGGCACCGACCAGGCGATGTTTCATCGCTGGTGGGACGGCAACTCCTGGGGCGGTTGGGAGAATCTTGGCGGCGTCATTCTGGATCGGCCCGAATGTGTGAGCTGGGGACCGAACCGTATCGATTGCTTCGCGCGCGGCACCGACAGCGCGATGTGGCACCGCTGGTGGAATGGCTCGGCCTGGGGAGGCTGGGAGAATCTCGGCGGCACCATCCTGGAGCAGCCGAGTTGTGTGAGCTGGGGTCCGAACCGCATCGACTGCTTCGCCCGCGGCACCGACGCTGCGATGTGGCACCGCTGGTGGAACGGTTCCGCCTGGGGCGGCTGGGAGAGTCTCGGCGGCGTCATCCTGGAGCAGCCGAACTGCGTGAGCTGGGGTCCGAACCGCATCGATTGCTTCGCGCGCGGCACCGACCGCGCGATGTATCATCGCTGGTGGAACGGCTCGGCCTGGGGCGGCTGGGAGAATCTCGGCGGCATCATCCTGGAATCGCCGAACTGCGTCAGCTGGGGCCCGAACCGGATCGACTGTTTCGCCCGCGGCACCAACCTCGCGATGTTCCATCGCTGGTGGGACGGCTCCAATTGGGGCGGCTGGGAGAGCCTCGGCGGCGTCATTCTGGAATCGCCGAACTGCGTGAGCTGGGGCCCGAATCGCATCGATTGCTTCGCCCGCGGCACAGACCGTGCCATGTGGCACCGGTGGTGGCCGTGTCCGTCATGCGCGATCGGCGTGCGCAAATCGATCAACGCGTTCACTGCGGCCGAGTTGATGTCGCTGCGCCGCGGCGTCGCCACGATGATGTCGCGGAATTCGGCGGCGCGGGACAGCGCCGACTTCCGGCGCAGCTGGATCTATTGGGCGAACATGCATTTGCATTTCGGGGCGGACTGCGCCGGACCGATCACCGGCACGGGGATGGCGGGCGTGCAGACGTTCACCGCTACCAACGCCACCGAAACGGCGACATGGTGCAAGTGTCAGCATCGCACCCCGCCGTTCCTAACGTGGCACCGCATGTATCTCTGGTATTTCGAGCGGGTTCTCCAGGAGGCGGCCGGCGATCCCTCGCTTCGTCTGCCCTATTGGGACTATGCGACGGACCCCGGCCTGCCGGCCGCGTATCGCGCCGCAACCTATGTCAATGAGAACGGTGCCACGGTTCCCAACCCGCTGCGTGTCGAGGCTCGCCAGCCCGGTCTGAATGCGGGCACGTCGACTCTAGCGGCGGGGGTTCGAACGGCGGCCGGGGCGATGACGTCGACGTCCTACCTGTCGTTCAACAACGCGCTTGATATTACCCCGCACGGCGCCGTCCACTGCGCGATGGTCGTGAACGGATGTCCAAACGGCGGGTTGATGGGTTCGGTGCCGGTCTCGGCGCTCGATCCGATATTTTACGCGCATCACACCAACATCGACCGGTTGTACGAATGCTGGCTCAGGGTCAACGAGCCGGCGCGGCTGCCGACCGACGCGGGTCACCTCAACACGCAATTTTCATTCATCGACGCCGACGGCAGCGCGCCGCAGCGCCGCGTAAGTGATATGCTGCGCCTCTCCCAACTGGGCTATTCCTACGCGACGGGCGGGGATTGCCCGGCCGCTCCGCTGGTCGCCGTGGCGGAGGGAGTGGCCATGCAAGGAGCGAGCATGAGTGATGCCCCCCGAGCCCCTCCAACGAGCGAAAGAGCGATCGCGACCGTCGGTCAGACGCGGCTTGAGCGCGGCGTGACGACGGTACCCATGAGCGTCGCGCCCGCGGCGATGCAGAGCCTCTCCGCAACGGCCGAGCCGTTGGCCGGACGCCGCGTCCGTCTCGTCATCGACGGCCTCAAGTTCGATGCCGCGCCGGGAACGCTCTACAACGTCTACCTCGTGAAAGATGCCGCGCGGGAGCAGGTTGGCGTGATCAATTTCTTTAACTTCGCGGCGCCCAGTGGCGGCGCACATGCGGATCACGCGAGCAATGCCGGCCAGTTCGAGTTCGACGCCACGGATGCGGTGCACCGGCTCGGCATCGGTCCATCCGAGCAGCCTTCGCTGGTGTTCGAACCGACCACCGGCCTGTCCGACTCGGCGCCCGAAGCGGCCGCTGCGTTGATCAAGCCGGACGCCAATGTCCGCTTCGACAGCGCCCGTCTCGTGGTCGCTCCGTAAGGCAGCGGCTGCGACGGAGCGTCCGGGCGCTCCGTTGCAGCCGCGCTTCACCCCGCCGTCACATGCACGCCGGGCTTCTGCCCGGCGTTCCACTTGCCGCCGATCGCGCGCTCGATCTGCGCCGCCAGTTGCAGCAGCAGCCCGTCATTGGCTTGCCTGGCGATCGCCTGGATGCCGAGCGGCAGGCCGTGGTCGTGAGTTGCGAGCGGCAGCGAGATCGCGGGGATGCCGCAGAGATTGGCGAGCGGCGTAAACGCAAAATTGCGCCAGAGATTGCCGAACCAGTCGAGCACCGACGGATTGTCGCTGATCGTCAGATATTCCGTGGTGCCGACCTTCGGTGTCGGCAATGCCGTGATCGGAGTAAGGATGATGTCCCACTCCTCGAAGAACGCGCCGAAGCCGCGCGAGGTCGTGTTGAACACTGCCTGCATGCGCGCCCGGTCGGCAAAGCTGATATGCCGGCCGGCTTCCCAGATCCGGATGTTGATGGGTTCGATGCGATCGGCCGGCGGCCGCTCCAGGTTGCGCGGCGCCAGCATGTTGCCGATCACGACCGCAAAATTGCTGATGTAGCAGGTGGTCTGCGCCGCGAAGGCTTCCGCGTAATTTACGTCAGGCAGCGCGTAGTCGACGTGGTGACCAAGGCTCTCCAGGAAGCGCCCGGCCTTTTCCAGCTCTGCCGCGATATGCGGCGTCGCCTGATAGTCGCCCCACTGGTGCGAGAGCGCGATCTTCAGTCGCGCCGGATCGCGCGCGATCATTCGTGTGTAGGGCTCGGGCGGACTCCAGAACGGCATGAATTCGCCCGGCGCGGGGCCGCGGCAGGCATCGACGAAAGCCGCGGTGTCGCGCACCGTGCGCGACTGGCAGCCCTGGATGGAGACCAATCCGCTGAGGTCGGACAGATGCGGCGACAGCGAGAACACGCCGCGCGAAACCTTCAGCCCGATATTGCCGTTGACACCAGCGGGAATCCGGATCGAGCCGCCGCCGTCGGTTGCATGCGCGATCGGCACGGCGCCGGCGGCGACCATCGCGGCACTCCCGGCCGACGATCCGCAGGTGGTGTAGTCGGTGTGCCAGGGATTGCGCGTGACGTAGACCTCGGGATTTTCCGCCGAGCTGCAGACGCCGAATTCAGGCGTGGTGGTGCGCCCGATCAGATTGAGCCCGGCCGCGCGCATCTTCGTCGTCAGGAACGTGTCGGCCGCGGCGCGATTGCCGCGCATGTAGAGCGAGCCCATTTCCTGCAGTCGGCCCCTCAATGTCGGGCCGAGGTCCTTCATCAGGAACGGAAGCCCGGCAAAGGGGCCATCGAGCGCGGTGCCGTCGGTCGCGGGGTCTGCGACCGCATCCTCGAACACTTCGACCACGGCAGAAAGTGGGGGATCGACCTTGGCGATCGCGGCGGCCGCCTGCGCCGCCAGCTCGGCAGCCGTCAGTTCACCCTTCGCGACGCGCGCCGCCAGCGCAACGCCATCATGCGCGGCCCACTCGTCCCAGCTCATCGGCAAATTCATGCAGTCATCCTCTTGGAACAGAAGCGGACTTTAGAGCATGATCCGGAAAAGTGGATACCGGTTTTCCGAAAAAATCATGCTCAAATCAAAGAGATAGAGCGGGATGACGATTCGAAGAAACGTCATCCCGCTCTGCATGATCCGGAAGAGCAGGGTATTGTTTTCGGGGTCAGCTTGCCGGCAGCCCCGCCGCGACCATCAACTGCATGATGCGCTCGGAAGCTTCGAGATAAGCCGGGCTGGAGTTCTTCTTCGGCGGCGGAACGGTGTGGTAGTTAGAGCCGGGGCGCAACTCGCGGCCCTTTTCCATCGCCTCTCTGGCTTCGTCGGTTTTGCCCAGTTGCTGATAGGCCGCCGCCAGCAGCATATGCGTGCGTCCGCTGGCGGATGTGATCGCGATCGACTTCTGCAGCCATGGCACAGCCTCTTCGGCGCGGCCCATCATCATGCAGGCCCAGCCCGCGCCGATCATCCAGGTCCAGCGCGAGACCTGCGGCGTGTCGAACCGGTCAGCCTGCTTGAACGTCGCCAGTGCGTCCTCGAAGCGGCCGGTTCGGATCTGGCCAAGGCCGATGTGATACAGCGCGATTCCGTTCCACGGATCCAGGCTCAGGGCTCGCGCGCAAGCCACCAGGCTCTCGCGGAACTGGTTGGTGGCGTTAAGGAAGCGGCAATAGGCCTCGTGCGCGGGGATGTGATTGGGTTTTGCGCGCAGCGCCTGCTGCAGCATCGCCTCGGCCTTGGTCTCCGCCGCCTCGCGCTCGGCCGGGCCGATCCACACCATCTGCACACCGCGCATCAAGAGCGCGGCAAGCGCGACCTGAACGTCGGAATTGTCGGGGTCCTCGGTGAGCGCTTGTTCCAGCATGGCCTGCGCGGCCTTGAAACGTTCCGGCGAGGTCTGATTGATATGGGCGGTGGCCTGTTCGATCGCGACCTTGCTCTTCGCCGCGGATGGCGTGTCGGCATTCAGCAACTCGTTGATGCGCAGCGCCAGCGCGTGGCCGACGCCCGCCGCCAGCCGTGACTGCTGGAGCTGCTCATCCATGCCTTCCGTGATGGCGACGGAATGCGACGTCGTCCACTTGACCTCGCCGGTATCCGTTGCGGTCATGCGCGCCCGCATCGTCCAGGTCTGCTCGCTCTTCTGCAGTTCGCCCTTGACCACGAAGTCGGCCTTTGCCGTGGGCGTTTCCGGCGCCAGCACCCGGATGTTCTCGATCTTCGCCAGCCCGTCGGTGAGACGTCCGCCGACATGGGTGGCCATCTGGGCGACAAGGGGGTCGTTGCTCTCATCTGCGATCGGCATCACGACGATGGTCGCGGGCCCTCGGGCAAAGATCAGGCCGGGGCGCACTGTCAGCACGGCGATGGCGCTCCCGAGAATGGCGAGGGCCAGGGCGGCTGCAAGCGCGGCGGGGGACCGCAGACCGAAATCGAACGCCCGGCGTCTTGCCGGTTCGCGGTTTGTTTCGGCGATGGCTCCGGTCTCGGCCGGGGCGGCCGCAGGCTGGCCGGCCGGGGCCGCTTTTGGCGTGGTCGGGACGGCCACCTCGGTCACTCCGGCCTGGGTCGCTTTGGCCCCGGTCACTTGGGCCTGGAACAGATAGCCGCGCCCCGAAATGACCCGGACCACCTCGCGCTTGTCGTCGCCGAGCGCGGCGCGGATCTCGCGGATGCACTGGAACAGGCTGTCCTCGCCGACATGGACGTTCGGCCAGACGGCCTCCATCAATTGCTGCTTGCTGAGAACGCGGCCGGCATTGGTGGCGAACAGCCGGAGCATCTCCAGGGCCTTGGGCCGGAGCTTGATCGTGCTGCCATCGGGCCGGCGCAGCTCCGCGCGCTCCGGATCGAGCTCAAAACCAGAAAAGCGCAGCACCGTCCCCTCCCAGCGGCAACTTTGCCCTTTTAGTCCCGGGATCGACCCGAAAAATGTGCCGAAACGCACAGGCATGCCGAATATCAGAAAAATTTCAGAATGTATCAACCGCCGCATCAGGACACCCCGGCGGCCCAATGCGATGCTCCAGATACCGCCGAGGCGACGAGGGAATCCCGGATGAAATCGAGGGTGTCTATGCCAAGCGCCGACAGCGAAGGCACTGTGGTTCGCCGGTTGCCGGCTACCACGCTGACCGCGGCGTCGGCCGAAATGAAACGGCGCAACGGCTCTGCGACCGGTGTCACCTTCGAGGCCGACTTTTTTAAAGTCACCCGCAACGCCGCCGGCAATGGCGGCGCTCGCCAGGGTGGTGAGCGTTACCATCGGACCGGAATTTTCATGCTCAAATCAATTCGCCTCGTCGAAGACAAGTCCATTGAAGATGCCGATCAGCGCGTAGAGCAACGATCGAACTGCATCGCCGTGAACCTCGCCCAGCTCAGGGCCGAACTGTCCTACCTCAATCGTCTGGAGGAAAGGCGCGAGACCAACGTGGCCAGCCTGAAGCGCCTGAAGGAAGCGCGTGACGCCCTCATGAACGAGGGAAGTGAAGTCGCGAGGATCTCAACCTCGCGAAGGTTCTAGAGCGGCCGGAATACCTGCGGACGACGCAGGGACTGTCGGCGCGCTCGATCTGCACCGCCAGTTGCGGCAGCAACCCGTCATCGGTTCTTCAGGAACGAAAATCGATGCTGCGCACGATGATGCCGGGGGGCGTGCCCTCGAACTCCCGGGCCTCGAATTTGCGGGACGCGCACGCTTCGATCCGGTCACGTAACCGCGCGAACTGCTCCTCGCGCTGGTTTGCCGGCGTCCGCGGCACGTGCTCCAGTTCATCCATCGCCGAAGCACTGACGGCGCAGGGCACTTCCCTGGCGCCGTCCATCATGGAAAACAGCAGGACCATCCTGTCGTCGTCATAGCCTCGGATGTTGCCGCGCGCGAACGTCATCAGGCTTTCCTTCCGAAACGGAACGATCTTGTCTTCCCGTCGACCGCTGTACCATCGCGTTCTACAACGAAGCATCCCCTCGGACTTGATCCGTGGGTGGATACCGGTTCGCATCGCAATCCAGTTTACACAGATTGCGTAGACTTATCTGCGCAGAAAACGCGTCAAAAGAAGAATCTGGTCCTTCCTTTTTGTTACCGGCGGCGGATTGATTTCTGCGAAACTGCGCAGGCAGTTCGCTTCGGAAGAATGCAGGCCCGAGACGAAGGGTCCGCTGACCTTGGTCGAGCCGCAATCAAACCTTGATCAGCCGCAGCTTCGTCCCCCAGGGATCGGTGGTCTCTATGCCGTTCGCGATCGCGAGCGCCGGCGCGCCCGCCTGCTGCAGGCGCTGTTCCTGGGCCTGCAGGATTTCCTGCGTCTCCACTTCCAGCGAAAACCACGCCAGCCCGGTGGCGGCATTGTCGCGCGGCCCGGCGCCGGCGCTCTGCCAGACGTTGATGGCTAGGTGATGATGATAGCGCCCCGACGACAGGAATGCGGCGCCGGCCCGCTTGCGCGTCGGGTCGAAGCCGATGACACCGCCATAGAAGCGGTCGGCCTGCTCGAGATCGCCGACACGCAAGTGCATGTGGCCGATGCGCAAGTCATCAGGCGCCTTGGCATAGTTGGAGACGCGCGCATTCGCCAGCGTCAGCAGACCGTCGATATCGAGCGGGTCGGTCGCCATCGCCACCGTGCCGCCGTCCCATTTCCAGCTCTCGGGAGCACGGTCGGCGTAGACCTCGATGCCGTTGCCTTCGGGGTCGTCGAGATAGACGGACTCGCTGACAAGGTGATCGGCGAAGCCGGAGAGCGGCACCTTGTTGGTCGCGGCATGCACCAGCCAGCGCCCGAGATCCTTGCGCGTCGGCATCAGGAAGGCGGTGTGATAGAGGCCCGCGGCGTTTCGCGCCTCGGTGGCGGCGTTCGCGCGCAAGGAGAGATCGAGCAGTGGCACGCCGCCG
>Ga0081540_1001696_pt1 | contig 18686 bp, 15 predicted proteins | sample TabmetS2T1R1_FD_71024 | JGI IMG/M metagenome (GOLD analysis project Ga0081540, IMG submission 71024) | Tabebuia heterophylla rhizosphere microbial communities from the University of Puerto Rico - S2T1R1 | ecosystem: Host-associated > Plants > Roots > Rhizosphere ... | reverse complement strand
GCCGCCGCCGCGCCCGGCATGGGCTCGACCCGGTCCGGGTCACCGTTGTAGGGAATGTCGCGCACCAGCGTGCCGTCCCGGTCGAACAGGACCCCGTCGAACCTGCCGCCATACCGGCGCACCTGCACTGATACGGACATGGCCAAGCGGTTCCCGGTGCCAATCCGGATAAACGCTTCTCGAAGGAGAAGTGCTCTCCGTGCTGGTCGGCGGCCGCGGCGCGGCGCCCGTGCGGCGCGCACCCGGAACGGAGGCCGAGTCGGGACCGGAGGCGGAGTCCGGACGGTGGTCCCGGGACGGGGAGCGGCAGAGACGACCGCCAGGGGCTGCGCCGGCAGAGCCGCCGCCCGGGGTCGCGCCGGCAGAGCCGGGCCGGCAGGGAGGTGGGCAATCGACTCAGATGCCGCGGCAATTACCAGAGCGACCGACCGACCGCATCCCGGGGCGGCCCTCTTAGCCAGTTTGACATCGAGGTGAAGCCCTGTTGTTAACGGGACAGGCGCCGGTTGTGCACATTCGGTCGGCACCGTGACCAACTGCGTGCCGGGCCCATCGGGAAGGGCCGGGCCGGCCAAGGGGGCAAAGGGTGGCCGCCGCGCGATTTGAGATCTATCTGGTGAAGCGCCGCGTGGACGGCGCGGAAATCGGCGCGAGCGGCGCGACGTGGCGCTTGCTGTCGAACAACAATCGCGATCTCGGCCATGCCGTCGATATATTCGAGGATATAGATTTGTGCGGGGCCGCCGTCGAGTTCCTCCGGCAGAACGCCGAACATGCGGTGTCCGTTTCGTTGCGTTCCGGCCGTGCCGACTGGGCCTGGCGCGTGCAGATCGGACAGGCGGCAGTCGCCGTCTCCAGCCGCCGGTACCAGCGCAGGGTGCAGGCGGAGTATGCGAGTGGCGTTTTCCTCGGGCTCGTGGCCGGGGCGGTCGTGATGAATACCGTCCGGCTGGTTCAACGATGAGACGCAATTGGCCAAATAATGATCGGCCGTTCGTTCGAAAAGGACGGCAGTCCACGGGCCGGCGACCCACGCTTCGTTCGGCGTTAACAATTTCTCCCTTCGACCGTGACCCGGCCTTGCGACGTTCGCACTGCACTCACGCTCCAGCGGCGATTTCTGAGGGTGGGTCGGCGACGTCCGACGGCGCGGGGAGTGCCGGCCGGACCGTCGGATGCGTGAGGCAACTGAGTCTGGAGTGTTGTCATGTCCCAGGTGCGTTTCCAGGTCCTGTTCGGGCCGGCCTCGCTGCATCCGCAGCGGATGGGCTGGCCGATGCCGGCCGGCACCGACGAGGCCCTAACCGAGAGTGAGGACGTGTCGGCCTGGGTCGAGCGGCTGCGGACCGGTACGCGCGGTGCGGTGGAGATCGCGGACAGCGTCGCGCCGGTGGTGTCCGGTGCGCGGGCGGCGGCCGAGGGCGGTAGCTGGTATGGCTGGCGGCTGATCGGCGCCAACAACCGGGAACTGGGGCGCAGCGCGCTCAGCTTCCCGTCCTACCAGCTGGCCCGCCGCGCCATCGTGCAGCTCAAGCAGGGCATCGGCCGGCTGGTCCACCACTCGACGACCGACCCTCAGACCGGGCGCTGGGGCTGGCGGATCGACCTGGAGGAGTCCGCGGTGGCGGTCAGCAGCCGCTGGTACGAACGGGACCACGACGGCCGGATCGGGGCGGCCAAGTTCGTCGCGCTGACGGCCGACGCGGAGCTGGCCGAGGGCGTGGTGACCCTCCACGTGCGGCGTGGACTGAGCGTGGTGCGGCTGCCCGCCGGGGGTGGCGCGTGAGCGACCTGGTGACCGCGCCCGAGCTGCCGGCGACCGGCGGGGTGCCGCAGCGCAAGCGGGACCTCGTGGCCAACCCGGGAGCCGCCGACCGGGTGTTCCGCAGCACGGCGCGGGGCGGCGGGCTCCTGGTGCTTGTCATCATGGCGCTGGTCGGCACGTTCCTCGGTTACCGGGCCTTGCAGGCGTTGCGCAAGGACGGGGTGCATTTCGTCACGACGCAGGACTGGAACCCCGACGGCGGCAAGTTCGGTATCGCCGCGGTGATCGTGGGTACCATCCTGATCGCGCTCGTGGCGGTGGCGGTGGCGGTGCCCCTGTCGCTGGCCGCCGCGCTCTACATCTCGGAGTACGCGCCTCGCGGCCTGCGCCGCCTGCTGATTTCCATCATCGACCTGATGGCCGCGATCCCGAGTGTCGTCTTCGGACTGTGGGGCGCGTTCTTCCTGCAATGGCGGGTAATCAGCCTGTCCCGGTGGATATCCGACTGGTTCGGTTGGATTCCCATCTTCAAAGTCAATGGCGTGACCCGGCACGACCCGCTGGCAACGTCCACCGTGTACACCTCGTCGACGTTCATCGCCGGGCTCGTCGTCGCGCTGATGGTCGCCCCGATCGCGTGCTCCATCATGCGGGAGGGGTTCAGCCAGGCGCCGATCGGCGAGCGGGAGGGCGCCTACGCGCTCGGCGCCACACGGTGGGGAATGATCCGCAGTGTCGTGCTGCCGTTCGGCCGTGGCGCGGTCATCGGCGGCACCATGTTGGGCCTCGGTCGGGCCCTTGGCGAAACGATCGCCGTGGTAATGATCATCTCGCCACGGTTCGTCATCCAACCCCGGATCCTGGAGAACGGCACCAGTTCCGTCTCCTCCCTGATCGCGTTGCGCTACGGCGAGGCCAGCCCGTTCGGCATCTCGGCACTGATGGCCGCCGGCCTGGCCCTGTTCGCGCTGACGCTGGTGGTCAACTTCGCCGCCGCGTCCGTCGTCGCCAGATCCCGCTCGGGCGCGGTGAGCGAGGTATGACGATGGTCGAGAGCCCCACGGCGACGACCGAGGCCATCGGGCCCGCCGGGCCGCCCACGACGGTACCGGTGCGGCCCGCTGGACCAACGCCACAACTGCCGCGCCGGATCGGCGGGATCCGGCGCACGGACATCCTGGCCCTCCTCGGTGCGTTGGCCGGGGGCCTGACGACCACCGGGGTCCTGTGGACCCAGCTGGGACCGTTCACCGGGCTGCTCGGCTATGTCGTGGTCAGCTGGGTGCTGTTCGTCGTCTACTACGCGCTGCTCACCGGCTTCGACGAGGCCGGGCCCATCGTGCGCAGCCGGATCGCCTCGCTGGTGGTGCACTCGATCGGCGTGGTGCTGCTGTCCGCCGTCGCGTTCGTCATCGGGTACACGGTGTGGCACGGCTTCGGTGCGATGATCCACCTCAACTTCTTCACCCAGGACCTGCGCTCGACCGGCCCGCTCGACCCGTTGACCAAGGGCGGCGTGCTGCACGCGATGGTCGGCACGCTTGTCGAGGTGGGCATCGCGCTGGCGGTCGCGGTACCGCTGGCGTTCCTCGCCGCCGTCTTCCTGCACGAGATTCCGGGCCGGTTCTCGCGCTTCGTGCGGACCGTGGTCGAGGCGATGACGGCCCTACCGGACATCCTCGCCGGTCTGTTCATCTACGCGACGCTGATCCTCATCTTCGGCCTGGACCTGTCGGGTCTCGCGGCGGCCTGCGCCCTCGCGGTGACCATCTTGCCGATCATCATCCGGGCCACCGACGTCGTGTTCCGGCTCGTTCCCGGTTCGCTCAAGGAAGCCTCCTACGCGCTGGGCGCGTCGCAGTGGCGCACCGTGCTGCATGTGCTGCTGCCGACCGCGCGCTCGGGCCTGGCCACCGCGGTCATCCTCGGTGCCGCCCGGGCCATCGGCGAGACCAGCCCGGTGCTGCTGACCGCCGGGGCGACCGGCTACCTCAACTTCGACCCCACCCAGGGGCCGATGATGTCGTTGCCGCTGCTGGCCTACACCCAGGTGCAGTCGCCACAACCGGCCGAGGTGGCGCGCGGCTTCGGCGCCGCGGCCGCGCTGCTGCTGCTGGTCATCCTCCTGTTCACCATCGCCCGTGCCATCGGCGGTCGGACCGCGGGCGACCTCAGCCGGCGCCAGCAGCGCAGGCGTGCCGCCCAGTCGATGCGCGACGCCAACCGGTACCAGCGCTCGCACGCCACTGACGCCGGCCCCGCCAACGTTCCGTCCCACCAGAAAGAGGCAGATCGATGACGACCTCCCGTCACCGGTGGGTGCGCCACACCGCGGTGTTCACCGCGGCGCTGGTGCTCCTCGCGACGAGCGTCCTCGGCGCGCCTGGGCCGGCGTTCGCGGCGAGCTACGTACCCATCTCCGGGTCGGGATCGACCTGGTCGTACAACGCCATCCACGCGTGGCAGGGCAATGTCGCCCAGTACGGCATGGTCGTCAACTATGCGGGCGTCGGTTCCACGACCGGTCGCAACCAGTTCAAGGACGGCACCATCGACTGGGCCGCCTCCGACATCCCGTACGGCGTGCAGGACGGCAGCAACTTCGACCCACCGCCGAACACGCGCACCTTCGTCTACATGCCTGACACGGCCGGCGGTACGACGTTCATGTACAACCTGAACATCGGCACGACCCGGGTCACGAACCTGCGGTTGTCCGGAGAGAACGTGGCAAAGATCTTCACCGGCGTGCTGAAAATGTGGAACGACCCGGCCATCGCCGCCGACAACCCCGGACTCACCCTTCCGGCAATCAAGATCGTACCGGTGGTCCGCTCCGACGGATCGGGGTCGACGGCCCAGTTCACCCAGTGGATGGTCGCCACGCAGGGTCAGTACTGGACGGCGTACTGCGCGAAGGTCGGCCGCAGCCCGTGCACCCAGACGTCGGCGTACCCGACCCTCAGCGACTCGGGCATGATCGCGCAGGCGGGTGACCTCGGCGTCGCCGGGTACGTCGGCCAGCGGCAGGCGGTCGGCACCATCGGCTACGTCGAATACTCCTACGCCATCCAGGCCGGCTTCCCCGTGGCGAAGGTGCTCAACGCGGCCGGCTACTACACCGAACCCACCGCCGGCCACGTGGCCGTCTCGCTGCTCAAAGCGAAAATCAACATGGACGCGGGCAACCCGAACACCTATCTGACCCAGGATCTGTCGCAGGTCTACACCAACTCGGATCCACGCACCTACGAGCTCTCGTCCTACTCGTACATGATCCTGCCGACGAACACGAACCTCGGATTCAACACCAGCAAGGGCTACACCCTGGCCGACTTCGGCAAGTACCTGCTGTGTCAGGGACAGACCCAGGTCAACGCGTTGGGCTACTCGGCGCTGCCGATCAACCTGGTGCAGGCGGGCTTCGACCAGTTGCGGAAGGTCCCGGGGCAGCAGCTGCCGAGCGTGAGCGCCGACTTCATCCGGTCCTGCAACAACCCGACGTTCTCCACAGACGGCACCAACACCCTCGCCAACAACGACCCCCAACCGCAGGCCTGCGACAAGAAGGGTCCGACGCAGTGCACCACGGGCACCGGAGGGGCGAAGACGAGCACTCCGGTGAAGCCCGGCGCGGCCGGTACCTCGGGTCCGGGTGGCGCCAACGCGGGTACCGGGACGCAGGGTGCCAATCCGTCGGCGTCCAACGGCGCGGGGGCGGGGGCGTCCGCGAACGCCGCGTGCGACCCGGACAGCGGCACCTGTGATCAGGGCGGGACCGGCTCCGTGGACGCCGCAGACCAACAACAGGTTCCGGGGGTACCGGTCGACGCCTCGGGCGACTTCGGCGACACGCTCGAGATCATCCTCATGGTGGCCGCCTCGATTCTGTTGCTGGGCGTCGGGCTGCTGCCACCGATCATCGCGCAGGCGGGCGTGCGTCGCGCCCGGCGCGCGCAGCCAGGAGGTTGGCGATGAGACGTCGCATTCCGGTTCTGCGGGCCACGAGCGCGGTCGTGGCCGTGCTCGGCCTGGTCGGTCTCGTCGCACTGTGGCCGGCTGGGCCGGCAACGGCCGACGTCCCCGTCGACCAGATCACCGGCAACGGCACCACCAACTCCGCGGTCACCGTGACCTGGGCTCAGGGCCTCGTGGGCGCGGACAACCGGACGGTGGTGACGCCGCGCGACCCGAACAGCCCGTACGCCTTCATGTATCAGGACTTCAAGGACCTCAGCGTGACGGTGTCGCAGACCAGGAACCTCGTGCACCAGTCCATCAAGGTGACCTGGACCGGTGGAAAGGCGACGCAGCAGCCCTTCGCGACAGACTTCCTGCAGATGATGCAGTGCTACGGCGACGCGGCCACGGGCCCCGACCCGGAGCAGTGCGAGTACGGCAGCGCCGGACTGATGCCTGCCGCTGCCGTCAACGGAAGCGTCGGCCAGCGCTCCGGCGTGCTGTGCGACAGCAAACAACCCAGCACGACGAATCCGCCGGGCGTTCAGGGCGGTGGGGCGCCGGGGCTCGGCTGTGACCCGGCCGAGCCGAGCAATCCGTCCCACGCCGCGTGCGACTTCTGCCACAACGGCGTATACAGCGTGCCGTTCATTCCGGTGGGCACCACGACACCGATCTACGGATCCGTCACCGACTACTACGACCAGTTCAACACCAACGAGATGCAACAGGTCAACACCAACACCGACGGCACCGGCCAGGCCTTCTTCCAGACCCTGACGGCAATCCAGTCGCCGGGGCTGGGCTGCGGGCAGCTCAAGTCGGACGGTACGGCGCGTGACTGCTGGCTGGTGATCGTGCCTCGTGGCGAATACGAGCCCAATGGTTGGAAAACCAATGGTGGCAGTGCACTGCCCGGCTACATCAACGAGCCGCCGGTGGGTGCGTCGTCCTGGGCTCAGCGCATCCAGGTCCGCCTGGGCTTCGACCCCTTGCAACCCAACTGCCCGATCGGGTCGGCGAAGGAGCGGGGCACGATCGGTACCGAACTGGTCGCCCGTGCCGTCTACTCGTGGCAGCTCGCGCTCAACACCGCGGCGAACTGCCGCGTGCTCTACGGGTACGCGGCGACGCCGGAAGCGACGAACACCGCCCAGATGGCCGATCCCAGCGGCACCGGCCTCGCCTTCACGACGATCCCGATAGGCAGCGAGACGGTCCGCAGCGGCGGCAACGCGGGGAATGTACCGACCCTGGTGTATGCGCCGGTGGCGGTCTCGGCGATAACGTTCGGCTTCAACATAAATCTCGACAGCGGGTTCATATCTACACCCGTCAAACTAACGCCGCGCCTGCTGGCCAAGACGTTGACCCAGTCCTACCGGTTCGACCTGCCGGATGTCGACTCCAACCATCCCGGGCCGGACTGGGCGAAGGGCAATCCGGACTTCATGACCAGGGATCCCGAGTTTCAGAAGCTCAATCCCGACATCCCGACTCCGGCCTCCGGCGCACCGCTCGCTCCGCTGATGACCGAGGACCACTCCGGAATCAACCAGCAGGTGTGGGCATGGATCCAGTCCGACGCGGCGGCACGCGACTGGCTGGCCGGGACACCCGACGAGAACGGCATGGTGGTCAACCCCAACTACAAGACGCTCAACCTGGGCCAGGCGCCACCGATCGACGGATATCCACGCGCGGATCCGACCTGCTTCAACACCGGTGCGCCCGGCGAACGCGACCCTGGTCGATGCTCCATCGACCTCATTCCCTACGTGAACAACTTCGACGACGCGAGTAGCCGCACCCGTGCCGGTAACTCCCCGGAGGGCGCGAGCTGGGACCCACTCAAGATCGCACCCGACGGGCAGACCGGTTGGTGGGGTAGTGGCGGCGTGGAGCCGGCGGGACGGGTGTTCGTGTGGGCCGCGATGGACACGGCCAGCCTCGCCAGCTACGGGCTTGTCCCGGCCGACCTCTGCGATGCCACCGGCGCCAACTGCGTCTCGCCGAGCGCGGCATCGGTGGCGTCGGCTCTGGGCGGGGCGAAAGCCGACAGCAGCGGCTTGCTACAGGTGGATTCGGCCAAGCCGGGGTCGGGTGGCTATCCGCTGGTGCAGGTCAGTTATGCCGCCGTCCGCGTGGACCAGGATGCCGCGGCGCTCAAGGACTTCGCCGCGCTCATCGACTACGCGGCGAACCAGGGTCAGACGCCCGGCGTCGATCCCGGCCAACTGCCGCACGGATACCTGCCGCTGCCTGAAAATCTGCGCACCGCGGCCCACAACGCCGCGACGCGGTTGGCCAACGGCGCCAGCCCCACGCCGACCACTGCTGCCACCACACCTGCCCAATCCAACGGCAACGGCATCACCGCCGGCGGAGTGAGCGGGGGCGTCACGGCGCCGCCTGTCGCCGGCCCGAGCCCGTCGACGTTGGCTTACACGACCACGCAGGCCAGCGCGGCGGCGGCCACGAAGACCACCTCACCGACTCCGGTGGGTGCGGTGCGTTGGGCGCTGATCGCCGTGGTGGTCGCGGGACTGGCGGGTGCGATCGGTGGTCCGTTGCTGCGTCTCGGCTTCGGCGGCCGGGACACTCGCCTTCCCTAGTCGGAGCCCGGGAAAGGGCTGTTCATGGCTCCTTCATCTTTGCGTGCACACAAGTATTTCGACCTTACACACACGTCCGGTATTGGCGGCCGACTCGCTTGCACAGGATGAAGGTGACCGGCTCTGTGCGAGTCCGGCCGAACATTCCTTTCGCGAAAGGATGCGAATGACCAAAGAGCAAGGGCCTCAGCCGACGGCCCTCCGGCGCAAGTGGCTGGTCGGTAGCGTTGTCGCCGCCGTCGCCGCGGTCAGCGCCGTGGTCGGGTTCTCCGGCCCGGCCGCTGCTGACCCAATCCTCACCTACGTCGGTGTCGGGTCGGACACCACCCAGGACGTGATGAACGGCGTCGCCGAGAGCATCGGCTTCGGGGCCATCGCTTCCTACGACGCCGTCGACCCGACCGGGACGGTGGCGGCCAACCCGCTGATCAAGTCCAAGGACGGTTGCCTCTTCACCCGTCCGAACGGCTCGGGTGCCGGCCTGGCCCAACTGCAGTACTCGATCAACTCGGCCACCGGCAACCAGCCCGGCGGGACCAAGCCGACGATCTCTGGCTGCGTGGACTTCGGCCGGTCGTCCAGCGGTCCGACCTTCAGCGCCACCGGCAAGCTGGTGTACATCCCGTTCGCGCTCGACGCCGTCACCTCGGCGACCGGCCCGGCGACCGCGGTCGGCGGCGGGGACCCGGCCGTGGCGACCGAGATCGTGGACGCCAACAGCTTCACCAAGGCCAACTTGACGACGCTGTACTCGTGCACCGCGATCACCATCAACAACAAGAAGTACGACCCGACCGTGGCCAGCGACAACCCCGGCGCTACCCCGCCGGTCGTCGCGGTACACCTGAAGGTGCCTCAGGGCAACTCGGGTACCCGTAAGTTCTGGGCCCAGCAGCTGGGCTTCGACGACGGAACCGCGAGCGGTCACTCGTTGCCGTCCTGCGTCAAGGACACCTGGACGGACACCGCCACCCCGCCGGTCACGCACTCGATCGAGGAGCACGACGGCACGGTCTACGCGAACGACGCCAACGCGCTCGGCCCGTTCTCGGTGGCGCAGTTCATCGCCCAGTCGAACGGGATCAACCCCCGGCTGCACAACGTGGCCATCCACAGCCTGGGCACGACCGACCCGACCACCCAGAACCCGACCACCACGTTCCCGGTGGTCGCGGGCGCCAAGTTGAAGACCACGTTCATCATCACGCGTGAGGTCTACAACATCGTGGAGCTCGCTCGGGTCACCCAGGGCGACCCGAAGTTCGACGCCGGCCTGTTCCAGCTGTTCGTGGGCACGAGCTCGCTGGTCTGCTCGCAGAGCGTGACGATCCAGACCTTCGGCTTCGCCACGCTGGCGACCGCACCGGCTGGGCACACCTGCGGAGCGACGGGCCCGAGCCTGACGGCAGTCCCGACCATCTAGTGGTCCCGACTCTCCGTTAGCGATCAACACGGTCCGGTGCCCGCCGGCGCAAACCAGCGGGCACCGGACCCCAGATTTCCCCCGCGGCAAGGGGAACGTGTGGGGTACGCAACAGGCGCGCCCCCCAACACAGAAGGGGAGGCTACTCCTCAATGCCAAAAGTCCATCTGAAACGCTCGGCCGTGTTGGCGGGCCTGGTCAGCGTGGCCATTGCTGGCATGACGCTGCTCACGCCGGTGGCGGCCATGGCGGCGCACGGGACGCAGCCCGGCAACCTGGTGCTGAACCCGTCTTCGGGCGACCTGTCCACCAAGCCGACCTGGTCGACCACCACGGGTTGCCCGGCCGGGACGAACTCGGCCCAGCTGGTCGGGTTCGACAGCAACGACACCGCGGTGCCGCTGTCGAACCCGGTCACGCTGCCGGGTACCACCCCGATCTCCAACAAGACCGTGCAGGCCAACATGGGCATCCTGTTGGGCAACCTGGGCACCGGACCGGGCACCTTCGAGTTCGCGGTCAACTGTGCGGCGGCGCTGGGCGATCTGAACCCGGTTCAGTCGATCTTCGTGACGCTCAAGGCTGACAACACCTGGACCACGAGCGCCACCGCGCCCGCCGGGGCGGTCAACACGACGACCACGGTGAGTGCCAGCGCTTCGTCCGTGACCGACGGCGGCATGGTTACCTTCACGGCGCACGTCGCCGCGGACTCCGGCACTCCGGCCGGCACGGTGCAGTTCTTTGACGGTGCCACCCCGGTCGCCGGGCCGTTCAACCTCGACGGCAGCAGCTCCGCGCAGGCTCAGCTCACGCTGACCGGCGTGGGGTCGACGCACACGATCAAGGCGACGTTCACGCCGACCGACTCGGGTGCGTTCAAGACCTCTTCCGGCCAGACCAGCGTGCTGGTCACCGGCGGTCTTGTGCAGGGCGAGACCATCAACGTCAGCATCCCGGCGTCTCAGGGTCAGCTGATCTTGACGGTGGACAACTCGCACCCGGTTGACCTGGGTACGGCTGCCCTGAACCTCACGACGTTCGCTACCTTCTCGGCGTCCGGCACCCTGAACAACGTGACGGTCAGTGACGAGCGGAACCAGACGGTTCCGGGTTGGCACCTGACCGGCAAGGTCGGGGACTTCGTCAACACGACGAACTCCAACCTGAAGATCGATGGCAAGTACCTGGGTTGGACGCCGAACCTCGTGTCGGCGTCGGACGCGGCCGTGCAGGCCGGCGGCTCGGTCACGCCGAACAGCCCCGGTCTGAGCACCGAGAGCGGGCTGGGCAGCGCGGCTGCGGGCAAGGGTCTGCACCAGAGCGTGTTCAACGCGGGCCTGAGCCTGTTGGCCCCGGCGAGCACGCAGCCGGGTAACTACACGGCGACCATGACGATCACCCTGTACGAGCTCCCGTAAGTAGCGATGGTGGCTGTGCACGCCGATCGTGACGGGCGCAGCGGCCTGGGGAGGGGCACACCTACGCGGGGTGCTCCTCCCCGAACCACCAGCCATCCGGCTGGTGTACCGACCCTGTCCGGCCAGCCCTCGGGTGGCCGGCTCGTCTGCTGAATGGACGTGCCCAGTGACCACTCCTCGCCTTCCGCGCCAGCGCGGCGCGACAGCGACGGCCGCCAGCCTGTTGGTGTTGGCGGCGATGATGCTGACCGGCGCCCCTGCGGCAGCGGCCCCCGCACCAAGCCCCACCCCGTCCACCGCCGCCTCGCCGGGGACCGCTGCCCAGACCCCCACCGTGGGCGCACCCGGCACCATCAGCTGGTCCGTGGAGCCGGCGACCGCCAAGGGGCCCGACACCCGCAAGACCTACAACTACCTCGGCCTCAAGCCCGGCGTCGTCGTCCACGACTACGTCGCCGTCACCAACTTCAGCCCCACCCCGGTGACCTTCGAGCTGCACGCGGCGGACGGACTCAACGACGAGGCCGGCGAATTCGGCCTGCTGGCCGCCGACCAGAAGTCGAAGGACGTCGGCACCTGGGTGTCCTTCGCAAAGGAAAGTGTCAACCTGCAGCCCAACGAACGGGCGAACATCGCGTTCACGGTGACCGTTCCGAGCTCGGCGACCCCTGGTGACCACTCCGGCGGCGTCATCGCCTCGACACTGTTCTCCGCCACCAACGCGCAGGCCCTCAAGGTGAGCGTCGACCGACGGGTGGCCGTCCCGCTGTTCATCCGGGTGGCCGGTCCGCTGCACCCCGCCCTGGCGATCGAGTCGGTGAGCACGCGCTACCACGGCACCTTCAACCCGTTCGGCAGCGGCGGCCTGGACGTGACCTACACGGTGCACAACACGGGCAACGAGCGGCTGAACCTGAGCCAGAACCTCTACGTGACGGGCTTCTTCGGGTTCACCCTGGCCCGTGCCCAGGGCAAGCCCCTGACCAACCTGGTGCCCGGCGCCACCTACCAGGCCACTCTTCATCTCGACCGCGTCTTCCCGGCCGGCCTCATGAAGCTGCACATCACCGGGGTTCCGGTCGAACCCGTCGGCATGCCGGTCGCGGAGCCGAGGCCGGAGAGGGTCTCGTTCGGGGCGAGCATGTGGGCCACGCCGTGGCTGCTCATCCTGATCTTCGTCGTACTCGTCGGCGCCTTCCTGGGCGTGCGATGGCTGCTGCGGTCGCGTCGCGACCGCCACCAGGAGACGGTGGCAGCGGCCGTGGAGCGGGCCCGCCGGGAGACCGTAGAGCAGTTGCGGCGTAAGGCCGCCGCGAAGGCCGCCGCCGGTACCGGCGGCGGTGCGGGTAAGGATGCGTCCGGATGACCCGACAGGCAGGCGCAACAGGAGCGGAGGCTACGCCTTGATACCCAATGTCCATCCGAAGCGCTCGGCCGCGCTGGTGGGACTGGTCGGCCTCGCCGTTGCCGGCGCGGTGTTGCTCACGCCGGCGGCCGCCCAGGCCAAGGTGGCCAGCCCGCCGCACGCGTCCCAGCCGGGTTCGTTGACGCTGAGCCCGGCCTCCGGCGACGCGACCACCAAGGCGACCTGGTCGACCACGACTGCGTGCCCGAGCCAACACAATGCCGGGGCATATCTCGCCGCGTACGACAACACCGGTGTCGGTCAACAGATCTCGCGTACCGTTACCCAGCCCGGCACCGGCCCCATCCAGAGCAAGCCCATGCTGGTCGCGATGGGGGCAGTCTTTGACGTGCTGGGTCCGGCGCCCGACACCTTCGAGTTCGCCGTCGTCTGCGAGGCGAGTCTGACAAGCCACGTCGCGGTGCAGTCGACCTTCGTGACGGTCAAGGCCGACGGCACGTGGACGGCGAGCGCCACTCCGCCGGGAGGCGCCAAGAAGACGTCCGGCCTGTCGGTGTCCAGCCCGATCGTGTGGGTTGCGGCGGGCCTGGTTGTTCTGGTGCTCGTCGGTGGCTTCTTCGGCGTGCGGTCGCTGCGGTCGCGGCGCGCGCGTCGCGAGGAGGCGATGGCCGCGGCCATGATGCGGGCGCGCCAGGAGACCGTGGAGCAGTTGCGCAAGAAGGCCGCCGAGAAGGTCGCCGCGCGCGAGGCGGGGAAGGGTGGGTCCGGGTGACGCGAACGGTCCTCCGGGTCCCGGACTCCGTCTGGGATCCGCTCGCCAAGGAGGTGCCCTGGGAGGCGCTGGCGGGACGGCGCCGGCGGCCGCCGGCGCCAGCGGCCGTTCAGGCGATCGCCACGGCCATCACCACGATCTCGGTGCTCCTGCTCGGGTTCGCCGTCTACATCGGCTTCGTCGCCCGGCTGCACCACGACCGGGCGCAGTTCACCTCGTTCGCCAACTTCCGCCAGGAGTTGGCGCTCGGTACCGCCCCGACCGGGCAGACCGTGCCCGGCGACCCGACCAGGCTGTTGGCGCTCGGGGCCCCGGTGGCGGTACTGACGATCCCGGCGCTCGGGCTGAACGAGGTGGTGTTCGAGGGCACCACCGGCGCCGTCATGGAGAAGGGACCCGGCCACCTGCGCAGCACCCCGCTGCCCGGGCAGGCCGGTACCAGCGAGATCATGGGCAGGTCCACCACCTACGGCGGACCGTTCGGTAACCTCGCCAGCCTGATTCCGGGCGACAGGTTCACCGTCACCACCGGGCAGGGCGTGCACCAGTACACGGTCCTGGACATCCGGCGCGCCGGGTACCCTCAGCCGGCGCCGCCGGCGGCGGGCCACGGTCGACTGGTGCTGGCTACGGCGGACGGCGGCCCGTTCGCACCCGAGGGCGTGCTGCGGGTCGACGCCGACCTCACCTCCCCGCCTCAGGAGGCGGCAGCCAGGGTGCTCACGTCGAGTAGGCTCTCGTCGGCCGAGCAGGCGTTGGCGAGTGACCGGTCGGCGTGGTTCTGGCTGGTCATCGTCGGCGAGGCGCTCATCATCGCCGTGGGGCTGGTGGCCTGGACGAGGGTGACGTGGGGGCGCTGGCAGACCTGGCTCATCGCGGTACCGGTGTTGGGATTCTTCGGACTCGCGGTGGCCGACCAGGCGGCGCGACTGTTGCCGAACCTGTTGTGAGAGGACGTTGGTTCTGTGAGCGGCTTGGCCAACGAGGAGACCGCGGCCGTGGGGTCCGTCCCGGACATCCCGGCCCAGACTGTCCCCGACCACGCTGGTCGGGACACTGAGCTGGACGGGGACGACCCCACGCTGCTGTGGGACAGTCCCGAGGAGGCGCTCGCCGCGTACGACGCCTACCTGGGGGTGCACCGTCAGCCACCACCACTCGCCGGGTTGGACGCCAGGGATGTGAGTGCCTGGTTCGGCGACCGTCAGGTGCTCGACCGGGTGAAGCTGTCGATGGTGGCGGGCGAGGTGACCGCGCTGATCGGTCCGTCCGGCTGCGGCAAGTCGACGTTCCTGCGCATCCTCAACCGCATGCACGAGCTGGTACCGACGGCGTCCCTCGCCGGCGAGGTGATGCTGGACGGCTTCGACATCTACGACCCGTCGCGGCGGCTGACCGACGCGCGACGGCAGATCGGCATGGTGTTCCAGAAGCCCAACCCGTTCCCGGCGATGTCCATCTACGACAACGTGGTGGCCGGGCTCAAGCTGACCGGTCAGCGGGCCAACCGGGTCGAGAAGGACCTGCTGGTCGAGGAGTGCCTCATCAAGTCGGGGCTGTGGAACGAGGTCCGCGACCGGCTGCGGCAGCCGGGCGGCGCGCTCTCCGGTGGGCAGCAGCAGCGGCTGTGCATCGCGCGGTCGCTCGCCGTCCGCCCGAGGGTGCTGCTGATGGACGAGCCCTGCTCGGCGCTGGACCCGACCTCGACCCGGGTCATCGAGGAGACCATCAAGGAACTGGTCCACGAGGTGACCATCGTGATCGTGACCCACAACATGCAGCAGGCCCAGCGGGTCAGCGACCATTGCGCGTTCTTCCTGGCCGAGCAGGGCATGCCTGGCTACATCGTGGAGCACGGCCCGACCGAGGCGATGTTCAACTCCCCGCAGGACCCGCGTACCGCCGACTACGTGCACGGCCGGTTCGGCTGAGTCGGTGTGTCCATGTCCGCACGGGTGGCGTCCTGGCTGGTTTTCCTGCTCCTGGCGGCCGCCGGTCTCACCGGGACGGTCTGGGCCGTCGGGCACAACGCGTCCTCGACGGTCACCGTCTCAGTTGACCAACTGTCGGGTCCGACCGGTACCGGCCTGGTGAGCCCTCCCGCGGCGGCGGGAGACGTCGATACCGCTACGGCGGGTCCGGGGGGACCGGTCGCCGCTACCAGCCAGGTCGCGGGATGGGCGGCGCGGATGGCCTCGGCCACCGGCATCCCGTCGCGTGCCATGCTGGCATACGGCCAGGCCGAGCTCGTGATGGCCGCCGAGCACCGGGCCTGCCACCTCAGCTGGTCCATACTGGCCGGGATCGGATCGGTGGAGTCCAATCACGGGCGGCACGGCGGCGCGTCGGTGGGGCAGGACGGCCGGGCCGCTCCGCCGATCGTCGGTCCGCCGCTCGACGGGTCGGGCGGCAACATGGCGATCCGGGACACCGACGGCGGCGCGCTTGACGGCGACCGGGCATGGGACCGCGCGGTCGGGCCGATGCAGTTCATTCCGACCACGTGGGCACGGTGGGGCGTGCGGGCCAGCGGTGACGGTGCTCCGCCGGATCCGCAGAACATCGACGATGCGGCGCTGGCCGCGGCCCGGTACCTCTGCGCCAGCGGCCGCGATCTGGCCAGCGGTACCGGATGGTGGCAGGCGGTGCTGTCGTACAACCACACCACCGAGTACGCGCAGTCGGTGTTCAACGCCGCCCAGCGCTATGCCCAGGCCAGCCTTGGCGGCTGAGCCGCTGTTCGTCGCATCCGAGTGACACGAGATGTTTACCTGCCGCATGCTCGTTGTGGAGAACCGCCCGTACTCAGCGACATCCAGTCGGTCCATCCTCGAACATCGACCTAGCACGGGGGGACCGTACGTCATGAATCCTCCACCTCTGCGGTGGTCACCTCGCTACGCCGTGCTGGCCACCGCGCTGGGTGCCCTGGTGAGTCTCGTCGGTCAGGCCCGACCCACGGCCGCCTTCGGGGCTCCATCGCACCCGACGACCGCCGGGGCCACCAGCCACCGGAAGGGCGAGACGATCAACGTGGTCATCCCCCGCATCGACGGCTCATTCATATTGACCGTGAGCGACGCGCCGATAGAGCTGAGCGACGCGGTGCTCAGCGCCGACCGTAAGACCTTCCAGTCGACCGGTCGGCTGGGTGCGGTGACGGTCACGGACTACCGCTTCCAGAGCCAGCCCGGCTGGGGCATGTCGGGTCACGTCAGTGACTTCACCGGCGGCGGTACCCCCTTCAGCGGCGCCTACCTCGGCTGGACGCCGCTCGTCCTCGTCCCGAACGCGGACGGCGACGTCGACGCCGGGCCGGCGGTGATACCGGGTCCCGGCCGGGGTCTGAGCGGTACGAGCGTCATGGCCGCCGCGCCGGCGCCGAAGGGTCAGGGCGTAACCGTCCTCGGCGCCACCCTCTACCTGGAGGTGCCGGCGAGCACCCCGATCCGTTCGCAGTCGGCGACGTTGACCCTCACCCTGGTGAGCCGCGGCTGAGGCGACACGGGTCGGCTCGCACTGGTGCCGCAGTTCTCGCCCAGCGTGTTCCTTCTGTTCACCGGCGCGCCAACCGGACTCCCGTAGCTTGGTGCGACGTGCAGGATCTCGACGCGGACGTTGTCACAGACGAGAGGGCCGCGCCCGCCGGCGCCGGGTCACCGCGCCGCCGGGTCGCCGCGCTCGTGGCCGCCGCCGTTGCCCTGGTGCTGCTGCCCGCGCTGGCCTACGCCGCATTCGGCCGGGACGCGGATCCGTTCGGGCAGGAGCTGATCGTCGGCCAGCCGGGCCAGGACGGGGGATACGGCGTGGCCGCCCCCGGCGCCGACGCGCCCACGGAGGCTCCACGCCGGACGACCGCCGGCCCGACCCAGCAGCCCTGGCAGGCGGTCGACCTCGCGGCCGCGACACTCACGCTCGGCGCCTGGCGTCCCGGGCCGGACGGTTCGCCGCCGTGCCCGACCGGGGAGGTCGCGTTTGCCGGGAGTTCGGCCACGCTCCCCGGAAAGGCGACCGTGCGGCTGCTGCAGAACGCCCGGGTCGACGTGGACCACGACGGTACCGACGAGATCGCGGTCGTGCTGTTCTGCCAGGACAGCCCGGCCGGCACCTACCAGGCGATCGTGGTGAAACCCGCGGCCGGGGGGAGGCTGGCCACGATGGGTCAGGTCGCCCGCGGGGGTCCGGGTGCCGAAGACATCCTGGGCGTCGCCCCTGGCTCCGGCGGCGTGGTCAACCTGACCGTGGGCAACGTCATCCCGTGCTGCGGCATGCCGCGGTCGCTGCAGTTGACGCAGGTCCGCACGTACGCCTGGCAGCGGAACGGTTTCACCCAGGTGGCGGGTCCGATCACCTTCGTCGCGAACAGGTCCGCGGTCAACCTCGACGTCTCGGCGCCGGCCGTCCACTTCGGCGGGCTCGTCGCCGGTCGCAGTTCCGGAACCCTCACCGTGACGATCACCAATCGGGGACCGCACGACGCGACGCGGGTCAGCGTCGCGGTCTGGCCCGACCAGCCGCTCGCGCCTGCGACCGGCGGAGACTGGGCAAGGTGTCTGACCCGCGACGGAACAAACCGCGTCATGGTTTGTCCGCTCGGGAACCTCGCCGTCGGTAAGGCCGCGACGCTGACCCTGCCGCTCACGGGCCTGTTCGGCAACCAGGCCATCACACTTCAGCCACGCATCGGCGAACAGGCCTACGGCAACCTGCGCGTCCCGTCGTACTACTCCTGATCCGCCGGTCAGAAACTGTTGCGCGACCGCTTGATCTCGCTGAATTCCGGTACCGCCGACAGCAGGCGCACCGCGTCGAACAGCTTCTCCGCCGACTCGCCGTCCGGCACCGGTACCACGACCGGGCCGAAGAAGCCCGGGCCGTCGCCGAACGCCACGATCGGGCTGCCCGACTCGGTACCGACGCGGGCCTGGCCGGCCGCGTGGCTGTCCCGTACGGCCTCGTCGAGGCTGGTGTCGTCGGCCGCCTCGATCAGCTCCGCGGGCAGCCCCGCCGCCGCCAGCGACTCGGTCAGCAGTTCGGTGTCCGGCATCCGCTGCCCGGTCGGTTGCCCGTCCAGCGGTCCCGGCCCGACATAGCCGTGGATCCGCGTGCCGATCTCCGTGTAGAGGTTGGCCATGGCCTCCTGGCCGTGCCGCTGGTCGGTCGCCGCCAGCAGCCGGGCGGCGCGCCAGCCGCGGGCCATCCCGTCGCGGTACTGCTCGGGGATGTCCTTGCCCTCGTTGAGGGTGGCCAGGCTCAGCAGCCGCCACTCCACGGTCAGGCCGCGCTTGCCGGCCATGCTGCGGATCCATCGGGAGGTGCGCCAGGTGAAGGGGCAGACGGGGGCGAACCAGAGGGGGACGTCGC
>Ga0081540_1001695_pt1 | contig 18699 bp, 13 predicted proteins | sample TabmetS2T1R1_FD_71024 | JGI IMG/M metagenome (GOLD analysis project Ga0081540, IMG submission 71024) | Tabebuia heterophylla rhizosphere microbial communities from the University of Puerto Rico - S2T1R1 | ecosystem: Host-associated > Plants > Roots > Rhizosphere ... | reverse complement strand
CACGTGCCGTGCTTGACGAAGGAGCGCACTGGGCTGAGTCGAACAAGATCATGCCCAACTACAAATTCGGAACCGCACAGACCTTCTTCAGCACCGTCGAAAAGCAGGTCTCTTCCGAATCGCCGACGTGGGACTACTTCTCGGTGATGAAGGGCTATACCCCGCCTCCCACGCCTGCCCAAGGTCAGATCGCCATTCCTACCTGGAAGAGTGAACTGTATTTTGAGTACCACCGTGGAGTTCAAACGACACAAGCTCAACACAAGTGGAACATGCGCCACAGCGAAGAATGGGCCGTGAATGCCGAAAAATATGCCTCTCTGGCTTGGCTCGATGGAAAGGCATACCCGAATGATCAGCTGACAGACGCATGGAAGACCATTACATTCAATGACTTTCATGATCTCGCAGCAGGGTCGGGAATCGGCATCATTTACAAGGAAGCTCAGGAGCAATTCGACAAAACTCGTCTCGAAACAGATGAGATTTCACAGAAGTCGCTGCAAACGATCTCGGCACAAATCAACACAAAGGCTGCTGGCGACGTTCCAGTGTTGATCTTTAATCCGTTGGCCTGGGAGCGTTCCGGACCGGTCGAAGTTAACGTACAAATGCCAGGCGCGGCTCCGAATGGAGTCTCTGTACTTGACGCGGCTAACCACGTCCTGCCTTCAGCTGTCCTTTCCAACGACAAGAAAACCAATTCTTTCAAATTGCTCGTTGAAGCGAAGAACGTACCGTCGATGGGTTACGAGGTGCTGCATGTTGTCCCAGGCGAGAAGCAATTCGCAAGTGATCTGAAGGTAAGTGGCCTAACGTTGGAAAATTCAGCAGTTCGCGTAACTGTAGACAAAACCACAGGCTGCATCACGAGCCTCTTTGACAAGAAGTCGAACTTCGAGACCTTGGCAAGCGGTGGTTGTGGCAACGAATTGCAGGCGTTCAAGGACACACCGAAGGACTATGACGCGTGGAACATTGATCCCGGAACTCTTGACGTTCCTCCCACAAAGCTTACTGAGGCTGATTCCGTTGAGTTGCTCGAAAAGGGCCCGGCAAGGGCCTCGATCCGTGTCACACGGCATTGGTCGAAGTCGAAGTTCGTGCAGGAGATCCAATTGGCTGCCAACGCAGACGAGGTCAACATCGTCAATGACATCGACTGGCACGAAGACCACATCCTGTTGAAGTCAGCATTTCCCTTGGCGATAACCAACGACAAGGCAACGTACGAAATCCCGTACGGCAGCATTGAACGCCCAACAACTCGCAACAACAGTTGGGACAAGGCTCAATTCGAAGTTCCTGCGCTGCGCTGGGCCGACCTGAACGACGGTCAGCACGGCTTCAGTCTGATTAACAACTCGAAATACGGCTATGACGATACCGGCAATGTCCTGCGGCTTTCGCTGTTGCGCTCACCGACGTGGCCTGATCCTGTGGCCGATCGTGGTCATCAGCACTTCACCTTTGCGTTGTATCCGCATGCTGGGGATTGGAAGCAGGCGTTAACGGTCCGTCACGGTTACGAATACAACTATCGGCTGAAGGCGGTCCAGGTTGAGGCTCACTCTGGAACGTTGCCGTTGGAGCATTCATTCGTCACTGTGAAGCCGGAGAATGTAGTGCTGACTGCCATGAAAAAGGCTGAGGATAGCAATGCACTCGTCCTGCACATGTACGAATGGGCAGGAAAACAGGCCAACGTAGAGATCAGCTTGCCGCAGGGAGCTACTGCGGCCACAGAAACCAACCTGTTGGAGCAGCCACAAGGTTCGCCACTTGCCATCGAAGGCGGCCATGTAACTGTTCCTATCAGTCCCTATGAGATCCTCTCGGTTCGCGCTGATTATCCACACGCCGACTGACTGGAAGGGCGAAAAAAAGAGCCGGCGGCCATCGGCCCCGGCTCTTTTTTGCTACCAACTTGATTAACTGGTAGATCGACTCTTTTGATTGACCACCCTCTTGACGTCCGCTATCTTGTACACATGTGACTGTTTGAACCCCCGATGGCGTTATCGTGGCCGATCCAACCTGTCCAGAATGGCAGACTCAGAGTCTGCGATGCAAACAGATCATTCCTATTTAAGCCGAACGATCGTCCCACGGATAGGTACACGAAAATGGGGAATTGTCACAGAAGAAGTAACAGTCCATCGAAACTCACACGGCGATTCAAATCGAAATGCTTCGCAGGCATTCCAGGCGTGTGGTCTGCAGTCGCTCTAGAACTCCCCTCACCTGGCGTAGCATCCCGAAGAGACTGTTCTAACTCGTTGGTGTTGAATAATTCGAAATGCAGATAGGTTTACGATGCATCCAACCTCTCATTCGGTAAAAACCACATCGCTCAGTTGTCGTGGAAGGTTGCGATAATGGAATGACCTACAGATCAAAAATGAGCACCGAAAAAAAGATGTAGGGAATGGTAAGGAGCTTAACCGGGAATGCAAGGACAAGCGATTACGCCACAGCGACCGGAATTGCCTTTGGCACCACCGATGGGCAGCACAGTGGAACATTCCGTTCTGACTCCCGGCGATGTCCGCAAGATCTTTATCAAGCGGAAATGGGTCATTCTCGTCTGCCTCCTGCTAGGTGTTTTGGTAGCTAGCTATTTTGCCTTCCTTACAGTTCCACTCTATGAGGCTATTGCTCAGATCGATATCGATCTGGGGCGTTCAACGAATATCGGTATTAGCGATCTGGTCGAGCAGAATCTTGCTGGAGAGGATGCTTCTTCTGAGCGATTGCAAACTGAAGTAGCCATTATGCGCAGTAATACGGTGGCTCTGGACGTAGTCAACACGCTTGATCTGTATCATAAGAAGCCCTTCGCCAGCATTTTTGAAGATTCTCCGTATAACGGACACCTGACACCAGCACAACGCACTGCGTTAATCAAAACCTTCTCTGGCAATCTGAAGATCATGCTTGTGCCGGGGACGAACCTGGTCGAGGTCCGATTCAGGAATCCCGATCCTAAGGTAGCGACGTCCGTTACCAATGCAATTCTCGATGCATACATGGAACGCGATCTGCGTGCGAGATTTGAAGGTACGAATCGTGTTTCAAACTGGCTATCGCAGCAGCTAAACGCGCTAAAGAAACAAGTAGAGGATTCGCAGCAGGAAGTAGCAAAGTATCAGAAACGGAATAACCTCATTGGATTAGGTGCAGATGGGCGAACGCTAGTTACTGACAATTTGCAGACGGTTAACCAGCAATTGGCTGAAGCTCAGGCAGATCGAATCGTTAAGGAGGCTCGCTACCGGCTGGCGCAGACGCGCAATCCTGAATTGCTTGTTTCCGTGGCGCCAGGAACGACATTGACATCTCTGCGTGAGCAACAAAGCGAATTGATGGTGCAATACGCTCAGCTGAAATCAAAGTATGGTTCCGACTGGCCCAAAGTGAAGGAAGCGGAAAAGCAGTTGGCTGCAGTTCAGACAAATATTGATACAGAGATCAATAACCTCACCAACCGTTTTGAAGAGGAATACAACGCTTCAGTAAAAACGGAGACTCTTCTGCGGGATCGCCTGGAGCAAATCAAGCAGGATGCTTATCGAACGAATGAATCTGCCGCTGAATTCGAAATACTGAAACATGGAGCCGATTCAGCATCCGATCTGTACGACGCTTTGCAGACGAAGCTAAAGGAAGCCGGCATTACGGCAGGTCTGAATTCAAACAATATAGACATAGTCGACAGGGCGGCTGAACCTGCTCGTCCAATTTCTCCTCAAAAACGGCGCGATCTTTTGTTCGGCCTCCTAGGCGGGCTGTTGCTGGGTACAATCGCCGCGCTATTCCTTGAGTCGCTCGACGATACGATCCGCACATCGGACGACGCTGAGGCTATTTCCGGTTTGCCGGCACTGGCTGTGATTCCACACTTCGATGTGCTGAAGAAGGCTGGCGGTTCTTCAGACTTGTCGGCTCTGGAAAGAGAGCGCAATTCCAGAGTCTCAGCGGATCTGATTTCATATACAGAACCTCAATCAATCATCGCCGAGGGCTTCCGAACACTACGGTCCTCGCTTCTGTTGTCAGCGGTCGATCGCGAACCTCGTCTGATATTGCTGACCAGCAGCTTCGCTGCTGAGGGAAAGTCTACCTGCGCGGCGAATCTCGCCATTTCCTTTGCGCGACGTTCCGCGCGTGTTCTTTTGGTTGATTCTGACCTTCGCAAAGGCACCCAACATCTCAAATTCAAGACCTCAAACAGGGTTGGGCTGTCCACCCTGCTTTCTCGTGAATCAGGCAGTGAAGTGTATGAACAGCCGCTGCCAGATCTCCCCAACCTCACCGTCGTCACCCGCGGTCCAATTGCTCCAAATCCAGGTGAAATGTTGGCGTCACGGAGCATGGAAGACCTGCTCCTGCAGTGGCGGCTTGAATATGATCATGTAATTCTCGATACATCACCTGTACTTGCTGTATCTGACACGTTGAGCTTGGCACCTCTCATGGACGCAGTTTTCATCCTTGTGCGCTCTAGTATCACCCGCAAAAAAGCGTTGTCTCGTGTCCGTGATCAGTTACGCCGTGCCAATGCGAGACTTCTGGGGACCGTTGTAAATGACGTTGATCTGCGGCTGGAAAATTACTACACGTATTCAAAACGCTATGACTACGACTACAGCAAAGGTTACGGGGCCGGCTACGGAGTGACGGATGAAGAGAAGTGAGACGCGATATCGATTGGTTCAGTGGATAGTCGTCTTATTCGCTTTTCTGATAATTACATTGCAACTGAGTTTTGCTCAACAGTCGACTGGAGATACCTCGCCCGACCAACAACGCCCCTCGGCGCCTAACATCGCCATTGGTCCCGGGGATTTGTTGAACATCGTTGTATTTGATACGCCTGAATTGACCACCTCTGCGCGGGTCAATCAGGATGGCGAAGTAAATTTGCCGGTTCTTGGAATGATGCGACTGGCAGGTCTCAATACAATCGACGCTGCCCGCAAGATTGAAGAAGACTTACGCTCGCGTCACCTGATTATCGATCCGCATGTCACGGTTTTTATTGCGGAATACGCTTCTCAGGGTGCAACGGTGATGGGCGAAGTCAGAAGTCCTGGCGTTTACCCAACTCTCGGCACCCGGAAATTGCTGGATATGCTTTCTGTGGCGGGAGGGTTGCAGAGCACGGCAGGGAAGTCCGTGTCGATTGTGCATCGTGATGATCCGCAGCATCCCATTATCGTTGCGCTCCAATCTGGTTCAAGCACAATGTATGCTCAGGAGAATCCGATTATCCTTCCCGGCGACACAATTGTCGTAGCGAAGGCTGGGATCATTTATGTAATTGGTGACGTTTTAAAGCCTGGTGGATTTCTGATCGACAACAACACTCCCATCTCAGTAATGCAATCTCTCTCTCTTGCCGGGGGGTGGGACAAAACTGCCGCTTTGAGCAAAACAAAGCTTATTCGTAAGACTACAGAGGGTAGGGAAGAGGTTGATTTGGACCTGAAACATCTGGCTTACGGCTCACAAGCAGATGTCAGCGTCAAAGATGGAGATATTCTCTTTGTTCCTTCGAGTCTAGGCAAGACGCTGACTTATCGCGGAATAGAAGCAGCCATAAGTATCACAAGCGGCGTTCTTATCTATACGCACTAAGTGCCAGGTGTCTAATGCAACGAGCCATGAAGATAATTATGAATCGCGGATTTTTAGTGTGAGTACAGTATCAAATCCGAGATTTGACCTATTCTGGCCGGAAAACGTCCGTCCAATTCGACGGTTGGGAGGCGTTACAATTCCCGCCCGACGTTTGTATTTTCTGGACTTCCCGTTACTTTTTCTGAGCGTGGGTTTGCTTACGTGGATTTTTCCAACAGACACAATGCTCTTTGTTTCGTCTCTCGTAGGAGGGTTAGTAGGACTCTATGCGCTCTGGGAGGTCGCCATTCGGCGCAGACCCATCCGGGTTTCCCATTTCTTCTGCATTGCTAATGTTGTTGGATATGGATTAGGTGTACTTAACAGCTGGCTGAGCATCACCCGGGGCAATCTGAGCTTGGCTGAGTACTTCAATCGGGATCCCGAAGCTGTCGCTCATGCGATGGCCGCCGTACTCATTTCTTCGGGATTGTTGTTTTCGCTTGGGGAGTTATTCGAGAGACCAATCTTCGGGCAGGATTTCCGGCTTCCGCTAGATAATCGGGCTGTATTATTTGCCCTCTTTGGTACTGCGCTTATTATCGTGGGCTACGCTATCGGCGAAATTGGATACATGGGGGGCAGTGACAACGGGCAGCACGTCAGCGTCCTTTCAGGACTCATTGGCTGGTTATTTCCAACTCTATTTGCGTTTACCTGTCTCTGCTTCCTGGAATGGCAGAAGGGCATGGTGAAGCGCCTCTTTGGTATTTTGCTCGCTGTTCAATTCGTCCTGATCATACCAACGGGCCGCAGAAGCCTCGTCTACTTTATCCTCCTTGCGATCGTTGCCACGCGGTTCAGTTCTTTCAGGCCCAAATGGTCATTGCCGAGAAAAGTCGTCTACGCTGCGATTCTTGCGGTTCTCATTGGCGTTGGAGCCATGGTCTTTTACTACCTGCGATACGCGGCCTGGGGTAAACAGAAAGTTTCTCTTGCGGATCGCATATCCCTTGCATTAGCGCTTTATGAAAGCGGAAACACCGCAAAGGTGAATCAAAGCCTTAAAGAAAACATACAGAAACGCACCTTTGTCTTGGGATATGTCTCAGATCTCCTCGATGCCAGCTTTCGCATTGAACCTGCAATGGGCCAAAATGCTCTTCATGAATTTCAACTCGCAGTTCCTTCGTTTCTGTGGGCAGACAAGGATGCTTTTCTTTACGGTGAAGAGAATATCGCCAATACAACTTATCACTTTGCCTACAAGGATGAGCCTAACTCGATTTATTCCGGTGGTGCGATCGATTTTGGCATCTGGGGCATGATCTTGTATCCAATCATTATCAGCATACTGTTCAGGGTGACAGCAGAATTTGCAAGGGTGACTTTGCCCGAGGTCGTAGCTACTGTCGTCATCCTCTTCCTTCTATTCAATGCGCTTATAACTGAGTCGGGCTTGTCGACGCGATTAGTGGCAATTCGGAACTCGCTGCTCTTTTCTATCTTCTTATGGTTTTTCTTTAAGATCCCGGCATTTGCACTGACGCACAAGCCCCAGAAGGGGGTGTTATCCCAATGAAGCAGAGAAACAGAGTATCAACTGCAACTTTGCACTTCCTGGTACTTTTGATGCTTTGCAGTTCCTTCGCCCTCGCTCAATTGAGTACGTCGGTCAGCGGTTCCTTGTCTTCCCCATTGGACAACGACTTGAGCGGATTGGATTCCAATGTGGCTCCTATTCCTACATCTCAGATTGAGCCGGGTGCGAATAATTTGATGACACCAGATGAGCGCGCACTGCCGTTTGACGCGATCGGTGCGAGCCTGGAGGCGACGCTCATGACCCCCGCTCTCACGCAGTTCAACCCGCTTAGCCGGGTCCCGTTTCAACTAGATACCACGGTAAAAGATGTGGCGTTTGCTACAGGCCTTCATCCTTTGGCACCTTTGGTTGTGGTCGATGTGATCCCTCGAAGGACCGTGAGTTTGAATTCTTCGCAGTCGTCTGCGTCGTCGTTCAACCATTTGTCAACGACTCTGGCAGGGCAGTTGCCTGGTTCGACCGCCTCGGGAGTAAATTCCATTCTGTCAAGCGCAATCACCCTGCAATCCTCTTGGAAGGCGGGTAGCACCACTGCCCCATCGTTGATGATCAATCCTCTTCAATCATCGACGGAACCAACTCAACCCCTTGTGCAACCTTTTAGTTCAACTACAGACGGCGGGGTTCTTCGGGACAAGAAATCAAAGGATAAGAGGGGAACTGTAGGATCTGACCTCCGCTTGACAAAGCAAGCCCAGGACTACAGCAAAAGCCCACTCGAAGCACCAACGGACCAGGAACGCTTGGCATCCGCGAGCGAAAGCCCCTTCGCGAGTTTGAATCAAAGGAATTTTCTTAATCCAGATATCACCTCAGCATCAGCGCACCTCAACTCATCAACAAGAAAAACCGACAGATCATTGACCGTTCGATCTCGATTGGAAAACAGGCCACGAACGACGGCGCAGCTGCGAAATCGCGAGATGCTGCGAGAGCAGCCTCAATTGATGAAACAATCATCGCGAACAGAACAGACGAGCAGACCCAAGTGGCATAATCCCATCCTGCAACAAATGGAAGATGGATCCAATCCCAAACGGCACTAGCAAAATGTTGAGACGCAGATCCATGTTGGAGTCAGAAAATACGGGGATGAAACTAGGAGGTATGTTGGTTGTTCCCCATCAGCCTAAGGAACAGAGGGAACAGCAGTGCGACCATGCCTGTTCAGCTATGACGAATATCAAGGTGATCCTCGAAGGTTGGGGTAAGGCATCTCCCGGCCTTCGAGCGGCCAACATGAAAGCTGCCACTAGTCCTACGTTGCCAAGCTAGCAGCAATCTATGTCCTTTGTATCTGGGAGAGAGCAAGTCGATATTCAATACGCGGTGAACAAGTCAGTTCAAAATTGCCGCCTGCCTTAAGAAGAGCGGCACACGGTGAAATGTTTCATCCCTGACAGGAAGAATGGATAGATTCAGTTGAGTACCAAAGCAGAATTCACACAAGCTATAAGCAACAGCAAGAAAATGCACTCGTCTTTGCGAATTCTGCATGTTATCTATTCTTTGTCGCTCAAACATGGAGGACCTCCCGAAGGTCTTCGGCAGTTGGCTGATGGCTACCTTCAGGAGGGTATACATCTTGAAGTCGCGTCGTTGGATGATCCGGAAGAAGCTTTTCTGAGGGAGTTGCAGTTCAAGGTGCATGCCTTCGGACCAGTGAAATCAGTTTATGGATATTCGCCCCGAATGTTCCGCTGGTTGCAGGAGCACGTCGACGACTACGACGCTGTGGTGATCAACGGCATTTGGCAATACAACAGCTTTGCCGCTTGGCGCGTAGCAAGAAATAAACTGCCTTACGCTGTGTTTATTCATGGAGCGCTCGATCCGTGGTTTAAGAAAAGGTATCCGCTGAAACATTTGAAAAAGGTTTTGTACTGGCGCTTCTTTCAATATCCTGTGTTACGAGATGCTCTAGCCGTTTTATTCACCACGCAAGCGGAAAGAGACCAGGCACTATTGAGTTTTCGACTGAATCGATGGAACGGAGTTGTCGTGCCTTATGGAACGAATCGACCAGGCGGCGACCCTACGCTTCAAAAGGATGTTTTCTTTTCAACCTGTCCGGAGGTTCGCAATCACCGATTTCTTCTTTTTATGGGCCGTATTCATGAAAAGAAAGGCTGCGATTTGCTTATCGAAGCATTTTCGCGCCTATCCTTCACCAACCATGATCTGCATCTCGTGATGGCTGGTCCAGACCAAGTTGGCTGGAAGACGACACTTGCGAAACAGGCAGAGAAACTCGAAGTGGGAGATCGAATTCACTGGCCAGGACTACTGCAGAAGGACGCAAAGTGGGGGGCATATTATGCGTCTGAAGCTTTCATACTCCCATCACACCAAGAAAACTTCGGCATTGCCGTCGCTGAGGCATTGGCTTGTGGCAAACCGGTGTTGATTTCAAACAAGGTTAATATCTGGCAGGATGTGATTGCAGATGGTGCCGGGATTGTCGCAGAAGACACTGCGAATGGTACACACGAATTACTCACAAAATGGTTGGAGTTGTCAGAGAATCAACGTATCAAGATGGCGGAAAGAGCAGCGGAGTGCTTTTCAGCACGCTACTCAATGCATAGCGCAGCAAAAGCAATCGTTTCAATGTTCGAACAGTACATCAACAACACAAAAGGCAAAAGGAGAGCAAATAAGCATGCTGTTCCCGTGATTGCTGGCTAGGCTCGCTGCAGCCTGTCTCAGTATCAAAGTTCGGATCGGCATTTGTAGTTACTGCGTGAAAACTATATGAGCGAAAAAATTACTATTGCTGTCGTGGGATCAGGATATGTCGGCTTAGTTGCGGCCGCCTGCTTCGCAGAGATCGGCCATCATGTGATCTGTGTGGATAATGATGAAGCAAAAATATCGACGCTTCGCGAAGGCGAAGTCCCAATTTTCGAAGAGTACCTCCCAGAGCTATTAAATCGGCATCGCAATGTTTCAATTGAATTCACAACGGACCTACATACTGCTACGCAAAAATCCCAAGCAATTTTTGTGGCTGTCGGAACGCCACAAAGTCAGACTGGGAGCGCGGACTTGTCATATGTGGATGCGGTTGCGAGTCAGATTGCTCGCTCGATCACCGAATACAAAGTCATTGTCGAAAAGAGTACTGTTCCCGTATACACAAATGAGTGGATCAGCCGCGTAATCGAACGCAATGGCGTTCCGCGTGAATTGTTCGATGTCGCTTCGAATCCGGAATTTCTGAGAGAGGGCACTGCAGTAGTCGATTTTGTCCATGCGGATAGAATTGTCATCGGGGTGGAGAACGAACGTGCAGGAAATCTGTTGCGGGCGATCTACGAACCTTTGACCTCTGGTAGCTATTATCAGAATGCGGATGCAGTACCGGGAGCGCGTTCGACAGCAGAACCACCTCCATTGCTTCAGACCTCGACCAAGGCTGCCGAACTCATTAAGCACGCATCGAATGCCTTTCTGGCAATGAAAATTTCCTTTATCAATGTGGTCGCCAACGTCTGTGAAGCTGCTGGAGCTGATGTGGAAGAAGTTTCTCGGGGAATTGGATCGGATGGAAGAATCGGACCCAAGTTTCTCAGAGCGGGGATTGGTTATGGCGGTTCCTGTTTTCCAAAAGATGTGGCGGCATTCCGCTACGTTGCTGAGCAACTAGGCGTCGATTTTGGAATACTCAGGGAAGTGGAAAGGATTAACACGGAACAGAAGAAACGCTTTTTCCAGAAAGTACGCTCCGCGCTCTGGACTTTTCGTGGAAAAAAACTTGCAGTGCTTGGCTTGGCCTTCAAGGGTGGTACGGACGATATTCGCGAATCACCGGCGATTGACCTTATCGAGCAATTCCTCAAGGAAGGATGCGTTATTTCCGCTTATGACCCCGCGGCTATAGAGCGCGCGAAACAGGTGCTGCCTCCATCCGGAACGTTGAGCTATGCAAGCGACGCTTACGAGGCTGCTAACGAGGCGGACGCTCTCTTAATATTGACCGATTGGCAGGAATTTGCCGAACTCGATTTGGATCGTCTGCGATATACGCTTCGATATCCAATTGTCATCGATGGTCGCAATATGTTTGACCGGGCAATCATGGCGCAGAAGGGCTTTACTTATACGAGCGTCGGTAGACCCGGCGGCGTCCACGTTAGAGATGCCATGATTTCAGATAAATTGCCCTGAGAACAAGTCGTTCCATTTCGCAATAGTGCAGATATGTAACGACGCCAGTTGCTATTTTGCAAGAGAGGGATCAGAATCGAAGCTTCATCGGGAGCAATGTATGAAATTGGGGAATGAAAGGGTTGTCGTCTGCGGCGCTGGCGGCTTTATTGGCGGCCATCTGGTTCAGTCTCTGTTGACCAATGGGGTCAATGTCGTTCGAGCAGTCGACGTTAAACCAATCGATGGCTGGTATCAGAAAAGTACAGAAGTCGAAAACCTTTCGCTCGACCTGCGCGATAAGGACAGTTGCTACAAAGCGGTGGATGGCACTCAGGTTGTGTTTCAGCTGGCAGCAGACATGGGTGGCATGGGTTTTATTGAAAACAATAAGACTCTCTGCATGTTGAGTGTTCTGACAAACACGCATATGCTGATGGCCGCGAAGGATTCAGGTGTAAAGCGCTTCTTCTACTCATCGTCAGCCTGCGTCTATAACGGCGATAAACAAAAGACACCCGACGTAATCCCTCTAAAGGAGCAAGACGCATACCCTGCGCTACCTGAAGATGGTTATGGATGGGAGAAGCTCTTCAGTGAGCGGATGTGCCGTCACTTTGAAGAGGACTTTGGCCTGCAAACACGCGTTGCCCGCTATCACAATGTATATGGGCCTTTTGGCACATATGATGGGGGGCGCGAGAAGGCACCTGCTGCGATCTGTCGCAAGGTGATCCAGGCAAAGGCCTCAGGCAGGCATGAAATCGAGATCTGGGGTGATGGTCATCAAACGCGCAGCTTCATGTACGTAGATGATTGCACGAAGGGAACGCAAGCAATTCTTGAAAGTGATATTCGCGAACCGTTGAACTTGGGCAGCAGTGAACTCGTTACCATCAATCAACTTGTGGATGTGGTCGAAGAAATTGCCGATGTAAAGCTCACACGGCGCTACAAACTCGACGCTCCAAAAGGAGTAAATGGTCGCAACAGCGACAATACAAAAATCCGTGAATATCTTGGCTGGGAGCCATCGATTCGCTTGCGTGATGGGATGGCTAAGACCTATGAGTGGATTGAGAGCCGGATGCTCAGTCTGGCAGCAAAGTAGATCTTTTCAATTGACTTGAATGGCCTGGAGCTCTGCAGCTCAGGCCATCTTTCATTTGTCGACTTGTGCACCGATTACGCTTAAAGCTGACGAGCCCAAACAAACAAAGAATGAGAATCCTGCTGATTTCTAACTACCGGCTAGACAAGCAGCAGAGTATGCTTCGATACGCAGAAATGCTTAGGGATGAACTCAGCAATCAAGGGCATGTTGTCAATGTCGTTCATCCTCCCGTTGTGCTTGGCGGCCTGCCGTTTCTACCTGGACCATTAAAGAAATGGATTGGGTACATCGATAAATATCTTCTTGCCCCTGCCTATCTACGCAAGCAAGCTGATCAGGCGGATATCGTCCATATCTGTGATCATTCCAATTCGATGTACCTGCGATGTGCAGGCGTTCGGCCTGCGCTGATCACATGTCACGATCTTTTGGCAATCTACGCTGCCCGCGGAATGTACCCGGCTGTGAAGATCGGCATGACTGGACGGATTCTCCAGGGGTGGATCGCAACAAATCTATCTCGAGCCGAACATGTCATCTGCGTTTCATCGAAGACTCAAAACGACCTGGAATCTCTGACTCCCGGAATAAGCTCAAGGACAACGATCATTCATCACCACCTGAATTGGAACTACTCGCCCGCACCCTCCGAATCCATTGCAGAGGCAAAAGAAAGGAACGGCTTGGAGCCAGATACGGAGTATCTCCTTCACGTGGGCGGGAACCAATGGTATAAAAATCGGCTCGGAGTAATACAGATATTTTCGGCACTTCGGAAGCACCCACGGTTTCAGCATATGAAGCTCATCATGGCAGGGAAGCCTTGGACTTCGGAGATGCGGCTGCAGTGCGAATCGTTTGGCTTAACGAACGAAATTATCGAGCGGGTTGAAGTCTCCAATGATGAACTTCGTTCGCTTTACAGTGGTGCAGTTGCGCTCCTGTTTCCTTCTTATGAAGAGGGCTTTGGCTGGCCGGTGCTGGAAGCACAAGCATGCGGATGTCCTGTCATTACTAGCAACCGGCCGCCTATGACAGAAATTGCTGGCGATGGTGCACAATTCATTGATCCAGAAGTTCCAGAGCAAGCGGCCCAAGCTATTGTCGACCACATTCAAAACCTCCCATTATTGCGAATCGCTGGATTCAAAAACCTGACTCGATTTGCAAAGAATAGAATGATCGAACGTTATCTGGCGTTTTACGCTCAAGTCATGAGCGGCAAAAAATAATAGCGACAGAGAAGAAGGCAGGTTAAGTTTGCCGATATCGTCACCGCTGCCAGTTGTCGAGACAAGCAGAACAAATAGTGACTTAAAGATCTTCGTTCATCTAATTGGGCGCATGAAGATAGCGATCCACAGCCTCGATCAGTGAACTCGCCACAACAGTAGCGAGAGAAGCGGCCTGCTCGGCTCCTGGTTTTTGATGCTCTCGTTCGCCTCTGATGAAAATAGTGGGCATCCCTAAGCGGCTACCGGCTTCAATATCAGAGATAGAATCACCGATCATAACGCTGTTTGCCGGAGAAGCATCGGGGAAATCGCGGAACGCCTGATGAAACAATGCCGGACCGGGCTTCCTGCATTCGCATTCACTCTTGTCGTGCGGACAGTAGTAAATTGCATCAATGTGTGCATCAAATTGAATTAGATGCTTGGCTAATTGTTCATGTAGTTTCAGAATGTCTTGTTCTGTGTACCGACCGAGCGCCACGCCACGTTGATTGGTAACCACAATCACTTTATACGCAGAGTGATTTAACCGGGAAATTGCGGATTCGGCACCGTCAAGGAGCTGAAAGTCCACCCAACGTGACACGTATTGACCCTCAGGTGCTTTTTGATTGATTACCCCGTCGCGATCGAGAAAAACATAGCGAACATGAGAAAACGGAGTCACCTCAGAAGATTCAAGCACTAGCGTCTCCCAATCATGGTTACTTTGTATTTTAAGTTGCGACGCACACGGCATGCGCGGGGTTTCGTTTTACGCCGGGAAGAGATTTTGCTAAAATCACCTTGGACTGCTAACCCGTTTATTTTGTTATGGAGAGGTGGCAGAGCCCGGTTGAATGCACCTGACTCGAAATCAGGCATACCTTTACGGGTATCGGGGGTTCGAATCCCTCCCTCTCCGCCAGACTCCACACCTATTTATTGAGCTACGGCTCCTCGTTGTGACTTCTCATTATTCAGTGCGCACAACTTTTGCCAGCGCCTTTGAAGACCCGGGCATTCCGTCAATGAGACGCAACATTTTTGAGCTTGGAAGTAGCTCGTTTTGTTACCGTGGAGCATATGGCGGTCCCAGCCCGGACACTCGGCGCTCTGAAGCTTGAGGTACGCGAATCGCTGGTTGCGCGCGCGGTTCAATTACCGATCCAACAGTTCATACATACCCAAGGTGTAAGCAGCGTCTTTCTTTTGGCCTCTGCGATCGCCGCGCTCGTTTGGGCCAACTCACCCTGGAGTGCCTCGTACTATCACATCTGGCATATTGGACTAACACTTTCAGGTGTGAAGCTGCCCCTACACTCATGGATCAACGACGCGATGATGGCACTGTTTTTCTTCCTGGTTGGTATGGAGATCAAGCAGGAGATCATCAACGGTGAGTTATCAGACTTGCGCCGCGCGTCGCTGCCAATTTGTGGTGCGATTGGTGGGATGGCTGTGCCTGCACTTATCTTTGCCGTTCTTAATCATGGGAAACCAGGAGCGTATGGCTGGGGCATTCCCATGGCGACGGACATCGCCTTTTCGCTGGGTGTGCTTGAGCTGGTAAAAGGCATTCCGGCCGAACTTAAGATTTTTTTGCTTTCGCTTGCAATCGCCGACGACATCGGCGCAATAGTCGTCATTGCAGTGTTCTACACGGACACGCTTCATCTTAACTACCTTCTCATTGCAGCCTTTCTGCTCGTTGTGATTTTCTTATGCCGCAAGGTCGGCTTCGGAAAGCAAATCTTTTACGCCGTGCTTGGATTTTGTTTTTGGCTCGCAATCTTACGGTCAGGATTGCATGCAACAATTGCTGGCGTCATTCTTGGCTTCATTATTCCCATTAGGTCGGCGGTCTCGCTGGATACATTTGCTGAACTCGGGGGCCAGACCATGGACGAATTCCGAAAAGCGCGTTCCGCAGGCAATATATCTCTTGCAAACCGGCAATTGGGAGCCCTGGAGTATCTCATAGCGCACACTGAATCACCGGCCGATCGCGTCACTCGTAAACTTCATGACTGGATTGCGTATCTCGTTCTGCCGCTTTTCGCCCTCTCCAACGCAGGCATTACATTTTCGCTGAACGGCTGGCGATCTTTGGCGTTCAGCTCGATTGCCTGGGGCGTGCTGCTGGGACTCTTCATCGGCAAACCATTGGGAATTTGGGCAACTTGTTGGCTGTCGGTGAAGCTAAAGTTTGCTGAATTACCCAAGTCGGTAACTTGGAGCCACATTGCAAGTGTGGGCGTGCTCGCAGGAATAGGATTTACAGTATCCCTGTTTATTAGCGCGTTAGCATTTGACGATGGCTCCCAATTGGACGCGGCGAAGACAGCGGTGCTGATCGCCTCATTGCTCGCAGGAATTCTTGGCTACCTTCTTTTGAAGCGACTCTCGCAGGCAGGCGTGTAAAATCCAGCAGCTGTACCAGTCCCGCGAAATTGCAACGCAATTAGCCCAGGTTCAATTTACTGGACATATTGTGCCGAGTGACTCGTCGTCATTCCTTTGAATCACGGTTAGGCTGACATCATCGCAAACAGGACTGCCGTTAGCAAAGTCCTGCAATTCAGCAAGGAGAACCATGAGCGTGGCATGCGCAGACGACTGTCTGGAGCGACGCAGCGCATCCGCCAGACGTTCCAGCCCGAATTCTTCCCCAGCAGCATTCCGGCATTCGAGCACACCATCGGAATAAGCGAACAGGGCATCGCCAGGCTCAAGAGTTAACTCAGCTGAATTGAAGGTCGCACTCTCGATCGCACCTAGTAGTGGGCCGCCTTTTTCTAATAGATCGGTGTCGCCATTGGCGTGGAGCAATATCGGGGGAAAATGACCGGCATTGCAGTAACTCAACCTTCCGTTATTGCAGTCAATCTGCGCAAGAAACGCCGTTGCAAAAGGCGCGACCGGCCGAAGATAGCACAGATGGCGATTAACCTCCGAAGCAATTTCGGCTGGGTTGGATTCTGGATGGCCGTAGCTCTGCAACAGTCCCGCAAGATTCGTAAACCACATTCCGGCGGCTATGCCCTTACCGGCAATGTCGCCATGCGCTGTAAGAACGCGTGAACCGCGTTGCAGAAACATGGTGAAATCTCCAGACAGATAGCGCGCTGCAAAAACCTCGCTTGCGAACTGGAGGCAGCCCTGACGCAATTCACGCGCACCACTCAATTTGCGCTGAATCTGCCCCGCCTCGAATAACTGCGAATGCAGATCGAGTTTTTCCTGTAGCAGAGTGGCAACCTCTTCGGCTGTCGGTGCGTTTGATGGTGGTAAAGGTATCAACGCAACGTTGTGATTTCGGCTCTCGCCATTGGTTCGCCACCACTTGCTGTTTGCTCCCGCCAGCATGTCTCCTCCATTCAAACCCCAGCTTGCTTTTGTTGGAACTCTAACCAACGAACCGATAGCCAGTTCCATGTACTGTCAGAAAGTATTGTGGCTGTTCAGGGTCGGGCTCAAGCTTTTGACGTAAACGCACCAGATGCGTATCAACCGTCCGAGTTGTAGGGTAGTTGTCATAACCCCAGACCTCTTCGAGTAAACGATCTCGACTCAGTGTTTCTCCTGAATGACAAATGAAATATTGCAACAGCTCGAATTCCTTGGAGGAGATATCGAGAGCTTTGCCCGATTTGATTACTCGACGACGGTGAAGATCTACCTCTACGTCGCCAAAAGAATGTTGCTCCTGATTTTTGGGCAATACTGCAGTGCGTCGCAAAATAGCCTTGACACGCGCCAGTAGCTCGCGAATCGAAAATGGTTTGGTCACGTAATCATCAGCGCCGAGTTCAAGCCCTACAACCTTGTCTACTTCCTGACCGCGTGCCGTCAGCATGATGATTGGAATGGAAGGGCGCTTTGCGCGCAGCTGTCTGCATACCTCAAGGCCACTCATGCGAGGCATCATCACATCCAGAACGACAAGGTCGGGCGATTCTTGCAGGGCCCGTTCAAGCCCCTCGATTCCGTCGCGGGCGGTAATCACTTCGTATCCTTCAAACTCGAAGTTATCGCGTAGCCCGGCTACCATGTTGGGCTCGTCCTCTACGACGAGAATCTTCGCCGGATTGTGTTCCTCTGCCGTTTTTGTCTTGTCTTGTTGTTTCATTTTCGACACCCCATTCACTACTGAGTCGCGAGTCGCTGCAGCGGCAATGTAATGATGAATTTGCTGCCCTTTCCAGGAGTACTTTCAACTGCGACTTCGCCTCCATGAGCTTGTACTATATGGCGCACCAGGGACAGGCCCAACCCGCTCCCCTTTGTGTTGTGCACTAACGGATCACCAACTCTGTAGAACTTCTCAAAGATTTTGAGGTGCTCCTTCGCCGGAATCCCGATCCCGTGATCGATGACCTCAAGATTGACCCCGGAATTGTGCCGGTAGAGCCGAACTCCAAGGTATTTCTCATTTGAGGAGTACTTCACGGCATTGTTTACTAGGTTCAATAACGAACGAGCAATCGCCTCGCGATCCACCCACAATGGTGGCACGTCGGCGTCAATCTTTGGGTCAAATTGAAACCCGTTCTGTTCGATTTCGAAACGATAAGACTCAAGGGTGCTGCGTACTAAATCCGCCACATTGGTTTCGCGGAAGCTATATTCTTTCTTGCCTGATTCAATACGAGAGAAGTCCAGAATATTGTTAATGAGCGAAGTCAGCCGTTCGCTTTCCTTGCGAATGATCTCGTAGTACTCCTGCTGCTTTCCCGTGGTAGAGATGCGTCCAAGCTCCAATGTCTCCGCATAGAGCCGAATGAGCGCGAGAGGCGTTCTAAGCTCATGAGAGACATTGGAGACGAAGTCCGATTTCAGCTTTGCCAGGGCTAGCTCGCGCGCCACGTTACGATATGTGAGAATCAGCCCAGCGCTCATCAACAACGAGAGAGCTCCTAAAACGAGAAAGTTGGTTCGCAGCAAATGCGCGCTGATGTTGGCGATCGTGGTTCCGCGCAGTTTAATTCCCA
>Ga0081540_1001694_pt1 | contig 18700 bp, 15 predicted proteins | sample TabmetS2T1R1_FD_71024 | JGI IMG/M metagenome (GOLD analysis project Ga0081540, IMG submission 71024) | Tabebuia heterophylla rhizosphere microbial communities from the University of Puerto Rico - S2T1R1 | ecosystem: Host-associated > Plants > Roots > Rhizosphere ... | reverse complement strand
AGCGGCACCGATGAACGCACGCGGATTAGCCAGCAGGGCGTCGAGCGGAGCTGCCGGCAGTCCCAACCGGGAGTCTGCCGCCAACCGAGCAAACAGGTCGTTCGCCTCCGCGCCCTTCTCCCGCATCGCCAAAGCGACCTCGAGGGCATGCGTCCTGATCAAGTCGTACGCCGTCTCCCGACCGACGCCGCGACGGACCGCTGCGACCAGCACCGCGGTCGTCGCCAGGAACGGCAGATAGCGATCGAGCTCCCGGGCGATGACCGCCGGATAGGCAGCGAAGTCGTCCAGCACGGTCAACGTCGTCTCGAGCAGCCCGTCGATGGCGAAGAACCCATCCGGCAGAGCGACCCGACGCACCACCGAGCAGGACACATCACCTTCGTTCCACTGACCCCCGGCTAGTTCGCCGACCATTCCGGCGTACCCGCGTAACAGCACCATGAAGCCGTTGATCCGCTCCGCGGATCGGGGATTCATTTTGTGCGGCATGGACGACGAACCCACCTGCCCGCGCTGAAAGCCTTCGGTGACAAGCTCATGGCCCGCCATGAGCCGGATAGTCGTCGCGAAAGACGAGGGCGCCGCCCCGAGTTGCACGAGTGCGGACAGCACGTCGTAGTCGAGCGAACGCGGATAGACCTGTCCGACGCTCGAGAGCACCTGCTCGAATCCGAGGTAACCGGCAACGGCCGACTCAAGCTCCGCCAACCGGGCAAGATCCCCGCCGAAGAGATCCAGCATGTCCTGCGCCGTGCCTACCGGGCCCTTGATGCCACGGAGCGGGTATCGCGCTATCAGCTCGTCCAGCCGGGCAACGGCAACCAGCAACTCATCGGCCGCGGACGCGAACCGCTTCCCGAGCGTGGTGGCCTGGGCGGCGACATTGTGGGTGCGCCCGACGATCACCAGCTCGTCGTACTCCGCCGCGCGGCGGGCCAGCCGGGCGAGCACCGCCAATGCCTTGTGCCGAACGAGCTGCAGCGCCGACCGCACTTGCAACTGCTCGACGTTCTCGGTCACGTCACGGCTGGTCATGCCCTTGTGGATCTGCTCTTGCCCGGCCAGCGCGGCGAACTCCTCGATCCGGGCCTTGACGTCGTGGCGGGTAATCCGCTCCCGGGCCGCGATGGAGTCCAGGTCGACGTGGTCGATCACCGCCTCGTAGGCGGCGACCGAGCCGTCCGGAACATCCAGGCCGAGGTCTTGCTGCGCCCGCAGCACCGCAACCCAGAGTCGTCGCTCGAGGATGATCTTGTGTTCCGGCGACCAGAGCGTGGTCATGGGCCGGGACGCATAGCGATCCGCCAGGACGTTAGGTATCACCGGTTCACCCTCGGCCACCTGGCCATTGTCTCTGTTGCCGCAACGCAGACGTACGCCACCCGCGTCCGCCGGTGACTTCGGGGGCGCTCAGGTGAGATCGAGGCGCGGATCGTTCGCCAGGTTCTCCATCGCGGTAGTGGGCGCGCGCGGCCCGGTCGGGCCGGTCACCAGCACATCGATGGTGGCGCCCTGCTCCGTCACCTCCAACAGCTCAGCCCGAATGTCGTCGTTGCCAGCCGGCTCGAGACGGAGCACATGTGTAGGCCGATGGAACAACGGATCGCCGACAACGCTGCTCGCGCTGACGATCGTGACGTCAACGGTTACCCCGTCCGGGTCGCGGACCGACAGTGACGCCCCGCAGATCCGCCCGAGAGCGCCCTGGCCGCGGTTGCCGCCGACGAGCGCAAACCTCGGAAACCATGCGCGCACGGCTGAGACCAATGGGTCTGACTGAATCGGCAGGATCGGAGCGACGCGCGCGTTGTCTGGACAACCAACCGGTGGCGGGGTTGCGGCGACCGTCACGACCGGTGAGGGCGAGGCGGCGACCGTCACAACGGTGGCCGGCGCCCGTTGGGTGCGACCCGCCAACCAGCCGGCGACACCACCGATGGCGAGCAGGGCGACAGCGCCGAGAATCAGCCATCCAGAGACACTGCGGCGCGGATCGAGGACCTCGAGGCCAGCGAGACCATCGTCCGGTCCGTTGGATCCGCGGATCTCGACAACGTCTACGCCCCGGTCACGTTCGGGCGCCGCCATAAGAAAAGCATGAACTCCCGTAGCAGAGCGGGCAACCGATGGGTCGACGTCAGACCCTGATCTCATCCCGCTCCGCGCGCAGCCCGATGTCGGACCGGTACTGGCTGCCGGGCAGCTTGATCGTTGCGGCGAGCGCATACGCCCGGGCCCGCGCGTCGGCCAGAGTCGCTCCGATTGCGGTCGCCGACAACACCCGACCACCGGACGAGACGATCGCGCCGTCCTCGCGGCGTCGGGTGCCAGCGTGCAGGACGCCCTCCTGTTCCGCGCCGGTGATCACGTCACCGGTCGTCGGCGTGGCCGGATATCCGGGCGCGGCGATTACCACGGTGACCGCCGCGCCACTGCGCCACGCCAACGGAGGGTGCCGGTGCAATTGGCCGGTGGCCGCAGCGGCCAGCAGGCCACCGAGCGGGCTGTCGAGCAGTGCCAGGACGACCTGGGTCTCGGGATCTCCGAACCGAGCGTTGAACTCGACGACGCGGGGGCCGCGCGCCGTGAGCGCCAACCCGATGTAGAGCAGTCCAGCGAATGGCGTGCCGCGCTGGCGCATCTCCCGAACCGTTGGCATCGCGATCACCTGCATGACCTCGTCCACGATTCGGCCGGGCAGCCAGGGCAACGGTGCGTAGGCGCCCATGCCGCCGGTGTTTGGTCCGGTGTCACCGTCGCCGATCCGCTTGAAGTCCTGGGCCGGAATTAGGGGCACCACGGTCGTTCCGTCCGTCACGCAGAACAGCGAGAGCTCGGGCCCGTCGAGATACTCCTCGATGACGACCCGACCACAGGTCGCAGCGTGGGCCATGGCGGCCACCCGATCGGTGGTCACAACGACGCCTTTACCCGCCGCGAGGCCGTCGTTCTTGACCACATAGGGCGGGCCGAACTCGTCCAAGGCGGCGGCGACCTCGTCCGGGGTGGAGGCGACGAAAGCGCGCGCGGTCGGCACCTCCGCGATCGCCATGACCTCCTTGGCGAATGCCTTGGATCCCTCCAGCCGTGCGGCCGCCGCCGACGGGCCGAAGCACGATATGCCGGCGGCGCGGACTTCGTCACCGACGCCTGCGACGAGGGGTGCTTCGGGGCCGATCACGACCAGATCACTGCGGAGCCGCGCCGCCAGGCCGGCCACTGCGACCCCGGACATCGGGTCGACGCCGACCTGCTCAGCGACAGCCGCCGTGCCGGCGTTGCCGGGCGCGCAGGCCAACGCGGTGACTTTAGGATCGGCGGCTAGCGCCAGGCACAACGCGTGCTCGCGCGCCCCGGAGCCGATAACGAGGACGCGCACGGGCGGCCACTCTAATACGCCGAGTCGCGGCCATCCGCGGGCAGGCTTAGTGGGTCGAGACGGTCGCCAATCCGTTGAGCGTGGGTACGAGCACCCGGCCGCCCGACAGCGCCGGCGTGGCAAAGCGGCTCGTCCGGCCGACCGAGACCTGCGCGGTCGAATGCCCCGTGGCTGGATCGAGAGCGTGCAGGATGCCGCCGTTCTGGTCCAACGCCCAGACCCGGCCACCTCCGACGACCGGGGATCCGGCGATCTCCTCGTCGGTATGCCACATCACGGTGAGCTTGCCGTCGTCGCCAACCCGCACGGCTCGCACACCATCGGTGCACGGGAGGTACACAACCGCACCGTCGACCGCGGCGCCGCCGAAGGAGCGGCAGATCTGCTGGATGCTCACCTGCCCACCGATGCCGCCGAGCGCGGTCTGGCGCAGGACGTAGACCGGTCCCGACTTGCCGCCGAGCACGGCCCAGGTGGTGCCGACCAGGGCGACGCCCTGCGAGCCGAGCCCGACGTCGCCGCGGTTGTTCTCGGCCCAATCCGAAGGCGCGAAGGAGTCCACGAGCCGGGCGTCGGGCGAGAGGGCCAGCACCGAGTTTGTGTGGTCGTAGTCGTCGCCCGGGAACGCCGCGCCGTTCGCTGACACGACCAGCAGGCGGCCCCGACTGTCAACCGTTGCACCCGCTGCGTTCCACATCCCGCCACCGCGCTTCGTCGGCGGGGTGTAGGACACCGGATCACCGGAGCCGTCCAACCGCACGCCGACAATGCGGCCCTTGTAATCGCCACAATCGCCGGCCAAGGCGCCGAACGGCACCCATACCCGACCGCCCGTGATGGCGAGTGCTCCACGTTGCTGCATCACCGTCGCGTCGACTCCCGGCAGGTCGACCGACTTGCGCCAGCGCACGTTTCCGGTGCGTAGGTCGAGCGCCACCAGGTCGTGTCGGATCGAGCCGCCGATCTCGGCGACGGCGTAGACGGAACCGGTCCCGACGTCATAGATCGGCGTGCCCGTGATGCCGAGCGGACTGATGTTGCCGCACGGACGCTGCCCGGCCGGCGACGGCGAGCCCAGATTCGTCCGCCAGAGCTGATGGGAGGAGGCATCGAATGCATAGACGCTGTCGTTTTCGGTCGCCACGACGGTGATGCCTTGCGCGACAATAGGTGAGCCGTACACCGCGGCGTCCAGCTTGATCGCTGCGGCGATGGCCAACCGCGTCGGCGTGGGGAAGCTTCGAGCTAGGCCCGTGTGCTGGGCATCGCCGTGATACATGGGCCAGTCCGAGGGGGCTGGTGAACCGGTGGCTGACGGCGAGTTCGCCGGGGAGGACGCGCTCGCGGGCGGCGACACGGTAGGCCCGGAGGACTTGCTGCTGCTGGTGCAGCCGGCGACGATCACCGCGAGCAGGCACGATAGGGCGACGACGCGCATCGGCACAGTGTGCCGGTGCGGGCTGAAGAGTTTCTGTGCGGTCTCCCGGATGGTCTGTTCAGCCGAGGAGATCGCGTACCGTGACGATCTCCTCACGGCCGGGGCCGACGCCGACCGCAGAGATCGGAGCGCGGATCATGTCCTCAAGCGCAGCTACGTAAGCCCGCGCCGTACGCGGGAGGTCATCGAGCGATCGAGCCTTGGCCATGTCCTCGTCCCACCCTGGGAACGTTTCGTAGATAGGGACGGCCCGGGCGAACTGACTCTGCGACGCCGGGAGCTCTTCATGGAGTACTCCGTCGATGTCGTAGGCCACGCAGACTGGTATCTCCTCCAGGCCCGTCAGCACGTCGAGCTTGGTGAGGACGTAATCGGTGACACCGTTGATGCGAGTCGCGTACCGCCCGATAACGGCGTCGAACCAACCGCAGCGGCGCGGCCGGCCGGTCGTTGTGCCGAACTCGGCTCCGGCCTCGCGCAGCCGGTCACCCTGCTCGTCCAGGAGCTCGGTGGGAAACGGGCCCTCACCGACGCGCGTGGTGTAGGCCTTGACGACCCCGATCACGCCGGTGATGCGCGTTGGTGGGACGCCGCTGCCCGTGCACGCGCCACCGGCCGTTGCGTTCGACGACGTGACGAATGGATAGGTGCCGTGATCGACGTCGAGCAGCGTCGCCTGTGCCGCCTCGAGGACAACCGTGCGGCCCTCGTCGAGCATGTCGGCGATCAGGAGTGACGTATCCGCGACCATTGGCCGCAGGCGGGCGGCGTAGCCCAACAGCTCGTCGATGACGGCGCGCACGTCGAGGGCCCGCCGGTTGTACACCTTGACGAGCACCTGGTTCTTGTACTCGGCCGCGGCCGTGACCCGGGCCCGTAGGAGGTGCTCGTCGAATAGGTCTTGGACGCGGATTCCGGTTCGGTTCATCTTGTCGGCGTAGGTCGGGCCAATGCCACGCCCCGTCGTCCCGATCCGCCGACTGCCGGCGAAGCGTTCCGTCACCTTGTCAAGGGTGCGGTTGTACGGAGTGATCACATGAGCAGATCCGCTCACGACCAGCTTGGTGGTGTCTACGCCGCGCGCGGTCAGCCCGTCGATTTCGTCGAAGAGGACGCCGAGATCGACGACCACACCGTTGCCGATGATCGGAATGCAACCCGGCGTGAGGATTCCGGAGGGCAGCAGGTGCAGCGCGAAGGTCTCCCTACCGCGCTCCGTGTCGATGACGATCGTGTGTCCGGCGTTGTTACCGCCGTTGAACTTGACCACCGCCTCGACCCGACTGCCGAGCAGATCGGTTGCCTTGCCCTTGCCTTCGTCGCCCCACTGGGCGCCAACCAGCACTACCGCGGGCATGGCTGCCCCCTTTCTTCTGGCCGGTGAAGGGTATTCCCCGCGACGTAAAGGCGAGCCATAGTCTTGCGGCATGGCCACTCAAACAAAGATTGTGCTGGACGAGTCCGAGCTGCCGACCCAGTGGTACAACCTCCTTGCCGACCTCCCAGTCCCGCCTCCTCCGCCACTCCATCCAGGAACCCTCCAGCCCGTTGGGCCGGACGACCTCGCCCCGCTGTTTCCGATGGAGCTGATCGGGCAAGAGGTGAGTGCTGAGCAGTACCTCGACATCCCCGGCGCCGTGCTCGACGTGTACAAGTTGTGGCGCCCCAGTCCGCTGTATCGCGCGTATCGGCTGGAGAAAGCACTGCAGACACCAGCGCGCATCTACTACAAGTACGAGGGCGTTTCCCCTGCTGGTTCGCACAAGCCGAATACCGCTGTGCCGCAGGCGTACTACAACGCCCAGGCCGGTGTGCGGCGTCTCACGACGGAGACCGGCGCCGGTCAATGGGGTACCGCACTTGCGTTTGCCTGCTCGCAGTTCGGGCTGGACTGCGAAGTGTGGCAGGTGCGCGCGTCGTACGACCAGAAGCCCTATCGCCGGATCATGATCGAGACCTTTGGCGGCAAGGTCTACCCATCTCCGTCGGACCGCACCGAGGCCGGCCGCGCCATCCTGGCGGCCGATCCAGACTCGACCGGCTCGCTCGGCATCGCGATCAGCGAGGCGGTGGAGGTCGCGGCCAAGGCCCCGGATACCAAGTACGCGCTGGGCAGCGTGTTGAACCACGTGCTAATGCACCAGACGATCATTGGCGAGGAAGCGCTGATCCAACTGGCCAAGGTGGACGAGACCCCCGATCTGATCGTCGGCTGTACTGGCGGTGGCTCGAACTTTGCCGGACTGTTCTTCCCGTTCCTGCGCGAGAAGCTGGCCGGCCGGATATCGCCCGTGATCCGCGCCGTCGAGCCGTCGGCGTGCCCGTCGCTGACCCGCGGCGTCTACGCCTACGACTTCGGAGACACCGCCGGCATGACCCCACTGATCAAGATGCACACCTTGGGCCATGACTTCATCCCCGACCCGATCCACGCCGGTGGGCTGCGCTACCACGGGATGAGCCCGGTCATCAGCCACCTCTATGAGCAGGGCATGATCGAGGCCGTCGCCAAGCCGCAGCGGGAGTGCTTCGCGGCCGGCGTTCAGTTTGCGCGCACAGAGGGGATCGTTCCCGCGCCGGAGCCGACCCATGCGCTCGCCGCCGCGATCGAGGAAGCGGTGCGGTGCCGGGAGTCCGGCGAGGAACGGGTCATTCTGACGGCCATGTGCGGGCACGGTCACCTCGATCTGCCGGCGTACGAGGCGTACCTGTCCGGAACCATGACCGACCGTGATCTGGACGCCGCCGCGCTCGCGACCGCGGTGGAAGCGCTGCCGCCGGTACCCGTTCCCTAGCCGTTGCGACGATATGCATATAGCGCGGCTCGGACCACGGAACCTGCATACCGTCGATGATTAGCCGCCGAGCGCGGCCACGGCCTCCGGATCACTGTCGGCCAGGAACTTCGCGCAGCGGGCGGCCTCGTCCGTCTCGCCGATCGCCGCGGCAGCCAGGCCAAGCGCGTGCAGGGAGCGCAGAAATCCGCGGTTGGGCTCGTGCGACCACGGGATAGGACCGCTGCCTCGCCACCCGGCCCGGCGTAGCGCGTCCAGCCCGCGGTGATAACCGGTGCGCGCGAAGGCGTAGGCCTCGACCGTCCGACCATCCGCGAGAGCCGCCTCGGCGAGCGCAGCCCATGCCGCGGACGACGTGGGGACCGACGCAGCAACCAGCTCGGGATTCTCGCCGCTCTTAAGCCGGGCGATGGCGGGATCGGCGGGCAGCCGCGTCGGCGGGGCAAGCAGGTTACCGGACGTCATGATCCGATTCTGCCCAACCGCGCGATCGGCCTGCGCTGGGCATCGCGCGCGGCGTCACCGGCGGCGGTGCCGGGCCCGGACGCCGGCGACGAACATGTCGACACCGGACGCGTAGTAACCCTCGACATCGTCGCAGTCGGTCAGCGCATCAGCAGCCTCGACCAGCCGAGGGAATCGATTGACCGGAAGCTGCCGAATGGCGGCACGCTTTTCGGCCAGGACGGCGTCTCGTTCCTCAACCGCTACCTGCAGCTCTTCCCCCGCTTGCTGGGTCACAAGCATGATCGCGATCTGCAACGCCAACCGGGCGATCTCCGAGGCCTCGACCACGTCGAAGCCCGCCGTGCGGAGCACGTCGAGGGCGAACTCCGCGATCTCCTGACCCTCCTCACAGCGGAGAACCTCGCCGAGTGTCAGCATCGCCGAGGCCGGATGCTTGCGTAACGCCTCGATGAGCGCTTCGAGGACGCCGCGTATCTGGTCGTCCCACGGACCGGTCCGGTCGTATTGCCGACCAATGCCGTCGAAGAACGACCGACCCATTGCTGCGAGCAGCTCGTCCTTGTTCTGGACGTGCCAATACAGCGCCATGGGCGTGACGCCGAACTCCAGCGCGACCCGCCGAATGGTCACGGCCTCGAGCCCTTCGGCGTCGGCAATCGCGAGCGCACGCTCGACGATGGTCTCGCGGCTGAGCTCGGTCTTTGCCCGTCCCGGTGCCGTTTTGGTAATCACGCTTGACAACTATACACCGTAAGGGGTTACCTATACAGCAGACATGTACGCCGTATAGGAGAGCCCTCATGAGACGCACCTGGACGCTCATCGCGGTGGCGCTGGCCACCTTCATGACGTACCTGGACAACAACATCGTCAACGTCGCGCTACCGGTCATCCAACGCGACCTGCATCTGTCAACAGCTGGCCTGGAATGGATCGTCAGCGGCTACATCCTCGTGTTCGCTAGCTTGCTGCTAGCCGGCGGTCGCCTCGCCGATGTCTACGGACGCAAGCGGTTGTTTGCGATCGGTCTCATCATCTTCACGGCGGCGTCGTTTGTGGCCGGCCTCGCTGGTAGCGCTGACGTGCTGATCGCCGCACGCGCCGTCCAGGGTCTGGGTGCAGCGCTGCTCACGCCGACAACGTTGGCAATCATCTCGGCCACCTATCCCGACCCGCGCGAACGCAACATGGCGGTCGGCGTGTGGAGCGCGGTTGGTGCGCTGGCGTTGGCGCTCGGCCCACTGCTTGGCGGGCTCATCAGTGACCACCTGAACTGGGGCTGGATCTTCTTCATTAACGTCCCGGTCGGAGTCGCCACGTTGGCCCTCGGCCTGTGGGCGATCAGCGAGTCGCGGGAGTCCTCCGCGCCCCGCCGGCTCGACATGCCTGGCGTCGTGCTCTCCAGCGTCGCACTATTCGGGCTGACCTACTCGCTCATCGAAGGTCACGACCGCGGCTGGACATCCCCGATTATCCTGGGCGGGTTCCTCCTGGCCGCAACGCTCGGCCTGGCGTTCGTGTGGCGCGAGCAGCACACGGCTGAGCCGATGGTCGCCATGAGCCTGTTCCGCGAGCGGGTGTTCAGCGGCGGACTGATCGCCCTGATCATGTGGGGATTCGGCATCTTCGGTATCTACTTCTTCACCTCGCTCTACCTGCAGAACATCCTTGGCTTTTCACCGACCGAAGCGGGCGCAGCCTTCGTGCCAATGGCGCTGTTGATGGCTGCTGGCGCAATCGCCTCAGAGCGCGTTGCCAACCGGATTGGTGCATATCGGTCTGTCGGCCTGGCCATGGCGCTGATGGCAGCGGGTATCGCGTCGGTAAGCCTGCTGGGCGCGGACGCGACCTTCTGGCAGCTCATGCCGAGCTTCGCCGCCATCGGCGTTGGCGGCGGGTTGACCGTTCCGCTCACGGCCACCGTGCTCTCGGCCATGCCGCGGGACGAGGCGGGTGTCGCATCCGGCATCTTCAATGCGTCGCGTGAGGTTTCGGGCCTGCTCGGCATCACCGTGATCGGCGCGATCCTGACTGCCCGCCAGGGCGCAGCGGTGCGGTCCGGCCACTCACCGGTCGACGCGTTTCTGTCCGGGTACCAGCTTGGCCTGCTCGTCGCGGCTGTCCTGGTCGCCGCCGGCGGCGTGGCTGCCTACCTGGGCCTGCGCTCGGCCCGCAGCAGCGAGACAGCCGCAGTCGAGAGCGTGCGCGAGGAGCAGGTGCCCGTCCTCGTCTAGCGGTTAGCCCTCGATCGGGGACGTATTTGTGCTCAAGCGGCGCAAATACGTCCCCGGTGCCTTGCTAGGCAGTCGCCGCCGTCCCGGCCGAGTTCAGGTCCTCGCACGCTGTGACGACTCGGGCGGCCATGCCGATTTCCGCCGTCTTCATGAACGAGCGAGGATCGTAAGCCTTCTTGCTGCCGACATCGCCGTCGACCTTGAGCACGCCGTCATAGTTGGTGAACATGTGTCCGGCGATGGGTCGGGTGAAAGAGTATTGGGTGTCGGTGTCTACGTTCATCTTGACCACGCCATAGGAGACGGCCTCACGGATCTCCTCGAGCGCCGAGCCGGACCCTCCATGGAAGACCAACTCGAACGGCTTGGGCCGGCCGACCTTCTCCCCCACCGCGTCCTGGATCTCTTTGAGGATGTCGGGGCGGAGCTTGACGTTGCCTGGTTTGTAGACCCCGTGGACGTTGCCGAACGTGGCGGCTAGCAGGTAGCGGCCCTTCTCGCCCGTTCCGAGCACTTCGGCCGTGCGCAGCGCGTCGCCCGGTGTCGTATACAGCTTCTCGTTCATTTCGCCGACGACGCCGTCCTCCTCGCCACCGACGACGCCGATCTCGACTTCGAGAATGATGTGAGCCTTCGAGGCCTTCTCCAGCAACTCGACGGCGATCTGCAAGTTCTCCTCGAGCCCGATCGCCGAACCGTCCCACATGTGCGACTGGAACAGCGGGTTCTCGCCCCGGTCGACCCGTTGTCGCGACAGCGCCATCAGGGGCCGAACGTAGCTGTCGAGTTTCTCTTTCTGACAGTGATCCGTGTGCAACGCGAGGTGGATTGGATACTTCTGCGCGACCACATGCGCGTACTCGGCAAGGGCAACGGCGCCGGTCACCATGTCCTTGACTCTCGTCCCCGAGGCGAACTCCGCACCACCGGTGGACACCTGAACGATGCCGTCGCTGGCAGCGTCGGCAAATCCACGCAGCGCGGCATTCAGCGTCTCGGATGAGGTGACGTTGATGGCGGGATAGGCAAAACCGCCCTGCTTGGCGCGGTCCAGCATGTCGGCGTACTGCTCAGGAGTGGCAATCGGCATGACCCCAAGTATCGCGCAGAGCACCTACGGTTGACGGCCCGGTCCTGAGGCTTTAGCAGACATCTCCTGAGAGCGACCGCAGCATCGTGCGGTCAGGTTCACGTGCCGGCCGTAGACTGCCCCCTCATGCACTCCGCCGCAGGTGCCGTGCTTGCCGCGAGCCCGCTCGATCCCAGCCATCTGCTGTCCAACTACGGGCTGATTGGCCTTGCGCTGATCATCTTCGCCGAATGCGGCATCCTGCTCGGGTTCTTCCTGCCGGGCGACACGTTGCTCTTCAGCGCTGGCCTGCTCATCGCCACCGGCACGATCACCACGCCGCTATGGGTCTTCCTCGTCGTCGCGCCGATCGCGGCCGTCGCCGGCAACCTGGTGGGCTACTGGATCGGCCGCAAGGCCGGCCCGAAAGTGTTCGATCGTCCGAACTCGCGACTGTTCCGCCCGGAGTACGTGGTCAGGTCCGCGGCATTCTTCGATCGCTACGGGTCCTGGACGATCATTCTTGCCCGATTCGTCCCCATTATGCGCACCGTCGCCACGGTCATGGCCGGCGTCGGCCGGATGCGCTTCTCCCTCTACCTGCTGTATTCGATCATCGGCGGGGTGCTCTGGACATCGGGGCTGATCCTGACGGGCTACTGGCTGGGGCATATCAGCTTCGTCCGCGACACGGTCGAGCCCCTCATCGACCCGATCCTCATTGGCATCGTCGTGCTGTCGCTCGTGCCGGTGACGATTCACTACCTGCGCGCTCACCGGGCCGATCGGCGGACCGCAGCCCGGACCACCCGCTCGGAACCGTCCTCCATCGCGGAGGACCGGCCCGACCAGCCCGCCAGCTCAAAAGGCGCGCACCGCGCCGGGTGACCGGCCGGCGACGTAACTGGGGTTAGCCCAGTCAGCGTCCACTGCCGACTGGGCGAGGTGGGCGGACAGGGTCTCCCGTCGGCTGCGCAACGCACTTGGCCCACTGGCCACGCGCCACCCCGCTTTGATCCTTCCGGAGCTGTCAGCCGCGCAAGTTAGGCTCCCTCACATGACGGAGGCCGACGGCGCAGTCCAGCGGGCCGGGCCGCCGGCCTTGGCTGACGGCGTCTTGCGGGTTGTTGCATTGGGCGGGATCTCCGAGATCGGCCGCAACATGACGGTGTTCGAGCATCGCTCGGACTCGAGCGGCAGCCGCCTGCTCGTCGTCGACTGCGGCATGCTTCTTGGCAAGACCAACTCGCCCGGCGTGGACCTGACCTTGCCGGACTGGTCGTACTTCCGCGACCGCCTCACCGACATTGACGCGATCGTGCTCACTCACGGACATGAGGATCACATCGGCGCGTTGCCCTATTTGCTGCGCGCGCGTGCTGACATTCCGCTCATCGGGTCTCGGCTGACGCTCGCGCTGGTGTCCGCGAAACTTGATCAACATCAGATCCGGCCGCAGATGCAGCAGGTTCGGGAGGGCGAGACGACGACGGTCGGACCATGGGGGTTGCAGTTCTATGCGGTCAACCATTCGATCCCGGACGCGCTGGCGGTGGCGATCTGGGTCGGCAACCATACTGTGCTCCACACCGGCGACTTCAAGATGGACCAGACGCCACTCGATGACCGGCTGACCGACTTACCGGGCTTTTCCCGGCTCGGCGACGAAGGCGTGGACCTGCTGCTCGCGGACTCGACAAACGCTGAGGTGCCGGGCTTTCTCCCGTCGGAACGAGATGTCGGACGGGTCATCGCCGATGTGATCACGAAAGCCACGGGCCGCGTCATCGTCGCGTGTTTCGCCTCGCATGTGCACCGCGTTCAGCAGGTGCTCGACGCCGCCACCGCAACCGACCGGCACGTCGCGCTCGTCGGGCGATCCATGGTGCGCAATATGCAGATCGCCCGGGAGCTGGGTCTGTTGCATGTCCGCGACCGCGCCCTGATCGATCTCGCCGAAGCCGAGGAGCTGCCGTCGCGCCGGGTCGTGCTGGTATCGACAGGTTCGCAGGGCGAGCCGCTGTCGGCGTTGTCCCGAATGGCGAACCGCGAGCATCCGACGGTCCGCGTCGTGCCCGATGACACGATCCTGCTGGCCTCGTCCCTCATCCCCGGCAACGAGAACGCGGTCGGACGGGTGATCAACGGACTGTCGCGGCTGGGAGCCACGGTCGTTCACCGGTCGACGGCGCTGGTGCACGTCTCCGGGCACGCGCCGGCCGGAGAGCTGCGATTCCTGATCAACGCGGTCCGGCCGCGCAACCTCATGCCGGTCCACGGTGAGTGGCGTCACCTGCGCGCCCACGCCGCCATCGCCCGGTCCACCGGGCTGCCCGACGATCGCATCATGCTCGCCGAGGACGGCACCGTCGTCGACCTGGTCGCAGGACGCGCTTCCATCGTCGGACGGATCCCGGTGGGCTATGTCTACGTCGACGGGCTCGCCGTCGGCGATATCGGCGACGCCGCCTTGAAGGATCGCCGGATCCTTGGCGAGGAAGGGTTCCTCTCGATCCTCGTCGCCGTCGACCTGCAGGCCGGCAAGGTCGTCTTCGGCCCGGAGATCACCGCCCGCGGGTTCACCGACGACCCCGATGCGCTCGATCCCATACGGGCCGAGCTCATCACCACGGTGGAGCAGTCAGTGGCGGACGGCGTTCGCGACGCGGACGCCCTCGAACACATCGTGCGGCGCACTGTTGGCCGCTGGGTCGACCAGACCTACCGCCGGCGACCGATGCTCATGCCGACGGTCCTCGAAGTCTGATTCTCCTGTGTCCTCTCTTGGCTCCTCTGTTCTGGTTGAGGGCTGGCCCGATTGCCTTTCGCCTGGCTCGGTGAAAGTGCCCTACACACGCAGATCTTGGACTTATTGCGGCTGATTGGCAGCACGTCCAGGATCACGAGGTGGTTCGAACCGCCTTGTCTCGAACGGCAGGTGAACCGGCGGTCCGTTTCGGATGACGCGGGAACTGGACTGGTACGGGACCTGTAACTCCAGCGCCCGAGCCGCTAACCAGCCCGCCACCTCTTCCGTCCATTGCGCGCCGCTAGTGATGCGGGACGGCGGATAGTGCGTGACCGCGAAGCCACACGCCGTCAACCGATTGTGGCGATGAGTGGTCTGTCGCCAACCCTCGGCCGAAAAGTGGAACTCATGGCTGTCGATCTCCAGTATCGCCCGCAGCGCACGCCACAGAATGTCCGCGATCGCGATGGTTCGCTGCTGTGCATCGACTATCGGCACATTCAGCTCAAAGTCCGGCACAGCCGCACGCCGAAGCTGTTCCGACGCGTGCACCTCCGCGACTGAACGCGCGCCGTCGCGAATGTCTTCGAGACAGCCGCGAAGGATCGCGCGCCCGCGCCGTGCGGCGGTCTCTACCGCTGAGCCCAACTCATCGGGAGTGCAGTGGCCGCCTTGTACCGCGGCAGCGACTAGCGCTCGCACGGAGTCCTCGCGTCGGTAGAACGGCGCTGCGTCCGCGATCGCACGCGCCGGCACGGCGATGCGGACCAGCGGCAGGGTGTCATCGTCCACCGACACACGACGTGAATGCACCGGACCAGTGACGCACCGGATGTGCGCCTGGCCCACGTCTCGACAGCCACCGCGAGTGCTGAGGATCAGTACAGACTCGGGCGGCGGGTCGCGCATAGCCAGGCCGTAGCACCGAAGCGCATCCCATCCGCTCACCACCCCCTCGGGTGCGGCAGACAGTCCGGCCAACACCCAGTCGGCCCGAGTCGGTGGATCGGGGCGAGTCAGGACCACGCCGCGCGCCAATCGCTGCCAGCGCGTGCGCTGGATTTCATTTCGTGCCGTTGACGCGGAGATCCCGCGCGCTCGCAGCCTGCATGCGTCAAGGACTCGGGGAAGTTCGGCGCCGTTCACAACAACGATCGTCGGCGAGATGGAGGTCCTGTGGGAGATCCAGAAGCATTATGTGGATAACCCCGTGTCAGTCTCCGCACATCGCTGTGGATAAGTCCATATCCATGGCGGCTGCTCAACTGTTGGCGGGCTGATCCTCCGGCCGAAGCTCATGATCTTGGAGTAATCGTCGCTATCTGGCAGCAAGTCCAAGATCACGATCTGAGACGACGGAGCGGGCGGCAATCCGGGGTCGGGCATGATGGGTGAATGCCCGTTCGTACGCCTATGGTCCCGGCGGCGATATCGCCGATGCGGACCGTTCCGGCGGCGATTGTGCGGCCGCATTACGTCAATTCCAGCGGACCGGCCGACTTCGACGACCCGATGGTGAAGGATGCCGCCACGATCGAGCGGATGCGGGTGGCCGGACGGATCGCAGCCGACTCCCTGGTCGAGGTCGGTCGGCACGTTCAACCGGGTGTGACCACCGATGAGCTGGACGCTATCGGGCATGAGTTCGTGATCAGCCGGGGCGCCTACCCCTCGACCCTTGATTACAAAGGGTTCCCCAAGTCGCTCTGCACATCGGTCAACGAGGTCATCTGCCACGGCATCCCCGACGCGCGCCCGCTGGCCGACGGTGACATTGTCAAGATCGATATCACCGCCTTCATCGGCGGTGTGCACGGCGACACCTGCGGCACGTTCTACGCCGGCACACCGAGCGACGAGGTGCGTGACCTCGGCGAGCGCACGCACGAAGCGCTGACGCGGGCAATCCGCGCCGCGCGACCCGGACGCCCAGTCAACGTCATCGGACGAGTCATCGAGTCCTACGCGCGCCGGTTCGGATACGGCGTGGTGCGCGACTACACCGGTCATGGCGTGGGGCCGTCTTTCCATACCAAGCCGACGATCCTGCACTACGACGAGCCGCGCGCGACAACCGTGATGGAACCTGGCATGACCTTCACCATCGAGCCGATGCTCACGCTCGGCGGCGTCGACTGGGTCATGTGGGACGACCGGTGGACCGTGCTCACCGCCGACGGATCGTGGGTGGCGCAGTGGGAGCACACGCTCGCCGTCACCGACGCCGGCGCTGAGATCCTCACCTTGCCGACCCCGGTCGCGGACGCCTGACCCACCGGATCGCCAATCCCGCGGTATACGACACGATCGCGTCGTATACCGAAATCTGCCGGATTCGCTAGACACGCCGATACAGTCCGATCATGGATCCGGTCCGCAACCCGTACGCCCCCGGCGCAGGCCAGCGCCCCCCGGAATTGGCGGGCCGCGACGACGAGCTCGCGGCGTTCGAGGTCGTGCTGGAGCGGGTGGCCCACGGCCGGCCGGATCGCTCGATCGTGCTGACCGGCCTGCGCGGCGTCGGCAAGACGGTCCTACTCAACGCAACCCGCAGCGCTGCGGTCCGTCGGGGCTGGGGCAGCGGCAAGCTCGAGGCGCGGCCCGACCAGCCGCTGCGGTGGCCGCTCGCGGCCGCACTGCACGTCGCGATCCGTGAGCTGAGCGGCGTCCCCTCCTCGGAGAGCCGGCACGTCCTGGGCGTGCTCAAGTCGTTCGCGCAAAGTGACGGCGCCCAGCGCAACGGGGCGGCGGGCCGGTCCGGGGCGAACGGCCGGCCGACGAAGCCGTGGCAACCCGGCATCGATGTCCCGGCAATCCTCGGCCGGGCGGATTCCGGCGATATCGAGATCGACCTGGTTGAGCTCCTAGTCGACGTTGCCGGGCTCGCGGCCGGCTCCGGCCGCGGAATCGCGCTGTTCATCGACGAGATGCAGGATGTCGGCCCGCAGGATGTATCCGCGCTGTGCGCGGCCTGCCACGAACTGTCCCAGCAGCGGCTGCCCCTCGTCCTCGTCGGCGCGGGTCTGCCGCACCTGCCGGTCGTTCTCGCCGCGAGCAAGTCGTACTCGGAACGGTTGTTCCGCTACCACCGCATCGATCGGCTTGATCGCGCCGCTGCCGACACCGCGCTGCAGCTGCCGGCGCGGGACGAGGATGCCAACTTCGACGACGAAGCGCTCGAGGCGATGTACACGGCGACCAGCGGATACCCGTACTTCATCCAGGCGTACGGCAAGGTGACCTGGGACGTTGCGCCACGCTCACCGATCACCGCCGCCGACGTCAACGTCGCCGCGCCCCAGGCCGAAGCCGAGCTCGCCGTCGGCTTCTTCGGATCGCGGTTCGAGCGCGCCACTCCGGCCGAGCGGGAGTACCTCCGCGCGATGGCCGACCTGATTCTCGACGACGAATCAGCCGATATCGGCACGTCCTCCATCGCCGACGCCCTAGGGAGAAATGCACAATCACTGTCACCCGCGCGCGATGCACTGCTGAAGAAAGGACTCGTGTACTCCGGGCAACGCGGCCGGATTGCCTTCACGGTTCCACACTTTGGCCGGTACCTGCAGCAGCAGGACGCATAGCGAAACGGCAAGATCAGTCCGGATCGCTCGGATCGGGCCGGTGGCGTGGCCGCCCGATGTTCCCAATGACGACCGCGACAACTGTGACCAGATACAACTGCCCGACGAGCGCCTCGACGACAGCCAGCATCCGCCCGATGTCGCTCCCCGCCGAATAGTCCCCGTACCCAACCGTGGTGAGCGTGACGAAACTGAAGTACAGATACGTGACTGGCGTATGCCGTCCGGTTTGCGCGAAGAAGCCGTTGTCCTGAATATCGCCGACCAGGACGTACACATAGGTGTAGGCGAGGCCGAGCAGCAGGTACACCGACAGCGCGCCGGTGATGGTGCGCACCGAGACGATCAGGTGGCCGCTGAGTCGGCGGACGATAACTGCGATGGAGGCGACGGCCAGGGCGGCGCTGACCGCGCTGAATGCGGCCTCACCGAACCGACTGACGCCGCGGATGTCGATGATGATCACGGATATGACCGAGGCGATCGCCAGGATCAGCGTCACGCCGAACACGTATCGGTTGACGCCGGACGTCCACATCGCGAAGACGAGGAGAAATGCGAACAGGACCACGATGAACGGACGAACACCCGGTCGCTCGAACGGTGCCACGATCAGGATGCCGAACGAGGCCGCCAAGACGACGGTGTACTCATTCTGGCCGCGTTCCAACCACTTCGGCATCAGTGCAGAACCGACTTGAGAATGATCATGAGGATCCCGAAGGCCGCTGTCCCCAAGACCTCGAAGATCATGCGAATTCCCGAAGCGTGCAGCGAGCGGCCGATCCGATACCCGATGTAGGCGAGGAGCACGACCGTGAACCAGAGCGCGATGAGCGCGGAGTCCGCGATGCTCAACCCAAACGCGTGCAGGATTGCGTAGCACGCGACGACGGGCAGGCCGCCCTCCAGGATCGCCGTCTCGTGTCCGGCCGCCTCCCACGTGCGGTGCCAGACCGAGGTGCCGGGTTCACTGATGCG
>Ga0081540_1001693_pt1 | contig 18703 bp, 18 predicted proteins | sample TabmetS2T1R1_FD_71024 | JGI IMG/M metagenome (GOLD analysis project Ga0081540, IMG submission 71024) | Tabebuia heterophylla rhizosphere microbial communities from the University of Puerto Rico - S2T1R1 | ecosystem: Host-associated > Plants > Roots > Rhizosphere ... | reverse complement strand
CCGGCAGCGGCTCGAGCGGGTCGCCCGGTGCGGCGCCGCGCAGCAGCCGCCTGGCGAGATCCGGAGGTACCAGGTCGGCCGCCCACGGCAGCCGGACCGGCACGGTACCGGCGACGAGCGTCAGCAGGTTGCGCTGGAAGTCCCAGACGTAGGTGCCGTCGCCGGTGCGGTAGATGTCCTTCTCGCCGAGCTGGTCGACGGCGGCGATCCGCCACGCGGCGGGCGACAGGTACCACGCCCGGATGCTGGTCTGCCCGGACAGCAGCCCGACCGTGTCGCCGAGTTGGGGAAGGTTGGGCAGGGCCAGCCGGCCGTCACTGTCCACGTAACCCTGGTAGGGCAGGCCGGCCGAGGCGAGGATCTTGGCGAGCAGCCCGGACGGCACGACCGGCGGCGCGGAGACCGGCCACGCGGCCACCACCGGGGGCAGGGCACCGAGCAGCGCGACCGCGCCGCCCACGGCCAGCCACCGACGCCGGGTGTACCGGCGCACCACGCTCACCCGACCAGGCTAAGCGCTGCTCCTCGGAAGGTTCTTACATCAGCCCATCGCCGTCGGCGACCGGCTGACGTGGAACATCGTCGAGTCTGCCGCCCATGCCGGCGACCATCGCCTGGAACTGCCTGTCGGTGAGCGCGACCGTCACCGGCCGGCCGACCGGGCCGTCACGGTCGTCGGACCCGCCGAGGCGCACGATCCGGTCGACACCGAGTGCCGAGGCCCACTCCCGAGAGTCTGCGTTGGCGGGGCCGGTCGCGAGCGTGTACGGCGTGCCCTGACCGTGCATGTACAGGATGTCCGTCAACGCCTGGAAGGTGAGGACGCGGCTCTCCATCCCGTTGGACAGGTAGATCGCGTCGCCGTCCCGCTTGGACAGGTACATCGGTTCCTCCTGGATGGTGATCGTTTCCGCCTCCACGGCGTACTGGCCGTAGTTGGCCTGCAGAACGTCGTTGAAGTCCACGTCGAACCCGGCGATGAACCCGGACCGGCGCTGCCACAGGTGCCCGGCCGGCCACTGGCGCGCGTTCCTACCCCCGGACCAGCCCGTCGACAGGGACTGCCAGTACATGCCGAACCCGCCCAGCTGCTGGCACCACGTCAGGACATCCCAGGGGCCGTAGACCCCGGCCACATACCCGCCCGCCCGGATCCCCGCCGAGTACGCCTGCGCGTACGCCCGGCCCGCGGAGTTCCACTGTGCCGAGGTGATGTCGAAATCGCAGGAGCCGGGGATCGCACAGCCGGCCGGGTATCCCAGGGCGCGTGCCTGCTTCGCCGCCTCCGCCGCGTGCTGTGTACCAGCGCTTGCCCCGCCCAGCCAGTCGCTGGCCGCGTACTCCCAGTTGAGGACGATGTCGAACCCGTCCGAGCGCAGCCGGTCGAACTCCGCTTCGGTGATCCGCTTGAAGTCGGTGTTCGGCTGCACCCAGGACAGGTACCGGCACAACCCGGTGACACCGGCCGCGCGCATGGCGTCCGCCGGTGGAGACTGGACGCAGTCGATGACGACCATCACGCCACCTGCCTCACGATGAATCGGCTACCCGTCCGCATTATCGTGTTGGACGCCCCGGAAAGCGATCTTCGGGATGAAGGCGCAGGTCACGGGGCCTGTCCACGCCCCCCGCTCACATCAGCCCGAGGTACCGCCGCCGCTCGTAGGGCGTGACGTGGTGGCGGAACTCCTCCCACTCCTGGCGCTTGTTGCGCAGGAAGAACTCGAAGACGTGCTCGCCCAGCACCTCGGCGACCAGCTCCGAGCCGGCCAGCACGTCGATCGCCTCGGACAGGTCCTGCGGCAGCGACTGGTAACCCATCGCCTGGCGCTCGGCGGCCGACAGCGACCACACGTCGTCCTCGGCGCCGGGTGGCAGCTCGTAGCCCTGCTCGATGCCCTTGAGCCCGGCGCCGAGGAGCACCGCGAAGGTCAGGTACGGGTTGCACGCCGAGTCGGGCGAGCGCACCTCGACCCGGGCCGAGTTGGGCTTGCCATAGGCCGGTACCCGCACCAGCGCGGAGCGGTTGAGGTGTCCCCAGGACACGAAGGCCGGCGACTCGGTGATCTGGCCGGGCAGCGCCTGCGGGAACAGCCGCTTGTAGGAGTTGACCCACTGGTTGGTGACGGCCGTGTATTCCCGGGCGTGTACCAGCAGCCCGGCGATGAACGCCCGCGCCACCTTGGACAGCTTCATCGGGTCGCTGGCGTCGTGGAAGACGTTGCGCTCGCCCTCGAACAGCGACAGGTGGGTGTGCATCCCGCTGCCGGGCTGGTCGGTGAACGGCTTGGGCATGAACGACGCCTGCACGGTCTGGCTGAGCGCGACCTCCTTGACGACGTGCCGGAAGGTCATGATGTTGTCGGCGGTGGTCAGCGCGTCCGCGTAGCGCAGGTCGATCTCCTGCTGCCCGGGGGCGACCTCGTGATGGCTGAACTCCACCGAGATCCCGATGCGCTCCAGCGCGAGCACGGCCTGCCGGCGGAAGTCGCGGGCGACCGCGTGCGTGGTGTGGTCGAAGTATCCGCCGCTGTCCACCGGTGCCGGCGCCGACCCGTCGGTGGGCAGGTTCTCCAGCAGGAAGAACTCGATCTCGGGGTGGGTGTAGAAGGTGAAGCCCTTCTCCGCCGCCCGGGACAGCATCCGGCGCAGGACGTGCCGCGGGTCGGCCCAGGACGCCGAGCCGTCCGGCAGCAGGATGTCGCAGAACATCCGCGCGCTCTCGCCGCTGCCGCCGCCCTCGAACGGGAAGACCTGGAAGGTGGTCGGGTCGGGCATGGCGATCATGTCGGACTCGTGGACGCGGGCGAATCCCTCGATGGCCGAGCCGTCGAAGCCGATGCCCTCGTCGAACGCCGCCTCCAGTTCGGCGGGGGCCACGCTGACCGACTTGAGCGTGCCGAGCACGTCGGTGAACCACAGCCGGACAAACCGGATGTCCCGCTCCTCCAGCGTGCGCAGTACGAACTCCTGCTGACGATCCACGGCCAACCCCTCGACACCCGGACTCATCCGGACAGATCGCGATGCCGGGCCAGTGTCCCCCGACCCGGTTACGCAGACGTTACGCCGCCAGGGCGGCCTGGACGATCCGGGCCGTCGGCCCGACTGCGAGCCAGATCACCCCCGCGCGGAGCGTGCCGGCCCGGGGCGGTGAACAGGGCGCTGAGAGAAGATGGATACATGAAGACGCTGCGCCTCGCCCTCGCCCAGGTCGACTCGACCGTCGGCGACATCCCCGGCAACTCGGCCACCATCCGGGCCTGGTCCCGCCGGGCCGCCGAGGCCGGCGCGCACCTGGTCGCGTTCCCGGAGATGATGCTCACCGGATATCCGGTGGAGGACCTGGTGTTCCGGGAGTCCTTCGTGGCCGCGTCCCGCTCGGCGCTGTCCCGGCTGGCCGCCGACCTCGCCGAGGACGGGCTGTCCGACCTGCTGGTCGTGGTCGGATACCTCGACGCGGACGGCCCGGCCCGGCTCGGCTCCGATGCGGCCGCGGACCGCGGCCCACGCGACGCGCTCGCGCTGCTGCACGGCGGCCGGGTCGCCGTCACCTACTTCAAGCACCACCTGCCCAACTACGGCGTCTTCGACGAGGACCGGTATTTCGTGCCGGGAGACACGCTCAGCGTCGTGCGGGTCGGCGGCGTGGACGTGGCGCTGACCGTGTGCGAGGACATCTGGCAGGCGGGCGGACCCTTCGCGGTGGCCCGGTCGGCCGGCGTCGGCCTGGTGGTGAACATCAACGCCTCCCCCTACGAGCTGAACAAGGACGACGTGCGGCTGCCGCTGGTGGCCCGCAGGGCGCGCGAGGCGGGCGCGGCGGTCGCCTACGTCAACATGGTCGGCGGCCAGGACGAGCTGGTCTTCGACGGCGACTCGGTGATCGTGGACGCGGAGGGCAACGTCCTCGCCCGCGGGCTGCAGTTCCAGGAGCAGCTGCTGGTACACGACCTGGAGCTTCCGGAGTCCACTGTGGACATGCCGGGCCCGGAGGCACACGACGACGAGGTGGACACCGACACCGGGGTACATGACTCCATGCGGGTACACCGCCTGGCCGTCCCCGCGCAGTTGCCGCCGCCACCCGGGCCGCGCGCTGACGCCGGGATGGCCGGCCGGATCGCCGACGAGGCCGAGGTGTGGCAGGCACTGGTCCTCGGGCTGCGCGACTACGTCCGCAAGAACGGCTTCCCGTCGGTGGTCGTCGCGCTGTCCGGCGGCATCGACTCGTCGGTGGTGGCGGCCATCGCCGTCGACGCCCTCGGACCGTCCAATGTGGTCGGTGTGTCGATGCCCAGCGGCCACTCGTCCGAGCACTCCGTCACCGACGCCGCCGACCTGGCCAAGCGCGCCGGCCTGGACTACCGCAGCCAGCCGATCCAGTCGATGGTCGACGCCTTCCTGTCGCAGGTGTCGCTGTCCGGGCTGGCCGTGGAGAACCTGCAGGCGCGGGTACGCGGTGTGGTCCTGATGGCACTGTCCAATCAGGAGGGTCACCTGGTCCTCACCACCGGCAACAAGAGCGAGCTGGCCGTCGGATATTCGACGCTGTACGGCGACTCGGTCGGCGGCTTCAACCCGCTCAAGGACGTGTGGAAGACGCTGGTCTGGAAGCTGGCCCGGTGGCGCAACGCCGAGGCCGTCCGGCGCGGCGAGCAGCCGCCGATCCCGGAGAACTCCATCAGCAAGCCGCCCAGTGCCGAGCTGCGCCCCGGCCAACTGGACAGCGACTCGCTGCCGGACTACGCGCTGCTGGACGCCGTGCTCGTCGGCTACATCGACGGGGACGCGGGGCGCGACGAGCTGGTCGCGGCCGGGCACGACCCGGAGATGGTGGACCGGGTGCTGCGCATGGTGGACCTCGCGGAGTACAAGCGGCGGCAGTCCGCGCCGGGTACGAAGATCTCCATCAAGGCGTTCGGCCGGGACCGGAGGCTGCCCATCACCAACCGGTTCCGCGAGGCGGTCGTGCCGGTCACCACGCCCGCGCACGACCCTGTGAAATCTTCCACTCAGGTCTGACGCGCCGCATCCGGGCGGTGCGACTATCTCCCCAAGACCCGGGGACCGCAGCAGAGCGGCCTCGAGGAGCCACAAGGAGACAATGATGTCCTCTGAGAGCATCCCGTCGCTCTACGGCGGGCCGGCCACCCGGCGGGTGCGGGTACGCGACCTGCTGCTGGCCAAGGAGCGCGGCGAGAAGTGGGCCATGCTCACCAGCTACGACCAGTACACGGCGGGCATCTTCGACGCGGCGGGCATCCCGGTGCTGCTGGTCGGCGACTCGGCCGCCAACAACGTCTTCGGGTACCCGACGACGCTGCCCATCACCATCGACGAGCTGATCCCGTTGGTACGGGCGGTGGTCGGCGGTACCCGGCGGACGCTGGTCGTCGCGGACCTGCCGTTCGGCTCCTACGAGGAGGGGCCGACCCAGGCGCTGCGCAGCGCGGTGCGGTTCATGAAGGAGGGCGGCGCGCACGCGGTGAAGCTGGAGGGCGGCCGCCGCAGCGCACCCGCGATCGAGGCGCTGACCGCCGCCGGCATCCCGGTCATGGCACATGTCGGCTTCACGCCGCAGAGCGAGCACGCCCTCGGCGGGTACCGGGTGCAGGGGCGGGGGGACGCCGCCGAGGAGGTGGTGGCCGACGCGCTCGCGGTCGCCGAGGCCGGCGCCTTCGCCGTGGTGCTGGAGATGGTGCCGGGCGACGTCGCCAAGCGCATCACGCACGACATCGAGGTGCCGACGATCGGCATCGGGGCCGGCCCGCACACGGACGCGCAGGTGCTCGTCTGGCAGGACATGGCCGGCCTGCGCACCGGCGGCCACCAGCCCCGCTTCGTCAAGCGGTACGCCGACCTGGCCGGCGTGCTGACCGACGCGGTCGACCGGTACGCGCGGGAGGTGCGGGACGGGGAGTTCCCCGGCCCGGAGCACACGTTCTGACAGCCGGCGACGCCTGCGGAGCCGGCTCCAGGCCGGCGCTCTACAGGTCGGTCAGCCGGATCCCGGCGTGCACCTTGTACCGCCGGTTGACCGCGATGAGGTTCGCGGTGAGGGCCTCGACCTGAGCCGCGTTGCGCAGCCGTCCCGCGTAGATGCCGCGCATGCCGTTGATCCGTGAGGCGAGCGCCTGCACCACACCGCTCGCCTCACGGTCGTCGCCGAGCACCAGCACGTCCAGGTCGACGCGGGCGACCTCCGGGTCGGCCAGCAGGACCGCGCTGACGTGATGGAACGCCGCGCACACGCGGGACTCGGGAAGCAACGCGGCCGCCTGCTGCGCCGCGCTCCCCTCCGGTACCGGCAGCGGATAGGCGCCCTGCTTGTCGAAGCCCAGCGGGTTGACGCAGTCCACGACGATCCTCCCGGCCAGCGGCCCGCGCAACTCGGCGAGCAGCTCGGCGTGGCCGGCCCAGGGCACCGCGACGATGACGACATCGCTCGCGCACGCGGTCGCGTTGTCGCCGCCGGACACCACCCCCGCCGGTACCCGTGGAAGGTGGGACAGCTCGGCCGCGGCGGCCCTGCCGCGCTCGGTGGTCCGGGAACCGACGAGCACGCGCTGCCCGGCCCGGGCCCACCGGTAGGCGAGCCCGCGTCCCTGATCGCCGGTGCCACCGAGGATGCCCACGGTCAGCCCGGTGACGTCGGGCAGGTCGGTCACGTCCACTGGCATCCCGCCATCCTCGCAGACCCCGCCCGGTTGCCGGCCGCGATGTGCGTCACGCGCGCTCGAACAGCACCCGGCGCTGCCGAGGGTCGGCAACGGTGAGCACCACCGGGACCCGGCTGCCCAGCTCGAACCGGTCCCCCTCGCACTTGGCCTGCACCGCCGGGTCGTCGATGGCCACCACCGCGCGGGTTGGCCGGTCGTGGCCGCCCGGCTCGATGTCCAGCACGGCCGCCTCGAACTGTTCGCCGACCCGGTTCTCCAGCAGCACCGCCTCGGTCAGGTCGATCGCGCCGTGGTTGGCCGCGCCGGCCCGGTGCCCGCTGCGGGCCATCGCCTCGGGCAGCTTCGGCAGCGCGGCGCGCGCCCAGTCCGGTACCGGTGTCCCGGCGTGCAGGGCGAGACACACCTCGGTCGCGTACCGGTCGGCCAGCCGGCGCAGCGGCGCGGTCACGTGCGCGTACGGCGCGGCGACGGCCGCCTGCTCCGGCTGGTCGGGTACCGCGCCGTCGAACGCCGTATAACCCGCGCCGCGCATCAGCTCGGCGGCATGGTCGAGGAAGGCCGCGCCGCGGGGCTTCCCGGCGTCCACGGCGGCGATGACCCGCCCCGGGCTCGCGCCGTCCGGCCACGGGATGTGCAGCGAGGCGGCCGCCTTCCGCAGATTCACCAGGGCGGCCGGCAACGGTGGCGGCATCGTGCGCAGCAACCCCACCTTCCCGTCGAGCATCAGCCGTGCCGCGGCCATCCCGGTCAGCAGCGAGATCTGTGCGTTGAAGTCCTCGACCGGCTCCGGGCCCTGCAGCACCAGCCGCCAACCCGCGCCGTCAGTCGCGGGCTCGACCTCCTGCGCCGGGATCGGCAGGTTGATGGCGCCGCGGTCCAACCCGCGCTCGATGAGCAGCCTGCCGAGTTCGGGCAGCAGCGCGATCGGTTCGGCCACACTGCCCCGGCCGACGTCGGCCTGCACGGAGGGGTAGTTGAGCTTGGCGCGGCTGCGCACCGTGGCGCGCTCGACCCGCACGCCGGTCATCGCGCCGTCCGCGTCCAGCTCGATGGTCCACACCACGGCCGCGCGCACCTGGTCGGGCAGCAGGCTCGCCGCGCCCTCCGACAGCACGGGCGGGTAGAGCGGGACCCTCCCGTCCGGCAGGTAGATGGTCTCGCCGCGCGCCCAGCTCTCCACGTCCAGGGCGCCGCCCGGCTCGACGTGGCTGGCGACGTCGGAGATGGCGTAGTGGACCCGGTATCCCCGGCCGGCCCGCTCCAGGTACATCGCCTGGTCGAGGTCCATCGAGGTGGGCGGGTCGATGGTCACGAACGGCAGGCCGGTGAGGTCGGTGAGAGTCGCCGGTGGCCCGGCGGCCGCGGCCTTGTCGGCCTCGGCCTGTGCCTGCGGCGGGAACCGCTCGGGCAGGTCCAGCTCCCGGCGCAGGGCGCTGAAGTCGATCTGGGGTGCGAGGACGCGTCGGATCACGCGTCAGTCATACCAACGCCGCGCCACCCGTGCAGCCCCTGGGGACTGCGCGGGTGGCGCGGCGCCTTCGCGGTCAGCCGGTCTGCCGGCTGCGGCAGCGGGCCGTCACGCCTCGGGCCGACTTCAGACGCGCTTGGTCGCGGTCGCGCGCTTGGCCGGCGTGCGTTTGGCCGCCGTGGTGGCCTTCGTTGCGGTGGTGCGCTTGGCCGGGGCGGCCTTGCGGGCCGTGGTGGCCTTGGTCGCGGTCTTGCGGGCGGTCGTCGTCTTGGCCGCCGTCGTCTTCTTCGCGGTCGTCGTCTTCTTCGCCGCGGTCGCCCGGGTGCCGGTCGTCTTGGCGGCGGTCGTCTTCTTCGCGGCGGTGCGCTTGGCCGGGGTCGCGGTGGTGGTCTTGCGGGCCGTCGTGCGCTTGGCCGTGGTGGCCTTCTTGGCCGGACCGGTGCCGGCCGTGGTCTTGCGCGCGGCGGTGGTCCGCTTCGCCGGGGTCGCCTTGGCGGCGGTCGTCGTCTTCTTCGCGGCGGTCCGCTTGGCCGGCGTCGCCTTGGTCGCGGTGGTCTTCTTCGCGGCGGTGCTCCTCGTGCCGGTGGCCTTCGCCGCGGTCGTGCGCTTGGCCGTGGTCGTCGCCTTCGCGGTCGTCTTGCGCGCGGTGCCGGTCGCGGCCGCCACCGTCTTCTTCGCAGCCGCGCGCGTGGCGGCCGCCCTCTTCGTGGCCTGCTTCGCAACGGCCATAGTTTCTCTCTCCTTACGGGGAACCGGATGCGATCGCCGGCTGCCGACCCGGTCTGTCCGGGAATCGGTCACGGCTTCTCGCCTGACCAGCGGGCGTCCTCCGCATCCCACTCCGCGTTTCGCTCGGCGACCTTCTCGAGTGCGTGCTGCGCCTCCGTGGAGGTGGCGTAGGGCCCGAGACGGTATCGCTCGGCGCACGCGTTGTCGTCGGTCTCGACGCGGTTGTGCCGCAGGCACCAGTAGTACCTGGTGGCGGACCCGCTGCTACTCATGACATCACTGTGCACCGCAAACCTCCCAAGCGCTACCGATTCACACAGAAAGTCGAGGCGACTCCACAGTAGACGTACCCGCCACAGGCCGCCCGGGCCTTACCGGTACCCAATGCGCGGAAAGCGAAAACCATTGGTACATAAGCGGTCCACCGTTAAGTGTCCACATCGGTCAGTCGCGCGATCCGGCATTACGGCGGCCGAGAATTTTTTGCGCGCGACACGCGCCGCGAACCGGCGTCGTCCCCTGTGGAGGGTCGTGGCTAGACTTCCGGGCGTGACATTCCGCGGCTGGCCGGCGGAGGCGCTGGAGTTCTACGAGGGCCTCGAGGCCGACAACTCGAAGACGTACTGGACCGCGCACAAGGCGGTCTACGACGACGCGGTGCGCAGCCCGATGGACGAGCTGCTCGCCGAGCTGGAGCCCGAGTTCGGCGCGGGCAAGGTCTTCCGCCCGTACCGCGACGTGCGCTTCAGCGCCGACAAGACGCCGTACAAGACGCACCTCGGCGCGTGGCTGGAGCGCGGCGGCTACATCCAGCTCTCGGCGACCGGGCTGGCCGCCGGGCGCGGCATGTGGATGATGTCGCCCGAACAGCTCGACCGGTATCGTCGCGCGGTCGCCGAGGAGCGCAGCGGCAGCGAACTGGAGACCGTCGTCGCGGCGGTCAGGAAGCGGGGCATCGACGTCATGGGGCACGGGGTGCTCAGGACGGCACCCCGCGGGTACCCGCGTGACCATCCCCGCGCCGAGCTTCTCCGGTACAAGGGGCTGACGGCGTGGCGGCAGTGGCCGGTGGCGAGCTGGCTGGGCACGGCGACGGCCAAGCGGCGGATCGTGGAGTTCCTGCACGACGCGCGGCCGCTGGCCGAATGGCTCGGCTCCCACGTCGGCGGCGACGCGGGAGCCGAGGACTGACGGTCCGCTGTGGACTGAGTCAGGACTCAGTCGGCCGCAGCCCCTCCCAGGGGTCGTAGTCGACCTCCAGCGCCTCCTGAGCGGGGCGCTGGTCCTCCGGTACGTTGCGCAGGTTGAGCCGGATGCGGGTCCAGGTGCTGCTGCGCCCGCGCATGGAGTCCACCAGGATGTCCGGGGGTTCCAGGTGCGGCCACACGTCCGGGTGCTTCGCCTTCCACCGTTCCAGGCCGGCCATCGCCTCGTCCTTGCCGGCGGCGCGGGCCACCTCGATCAGCGGCATGGTGCTGCGCCGCCGCCCGGTCGGCCCGCTCGACTTGCCGGGCGCCGGCGCCGGTACCGTGCCGGAGCGCCGCCGCGACGGCTGTGCCCGGGTCGGTTCGTCGCTGCCCTTCTCGAAGTGCGGCGGCCACGGCGCGTCGGCCAGGCCCGCGTCCTTGTGCCGGTCGGCGAGCGCCAGCAGCGCGTCCAGCGATCCGGGTTCGTCGTCGATGCCGGCCCACGGGTCGCCGCCCGAGGCCAGCCGCGCCGGTACCGTGGCGACGGTGTAGCGGTCCGGCACGCAGTCCGGCACCTCGTCCCAGTGCAGCGGCGCGGACACCCGCGCGTCCGCCGTCGGCCGCACGGAGTAGGCACCGGCGGTGGTGCGGTCCTTCGCGTTCTGGTTGTAGTCCACGAACACGCCGTGCCGCTCCTCCTTCCACCACCGGCTGGTGGCCAGTGCCGGTGCCCGCTGCTCGACCTCGCGCGCCAGCGCCACCGCCGCGCGGCGCACCTGGGTGAACGTCCAGCGCGGCTGGATGCGGCAGAAGATGTGGAAGCCGCGCGAGCCGGACGTCTTCGGCCAGCCGGCGAGTCCGAAGTCGGCCAGCGCGTCGCGGGCGACAAGCGCGACGCTCAGCACGTCCGACCACGGCACGCCGGGGATGGGGTCGAGGTCGACGCGCAGCTCGTCCGGGTGGTCGAGATCCTCGGCGCGCACCGGGTGCGGGTGCAGGTCGATGCAGCCGAGGTTGACCACCCACGCCAGTTGGGCCGGGTCGCGCAGCACGATCTCCTTGGCCGACCGGCCGGACGGGAAGCGCAGCTCGACCGTCTCGATCCAGTCGGGTCGGCTCTCCGGCGCCCGCTTCTGGTAGAACGCCTCACCCTCGACGCCGTTCACGTACCGCTTGAGCGCCATCGGGCGGCCGCCGCTGCCGCGCAGCACGCCGCCGGATACGGACAGGTAGTAGCGGACGAGGTCCAGCTTGGTCAGGCCGGACGCCGGGAAGTAGACCTTGTCCGGGTTGGTCACCGTGACTTCCCGACCGGCGATGTCCAGGACTTCCTTACGGGTGGCCATGGCGGCACCTTACGACACCATCGGCCGGGTGGTGGGCGTGCGGGCGCCGCCGAGTGGCGAGTCCGGTACGTCAGGTAGTGCGACAAGTCGTGCCGGCTTGGGTGTCGACACTTGTTGCGCGGTCAAGTAACGTATGAGGGGCAGGGGCCGACCGCCTTCCCCCGTGGGTGATCGGCCCCTTGCCATGCCCGCAGGACGGGGCCTGTGCTCGCCTCCACCACAACCCGGCTCCGGCTGCGGTCAGGTCACGACGTGCGACACCATGTCGCTCAGGCCATTGGCCAGACCGGCCAGGAGCGCGGCGATGAACCGGATAACGGAGGCGGCCGCCTCCGGACGCCTGGCCGCGAAGAAGATCAGGAACGCCACGAACAGCCAGATGAGTATCTTCCTGACCACGGCGGTCAACACCCCCCGTTGCTGCGTTGATACTCACCGTAACAGTGAATATCACTTCTTTGGGGTACTCCCGGCAAAAGGATGAAGGCGGGCGTGCGGCCCATCGACCGCGCACCCGCCCCTCCGGGTCGCTGACTACTTGATCGTGTACGAGTCGCCGTAGGTCTTCCAGCTCAGCGGCGTGTTCAGGTCGAGATTGCCGTTCTTGAGGAACACCCGCTGCTCGGTGTCGACCCGACTCGTGTCGTCATGGGCGGCCTCCTTCTTCATGGCCGCCTTGCGGGCATCCAGGAAGGCGTTGAGGTAGGTCGTCTGGTTGCCGCCCTGGGCCGGCGTCTTGGCCTTCTTCAGCGCCGCCGCCCGGATCCCGCCGAAGCTGGTCGAGTCGTTGCCCGGGCCGTGCATCACGATCGCGTCGTAGTAGCAGAACTGGCCCAGCGCCCACAGGCCGTCCTTCTTGGCCTGCGATACCGACGGGTTGAAGTAGACCCGGTCCCGCTCGTCGTTCTGGCACTGCTGGAACACGGAGTCCTTGGCGGCGGTCACCCAGTCCTTGGTGAAGTTCGGGTCCAGGCCCTTGTGCGAGTCGGTGCCGTTGACCTTCTTCAGCGCGGACACGTACTTGGCCAGCACGTTGCCGGGCTTGCGCTGCACGTAGAGGTTCACCAGGTCGAGCATGTCTCCGGTACCCGAGCAGAAGCCGATGATCCCGGCCGTGTACCCGCGCCCGTCCCCGATGTCCTCGATGTACTTGTACTGCGCCTTCCAGTTCAGCGAGGAGTTCTCCGCGCTGGAGACGAGCTCCATCGCGATCTCCTTCTTCTTCGGGTCGGTCAGGTCGACGTGCGTGGCGGCGGGCGTTACGCCCGCGTCCGCCGCGCGTGCGATGACGAAGGGAACGGACGCGGCCGCCGCACCGAGGGCGGCGATGCCGAGCGTCCTGCGGGAGATGTTCACCGATGAGCCTCCGACCGATAAAGGACAGGTAGTCTGCCTGACAGATACAAGCATCGGTCTTCGTCGAAGTCAATGGGCTCACCCTGACCGAGGGATGCCTGCTCACTCCCTCGCCCGCGATCGTGGTGCGATGACGACGAGTGCGACCGATCGGTTCTTCGAGACCCTGGCCGGCCGGGGGCACGAACCGCTGCTGGAGAAGGCCAGCGGCTCCGTGCGCTTCGACATCTCACACGGCCAACAAATCGACCACTGGATGGTCCGGATCAAGCACGGTGACGTCGAGGTGAGCCGCGACGACTCGGACGCGGACAGCGTGGTGCGGGCGACCCGGACCATCTTCGAGCAGTTCGCCACGGGCCAGATGAACGCGTTCGCCGCGCTGCTGCGCGGCCAGGCCTCCGCCGAGGGCAACCTCGAACTGCCGGTACTGCTGCAGCGGCTGCTGCCCGCACCGCCGCGCAACAAGGAGACGCGCCCGGAGGCCGAGCCCACGCCGCCGCCCGGAGCTACAGCGACGGCCGGAGCCCACGCCGGGGCCGGGGCCCACCACGAGGCCAGCGTCGACAGTGGACGGAGGTAGGGCATGACCACCAGCGCGCTTGTGAAGATCCTGGATGGCAACACCTTCGTGGTCAGCGACCCCAGCGGCGACATCGAGGCCGGCGCCAGCGACCCGACAGGCATGTTCTCCTACGACACCCGCTTCCTGTCCGACTGGGTCCTCACGGTCAACGGCCAGCGGCTGAGCACTCTGTCCGTCGACGACGTGCACTACTTCGAGTCGCGGTACTTCCTGGTGCCGAGCACCGGGACCATCTACACCGACGCGAAGATCGCCGTGGTGCGCGAGCGGACGGTCTGCGAGGGCTTCCACGAGAAGCTGACCATTCTCAACCACGACGAGGACGCCGTCGACCTGACCATCCGGATGCAGGCCGGCTCCGACTTCGCGGACATCTTCGAGATCAAGGACGCCCTGACCAAGAAGGGCAAGTACTACACGCGGGCGGAGAAGGACAAGCTCATCCTCGGGTACGAGCGGGACAGCTACCACCGGCTCACCGAGATCACCGTCACCACCCCGGCAGAGTTCGACCGGCAGGGCTTCACCGTCAACGCGCACATCGAACCGGACCAGGAGTGGACCACCGACATCCAGGTGGACGCGGAGATCCGGGGGTTGGGCGGCAAGCCGATCCACATCGGGCACGCCTGGGGCGCGGCGCGCAGCCGCTCGGCCGACGAGATGCAGCAGGACCTGGAGCGGTGGGTGGCCCACGCACCGCGGCTGGAGTGCGACTGGGACCCGCTCAAGCGCACGTACCGGCGCAGCCTGGTCGACCTCGCCGCGCTGCGGTTCTCGCCGACGATCGCGGGCGAGCGCAGCCTGCCCTCGGCCGGCCTGCCCTGGTTCATGACGATGTTCGGCCGGGACAGCATCTTCACCAGCCTGCAGACGCTGCCGTTCACGCCGGAGCTGGCGGCCACCACGCTCATCGTGCTCGGCGAGTGGCAGGGCAGCCGGATCGACGACTTCCGCGACGAGGACCCCGGGCGGATCCTGCACGAGCTGCGGTACGGCGAGATGACCGCGTTCGAGGAGCGCCCGCACTCGCCGTACTACGGCAACGCGGACGCCACCGCGCTGTTCGTCGTGCTGCTCGACGAGTACGAGCGATGGACCGGCGACAGCAAGCTGGTGCACAGCCTGGAGCACGAGGCCCGGGCCGCGCTCAACTGGATCGACGAGTACGCCGACCTGACCGGCCGGGGGTACGTGTCCTACCAGCGGCGCAACGAGGAGAGCGGCCTGGAGAACCAGTGCTGGAAGGACTCCTGGGATTCGCTGTCCTACAAGGACGGTTCACTGCCCGGGTACCCGCGCACGACGTGCGAGTGCCAGGGCTACGCGTACGACGCCAAGGTGCGCGGTGCCCGGCTGGCCCGCGAGTTCTGGCACGACGAGGAGTACGCGGCGAAGCTCGAGGCCAGCGCGGCCGACCTCAAGCGCCGGTTCAACACGGACTTCTGGGTGGAGGACGGCGAGTACTACGCGCTGGCCATCGACGAGAACGGCCGGCAGCTCGACGTGCTGTCCTCGAACATCGGGCACCTGCTGTGGAGCGGGATCGTCGACGACGACAAGGCGCACAAGATAGCGGCGCACCTGCTCGGCCCGCGGCTGTTCTCGGGCTGGGGCGTGCGTACCCTCGCCGAGGGCGAGACGCGGTACAACCCGATCGGGTACCACGTCGGCACTGTGTGGCCGTTCGACTGCTCGTTCATCGCGCACGGTCTGCGTCGGTACGGCTTCAAGGACGAGGCGGCCCGGATCGCGGCCGGCATCCTGGACGCGGCCGAGTTCTTCCAGGGCCGGCTTCCGGAGGCGTTCGCCGGCTACGAGCGGACGATGACCGCCTACCCGGTCGAGTACCCGACGGCGTGCAGCCCGCAGGCGTGGTCGACGGGTACCCCGATGCTGTTGCTGACGACCATGCTGGGGCTGGAGCCGCTGGGCGACCACCTCGTGGTGGATCCGGCGCTGCCGGCCGGGATCGGGCACATGGAGCTGCTCAACATCCCGGGCCGCTGGGGGCGCATCGACGCCTTCGGGCGCGGCCGGCTGGAGGTCAACGGCGGGCAGTCGGCGATCCGGCCGCAGCTCGGTGCGACGCTGCCGGAGCTGCCGCACTCGCCGTGACGAGCGGCGCGGCGGGTCGTGAACCGGCCCGCCGCGCCCGCCGGGCCGGCCTGGGGCATGATGTGCCCAGTCGATCAGGAGGAGTGCGATGGCTGTCGTCACGCGGGGCTTCACGGGCCGGGGCCGGGTCGACCCGAAGCTGCCACCCGGCCAGTACCTGACCGAGGACTTCCCGGTGCTGTCCGCCGGACCCACGCCACGCATAGATCTGAATCGATGGAAATTCAGCGTCGTCACGGAGACGGGCCAGAAGCACAGCTGGAGCTGGCAGGAGCTGCTGGCGCTGCCGGCCGAGGACGTCACGGTCGACATCCACTGCGTCACCAAGTGGTCCAAGTTCGGCACCCGGTGGCACGGGGTACCGGTGGACACACTGCTGGCCGACGTCGAGACGGCCGCCGACTACGTGATGGCGCACTCCTACGGCGGGTACACGACCAACGTGCCGCTGGAGGACCTGACCGACGGGCAGGCGTGGATCGCCTACCGGTACGACGGGGAGGACCTCGCGCCCGAGCACGGCGGGCCGGCCCGGCTGCTGGTACCGCACCTGTACTTCTGGAAGAGCGCGAAGTGGGTCAACGGGCTGGAGATGATGCCCGAGGACTCCCCCGGATTCTGGGAGAGCGCCGGATACCACAACTATGGGGACCCGTGGCGCGAGCAGCGATACTACGGCGACTGAGCTGGCAGGCGGCCTCGATCGCGGAGATCCGCGAGGAGACGGACACCGCCCGCACCTTCGTGCTCGACGTGGCCGGCTGGGAGGGCCACACCGCCGGGCAGCACGTCGACCTCCGGCTCACCGCGGACAACGGGTACAGCGCGCAGCGCAGCTACTCGATCGCCTCAGCACCCGCCGACGACCGGCTGGAGGTGACCGTCCAGCGGGTACCCGACGGTGAGGTGTCCGGGTACCTGGTGGACGCCGCGCAGCCGGGCGACATGGTCGAGCTGCGCGGGCCGGTCGGCGGCTACTTCACCTGGGACCCCGAGGAGCTGGACCCGGTGCTACTGGTCGCCGGCGGCTCGGGCATCGTCCCGCTGATGTCGATGATCCGCGCCCGGGGCGCACTGCACAGCCGGGTGCCCTTCAGGCTCATCTACTCCACCCGGGGGCCGGGCGCGGCCATCTACGCCGACGAGCTGCGCCGGCGGGTACGCGACGACCGCGGGCTGGACGTGGCCTACGCGTACACCCGCGAGGTTCCCGAGGGTTGGCCCCGGCCGGCCGGGCGGCTGGACGCGGCCCTGCTGACCGCGGCGGGGTGGCCGGCGGACCTGCGCCCGGCGGCCTTCGTGTGCGGGCCGACCGGCTTCGTCGAGGCCGTGGCCGACCTGCTCGTGGCGCAGGGCAACGACCCCTCGCGGGTCAAGACCGAACGGTTCGGACCGACCGGAGGCTGACGTGGACTACCTGGACGGCAACATGCTCGCGGGCGCGCTCCGGGAGATCTTCACCGTGGACGTGACCACCGCGCAGGCCCGGTGCGCCGGCTGCGGGCGCACCGGGATGGTGGCGCAGACGCGGGTGTACGAGCACGCCGCGGGCCTGGTCGCCCGCTGCCCGGGCTGCGACGGCGTCCTCATCCGCCTGGTACGCGCGCCCGACCGCGCCTACCTGGACCTGCACGGCACGTCATTCCTCGAGATGCCGATGCCCTGAGTCCACCGGGTCGCGCCGCCGGCGGCGGACGAGGGCGGTGACCATCAGGACGGCGGCGACGATCCCGGGTCCACAGTGGACAGCCAGGACGCCGGCGAGACTCGGTCCGCCCCAGTCGTGCCGGTAGGTCGCCGGGTCGGACACGTCGATGCCGAAGGGCTCGACGATCGCGCGACCGATCAGGTACAGGCCGAGGATGATGCCGAACACCACGGCGACGGGTCGCAGCCTTCTCATGCCACCGACGCTAGCCGGGCCGTGGCGCGGCCGACCTCGGGGAACGCCCGGAGCCGACCCGGGCTTTCAGGGCGCGGTCTCGTCCGGGGCGGTGGGCGCGTCCAGCAGCCGCCGGATGGCGCGCAGCGGGATCCACAGCCAGTCCGGCCGGTGCCGGGCCTCGTAGGCCGCCTCGTAGGCCGCCTTGTCCAGTTCGTAGGCACGCAGCAGCTCGGCGTCCGCGCGCGGGTCGGTGCCGGCCATGTTCGCGTACCCGGAGCAGAACGAGTCCCGGTTGCGCATCACCCATTCCCGGGCGCGGTAGGCCAGCTGCTCGTCATCCGGGTCCCCGACGAGCAACTGGTTGGCCGCGTAGTCGAAGGAGCGCAGCATGCCGGCCACGTCGCGCATCGGCGAGTCCGGCCGGCGCCGCTCGGACGACGGCTGCCCGGGCTCCCCCTCGAAGTCGATGAGCAGCCAGTTGTCCGGTGTACGCAGCACCTGACCCAGGTGCAGGTCGCCGTGTACCCGCTGCGTCGCGATCGGTTCGGTGAGCGCCTGCCACCGCCGGTACACGTCGGCGGCGAAGCCGGCAAGCTCGGGTACCGCGGCGGCGGCCACCTCGTACCGGCTCTCCATGGCCGCGATCGGTGCCGGCTGCGACCACTGCCCCATCTCCCGCGCGAGGCTGAGGTGCACGGACGCGACCGCCTCGCCGAGCCGGTATGCCTCGCCGGCGAAGTCCCCGCCCACCTCGTCGGCGCGCAGATCGGCCTCTGCCAGCAGGTCCCGCACGCTGGCCCGGGCGGTCGACCAGCCGTCGGCGGAGTTGGGCGCGAACGCGGTCACCATCGCCAGCGACGCCACGTCCTCGTCGCTGTCGGGCGCGTCGGCCAGCGGGTCGAACCGGTCGATCGCGCCCAGCAGCGGCGCGACGTGCGGGTTGCCGGCCCGGGCGAGCACCCGGTTGAGTTCGACGTCCGGGTTGCGTCCCGGGGTGATCCGGCGGAACACCTTCAGGATCGCGGCGGTGTCGAAGATGACGCTGGAATTGCTCTGCTCGCCGTCGACCACCCGGGTCGGCGCGTCGAGCGGGAACTTGGCCTCCGGCTCGGGCGTGAAGCGCAGTCCGTCCACCTCGGTGCCGGCCTGGACCATGCCGAGCAGCGCCCGCGCGGACTCCTCCTCGTAGAGCGCGTCGAAGCCGATCCGGTCGCCGTCGCTGCCGATGGTCGCCAGGCCGACGAACTCGGGCGGCAGCTCCCGGTCCCAGCCCAGGAAGATCTGGTATGTCTCGGTGCCGCCGTCGGCGGAGCGGGCTTCGAGCAGGACGTGGTCGAGGTCGGGC
>Ga0081540_1001692_pt1 | contig 18720 bp, 16 predicted proteins | sample TabmetS2T1R1_FD_71024 | JGI IMG/M metagenome (GOLD analysis project Ga0081540, IMG submission 71024) | Tabebuia heterophylla rhizosphere microbial communities from the University of Puerto Rico - S2T1R1 | ecosystem: Host-associated > Plants > Roots > Rhizosphere ... | reverse complement strand
CGACGACGGCTTCTTCGGCACGGTCCGGCACGCCTGGCCAGCGCTCCGGCGCCACGGCTTCCCCGCGACCCTGTACGTCACCAGCTACCACGTGCAGACCGGCACGCCGGTGTTCCGGCTGCTCGTGCAGTGGGCGTTCCACGAGAGCCGGCAAACGATGCTCGACCTCGCCCAGCTCGGGGTGGGGATGGTGGGCGCGGTGCGGATGACGCCCGGCCCCGAGCGCACCGAGGCGATGTGGCGGGTGATCCGCCACGCCGAGGAGCGGCTCGCCGAGCCCGAGCGGCAGCGGCTGGCCGACCGCATCGCCGCGGCCCTGGACGTGGACCTCGGGCCGGTGCGCGAGAACCGCTGGCTGACCCTCGCCTCCGCCGACGAGCTCCGGGCCGCCGCGCACGAGGGCCTCGACGTGCAGCTCCACACCCATCGCCATCGCTTCCCGGCCGCGCGCGACCTGGCCCTGCGAGAGCTGGCCGACAACCGCGCGGTGCTCGAGCCCATCGCCGGCCGCGCCCTCCGCCACTTCTGCTACCCGAGCGGCTACTTCCGGCCGGCCCACCTGGCCTGGCTCGAGGAGGCGCAGGTGGAGAGCGCGACGACCTGCGAGCCGGGGATGAACCGGCGGGGCGACTCGCTCCTCACCCTGCGGCGCTTCCTGGACGGCTCGGCGACGTCGCAGATCGAGTTCGAGGCCGAGCTCTCCGGCTTCTCGGAGCTGCTGCGGAGAGGCCGTTCGCTGCTGCGGCGACTGCGGGGCGGCGTCGCGCCGGTCGAGGTGCCGGTGCCGCCAGGCTCCGAGGTCCCGGCGGCGGGCGCGGGGCCGCGCGTGCACGCGGACCTCGCAGCGCTGGGCGTGGGCTGAGCCGCAACGAGCGGCGCCGATGCGCCGCCTCATCAGCGTCCCCCTGGGTTCGGGGGGCTGAGCCGCAACGAGCGGCGCCGATGCGCCGCCTCATCAGCGTCCCCCTGGTTCGGGGGGCTGAGCCGCAGCGAGCGGCGCCGATGCGCCGCCTCATCAGCGTCCCGCAGTCAGGGGGCTGAGCCCCAGCGAGCGGCGCCGATGCGCCGCCTCATCAGCGTTCCCCTGGTCGGGGGGCTGACGCCCGCTTCGGGCGGCTGAGCCTGGACGAGCGCGGGGCTCGCGCGTCGTCAGCGTTCCCGGGAGTGCGCGGCGGCCGAGTCTCAGCCCGCGGCGGCGACTGCCACCGGCTGCTGCACTTCCGCGCGGATCCGTGCGAGCAGGAGCGTCGACACCGTCCCGACCGCGAGGCAGGCGAGCCACAGCGTCCGCGCGCCGGCGGCCTCGAGCACCGTCAGCCCGGCCCACGGCCCGAGGCTGAAGCCGATGCCGAAGGTCATCGAGTAGAAGCCCATGTACTCGCCGCGCCGCGCGGGCGGAGCGAGCTCCGACACGTAGGCCGCCGTGGACGGGAAGAGGATCATCTCCCCGAAGGTCCACACGATCACCGTGGCCACGATGCCCAGGTAGCTGGTCAGGAACGCCAGCGCGCCGAAGCCGACGGTGCACAGCGCCGACCCCACCGAGAGCGCCCGCGCCGCGCTCCAGTGCGCGGTCAGCCCGTTGAGCCGCACCTCGAGGAACACGATGAGGAGCGTGTTGAGGGTGAAGAGCAGACCGAAGCTCTGCGTCGGCAGGCCGAGGTCCTCGACCATCCACACCGGAAGCGGGCCCTCGTGCTGGAAGAAGACCAGGATGACCGGCAGCAGCCAGAGGATGACGTAGCGCAGGCGCCGGTCGGCGATGGCCCCGAGCGAGGTCTTGGCCCCGGCGTGCGCCTCGACCGAGTGGACGCGCAGCGGGAAGAAGAACATCACCGCCGCCGCGGCGATGGACGTGACTCCGTCCACCCAGAAGAGCGTCTGGAAGGAGTGCGCCGCGAGGAAGCCTCCGGCCGCGGGCCCCACGCTCATCCCGAGATTGATGGCCAGCCGGTTGAGGGCGAAGGCCTGGCGACGCAGCGGCGTCGGGGCCAGGTCGCTCACCAGGGCCAGGGTGGCCGGACGCATCGCCTCGGACACGGCCGAGAGCACCACCATCCCGCCGAGCACCTGGGGCAGGGTCCTGAGGAGCGGCAGCGCCCAGAAGCCGAGCCCGCCGAGGAAGAGGGAGATGGTGAGGATGCGCTGCGAGCCCACCTTGTCGGCGAGCCGGCCGGCGAAGGGCGAGGTGAGCAGCGAGACGATGCCGTAGACCGCCAGCGCCACTCCCGCCTGGCCGGCGGAGAAGCCCAGGTTCCGGGTGAAGTGCAGCGCCAGGAAGGGGATGACCATCGTCCCCGCGCGGTTGACGAGGGTGGCCAGGGCGAGGAGCCAGCTGTCGCGGGGGAGACCCGCCAGGTCCGACCAGGGATTGAGCGCTCGCCAGGTCATGGGGGAAGCCGGAGGAAGCGGGGGTAACGTCCCCGCGGCGCGATGTCGAGCACCGCTGGCTGTCATTCCTGCCGAGGACCCGGGCTGTATCGCCGCCGCGCGTGGCCGGCGCTGCTGCTCGTCGCGGCCCTCGGCTGTCACGACCCGCCTCCGCCACCACCGCCTCCGGCACGGCCTCCTCTGCCGCTCGCCGCTGCCCAGATCCAGGCCGCGTTCCCCGACGGAGTGGGGGACCCGACTGGCTGGGCGAAGGATCTCCTCGCGGCCTTCGGCGCCTCGGGGCTGGTGCCGGACGCCACCCGCGTGTGCGCCGTGGTCGCAGTGCTCCAGCAGGAATCGGGGTTCCAGGCCGATCCTCCGGTCCCGAATCTCGGCACCCTCGTCCGGACCCGGCTGAGGGAGGAGGCAGAGCGCTACGGCCCGCTGGGGCCCGCGGCGATGGACCGGCTCCTCACGGACCGCGCCCCGGGCGATCGGCGGACGTTCGAGGAGCGAATCAAGCGGCTGCGGACCGAGCGCGAGCTGGACCTCCTCTTCCGCGACATGCTCGAGGCCGAGCGCCGCGAGCACCCGGCGATGATCGCCACCGCGAACCTCCTGGACACCCTGTTCCGCGGCCGCCGCCTCGAGGACCTGAACCCGGTGACCACCGCGGGGTCGATGCAGGTCAGCGTGCGCTGGGCCGTGGACTACGCGCGGAGCCGAGGCTGGCCCGATGCCGAGGAGTCGGTGCGCGACGCGCTCTACACCCGGGCCGGGGGGCTCCGATTCGGCGTGCCCCGGCTCTGGGGCTACGCACTCACCGACCCGGACGTGCTGTACCGCTTCGCCGACTACAACGCCGGCCAGTACGCCTCCCGCAACGCCGCCGTGCAGCGCGGGCTGGCGCAGCTCACCGGGATTCGCCTCGCCCCGGACGGAGACCTCCTGGCCTACGGATCCGACGGGCGGCCCGTCTCCGAGGACAGCGAGACCCTCCAGGCGTTCCGGGTCTTCCGGCAACGCTTCGTGCCCTCTTTTCCCGATGCGCGACTGCGGGGGGACCTGGAAAAGGCGAAGGAGCAGGACTTCGAGGAGACGCCCAGCTATCTCGCCCTCCGCCGGGTGTACCGGGAGCGCATCGGCGATCCGCTGCCCACGGCCAGCATCCCCGAGCTGGAGCTCAAGAGCCCCAAGCTGCGGCGCGGCTACACCACCGCCGCCTACGCCAGGAACGTGCTGCGTCACCACCGGGCCTGCCTCCAGCGGCTGCGTGGAGAGTGACGCGCCGACACTGTGCGGGCACGCGGAGTTCACCCGCCCGTGCGCGAGACGTCGAGCGCCGCAGATACGAGGGAGGCCCCGCAAGAGGCGAGGGCACATGGCCGTCGCGACGGAAGACTGGTCAAGGCCCGGCTTCGAGCCCGGTGGTGGCGACGCCGCGGTGTTCTATCTCGCGTTCGGCGCGCTCGCCGACGTGCGCCTGCCGCCCACTCCCGTGGGTCTCTCGCTCAGCGTCCACCCGCAGGGCGACGAGCGCCTCTGGGTCGAGCCCCTGGTCGCGGCGAGCCAGGACGCCGACGAGGAGCGGCCGGTCTCCCCCGAGCTGGTGCGCAGCGCGCCCGACTTCGCGGTCCTCAAGGGGCGGCGGATCGATCCGCCGGACCTGACCCACCTCCGCGACGCCGAGGCGGTGATCGCAGCGCTGCTCGACGCCGGCGCGGCCGCGGTGCTCGACGTGGAGGCGCGGCGGTGGTGGACGCCGGAACGGTTTCGCCGCGAGGTCCTGACCGGATTCCGCCCGGCGGTGCGGGCCCATGTGTCGGTGCGCACGCGGCGGGGGATGGTGGAGACGCGCGGGCTCAGGAAGTTCGGCCGCCCCGACCTCCGGCTCCATGGGGTCCCGCCGGCGGAGGAGGTCGAGGCGCTCGGAGTGTGCTGGGGACTCGTCGAGCGGCTCGCCCGCGGCGCACGGCCCGGCCCCGGCCTCTCGGCGGGGCATCTGCGACTCGAGCCGAGCGGCGAGCCCGACCACCCGGCGCTCGAGGGCGAGTGGCCCCGGCCGCCGCTGCCCCACATCCGCAGCGCCTGAGGTCAGGTCACGGGGGTGAGCTGACCGCCGAGGATGTCGAAGGTCACGGTGCGCACCTTCGCCGGCAGCGCGGCGGCCTGCTTGGAGTAGTCCACCGTCACCTCGCTGGCCGGGATGAGGGAGAAGGTGGCCCGGGCCTTGTCGGCGTCGATGGCCACGGTGAGGAAGCCGTGCTCCGAGGTGCTCACGAACTTGAGCGCTCCGCCGGTGGCCAGCGTGAACAGCTGTGGCAGGCCGTTGACCAGCGCCTGGTACACCGCGCCTCCGGGCTGGAACGCCGGATCGGAGCTGAACGTGGTGACGGCCCCGGCGACCGACTCTCCCACGGTTCCCGAGCTGATCGCCGGCGCAGTCAGGAGCGCGACCTTCGGCGAGTTCGCCGTCTCGTTGCCGGCGAACGAGCCGTGGATGTCCCCGGACAGGGCAATGAGGTTCTGGACTCCCGCCAGGCGCGCAAGGAGCTCGGCGCGCTTGTTGGGGAAGCCGTCCCACTGGTCCACGTCGAAGTAGAAGGCGCGTGCGAACTGGGCGGGCACGCCCGGGATGCCGGTGAGGTTGAGCTGCATCGACACCAGCGAGACGCTGCTGATCAGGATCTTGTGGGTGGCGGTCGACTTCGTGAGCTTGTCGACGATGAAGGCCTCCTGCTCGCTCCCGAAGGCGTTCTCGCTCGCCTTCGCCGTCTTCGCGTAGAGCAGGGCGGTGTAGAGGTCGTAGCTCGACTTCACGACGACGTAGCGCGAGCCGTACTGGGTGAAGAACGACTGCTTGCCGATCAGCGCGTAGAACAGCCCGCGAGGAAGCCCGGTCGACGGGATGGGGGGCTGGTGGGCCGCGGCGAGCATCTGGTTGATGACCAGCACGGCCAGGTTGCCGTGGATGTTGCGTGTGGCCCAGGCGTACGCGTCGGCGAGCGACAGCCCCTCCTGCTGCGCACCGGCGGCGGCGATGCTCACCAGCGTCGACTTGAGCCCGTCCTGCGCCGGCTGATCGACGTCGAGGTACTCGGACAGGCCGGGAGGGAAGTTGGCGTCGAACGCCGCCTGCCCGAGCACGCCGATGAGCGTGGCCTGGTCCGCCACCACCGTTCCAGGGAACGCGTCCTCGGGCACCGGATGGTCGGGGCGGAAGCTGCGGTAGTCGGTCACCACCAGCTCGAGGTTCTTGCCGAAGACGAAGCTCCGCCAGAGCTTCTGGTTCGGGTAGAGCTGCGCGCGCTCGGTGGTGAAGACGTCGGCCTGTGGATCGGTCCCCGTCCCCTCGTCGATGGGGAGGTACTCGAAGAAGGCCTGCTCGGCGTTGCGCCGGCGTTCGTCGTCCTTCTCGTTCTTCCGGCCGTCGAAGTAGGTGGCCGTGGATCCCCAGCAGTCGTCGGAGTACTCGTGGTCGTCCCAGATGGCGATGATCGGCCACCGGGCATGGGTCTCTTGGAGCAGCGGGTCGGTCCGGTACGTGCGGTACAGGTCGCGGTAGTTGCCCACGCTCTTCGCCGCAAGGTTGCCGCCCCCCAGGTCGATGGCCTCGGCCGGCTTGGTGAAGGTGATCGCCCGAGAGCCGGCCGGCGTGCCGAAGGTGTCGGTGGTCTCGTAGATGTAGTCACCGATGGAGAGGAAGAAGTCGAGGTCCTCCGGGGCGGCGGTGAGCATCTGCTGATAGCTGTTCCAGTACCGGCCCACGTAGTCCTGGCAGTTGGCGACGGTGAAGCGAACCTGCACGTCGGCGCTGGCGTCCGCCGCGGTGCGGGTCCGCCCGGCGGTCGAGGAGTAGCGCGTCGAGCCCTGCACCAGGCTGAAGCGGTAGTAGTAGGTGGTGGCCGCGGTGAGGCCCTTCACCCGGACCTTGATGCAGCCGTCGTGGGCGGCAGTCGCGGTGAGGCCGTCCCTGTCCACGACCAGGTGGCTGAAGCCCGCGTCCGTCGCGACCTCGAGCCGGAGCGGCAGGTCCACCGGAACGCTTCCCACGTTGACCACCCGCGTCCAGAGGATGACCGTGGTCTGCTTCGGATCTCCGGACGCCACTCCCTGAGGGAAGCGGAGGAGCCCGTCGGCGTCGCTCCCCGGGTTCACGTCCGGGTTGCAGGCCGGGAACGCCGAGGCGGCGGCCATCACTGCAATGCTCTTGAGGATCGTCCTGCGATCGAAACGGTCCATCTGGGCTCCCCCTCCCGTCGACGAGGGACGCATCGTCGCTCCGACTGACTCGCCTGTCAGCCGGGAAGGCGAGCTGCACCCCCATGGCGCCGGGGTGTACAGTCGAGGGAGTCCATGTCCAGCGAGAGCGCCCCCCAGGCGTTCCGTCCGGTTCCCCGTACCGGCGTCATCTTCGTCACCACCGAGGCCCAGAAGCGCGGCTTCGATCCGGCCAGCCCCGACTGGTGCAACCTCGGCCAGGGCCAGCCCGAGACGGGCGAGCTCCCGGGAGCGCCGCCCCGCGTCCACGCGGTCGCGGTGGATCCGGCGGACCAGGAGTACGCACCCGTGGCGGGACTGTGGGAGCTGCGGGAGGCGATCGCCGCCCACTACAACCGGACCTACCGGCGCGGGCTCCCCTCTCAGTACTCGGCGGAGAACGTGTGCGTGTCGGGCGGGGGGCGCGCGTCGCTCACCCGGGCGGCCGCGAGCCTCGGCCTCATCAACCTCGGCCACTTCCTGCCCGACTACACGGCCTACGAGGAGCTGCTCGACGTCTTCAAGGCGTTCACCGCCATCCCCATCCTCCTGGATCCGGAGCGGGGCTACGCCTTCGGCCCCGATGCGCTGAAGAAGGAGATCCTCGGGCTGGGTCTCTCGGCAGTGCTCCTCTCCAATCCCTCCAACCCCACGGGCAAGGTGGTCCAGGGCGCGGAGATGGAGGCGTGGGTCGAGCTGGCGCGCGGGCTCGACTGTGCGCTGCTGATCGACGAGTTCTACGCGCACTACGTCTGGACCGGTGACCCGCGCGCGCCGGCGCCGGTGAGCGCTGCATCGCACGTTCGTGACGTGAACAAGGATCCGATCATCCTCTTCGACGGGCTCACCAAGAACTGGCGCTACCCGGGCTGGCGGGTGACCTGGACCGTGGGACCGCGGACGGTCATCGACGCGCTGAGCAGCGCCGGCTCGTTCCTCGACGGCGGAGGGAGCAAGCCGCTGCAGCGGGCCGCGCTGCCGCTGTTCGAGCCGGGGCTCGTGCACCGCGAGCTGCAGGCGATCCACGACGCGTTCCGCCCGAAGCGCGAGCGGATGTTACGGGGCCTCCAGGATCTGGGCATCCGGGTGGACCGCGAGCCCGAGGGGACCTTCTACGTCTGGGGAGACCTTTCCGGGCTGCCGCCGCCGCTGAACGACGGGATGGGCCTGTTCCGGGCCGCGCTGGAGCAGCGGGTCATCACCGTGCCCGGCGAGTTCTTCGACATCAATCCGGGAAAGCGGCGCCGCGGTCGGGTCTCGCGGTTCCGCGGCCACGCCCGCTTCTCCTTCGGCCCGTCGATGGACGTGGTCGAGCGGGCCCTGGAGCGGCTGGCGAACGTGGTCCGGGCGCGCGCCGCCTGAGCCGGATCGCCGGCGCCCATCGTCAGCGTCCCCCTGAGCCTGGCCAGCAGCCGGCGTTGACATCGACTTCCCGAGGGTGGGATGCCACGGCCCATGCGCGAGAACGAGATGCCGGTCACGGTGTCGGTCACGCGTGCCGACGGCACCGTCGAGCAGGTGCAGGTCGGAACGGCGGTGCGCCGCGGAGACGGCTTCAGCGTGCGTCTGACCGAGCTCACCATCGGCGGTGAGGGCGGCCCGGTCCGGAGCGCTCCGACCCGTCGCGCCGTGTCCAGCGCCCCGGGCGAGGCACCCTCGGTCTTCCCACCGTATGGCCGGAGCCGGGGCCTGCCCATCCGTGGGGCGAGCGCGCAGGACCTCGACTTCTACGCCACCGGCGCGCGCCGGACGCTCGCCGACCCCGGAAAGGCGCGCTTCCACGACAAGGAGCGCGCGCTCCTCGGGGCGATCGAGGCCGAGCAGGCGCGACAGGGTGGAGGCGGGCCGCCCGACGAAGGTGAGCCGACGGACAGCCCCGAAGAGCAGTTCTGACCCTCGCTGACGTCCCGGGTGCCGCCGTGCTCGATCTCGCACCGTTCACCAGGCTCGACGGCTGGATCAGCCTCTTGACCCTCACCGCCCTCGAGGTGGTGCTGGGCATCGACAACCTGGTCTTCCTCTCCATCATGACCAGCAAGCTCCCCCGGGAGCGTCAGCCGGTCGCCCGGCGCCTTGGGCTCAGCATGGCGCTGGTGATGCGGGTGTTGCTCTTGATGGCGATGTCCTGGCTGGTCACGCTCCAGGCAAACCTCTTCACCATCTTCGGCGAGGGGTTCAGCGGCCGCGACCTGATCCTCATCGCCGGGGGTCTGTTCCTGGTGGGGAAGGCGACGCACGAGATCTTCGACAAGACGGAGGTGGACCACTCGAAGGGACACCGGCCGGTGCGGGTGTCCTTCTCCGCGGTGGTGGTCCAGATCGTGCTGCTCGATCTGGTCTTCTCCATCGACTCGGTGATCACCGCGGTGGGGATGGCGCGGGCGCTGTCGATCATGGTGGCCGCGGTCGTGATCGCCGTGCTGGTGATGCTGGCCTTCGCCGGGCCGATCAGCGCCTTCGTCGAGCGGCGCCCCAGCGTGAAGATCCTCGCTCTGTCGTTCCTGATCCTGATCGGCGTGGTGCTGGTGGCGGACGGCATGGGCCAGCACATCCCGAAGGGCTACGTGTACTTTGCGATGGCCTTCTCGCTCGGGGTGGAGCTGCTGAACATCCGGCTCCGGGTACGCCAGTCACCGGTGAAGCTGCACTCCCCGATGGAGGGCGAGGCCCCGCACCCGGCCGAGGGCGCCTAGGCGCGGCTCACTTCGTCAGCTGTGTCCTGCAGGGCTCGCTGAGGTCGGCCGCGTGCTCGTGCAGGCACACCGCCACGCGCCCGCGGCCCGGCGGAACGTTGGTGCAGAACTTCGCGGCGTCATCCCGGCAAGCCTCCTTCACCTCGTCGAACCGGGCTCTTACTTTTTGCAGGTGCGCGCGGCAGGTCTGGCTGAGCTCGGCCTCGTGCTGCTGGACGCACACGGCCACCCGACCGGCGCCGGGCGGGATGTCGCTGCAGAACTTCTCGGCGTCGGCCATGCAGGCCTGGTGGACCTCCTTCGCCTGCTCCATCCTCGCCTTGCACGCGGCCGAGATCTGGTCGGCCTTCCCCTGGAGACACCGCGCGATGCGCCCGCCGCCCGGCTTCACTCCCGGGCAGAGCTTCGCGACATCCTCGGCGCAGGGCTTCCCGAGGCCCTCGCTCGCCGGGGCCGTTTGCGCTGCGAGGGGCGCGGCGGCAAGCGCCGACGCGAGAACGAGAAGCCTCGTGGCCAGGGGTGCGGACATGGGTCCCTCCGGAGCGGCGAGCCCGATCCAACACCGGAAGCCCTCGTCGGTTGCGAGCTCTTTGTGACGAACGTCGAGCACCCGGAATCACGGGATGATCGCCGCGATCCCCCCGGCCTGGGGGCCGTCAAGAGGGGATGAACGTCGCCCGCTTGCGGTCCACCCACTTCCGCACGGTCGGGCGCGACCAGGTGGCGTCCACGAACCGCTGGATCTTGTCTCCGAGCGGGTGGCCGCTCCTGCCCAGCCGCTGGAGCATGAGGGTCAGGTCCGCATCGGCGATGGAGAACGCTCCGAAGAACGAGGTCCCGCCGGGGGCGAGCAGCCCGTCCGTCGCCGCGAGCAGCTTCGTCGCGGCCCGCTCTGCCGCCCTCGAGAGCGGCTCGGTGGCCGGCTCGTAGAAGATGTCGGCCACCCATCACAGTCAGACCGCAGCCTGCGCCAGGAGCCGCGGAGCGTGGAACTAGTCTTCTCCGTGCGCCTGTCTCCCGGCAATCGGCTGGGTCCGTACGAGGTGCTCTCCATCCTGGGCACCGGCGGAATGGCCGAGGTGTACCGAGCGCGGGACACCCGCCTGGGACGGGACGTCGCCCTCAAGGTCGTCAACGAAGCCCTCGCCGGTGATGCCGAGCTGGTGCGGCGCTTCGAGCACGAGGCGCGGCTGGCTGGCTCTCTCAATCACCCCAATGTCGTCGCGATCTACGACGTCGGCCGGGAAGACGGGTCAGCCTATTTCATCACCGAGCTCTTGAAGGGAGAGTCACTTCGCCAACGCCTCGCTCGCGGACGCCTCCCACTCGACACAGCGCTCGACTGGGGCAACCAGCTGGCGCAAGGGCTGGCCGCTGCCCACGCCCGAGGTGTCATCCACCGCGACGTGAAGCCCGAGAACGTATTCGTCACCTCGGACGGACTCGTGAAGCTGCTCGACTTCGGAATCGCCAAGCTCGCGGAGGGAGCTCGAGCGGAAGGTCCCCACGGAATCCTGGACGACACGGTCACCTCCACCGGCGGCAGGACGCAGACCGGCGCCATCCTCGGAACTCCCGCGTACATGTCTCCGGAACAGGTCCGCGGCGAGTCCGTCGATGCCAGGACGGACATCTTCAGCCTGGGAGCCGTCCTGTACGAGATGCTGTCGGGGAAGCGCCCATTCCCTGGCGGCTCGCTCGTGGAGAGCGGGCACGCCATCCTGCACGACGACCCCCCGCCACTCCCGGAGGAGGTCCCCTCCGCGGTCGCACAGGTTGTTCGACGCTCCCTGGAGAAAGACCGAGACGCCCGCATCCAGTCCGCACGCGATCTGGCGTTCGCTCTGGAGCTCATCCGGACGCCGATTGGAACCGTTCAGACCCGCGGTCGGCCGCCAAAGTCGGCAAAGCGCCTGAGGCTTCTCATCGCCCTCGCCGGAGCCGCGGTCCTGTTCGCTCTGCTTCTTTACGTCGGCGGGCAATCGACCCGTCGTCCTGCCCTGCCCGAGATAGAGCAGGCCACCTTCCGGGAAGGCACCATCCTCGGGGCTCGATTCACCCCCGAAGGACGGTTCGTCCTGAGCGCGGCATGGGATGGGCAGACCGAAGAGGTGTATTCGAGCGTGCCGGGGACGGTGCAGCTGCAAGCGCTCGGGCTCAAGGATGCTCGACTTCTCGGCGTGTCCAGGACCGGGGAGCTGGCATTGATGGTGCGGCCACATAGCCGGACGCGCATCATTGGGACAGGGACCCTCGCCCGAGTTCCAGGATCCGGAGGGCTTCCTCGCGAGCTCGCAGAAGACGTCCACTTCGCCGACTGGTCATTGAGAGGAGAGCTCGTCGCGGTCCGGTTCAAGGGTTCGAACTATCGGATCGAGCGACCCCTGGGGACGGTGGTCTACGAGACCTCGGACGGGTGGATCGGCGATCTACGCGTTTCGCCAAACGGCGACCACTTGGCCTTCGTTCATCACCCGAGCAGCGGCTTTACCTCAGAAAAGGCCACATGGTCGCCGACGTCGGGGAAGGTGATGGTCCTCGACGCGCACAACGCGGCCCGTGTCCTGACCAGGAATTACGTCGAGTGCCAGGGGCTGGCGTGGAGCCCGAGCGGCACCGAGGTCTGGTTCACAGCGGGCGACTCTGCCATCCAGAACACGCTCCGAGCGGCGCCACTGAACCGCGCCGAGTACGAGGTCTATCGGAGTCCAGGCGAGATCCGACTCGAGGACATCGCGGCGGATGGGACGATTCTGTTCTCGAGCGACGAACAACGCTTTGACATGTCCCTGCTCCTCGAACCCGGACAGATCCGGCGGAACCTCTCCTGGTTCGGCGGGGCACAGCCGGCTGGTCTCTCCGACGATGGGCAACTCCTGGCGTTCACGGATGTTTGGGGCGCGCCCTTTGAAGAGGCACTGGTACTCGTCCGGGCGACTGACGGCTCGCCACCCAAGATCCTCGGTGATGGTTTGGCGCTGGACCTTTCAGCGGACAAGAAGACCGTGTTGGTCAAACAAAAGGCGGGGCTGGTCCTGCTTTCCGTCGGAGCGGGAACGCCCCGGGCAGTGCCCACGCCTGGGTTCGATGTCCAGGACGGACGTTTGTTCCGGGATGGCAAACGAGTGGTCGTTGCCGCGCGGCCGCTCGACGGCCGGGAGTACCGCGTCTTCGTCCTCGAGGTCGGAAGTGATGCCGGACCCCGGCTCATTTCCGAGACTCCGGTCGCTCGCAATCCTTCCCTACGGATCTCACCGGACCAGCTTTGGGTGGCAGCCTGGGGCGCCGATATGGCACCGGTGGTGCTGCCCATCACCGGTGGCAAGCCCCTCCTTCTTGGCGACCTCCCGCCAGAGCGCGGTGGGGTTCCCGTCGGGTGGTCGGCCCGGGGCGACCTCTGGCTGCAGTCCCGGGTCAACCCGCCGGTGAACCTGCTCCGGGTCGACCTTGCCACCCGTCAGATCAAGGAGTCCCGGGAACTCTCTCCGGGCGACCTGACGGGGGTTTCCGTGATGTGGGGAATTCGCATCACCCCGGACGGAAGCGCGGTCGCCTTCAGTTACAAACGCGTCCGGAGTCACCTGTATCTGATGCGCGGCGCGGGTGTGCCCAGGAACTGAAGGGCTCAGTAGGGGATGAAGGTCGGGCGCTGGCGGTCCACCCACTTCCGCACGCTGGGACGCGACCAGGTCGCATCCACGAAGCGCTGGATCTTGTCCCCGAGGGGATGGCCGCTCTTTCCCAGCCGCTGAAGCATCAGGGTGAGGTCCGCGTCGGCGATGGAGAAGGCGCCGAAGAGCGAGGTGGCCCCGGAGGCGAGCAGGGCGTCGGTCGCGGCCAGGAGCTTCGTCGCCGCCTGCTGCGCCTTCGGCGAGAGTGGCTCGGTGGCCGGCTCGTAGAAGATGGTGTTCGTCGAGCGCTCCTCACGGATGGGCATCAGATCGCTCCGCACCCAGGCCATCACCTGCCGCGCGCGGGCCCGCTGGCGGGGGTCCGCCGGGAGCAGGCGGGGTGTCCCGGGAAAGGTGTCGTCCAGGTAGTCGGCGATCGCGCTGGACTCCGAGAGGTGGAAGTCTCCGTGCCGGAGCATCGGCACGCGCGCGGTCAGCGAGCGGCGGGCGTAGTCCGGCGCCCGGTGCTCCAGCTTGTGCATCGCCACCTCCTGGACGTCGTACGGGAGCTGCTTCTCCTCCAGCGCGACGAACGAGGAGAAGGCGTAGGGACTGATCCAGAACGCATCTACCCAGAGGGTCAGGTCGGCCATGGCCCGGACCGTCGCATGGCCGCGGCCCGGATGACCATCACAGTCGCGCGTCAGCCCGAGTCGGTTGCCGCGGCGTAGACCCGGAGGACCTTCAGCTCGAGCGTGTCCCGCGGGCGCTCCACCAGCACCGAGTCGCCGGCCCGCCGGCCGAGCAGCGCCCCGCCCAGCGGCGAGTCCACTCGCACCCAGCCCCGGGCTGCGTCGGCCTCGTCCGCGCCCACCAGCCGCAGCTCCCGGCGGCCGCGATCTGCGTCCTCCACCTCGAGGAAGGCTCCGAGCACCGCCCGTCCGTCCGCCCCCGCGTCCGGCGGCGCCGGAACCGCGCGCTCGAGCAGGACATCCAGCTCCTTGCGACGCTCCTCGGCCCCCGGCGCATCGGAGCCCTCGAGCGCCGCACGCTCGCGCAGCAACCTGCCGTGTCCGTCCGCCGTGAGCGGACGGGGACCCACCGGGCCGCGGCGCGCGGTCACCGGCGGTGGGAGAAGGTCGTCCTCGCGGGTGAAAGCCTTGCTCATGTCACCGAATGGACGGTGGGCATTCTCCAGCCGCCCCGTCAACCGCGTTAAACTCTCCCTGTCGACTCTCCATGGCGCTGGACCCCATCGCTCTCGCCGTACCCGTCTTCTTCGTCCTCATCGGCATCGAGCTGCTGTTCGCGCGCGCGCGCCGCCAGCGGGTCTATCGCTTCACCGACAGCTTCGCCGACCTGGGCTGCGGGGTGACCCAGCGGGTGGTCCTCCTCCTCTTCGAGGCGGGCCTCCTCGCCGTCTACGCGCTGCTCTACCAGCACGGGCGCCTGGTGACCTTCGCCCCGGGGAGCCCCTGGCCTTGGGTCATCGCCATCATCGGCGTCGACCTCGGCTACTACTGGTGGCACCGGCTGTCCCACGAGGTGAACGTCCTCTGGGCCGTCCACGTCGTCCACCACCAGAGCGAGGACTACAACCTGGCGGTGGCGCTCCGGCAGGCCGTGCTGTCGCCGATCACGGTGATGCCGTTTTACCTGCCGCTGGCGGTGCTCGGCGTTCCGTTGATCCCCTTCTTCATCGTCAACGCGCTGAGCACGCTCTACCAGTTCTGGATCCACACCGAGCTCGTGGGCCGGATGGGCGTCCTCGAGCAGGTGGTGAACACGCCCTCCCTCCACCGCGTGCACCACGGGGTGAATCCCGAGTACCTGGACAAGAACTACGCGGCGACCTTCATCTGCTGGGACCAGCTCTTCGGGACGCTCCGCCGCGAGGAGGCCCCGGTCGTCTACGGCGTCAGCCATCCGCTCCGGAGCTTCGATCCGGTGTGGGCCCAGGTGCAGCCGTTCTGGGCGCTCTGGCAGGCCGTGAAGCGGGCGCCGTCGATCGGCCAGGCCATCCGCTACCTCTTCGCCTCTCCGGCCTGGCACCCCGACTGGCTCGGCCCGATCGAGCCGCGGCGAGGCGTGGACCCCGAGGCGCTGCCCAAGTTCGACGTCCAGCCCGGACCCCGGCGCCTCTGGTACGTGGGAGCGCAGCTCGCGCTGGTCATCGTGGTCGCCTTCGCGCTCCTCACCTGGCACCACGCCCTGTCCCCCGCCGCGCTGGTCGTCGCCGTCGGCTGGGTGCTGGTGTCGCTCATCGCCGGCGCCGCGCTCCTCGAGGGCCGTCGCTGGGCGGTGGGGCTGGAGATGGCCCGGATCGGCGTGTTCGCCGGAGCGGTGGCCATCCTCCTCCTCGTGCCCGCCATCGGGCCCGTGCTCCTCGCCAGCCGCTGAGCCGCCGCCGGGCGACGCGCCGCGCAACCCGGGCCTCGTCGCCACCGCAACGGTTCACGTGCTTGACACCTTCGTCACGCGGCGGAACGCTGCCGGCGGCTCTGCAGCGCGTCCCTTTCCCGGGAGGTGCACATGCGGTCCAGGCGGCAGTTCCTGAAGGATCTCGCCGGCGGCGCAGCGGTCATCGGCTCCGGAGCGTTCCTTCCCTCGCTGGCTCGTGCGGCGGACACCTCCGCGATCGGACCGGCCGGGCTCCCTGCGGGCGCGCTGGAGACCTCCTTCCTCGAGGCGCTCCCCGGCAAGCGTCCGCTCATCAAGCGGACCTACCGTCCGCCGAACTTCGAGACCCCGGTCGAGTTCTTCGAGCAGATCTTCACTCCCAACGACGCCTTCTTCGTCCGCTACCACCTGGCGCGCATCCCCGAGGTGGCGGCCGCACAGTGGAAGCTGGAGGTGGGCGGCGACTCGGTGGAGAAGCCCTTCACCCTGGACCTCGCCGCGCTCCAGAAGGACTTCGAGCAGGTCGAGATTCCCGCAGTCTGCCAGTGCTCGGGCAACCGGCGCGGCCTCTCGGATCCGCACGTCGCCGGCGTCGAGTGGGGCATCGGCGCGATGGGCAACGCACGCTGGAAGGGCGTCCGGCTCAAGGACATCCTGGCCAAGGCGGGGCTCAAGAAGGAGGCGGTGGAGGTGACGTTCAACGGCGCGGACGGGCCGCCGCTCGACTCCACCCCCGACTTCGTCAAGAGCATCCCGGTCTGGAAAGCGACCGACGAGAACACGCTGATCGCCTGGCAGATGAACGGCGCGCCGCTGCCCCACTGGAACGGCGCACCGGTGCGGCTGGTGGTGCCCGGATGGACCGGGACCTACTGGATGAAGCACCTCGTCTCCGTCCAGGCGGTCTCGCAGCCGCTGAAGAACTTCTGGATGGCTAGCGCCTACCGGATCCCCAAGGGAAAGTTCCCGATCGTGGATCGCTTCCTCACCCAGGAGACCGACGCCAACACTCCGATCACCGAGATGGTCGTGAACTCGCTGATCACCACGCCCCGGGAAGGGCAGATCGTCCACAGCGGTGAGCCTCTCGAGCTGAAGGGCATCGCCTGGGACAACGGCGCGGGCATGGCCAGAGTCGACGTCTCCTCGGACGACGGGCGCACCTGGCAGACGGCGACGCTCGATCAGGACATGGGGCGATTCTCCTTCAGGGGATTTCGCCACCCGTTGAAGGCGGGAGCGAAGGGCGACATGACGATCCTCGCCAAGGCCACGAATCGCCAGGGCGCCACGCAGGTCACCGACCTCATCTTCAATCCGGCCGGCTACCACAACAACGTCGTCTCCCGGGTCAAGGTCCGGGTCGGATAGGGGGACATCGATGAAAGCGCTGATCGCTCTCGTCCTGCTTGCCGCTCCGGCCTCGAAGTACCCGGACGAGAACCGGGTGCAGCTCAAGGACGGCCCCAACAAGGGCCTGGTCCTCGGCCGCTGCGCCGCCTGCCACAGCCAGGACTACATCCCGATGAACTCGCCCTTCCTCGACCGCAAGGGATGGGAGGCCGAGGTCAACAAGATGGTGAAGTCCTACGGCGCGCCGATGGAGCCGGACGAGGTGGCGAAGATTGTCGATTACCTCGCCACCAACTACGGCAAGAAGTAGCGGGCACCCCGAGGGGGTCGGCGCGAAGTAGCGTGCCCCGTCCCTCATGGACCGGACTCGCCTCGACGGTTCGCAGATCTTCTCCTGGCTCCTGGTGGGCCTGGCGCTCGTCCTGCTCTTTGCCATCCTCCGGCCGTTCTGGTCGGCGCTGTTCCTCGCCGCGGTGCTGGCCGGCATCTTCTCGGGGTTGCACCGGAGACTGGCGGAGAAGCTCGGTGGCCGGGGCGGCATCGCCGCGGGACTGCTGACGATCCTCGTGCTCCTGGCGATCGTGATTCCCTTCGGGGGAATCGCCGGGATCCTCACCAAGGAGATCATCACGGTCATCAAGTGGGTCGGGGGTGCGCTGCAAGAGTCGGGGATCGCCGGGCTGGTGGAGCGGCTCCCCGACCCGCTGCGGACGCTCGCCCAGGGCGCCCTGGACAGCCTCGGGGGAGGTGACGGCGCCCAGAGCTGGGTCCAGGTGATCCATTCCCAGAGCGGGAAGGCCGCCGCCGCCGCGACCGCCTTTCTCTCCGCCACCTCGCGCGCGGTGATCGAGGCGGTGCTGATGCTCATCGCCTTCTACTTCCTCCTGCTCGACGGGGACCGGCTGGTGCGCTGGCTGGAGAAGGCGGCGCCCATCCCTCCGGAGCGATTCCGCAGCTTCCTCTCCGAGTTCAAGCAGGTGTCGCGCGCGGTCGTCTTCTCCACCGTGGGCACCGGCGCGGTGCAGGCCGTCGCGGCGCTGGCGGGCTACCTCATCGCCCGGGTCCCCAACGCCATCTTCCTCACCCTCATCACCTTCTTCATGTCCTTCATCCCCTCGGTGGGCGCGGGGAGCGTTCCGCTGGTGATCTCGGTCGTGTTCTTCATCCAGGGCCGGACCGGGTGGGCGATCTTCCTGCTGCTCTGGGGCCTCGTGGTGGTGGGCCTCATCGACAACGTGGTGAAGCCGCTCTTCATCAAGGGCGGTGCGGAGATGCACGGGGCGGTGGTGTTCTTCGCGCTGCTCGGAGGGCTCGCGGCGTTCGGCCCGGTGGGGCTCGTCGCCGGACCGCTGGTGGTGGCGTTCTTCGTCGCCCTCAGCAAGACCTCGGGAGAAGCGAAGGCCGCCTAACAGTGCGCCTCGAGAAAGGTGCGCAGCTCCGCGGTGACCGCCTCGGGCGCATCGATGGGTGACATGTGCCCGGCGCGCTTGATGCGGACCAGCCGCGCCCCTGCGATGCCGGCGGCGAGCTCCTCCGAGCGTGCGGGCACGGTGGCCACGTCCTCCTCGCCCACCATCACCAGCGTCGGGCAGCGGATGCGCGGGAGCAGCGGTAGGGCGCTCTCGCGAGTGAGCACTCCTTCCACCGCGCGGTTCATCACCACTGCGTCCGCGCGAAGCAGCCGCTCGCGCCAGGCACGCAGCTCGGCGGCACGGGCGGGGTCCTTCCGCGCGCTCGCCCCGTGCATGATCGCCTCGACCCGGCTTGCCACCGGCCAGGTCCCGAACCAGCGCGCCACCCACTCCAGCCGGCGGTAGCGAGGGATGTTCTCCGCCGGCTCGGGACCGGCCGAGGTGTCCACCAGCACGAGCGAGCGCACCAGCTCGGGCCGGCGGGCCGCGACCCGCATCGCGACGAAGCCGCCCATCGACATCCCGACGAAGTGCACCGGTCCGATGCGGAGCGACTCGATCAGCGCCACCGCGCCGTCGGCGGGGGGGGCCATGTCGAGGCCGGGCGGCGGCGCCTCGCCC
>Ga0081540_1001691_pt1 | contig 18722 bp, 12 predicted proteins | sample TabmetS2T1R1_FD_71024 | JGI IMG/M metagenome (GOLD analysis project Ga0081540, IMG submission 71024) | Tabebuia heterophylla rhizosphere microbial communities from the University of Puerto Rico - S2T1R1 | ecosystem: Host-associated > Plants > Roots > Rhizosphere ... | reverse complement strand
CAGCCCAACCCTTGGGACCTACTCCAGCCCCAGGATGCGACGAGCCGACATCGAGGTGCCAAACCATCCCGTCGATATGGACTCTTGGGGAAGATCAGCCTGTTATCCCCGGGGTACCTTTTAGCCGTTAAGCGACGGCGCTTCCACATGCCACCGCCGGATCACTAGTCCCAGCTTTCGCTCCTGCTCGACATGTCTGTCTCACAGTCAAGCACCCTTGTGCACTTACACTCGACACCTGGTTGCCGACCAGGCTGAGGGTACCTTTGGGCGCCTCCGTTACCTTTTGGGAGGCAACCGCCCCAGTTAAACTACCCACCAGACACTGTCCCTGATCCGGATTACGGACCTAGGTTAGACATCCAGAACGACCAGAGTGGTATTTCACCGATGACTCCACCGGCACTAGCGTGCCGACTTCACAGTCTCCCACCTATCCTACACAAGACGTCCCAAACACCAATGTCAAGCTGCAGTGAAGGTCCCGGGGTCTTTCCGTCCTGCTGCGCGTAACGAGCATCTTTACTCGTAGTGCAATTTCGCCGGGTCCGTGGTTGAGACAGTGGAGAAGTCGTTACGCCATTCGTGCAGGTCGGAACTTACCCGACAAGGAATTTCGCTACCTTAGGATGGTTATAGTTACCACCGCCGTTTACCGGCGCTTAAGTTCTGAGCTTCGCAGCCCGAAGGCCACTAACCCGTCCCCTTAACGTTCCGGCACCGGGCAGGCGTCAGACCGTATACGTCGTCTTGCGACTTTGCACGGTCCTGTGTTTTTAGTAAACAGTCGCTTCTCCCTGGTATGTGCCACCGCGCCTAGCTCCGGGGGCAAGCCCCTTTACCGGACACGGTTCCCCTTCTCCCAAAGTTACGGGGATAATTTGCCTAGTTCCTTAACCACGGTTCACCCGATCGCCTAGGTATTCTCTACCTGACCACCTGCGTCGGTTTAGGGTACGGGCCGCTTAAGTGCTCGCTGCGAGGTTTTTCTTGGCAGCATGGGATTACTCACTTCACCAAAATCGGCTCGGCGTCAGGTCTCAGGCTATGTGACGTGCGGATTTGCCTACACGTCGCCCTACACCCTTACTCCGGGACAACCATCGCCCGGTAGAGCTACCCTCCTGCGTCACCCCTTCAGCTTGCCTACTACCAGTCTGGGTCGCACGATCCGCCAGATTGCCCCGAAGGGCGTTCCGGTTTCAGGTGCTTAGCATCGCCGGGCTCGGCATGGGCGCACTTACGCGGGTACGGGAATATCAACCCGTTGTCCATCGACTACGCCTGTCGGCCTCGCCTTAGGTCCCGACTTACCCTGGGCGGATTAGCCTGCCCCAGGAACCCTTGGTCATTCGGCGGAGGGGTTTCTCACCCCTCTTTCGCTACTCATGCCTGCATTCTCACTCGTGTAGCATCCACAGCTGGATCACTCCGCTGCTTCCCTTGCCACACGACGCTCCCCTACCCACCCGCGCACCTGGACCCTAAAGGAGCCGGAGGCCGCAGTCCCAGCAGCCGCAACCGAAGTCACGGTGGCTAGAACCGCCATCCTCCTTAACCACAGAGGGCCGGGCGATCGCGCGAGTGTCACAGCTTCGGCGGTGTGCTTGAGCCCCGTTAAATTGTCGGCGCAGAATCACTTGACCAGTGAGCTATTACGCACTCTTTCAAGGGTGGCTGCTTCTAAGCCAACCTCCTGGTTGTCTCTGCAACTCCACATCCTTTCCCACTTAGCACACGCTTAGGGGCCTTAGCTGGTGATCTGGGCTGTTTCCCTCTCGACTACGAACCTTATCGCCCGCAGTCTCACTGCCGTGCTCTAACTTACCGGCATTCGGAGTTTGGCTGATTTCAGTAAGCTTGTTGGCCCCCTAGACCAACCAGTAGCTCTACCTCCGGTAAGAAACACACAACGCTGCACCTAAATGCATTTCGGGGAGAACCAGCTATCACGGAGTTTGATTGGCCTTTCACCCCTACCCACAGGTCATCCCCCAGGTTTTCAACCCTGGTGGGTTCGGTCCTCCACGCGGTCTTACCCGCGCTTCAACCTGCCCATGGGTAGATCACTCCGCTTCGGGTCTACAGCATGCGACTCAAACGCCCTATTCAGACTCGCTTTCGCTACGGCTACCCCTCACGGGTTAACCTTGCCACATACCGTAACTCGCAGGCTCATTCTTCAAAAGGCACGCGGTCACTTCACTCTGGCCGAAGCCAGAACGCTCCCACGGCTTGTAGGCACACGGTTTCAGGTACTATTTCACGACCCCTCACCGGGGTGCTTTTCACCTTTCCCTCACGGTACTGGTTCACTATCGGTCACCAGGGAGTATTTAGGCTTAGGAGGTGGTCCTCCCGGATTCACACGGAATTTCACGGGCTCCGTGCTACTTGGGATACCGCTCGAGAGTCGTCTCGGTTTCACGTACGGGGGTATCACCCACTGTGCCGACGCTTTCCAACGTCTTCTGCTACCCAGACGATTTGTAACTCTCTGCCAGATCAGCAGCTCTGACTGAACGGTCCCGCTACCCCGGCCACGCAACGCCTGCTGGCTTTAACACGTGACTGGTTTGGCCTCTTCCCCTTTCGCTCACCACTACTCAGGGAATCGCGGTTGCTTTCTCTTCCTGCGGGTACTGAGATGTTTCACTTCCCCGCGTTACCTCCACCTGCCCTATGTGTTCAGGCAGGGGTGACGGGCAATTACGCCCGATCAGGTTTCCCTATTCGGAAATCCCCGGATCAATGTCTGGTTGCCGACTTCCCGGGGCTTATCGCAGGCTCCAACGTCCTTCTTCGGCTCCTGGTGCCAAGGCATCCACCGTGTGCCCTTATTAACTTGGCGACTACAATTGATGCTCGCGTCCACTGTGCAGTTCTCAAGATACGGGCGGTCCCGGTCCGCGCACCTCCGCATCCGCGGCGGGGCGAACCGGTCCTAAGGGATGGCTCAACGCCCGTTCCCTCAGGACCCAACAGCGTGCTCGACCAGGCCGTCACCGCCGCCACCCTTCCAGTCCCTAGGGACCGTACTAACTGGGTTGAGCAACGATCTGGCCGAATAACCAGTGCTCCACAGATGAGCTGCCATCTCGGGACGTTCGCCCGAGACATGGCTCTGGACGCGACCTCCGTGGAGACCGCGCCAGTTGCTCCTTAGAAAGGAGGTGATCCAGCCGCACCTTCCGGTACGGCTACCTTGTTACGACTTCGTCCCAATCGCCGATCCCACCTTCGACGGCTCCCTCCCAGAAGGGTTAGGCCACCGGCTTCGGGTGTTACCGACTTTCGTGACGTGACGGGCGGTGTGTACAAGGCCCGGGAACGTATTCACCGCGACGTTGCTGATTCGCGATTACTAGCGACTCCGACTTCATGGGGTCGAGTTGCAGACCCCAATCCGAACTGAGACCAGCTTTTTGGGATTCGCTCCACCTTGCGGTCTCGCAACCCTTTGTACTGGCCATTGTAGCATGTTTGCAGCCCAAGACATAAGGGGCATGAGGACTTGACGTCATCCCCACCTTCCTCCGAGTTGACCCCGGCAGTCTCCTATGAGTCCCCGGCATTATCCGCTGGCAACATAGGACGAGGGTTGCGCTCGTTGCGGGACTTAACCCAACATCTCACGACACGAGCTGACGACAGCCATGCACCACCTGTGCAGGACCCTTACGGACACCGTATCTCTACGGCTTTTCCCTGCATGTCAAACCTTGGTAAGGTTCTTCGCGTTGCGTCGAATTAAGCAACATGCTCCGCCGCTTGTGCGGGCCCCCGTCAATTCCTTTGAGTTTTAGCCTTGCGGCCGTACTCCCCAGGCGGGGCGCTTAATGCGTTAGCTGCGGCACGGAATCCGTGGAAGGATCCCACACCTAGCGCCCAACGTTTACGGCGTGGACTACCAGGGTATCTAATCCTGTTCGCTCCCCACGCTTTCGCTCCTCAGCGTCAGGTAAGGCCCAGAGAACCGCCTTCGCCACCGGTGTTCCTCCCGATATCTGCGCATTTCACCGCTACACCGGGAATTCCATTCTCCCCTACCTACCTCTAGTCTGCCCGTATCCACTGCAGGCTCGGGGTTAAGCCCCGAGTTTTCACAGCGGACGCAACAGACCGCCTACGAGCTCTTTACGCCCAATAATTCCGGACAACGCTTGCGCCCTACGTGTTACCGCGGCTGCTGGCACGTAGTTAGCCGGCGCTTCTTCTGCAGGTACCGTCACTTTCGCTTCGTCCCTGCTGAAAGGGGTTTACAACCCGAAGGCCTTCATCCCCCACGCGGCGTCGCTGCGTCAGGCTTTCGCCCATTGCGCAATATTCCCCACTGCTGCCTCCCGTAGGAGTCTGGGCCGTGTCTCAGTCCCAGTGTGGCCGGTCGCCCTCTCAGGCCGGCTACCCGTCGTCGCCTTGGTAGGCCGTTACCCCACCAACAAGCTGATAGGCCGCGAGCTCATCCCTAGCCGAAATTCTTTCCACCACAAAAGATGTCTAAGGTGGTCGTATCCGGTATTAATCCCGGTTTCCCGGAGCTATCCCAGAGCTAGGGGCAGATTACTCACGTGTTACTCACCCGTTCGCCGCTCGAGTACCCCGAAGGGCCTTTCCGCTCGACTTGCATGTGTTAAGCACGCCGCCAGCGTTCGTCCTGAGCCAGGATCAAACTCTCCGTTGATGTCTATTAACAACCGTCAGCTAATGCTGGCGGGTTGTTGACACATGAGAGTGCTTCTTCGACCGGTTTAAACCGGGCTAGGAAGCGATCATGGCCTCCGCAATGTAATCGGTTCGTGATAGCCACGAACCGCGTTCATTGACGAGGTTTGTGCTTCAAGTGCACTGGCTTTTAGCACGCTGTTGAGTTCTCAAGGAGCGGGCGCACACCGTCGAGGGACTCTCATCCCTCTCTAGGGCAACCATTCAACATTACCAGGTGAGGGACCTCTCGTCAACTTCGTTCCGGAGAACTTTGCCGACCCGTGAACCTTACCCTGCCTCCAAGGCGGCCTCTACCGCTCGGCTTGCGCACAGCACAAGCCTTGCTAGAAGGACTTCCTGGTGGCTGTCCGGGGTCCTGCCCGCTTCCGCGTTCATCCCCGCCGGACAGGAAGAACTCTAGGGGTGCTTCGCGCCTTCGTCAAATCGGCCTCGGCTACAACCTGTTACCGCAGGTCAGACGCTATGTGACGGAACGTGGGCGACCTCATACCGCCTCGCCGGTCCGGTGAGACGACTAAGAAACCTCCCTGAGAAGCGCCCTATCATCGCCCAGCCTTCCCTGGTGCTAACCGCCGCAAACACCGTCAGCCGGCGGATAACCGCGACGCGTGCCCGCGAAAGGGCGCGGAATAGTTACATCCGGGACCACGAGCACCCGCCCGGAGGCACGCACATGGCCGGATACAGATTGATCACGACGACACCGTGGCGCTAACAGCCGTCTTCCGCGGCCGGGCAACCGCATGGCGGGCGCGACCGATGACGAGCAGCCGCCGCGACCCGGCCTGATTACGCAGACGGCGAAACCGGTGGCGCGTTCGCGGCTGAATCTGCCTAGGGATGCGTCCTACGGGCAAGGGAGCCGGAACTCGTCCATGTCCCGGCCGCTGTCCGCGTCGTCCGGATCGGGCTGCCAGCAGGCTCTACGGCCACTGATACCTTCCCGCGGTCCGCAGCCAGACCTCATACGAATGTGGTCTGCAGCCGGCACGTTCATGAAATGCTGCGTAGTGCAACTCCAGCTCACTGCCGGGTTCCTGATACCGGGCTGGCGGCTGGCTCATACTGCATGAATGCCTCGTTCATGCTGCTCTGACGACATGGCTGGGACATTCATGCAGTAGGGTCCGGTGCCGGAGTGGCGGGTGCGGCGGAAGCCCTTGTCCAGGGCACGCCGGGGCCCGCAGCCCAAGCGCGAGCGGACCATGATCAACTCAAGTTCAGCGGCATTGCGCTCTGACGTAGTGAAACCCCGGATCCAGTGCGTCAGGCGGCGTCCGGCAGCAGACCGCTCATCAGGATCAACCCAAGCTGGCCGGAAATGCGGCACTGATGGTGCTGATGTGACCAGCTGGCATTCCGAGCTCGCGCGAACCCCCGGGGCACACGGCTAGCCCTGGCCGTTGAGGAGTTCTAGCCTGCCGGGACGACCTCCACCGCGCCGACCGTGCGCTTGCCCCGGCGGAGGATCAGGTACCGGCCGGACAGCAGGTCCTCGGCACCCGGGACCGCCTTCTCGTCGGTGACCTTCCGGTTGTTGAGGTAGGCGCCACCCTCGGCGATGGCGCGGCGAGCCGCCGAGACGGTGGGCGCGACGCCCGCCGCCGCCATCAGGTTGGCGACCGGGGGAAGCCCCCCGTTTCGCGGGATCTGGGGCGCCCTCACCTCGGCGGCCACGGCGGCCAGCGTGCGCTCGTCGAGATCGGTCAGAGACCCCTGGCCGAACAGGGCCCGGCTGGCCGCGATCGCCCGCCCGGTCTCCTCGGCGCCGTGTACCAGCGTGGTGACCTCTTCGGCCAGCGCGCGCTGGCCGATCCGGGCGGCCGGACGCTCCGTGCTCTCGCGCACCAGCTCGCCGATCTCCTCCCGCGACTTGAAGCTGAACACGCGCAGCAGGCCAGGCACCTCGGCGTCAGACACGTTCAGCCAGAACTGGTAGAACGCGTACGGCGACAGCAGGTCGGCGCTCAGCCAGATCGCGCCGCCCTCGGTCTTGCCGTACTTGGTGCCGTCCGGCTTGGTGATCAGCGGGATAGCCAGGGCGTGCACGGACCCGCTCTCCACCGACCTGATCAGCCCGACCCCGGCGACCAGGTTGCCCCACTGGTCGCTGCCGCCGAGCTGCAGGGTGCAGCCGTAGCGGCGGTAGAGCTCAAGGAAGTCCATGGCTTGCAGCAGCTGGTAGCTGAACTCGGTGTAGCTGATCCCGCCCGCCTCCAGCCGGGCCTTCACCGACTCGCGGTCCAGCATCCGGTTGACCGAGAAGTGCTTGCCGATGTCGCGGAGGAACTCCAGCGCGGTCATTGGCTCGGTCCACTCCAGGTTGCTCACGATCAGCGCGCTGGATTCGCCCGCGTCGAAGTCGAGGAACCTGGCCACCTCGCCGCGGATCCGCTCCACCCACCCGGCGACGACATCGCGCGGGTTCAGCACCCGCTCGGCCGACTTGCCGCTCGGGTCACCGATCAGCCCGGTGGCCCCGCCGACCAGGCCGACCGGCCGGTGCCCGGCGAGCTGGAGCCTGCGCATGGTCAGCAGCAGCGCCAGATGACCGATGTGCAGGCCCGGCGCGGTGGGGTCGAATCCGGCGTAGTACGTGACCCGGCCGGACTTCAGCGCCAGCCGCAGCTCGTCGAGATCGGTGTTGACGGCGATCAAGCCTCGCCAGCTGAGTTCCTCAATGATGTCGTCCACGCCTGCATGGTGCCACTTACTAGCCGTCAGGGGGTAACCAGTTTGGGTCGCCGCGGCACGTGCGGCCGGTAGACCGATACGGTTGGGTCCCCGTCGTACCAGAACCGCCAGGGGATTTCGGCGGCACTGCTCACCCCGACCCGGGGTCCGGTGACAATCCTGCGGGGAGTTGCCTGAGGGCCGTCCCGCAGGGCTAGCACAGCCGAACGGGCCGGGTTGCCCGCTCCGCTCAGCATCCGGAGCGGCGACCCGGCGGAAACCATGTCCGCGCCGTTCTGTGACCGGTCGATGCCGAGCGCCTGGCAGAGCCGGGCCGGCCCGCGGGCCAGGTCACGCGGTGCGATGACCGTCGAGCCCCGGGTCCGCCGGGCGCGGGCGAGTTCTTCGCCCGCGATGACCCGGCCGGCTCGCAGCAGCACTGCCGAGGCCCCATGACCGAAAGCAGGGCCTTCCTCCCCCAGGCAGACCACGTTCACGCAGAAGTGCATGCCGTAGGTGAAGTACACGTAGGCGTGCCCGGGCGGGCCGAACATCACCGCGTTCCGCGCCGTCTTGCCCCGGTAGGCGTGCGAGGCGGGATCGGATCGCCCGGCGTACGCCTCGACCTCGGTCAGCTCGACCGCGACCAGGCCGTCCGCCGTCTCGTGCTCGAGCACGCAGCCGAGCAGGTCCGGCGCGACCTCGACCGAGGGCCGGGCGAAGAAGTCCCGCGGGATCAGCACCTACCCGCCTACCTGGTGTCCCCGGCAGCCCAGGCGGCGTGCGCATCGACCGTGAGGCGCAGCGCGGCGATCTGCTCGGCGACGCGGGCCGGCGCGGTGCCGCCGTGGCCCCGGCGGGCCGCGAGCGCCCCATCGACCGTCAGCACCTGCCGGACGTCGGGCGTCAGGTGCTCGGAAACCTTGGCCAGGTCGGCATCGGACACGTCGGCCAGGTCGCAATCGTGCACCTGGCACCACACCACCAGGTGCCCGACGACCTCGTGCGCCTCGCGGAACGGGACGCCCCGGCGGACCAGGTACTCGGCCAGGTCGGTGGCGAGAGTGAAGCCGGTGGAGGCGCCGCGGCGCAGCCGGTCCGGGTTGACCCGCAGCGTCGCGATCAGCCCGGCCATGGCGGGCAGCACCAGGAGCAGGGTGTCGACCGCGTCGAAGACCGGCTCCTTATCCTCCTGCAGGTCCCTGTTGTACGTCAGCGGCAGGCCCTTGAGCGTGGTGAGCAGCCCGGTCAGCCCGCCGATCAGGCGGCCTGCCTTGCCCCGCGCCAGCTCGGCCACGTCCGGGTTCTTCTTCTGCGGCATGATCGAGGACCCGGTCGCGTAGGCATCGTCGATCTCCACCCAGCCGAACTCCTGCGAGGACCAGAGCACGATCTCCTCGCCGAGCCGGGACAGGTGCACCCCGGTCAGCGCCGCGGCGAAGCAGAACTCGGCCGCGAAGTCGCGGTCGGCCACCGCGTCCATGGAGTTCGGGGCCGGCTCGTCAAAGCCGAGTTCGTCCGCGAGCACCTGCGGGTCGACGGCCAGCGACGACCCGGCCAGCGCACCCGACCCGAGCGGGCTGACCGCGGCGCGCTTGTCCCAGTCGCGCAGCCGCCCGACGTCCCGGGCGAAAGCCTGCACGTGCGCCAGCAACTGGTGGCCGAACAGCACGGGCTGCGCGTGCTGCAGGTGGGTCAGGCCAGGTGCGGGCAGGTCGCCGCACGAGGCGGCCTGGTCGATCAGCGCGGTCTCCAGCTCAGACAGCCTGCTCGCGATCAGCCGGACGTTGTCCCGCAGGTAGAGCCGCAGGTCGGTCGCGACCTGGTCGTTGCGGCTGCGCCCGGCCCGCAGCTTGCCGCCCAGCGCGCCCAGCCGCTCGAGCAGTCCGCGTTCGAGCGCGGTGTGCACGTCCTCGTCGGCGACCGTGGGCCGGAACGAGCCGTTCGCGCAGGCCCGGTCAAGGTCTTCGAGGGCCTTGAGCATGGAGCTCAGCTCGGCGTCGGTCAGCAGCCCGGCCCGGTGCAGCATCCGCGCATGCGCCCGGGAGGCCCGCAGGTCGTACCGCGCCAGACGCCAGTCGAACTGGACGCTGACGGACAGCCGGGCCAGCGCGTCGGCCGGGCCGGCGCCGAACCGCCCGCCCCACAGCCGCGTTGCCCCGTCGGAACCGCCCGGGTCCCCTGCCGTGTGCTCGCTCTCCGTGTCCCCGGAATGCTCCGCTGCTTCCACAGTCCTACTTTCTACCGTACGAACGCCGCAGTTTTGTCGCACCACCGAACGGGAGGCGATCATCGCCGGCGGCTGGCGAGGCGCAGGAAGTCCGCGGCCAGGGTGTCGCCGCCGACCGGGTCCCGCGCGATCAGCAGCACCGTGTCGTCCCCGGCCACGGTGCCGAGCACCGAAGGCAGCGCCGCGTGGTCGATGACCGAGGCGAGGAACTGGGCAGCCCCGGCGGGGGTCCGCAGGACGACCAGGTTGGCGCTCGCCTCGGCCGAGGTCATCAGCTCGGCCAGGTAGCGGGCCAGCCGCGCGTCGTGCGGCGACTCGGACCCGGAGACCCCGGATAGCCCGGAGACCCCAGAGGGCCCGGTAGGCCCGGCGACCCTGGCGCCGGATGGCGAGCCCGGGCCGCCGGGGTGCGAGCCCGGTCCGCCGGGCTCTTCCGGCAGGGCGTAGACCAGCGCGCCACCCGAGCGCAGCCGCACGATGCCGAGCTCGTCCAGGTCCCGGGACAGGGTCGCCTGCGTCACGTGCACCCCGGCGTACCGCTCCAGCAGGTCGGCCAGTTCCTCCTGCGAGCGGACCTGCTCGCGGGCCAGGATATCGGCGATCCTGGCGTGCCTGGCCGTCTTGGTCAGGGGGGTGGTCATGGCTGTTCCAGCAACCAGGCCATGAGCGCCTTCTGCGCGTGCAGCCGGTTCTCCGCCTGCTCCCAGACCACGCTGTTCGGCCCGTCGATCACCGCGGCGGAAATCTCCTCGCCGCGGTGCGCGGGCAGGCAGTGCAGTACCAGGCATCCCGGTCGGCCCAGGGCCAGCTTGGCCTCATCCAGCTGGTAGGAGTCGCCCGAGCCGAGGATCGCTAGCCGCTGCGCTCGTTCGCTGTCCTGGCCCATCGACGTCCACACGTCGGTGGCGATGACGTCGGCCTCGTGGCACGCCGTCCTCGCGTCGGTGAACACGTCCACCGAACCACCGGTCCCGGCAGCGATCCGCGCGGCGGCGGCCAGCACCGCCGGGTCGGGGTGGTACGCGTCCGGGGCGCCGATCCGGATGTGCATCCCGGCGGTGGCGCCGCCCAGCAGGTAGGAGTGCGCCATGTTGCTCGAGCCGTCGCCCAGGAAGGTCAGCACGCGGCCGGCCAGCGAGCCGTAGTGCGTCTGGACGGTCTGCAGGTCGGCCAGGATCTGGCAGGGGTGGAACTGGTCGGTGAGCGCGTTGATCACCGGCACGGTCGCGGCCGACGCCATCGCGTCGATGCGCTCCTGCCCGGCCGTCCGCCAGGCGATCGCCGCCACCTGCCGGGTCAGCACCCGGGCCACGTCCTCAATGGTCTCACCCCGGCCGATGTGGGTGGTCTGGGTGTCGATCACCAGCGGGTGGCCGCCGAGTTCGGCGATGCCGACGGTGAAGGACACCCGGGTCCGCAGCGACGGCTTGTCGAACAGCACCGCGACGGCCAGCGGCCCGGTCAGCGGCTGCCATCCGAACCTGTCCTTCTTCATCTGGGCGGCCAGGTCGAGAACCGCGCCCTGCTCGGCCGGCGACAGGTCGTCGTCGCGCAGGAAGTGCCTGGTCAAGCGGTCACCTCGTCGAGAATCCCGGGTAGCGCGGCAATGAACTCATCCGCCTGTCCGGCGGATAGTATCAGCGGCGGCGCCAGCCTGATGGCGTCCGGTTGCACCGCGTTGACCAGGAAACCGGCCCGCCGGGCGGCCGCCTCGACGTCGAGGGCCGCCTCTGCGGTCAGCACGACCGCCCGCCACAGGCCGACGCCCCGGACCCCGGCGATCAGCGGGTGGCTGGTCTGGCTCAGGCCGGCCGCCAGGTGCTCGCCGACCGCGGTGACGTGGGCCAGCAGCCCGTCGCGCTCGATGGTGTCGAGCACGGCCAGGGCCGCGGCGCAGGCGACCGGGTTGCCACCGAAGGTGGAGCCGTGGTCGCCCCGGGCGAACCCGGCGCCGGCCGCCCCGAGCCCGACGCACATCCCGATCGGCAGCCCGCCGCCCAGGCCCTTGGCCAGGGTCAGCACGTCCGGGCGAACCCCGGCGGCCTGGTGCGCGAACCATGCTCCGGTCCGGCCGATGCCGGACTGGATCTCGTCCAGTACGAGCAGGGCCCCGGCCTCGTCGCACGCCTGCCGCGCGGCGAGCAGGTAACCCTCGGGGGCGGGCACCACGCCGCTCTCGCCCAGGCCGGGCTCGAGGAACACGGCCGCCACGTCGGAGCCCACCGCGGTGCGCAGCGCGTCGGCGTCCCCGTAGGGAACGAACCGGGCGGTCAGGCCGAACGGGCCGAACGGGGCGCGGATCGACTCCTTGCCGGTCAGCGCGAGCGAGCCCATGGTCCGGCCGTGGAAGCTGCGCTCGGCGGCCACGATCACCGGGCGCCCGGGTCCGGCGATGCGCCGCACCAGCTTGATCGCGGCCTCGTTGGCCTCGGCACCCGAGTTGGCCAGGAAGACGCGGCCGTCGGTACCTAGCAAGGCGAGAATGTGCTCGGCGAGTTCGATCTCGCGCTCGTGCAGGTACAGATTGGAGGTGTGCGCCACCTCGGCTACCTGGCGGCTGACGGCCTCGACGATGGCCGGGTGGGCGTGCCCGAGCGAGCTCACCGCGATCCCGGCGATCAGGTCCAGGTATTCCCGCCCGTCGGCGTCCTGCACCCGGCAGCCCTGCCCGCGGCTGATGGCCAGCGGGGGCACGCCGTAGTTGGGCATGAACGCCGCCTCGAACCGTTTCTGCAGGGTTTCCGTGCTGGTCACTGGCTACCTCCAGGAAGGACCATCGTGCCGATGCCGGAGTCGGTGAAGATCTCCAATAGGACGGCGTGACTGAGGCGGCCGTCCAGGACATGCGCCTGCGGGACACCGCCGCGCACCGCGGTCAGGCACGCCTCCATCTTGGGGATCATCCCGGCGGACAGGCCGGGCAGCAGCCGCTCGAGTTCGGCCACGGTGAGCTCGCTGATCACGTCGGCCGACGCCGGCCAGTCCCGGTACAGGCCGGCCACGTCGGTGAGCACGACCAGCTTGGCCGCGTCCAGTGCCACCGCGAGCGCGGCCGCCGCGGTGTCCGCGTTCACGTTGTAGACCTCGCCGTGCCGGCCCGCGGCCACGCTGGATACGACCGGGATCCGGCCATCGGCCAGCAGGGCCCGGATCGCGCCAGGGTCGGTGGCGACGATGTCGCCGACCAGGCCGATGTCCACCGGCTCGCCGTCCACGACCGCCGCCTTGCGGATCGCGGTGAACGTGCCCGCGTCCTCCCCGGACAGGCCCACCGCGAACGGGCCGTGCCGGTTGATCAGGCCGACGATGTCCTTGTTGACCATGCCGGACAGGACCATCCGGACGACCTCCATGGCCTCCGGGGTAGTGACCCGGAGGCCGGCGGTGAACGAGGACTCCACGCCGAGCCGGTCGAGCTGCGCGCTGATCTGCGGGCCGCCGCCGTGCACCACGACCGGGCGCAGCCCGGCGTAGCGCAGGAACACCAGGTCCTGGGCGAAGGCCAGGCGGAGCTCCTCGTCGGCCATCGCGTGCCCGCCGTACTTGATCACCACGGTCTGGCCGTGGAACCTGTTCAGCCAGGGCAGCGCCTCGATCAGCGTGGCCGCCTTGGCCGAGGCGTCGGTGACTCTGCTATCGGTCACCGTCATGTGGAATACGCCGAATTCTCGTGCACGTAGGCGGTGGTCAGGTCGGTGGTCAAGATGATGGCGGCGTGCGGGCCCGCGGACAGGTCCACGGTGATCGTCACGTCCTTCGGCCTCAGGTCGACCTTTGAGCGCTCGTCACCCGGGGCGCCGTGGCGGCAGACCCAGATTCCGTTGATGGCGACGTTCAGCCGGTCCGGCTGGAAGACGGCGCCGGTGGTGCCGACCGCGCTGAGCACCCGGCCCCAGTTGGGGTCTTCCCCGCCGATGGCGCACTTGAGCAGGTTGTTGCGGGCCACCGAACGCCCGACGGTCACCGCGTCGGCCTCCGAGGCCGCCCCGATCACCTCGATCGCAATCATCTTGTTGGCGCCCTCGGCGTCGAGCTGGAGCTGGCGGGCCAGGTCGGCGCACACATCGGTGAGCGCCAGCGTGAACTCGGTCTTGTCCGGCGTCACCCCGCTGGCCCCGCTGGCCATCAGCAGCACCGTGTCGTTGGTGGACATGCAGCCGTCGGTGTCGAGCCGGTCGAAGGTTGTCGCGGTGGCGTTCCGGAGCGCGGCGTCCAGCTGGGCCGGCTCGAGGTCGGCGTCGGTGGTGAGCACGCACAGCATGGTGGCCAGCCCGGGCGCGAGCATTCCGGCCCCCTTGGCCATCCCGCCGATGGAATAGCCGTCAGGCCGGCGGAAGGCGATCTTCACCACGGTGTCGGTGGTCCTGATCGCGTCGGCGGCGGCCAGGCCGCCGGCCCGGGAGGCTTCGGCCGCGGCGGCGCTGACGCCGGGGAGCAGCTTGTCCATGGGCAGCCGCTCGCCGATCAGGCCGGTCGAGCAGACCGCGATCTCCCCCGCGCCGGCTTCCTCGGCAGACAGAGCATCGATCGCGGCGGCGAGGTGCTCGGCGGTGGCGTGCGTGTCCTGGAAGCCGAGCGGCCCCGTGCAGGCGTTGGCCCCGCCGGAGTTGAGGACCACGGCCCGGACCCGCCCGCCGGCGACCACCTGGCGGGTCCAGGTCACCGGGGCGGCCTGCACCCGGTTAGTGGTGAATACCGCGGCGGCGGACCGCGACGGCCCGTCGTTCAGGACCACGGCCACATCCGGCTGGCCGGATGGCTTGAGTCCGGCTGTCACTCCGGCGGCGCGGAAGCCGAGCGGGGCGGTGACGCTCATGGGGCTACTCCGTGTGCAGTCAGGCCCGCCGTTTCCGGCAGGTCGAGCATGAGGTTGGCGATCTGGACGGCCTGGCCGGCCGCGCCCTTGACCAGGTTGTCCAGGGCGCAGACGACGACGGCGCGGCCGGCGTGCGGGTCAGCCGCCACCTGTAGGTGGGCGGCGTTGGAGCCGAGGGTGGCACCGGTGGCCGGCCACCGGTCCTCGGGCAGCACATGCACGAAGGGTTCGGCGTCGTAGGCGGCGCGGAGCGCGTCGCGCAGCTGGCCGGTACCAGAGCCCGCGACGGCCTGCTCTCGCAGCCGGGCGGTGCAGGTGGCCAGGATGCCGCGCGGCATCGGGGCGAGCGTCGGCGTGAAGGACACTGACACCGATGCCGGGGCAGGCAACCCCGCCCGTTCGGGATCAATGTTTTGTTCTATTTCCGGTGTATGCCGGTGCACGCCGCCGACCTGGTAAGCGGACATTGACCCCATGACCTCGGTGGCCAGCAGGCCGGGCCGCAGCGAGCGGCCCGCGCCGGACGTGCCGGAGGCGGCCACGATAACGATGTCCGCCGGATCGGCCAGGCCGGCCGCCAGCAGCGGGGCCAGCGCGAGGATCGACGCGGTGGCGTAGCAGCCGGGCGCGGCCACCCGGGGCGCCGCCTTGATCGCGTCCCGGGCGCCAGGCAGTTCGGGCAGGCCGTAGGCCCACTGGCCGGCGTACGGCGTGGGGTAGTACCTCTCCCACGCGCCGGGATCGGCGAGCCTGAAGTCGGCGCCCAGGTCGATGACCCTGAGGTGGTCCGGGAGGTGCGCGGCTAGCTGCGCGGACTCGCCGTGCGGGAGCGCGGTGAAGAGCAGGTCGGCATCGGCCAGGACGTCCGGGTCGGTGCCGGCGAAGATGGCGTCGTCAAGGCCGGGATAGCCGGTCAGATGCGGGTGCGCGGCGGTCACCGGCTGCCCGGCGCTGCTGTTCGCGGCGAGCGGGCCGATCTCGAGGTCGGGATGACCGGTCAGCAGCCGGAGCAGTTCGCCGCCCGCGTAGCCGCTGGCCCCCGCGACCGCAACCCTGGCACCCATATGTCCCTCACGTTCGGCGCAATGGAAGAGTATTCACTATAACGCATGAATATGCACAGTGTCGCGGACGGCCGGGCAGGGCTCAGGACACTAGGGTGAGACCCGTGCGAGCGGGCAACACGGCATGGGTCTTCGTAACGTTTTGCGGTCTCGGGACTTGCTTCCTGGCCGGGTGCTCGTCCGGGCCGGCCACGGCGGGAGCGAGCTGCGGCAACGCGCACACCGCGGCCGGCGTGCCGGTCGTCATCACGGTGGCCATGGGCTCGGTGAACTGCACGACCGCCATCCGGATCGAGAACGAGTACGCGGCCAGGATCAGGAACGGGCAGGTGCCGGGTAACGGCGGCGGCGCGCCGGTCGTGGTGAGCGGCTGGACCTGCCAGGGATACGACACCCCTGAGGTGCTGCGGACGGGGAACGCGTCGCAGTGCCGCAGCGGGGGCAACGCCATCCTGGCCGTCCTGGCGGTGCCGGACGCGACGAAGACCGCCGCCTAGGAACCGGCCGCACGGCGGAACAGGCTTGGGCGCTGGTCTTCACTGCCGGCGGCGCGGGGCAGGCTGCTGATCGCGTGCAGGCCCCTGGTCGTGCTGATCATCTGCACCTGGTCCCGGCCGCCTGACTTCGCCCGGTACAAGGCGGCGTCGGCGGCCGCCATGAGTTCGGCGTACTCGCGCTTACTGCCGCTGTCCAGCGCGGCGACCCCGATCGACACCGTGACGTGCACCCGCTCCCCGCCGGTCGCACCGGGGGCGATGATGCAGAGGCCGGAGATGGCGGAGCGGATCCGTTCGGCTATGCGGAAGGCGTCGACCGCCCGGGTCTGCGGCAGCAGCAGGGCGAATTCCTCGCCGCCGAACCGGCCCGCCAGGTCGTACTCGCGCAGCATCGTCTTCAGCGTGTGCGCGATCTCCTTGAGCACCTCGTCGCCGGTCAGGTGTCCGTAGGTGTCGTTGATGACCTTGAACCGGTCGATGTCGAGTAGCGCCACCGCCAGCTGGGTCCTGGTCCGCACCGCCCGGGCCAGCTCGGCCGTTGCGCCGTTCTCCCAGGTCGCCGCGTTCAGCAGGCCCGTCTTGGAGTCGGCGCGCGCGTCCTGCAGCAGCCGGGCGTGCCGCACGGACCGCTGCAGCAGGGTGATGAAGGGGAACGCGAAGACGAGGGCAATCCAGCTGTAGGCCACGCAGAACGTAACCAGCACCGCCACGCACAGCTCGCTGACGTCGTTGTACATCGGCTCCTTGGCGAACTGCTCGTCGCGCAGCCGGACGTCCGGGTCCGAGCCCTTGATCGCGGTCAGGATCAGGGTCTGGTTGACGACCCACTGCACGGCGGCGCCGACGGCCACGAACGGCATCCAGGCCAGCGCATGGCCGGCCGGGTTCGCGGCGGCCCCGGGCACCAGGTGGATGAGGAGCCGGAAGACGAGGGCCGCGGTGACATAGCTGAGCCCGATGGCCGCCGCGCTGAAGACCCGCCGGTACACCGGGACGCGCCGTATCCGCCACTGGGTCAGGGCGAAGCGGATCGCCGGGAGGAGGGGCACGTAGGCGAGCGGCAGCAGCATCGCGACCGGCAGTTCCCAGACCGCGTACACGTCCTTAACGAACCCGAGGTTCTCGCCTACCCGCCTGGTCAGCTCGACGGTGGCCGCGCTGCATATCAGCAGCCCGGCGAACAATGCGAGGTCATGGACGTGGACGCGCACCTGGCCGGCTGCGATCACGAGCACGACGGCGTCGGCCAGCACGACCAGGATGACGAAGCAGGTCACCCAGCGGGGAAGTTCCCAGATCGCCCAGTCCCGCGGCGGGGGGATCCGCCCGCGCACGAGGTCCCGCCCGCGCACCGGGTCCCGCCCGCGGATCGAGCGGACGGCATCCACCAGTATCTTGTTGGCAGCCACGAGCGCGTTGAACCTCTGTCGGGAACGGGATGTGTTCCTAGTGTCTCGGATTGCAGCGATGAGGACTGCTGAACGTCAAAATTCTGCTACTGAGCGAGATAGATAATCCTGTCCCTCGCGCACTGCGCTCTCGTGGCCGCTCGGCGCGGCTCGCGGCCGTACGCGCCGCCAGGACTGTCCGATATTTCGGAATTATGAGTTCTGGCCTTCGTCTTCGACTAAGCTGCCCGGCTTGGCTCCACTTCACCCTGCCGTTCAGGAGAGGAGAAGCGACATCATGCGTACCGGCAGCTGGTCCTGATATCCCGAACGTCCGCCCGCCTTCATCAGCTACTGACCCAGGCGGCGGACCACGCGTTTCACTAACTGAAGCTGAGCAGAGGGCTCAGCCAACGTCCGGTCCGGGCCAGCCGGGGGGCCCCCGGATAAGGAAATCTGCGCGCGGCGGAACACGCTCGGCGCCTCCGTGCGGCTGCCCTTGCCGCTGCCATCGGCGCGGTCATCCGTGCCGCTGATGGCGCTCAGGCCCCGCGTCGTGCTGATCATCTGCACCTGGTCACGGCCGCCGGACTTCGCCCGGTACAAGGCGGCGTCGGCCGCGGCCATCAGTTCGGAGTACTCGCGTTTGCACCCGCTGTCCAGCGCGGACACGCCGATCGACACCGTGACGTGCACCCGCTCCCCGCCCGTCGCGCCGGGGACGATAATGGACAGGTCGGCGATGCTCGCCCGCACACGTTCGGCGATCCGGAAGGCGTCCACCGCCCGCGTCTGCGGCAGGAGGAGCGAGAACTCCTCACCACCGAACCGCCCGGCGCGGTCGTAGTCCCGCAGTACGCTGTCGAGCGACCGGGCTAGCTCCTTGAGCACCTGATCGCCGACCAAGTGACCGTAGGTGTCGTTGATCACCTTGAACCGGTCGATGTCGAGCACGGCGATCGCCAGCGGAGTCCCCGTCCGCACCGCCCTGACTACCTCTACGGTCGCCTCGCGCTCCCAGGTCGCCGCGTTGAGAAGGCCGGTCTTCGAATCGGCCCTCGAGTCGTTAAGCAGCTGGACGTGCCGCAGGGATCGCTGGAGCAAGGTGACCACGGGCAGCGCGACCAGCGCGAGCCATGGGTTGCCGGCCACGCCGTACGTCACCAGGACGCCGGTGCAGATCTCGGCGCCGTCGTTGTACAGCGGCTCGCGGCTGAACACCTCGGTCCGGAGCGTCGCGCCCCGGTCGGGGGCCCTGACCGCCCTCCAAACCACCGCCTTGTTTACGGTCTCTTTTACCAGGACGGCGACCACCAACACCAAAAACCA
>Ga0081540_1001690_pt1 | contig 18737 bp, 15 predicted proteins | sample TabmetS2T1R1_FD_71024 | JGI IMG/M metagenome (GOLD analysis project Ga0081540, IMG submission 71024) | Tabebuia heterophylla rhizosphere microbial communities from the University of Puerto Rico - S2T1R1 | ecosystem: Host-associated > Plants > Roots > Rhizosphere ... | reverse complement strand
CGCCGTGCGCGGCTCGAGCAGCTCGCGAGCGAGCGCGATCCGCTTTACGCGGAGATCGCCGACCTGCGCGTCGCGTCGGCCGGCACCGGCAACAGCGCGCACACGGCGCGGCACATCGTCGGGCTGCTCGAATCGCGCTGGCAGCGCGGCAGCACGGGCGCGGCCGCGTGAGCGTCCTCACGGTCGACGTCGAGCTCGGCGAGCGCCGCTATCCGATCTGGATCGGCGCAGGTCTGCTCCGTGATGTTGCGCGCTGGCGCGCTTCGCTGCGCGGACGTCATGTCCTCGTCGTCACCGACGAGCACGTCGCGCCGCTCTATCTTTCGCGCGTGAGCGAAGGCCTCGGCGGGTTGACGCACGAGGCGATCGTGCTGCCGGCCGGCGAATCCTCGAAGACACTCGATCATGCCGCTCGCATCTACGACGCGCTCGCGAACCTCGGTGCAAGCCGCGACGCGACCGTCGTCGCGCTCGGCGGCGGCGTGATCGGCGACCTCGCCGGCTTCGCGGCGGCGACCTGGATGCGCGGCGTCGATTTCGTGCAGATGCCGACGACGCTGCTCGCGATGGTCGATTCGTCCGTCGGCGGCAAGACCGGCGTCGATCTTGCCGCGGGGAAGAATCTCGTCGGCGCGTTCCATCAGCCGCGCGCGGTCGTAGCGGACACCGCGACGCTCGCGACGCTGCCGAAGCGCGAATACGCCGCCGGCCTTGCCGAGGTCGTCAAGTACGGCGCGATCGGCGATGCCGGGTTCTTCGCATGGCTCGAGTCGAACGCGCGCGCGCTCGCCGCGCAGGACGAGGCGTCGCTCGCCGAGGCGATCGGATTCAGTTGCCGCTACAAGGCCGGCGTCGTCGCGCGCGACGAACGCGAACAGGGCGAGCGCGCGCTCCTCAACTTCGGACACACGTTCGGACATGCCATCGAGGCCGCGTCGGGCTACGGCGCGGTGTTGCACGGCGAAGCCGTCGCGATCGGCATGGTCCTTGCGGCGCGCGCCTCGGAGCAGCTCGGACGCGCCGCTTCCGCCGACACCGACCGGCTCGACGCGCTACTGCGCAGGCTCGGTCTGCCCGTGTCGCTGCCGGCCGGAAGCGACGCCGAAGCCCTGCTCGCCCGCATGCGGCTCGACAAGAAGAATCGCGGCGGACGCCTTCGGCTCGTGCTCTGGCGCGGCGTCGGCAAGGCCGAAATCGTTGCGGACGTCGACGAAACGTCGATCCGCGGCGTGCTCGCCTAGCTCCGCGGGCGGCCCCGGCGGCCGACTCGGGTAAAATCGCCGGCCTATGCGTTTATTCATGCAGTCCCGCGCCGCGGGCTCGGAAGCGCCGCGCTACTACCAGATCGTGCTGCAGCAGGACCTGCTCGGCGGCTGGACGCTGTTCCGCGAATGGGGCCAGCAGGGCGGACGCGCGAGCAGCAAGCGCGAGGTGTTTCTCGAGCGCGACGCGGCGCTCTCCGCGTTCGAGCACGCGCGCGATGCGCAGATCAAGCGCGGATTCCGCGTGATGTTCAGTCAGGGGCTCGACGGGCCTCGCGCCGGTTGAGCGCTTCACTCCGAGTGCCCTCACCCAGCCCTCTCCCGCAAGCGGGAGAGGGGGAAGAGCAAGGAATCTGCAATGCCGAATACAGCCGCGCGCGACCATCGCTTCCTGCGCGCCCTCCGCCGCGAGCCGGTCGACATGACGCCGGTCTGGATCATGCGCCAGGCCGGACGGTATCTCCCGGAATACCGCGCGACGCGCCAGCGTGCCGGCAGCTTCCTCGCGCTCGCGAAGACGCCTGAGCTCGCGTGCGAAGTCACGCTGCAACCGCTCGCGCGCTTCGCGCTCGACGCGGCGATCCTCTTCTCCGACATCCTGACCGTTCCGGACGCGATGGGGCTCGGACTCCATTTCGTCGAAGGCGAAGGCCCGAAGCTCGCGCGTCCGCTGCGCAGCGCGGCCGACATCGAACGACTCGGCGTGCCCGATCCCGAACGCGATCTCGGCTACGTGATGGACGCCGTGCGCCTGATCCGCCGCGAGCTCGCCGGCCGAGCGCCGCTGATCGGCTTTTCGGGAAGCCCATGGACGCTCGCCTGCTACATGATCGAAGGCGAGGGCTCGGCGAGCTTCGCGCGCGCGAAGGCGCTCGCGTGGAACGAACCCGCGCTGATGCACACGCTGCTCGACACGCTTGCCAAGTCGGTCGCCGCCTATCTCGCGGCGCAGGCCGCGGCCGGCGCGCAAGCGCTGATGGTGTTCGACACCTGGGGCGGTCTGCTCGCTCCCGCGCAGTTCCGCGAGTTCTCGCTGCGCTGGCTCGGCGAGATCGCCGCGCTGCTGAAAGCCGATCCGGTCGCGAAGGACATGCCGCTGATCCTATTCTCGAAAGGCGCGAACGCGCATCTCGAGGCGCTCGCCGATACCGGCTGCGCCGCGCTCGGCGTCGACTGGACGATCTCGATCGGCGAGGCGCGCCGGCGCGTCGGGAGCCGCGTCGCGCTGCAAGGCAATCTCGATCCGGTCGTGCTCGCGGCATCGCCCGATGCGATCCGGCGCGAAGTGCAAGCAGTGCTCGACGACTTCGGCGCGCATTCCGGCCACGTGTTCAATCTCGGCCACGGCATCACGCCGGATATCGATCCCGCGCACGTTGCGGTGCTCGTCGACACCGTCCACGAGATGAGCCGCAACGGAGCCGCCGTCAGTACGGGATGATCCGGTGGCCGATCTCCGAGAACACGCGGTCGGTGCTGGTCAGCACCAGCGCGAGGCTCAGCGTGTCGTACACGCCGTGCACGACAATGTTGAGCCAGAGGTTGCGCCCGCACAAAACGTAGACGATCGCGAACACGAACCCGAGCACGGCCGTGATGACGATGCCAGTCGGTCCCTGATACGAATGGGCGGCGCCGAACACGGCGCACGAGAGCAGCACGGCCGCGCCGGTCGCGAGCCGCGAAGGCCCGCCGAATGCCGCTTCGATGCGGCCGATCAGGAATGCGCGGAACACGATCTCCTCGCAGACCGCGGCGCCGAGCCAGATTCGCGGCAGCAGCGCGAAATACGCCGACGTGTCGCCGCGCAGCCGGTCGAACACCGACAGATCGCGCGGAATCCCGGTCAGCGATTCGACGAGCGGCGTCAGCAGCAGCTTCGAGAACAGCAGCAGCACGGTGCCGGCGGCGACGCCGACGAGGACGATGCGCACGATCGAGCGCGGACGTCCGAGCCCGAGCGTGCGCACCGGCGCGCGCGTCTCGATTGAAACGGCGACGGCGGCGAACACCGCGGCGATGAAAATGACGTAATCGGAATCGATTAGCGCGACCGCGCCGATGACGAGCGCGATCCACACGAGCTGGCGCAATCTCGCGAGAACGTTCATGCGATCAGGCCGCTCTGGTGCGCGCGGCGAGCGCGGCGCCGATCGCGGCATCGAGCAACGCCGCGGTCACGGGCTTGCGCAGGAGGCCGTCCATGCCGGCCGCGCGAATCTGCGTTTCCTCGTCGCCGATCGAGCGCGCCGTCACGGCGATCAGCGGCAGTTCGGGCTGCAACGGGCCCGCGCGGATGAGGCGCGCGAGCCGCAGGCCGTCCATGCCCGGCAGATCGAGATCGAGCATGGCGAGATCGAAGCGGGCTTCCTTGAGCTCGACGAGTGCCGCGAGTCCGTTCACCGCGTGCTTCGCGCGATGGCCCATGCCGGCGAGCAGGCCGGTGAGGACCTGCGCGACGGTCGGATCGTCCTCGACGAGCAGGATGTCGAGCGAGGACGGCGCGCGCTGCGGCGCCGATGTCGCATTCGCGACGCTCGACGAGCGCGCTTCGTAGATCGGCAGGTCGACGTCGAACGCGCTGCCCTCGCCGAGCTGGCTCGTGACCGCGATGCGCCCGCCCATCAGCGTCGCGAGCTCGCGGCTGATCGCAAGACCGAGCCCGCTGCCGCCGTGCTGGCGCCGCATGCCTTCGGCCTGCTCGAAACGATTGAACAGGCGCGCGCACGTCGCCTCGCTCATGCCGGGACCGGTGTCGGCGACGCGAAAGCGCAGGTAGTCGCCGCCGACGCGCGACAGCGCGAGCGTGATGCCGCCCTGCTCGGTGAACTTGATCGCGTTGCTGACGAGGTTCAACAGGATCTGCTTGATGCGCAGCGCATCGCCCCACACCGACGCCGGCACGCCGGGCGCGATCTCGACCGCGATCGCGAGCCCCTTGCGCTGCGCGAGCGGCAGCTCGAGTGCGGCGACTTCGCGCAGCAGGGCCGCGGGCGCGAGCTCGCGATCGTCGAGGGCGAACTTGCCGGCCTCGATGCGCGCGATGTCGAGGCTGTCATTGACGAGCCGAAGCAGCAATTCGCCGGACTGGTGGATCGCCTTCGCGTAGCCGCGCTGGCGCTCGTCGAGCGGCGAGGCGAGCAGGAGCTCGCTCATGCCGAGCACGCCGGTCATCGGCGTGCGGACCTCGTGACCCATCGTCGCGAGGAAGTTCGATTTCGCCTCGGCAAGCTGCTCGGCGCTGCGGCGGCGTTCGTCGGCCAGCGCGAGCGCGTGGCGGCGCCGGATGCGCATGCGATACGCGACGAGCAGCGCGAGCGCCGCGGCGATGAGCGCGAGCGCGTAGCCGACGAACGCGATCGGCCGCGCGTACAGCGGCGAGGCGACCGTGATCGGGATCGGCTCGAGCGCGTTCCACGCGACGTCGGCGTTCGCCGCGCGCACCTGCAGCGTGTACTTCCCCGGCGGAAGCTGCGAATAAGTGCGCTCGCCGCGCTCGCTGTCGATCCATTCCGGATCGAAGCCGGTGAGCTGGAAGCGGTAGCGGTTCGAGGACGGATTCGCGTACGAGAGCGCACGCACCGCGACGCTGAAATCGAGATCCTCGTACGAAAGCTCGATCGGCGCCGCCGTATCGAGCTCGACCGTGCGTCCGCCGCGGCGGACGCTCAAGCCGACGAGCCGCAGCGGCGGCGCCGGCGTGTCGAAATGCAGGTGCGCAGGATTGAATGCGATGACGCCGTCCTCGCTGCCCGCGTACAGCGTGCCGTCGCTCGACTGCGCAAGCGCAGGCGCGCTGAACTCGGAGCTCGGCATGCCGTCGCTCGCATCGAAGCGGCGGATCGCACGCGCCTTCGGATCGACGCGCCAGAGCCCGCGCGTCGAGGTCACCCAGACGGTGCCGTCGCTCGCGACCGCCAGCGCGCTCGCGCGCATCGCCGGCCAGCCGTCGCCGGCTTCGAAGCGCAGCGAGCGCAGCGCAGTGGCGCCGTCGATGCGATAGCGCTCGAGCGCGCCGAGGCGGTGCAGCCAGAGCTCGCCGTCGGCGGCGAACGCAAGCGCGTGGATGCGCTCGTGCGGAATGCCGGCGATCGGCACGAACACGCCCTGCTCCTCGTCGAGGCGCTCGACGCCGCTCGCGGTCGCGAGCCACGGCGTGCCGCTCGCGTCGAGCGCGAGCGCGGCGATGTCGGCGTCGCCGAGCGTCTTGTCGGCCGGCGTGTAGCGGTGCAGCACGCGCGGCGGCTCCGGCGCGAGGAGCGAGACGCCGCCGCCGCGCGAAACGGCCCATACGTTGCCGTCGGCGGCGCGCGCGAGATCGGTCACGTAGCCGGGCGGCGGCAGCGCATCGGTGCGCACGAGATCGACCGGCAGCTCGACCGCCGCGCCGCCGTCGAGCGCGTGCAGCGCGAGGCCGTCGCGGTCGCCGAGCCAGATGCGGCCGCGTCCCTCGGGCAGCACGGCGAGATACGTCGTCGATCCCGGCGTGCCGCGCAACAGGCGTTCGATCCTGCCGGTAACGGGATCGATGCGGTCGAGCGCGCCGTTCCCGGTCGCGACGAAAGCCGCGTCGTCGGCGCCGAGCGCGATCGCACGCACGCGCGGGAAGCTCAGGCTCGCGGTTTCGCCTGGCACGTGGCGGAAGCTCGCGAAATCGCGCCAGTGCGGCGGCAGGTGAGCGACGCCGCCGCCTTCGAGCGCGAACCACTCGCCGCCTTCGGCGTCGCGCAAGACGTCGTGAACGCGCACGTCCGGCAGCGAGCCGGACACGGCTTCCTCGCCGGCGTAGCGCTGCGCGTGGTTGCCGTCGAAGCGCACGAGGCCGCCGAGCGTGCCGATCCAGAGCTCGTCCGGCGCGCCGCGGCCCATGCTGACGATCGCGAGCGGCGGCGTCGACGGCGCGATCTCGCCCGCGAGCGTGAGATCGGCGCCGACGCGGAACAGTCCCTTGCGCGTGCCGACGAGCATGCTCCCGTCTTTTTCCGGCACGAACGCCCACACGTGCGACGGTCCCTTGCGTTCCTCGAGCGACTGCAGATCGACATGCACGATGCGGCCGTCGCTCTCGCGCACGTCGAGGCCCTGCTCGGTGCCGATCCACAGGCGCCCGCCGTCGGCGTGCAGGCTGACGATCGTGCTCGAGCGCAGGCTGTCCGGATTCTCGGCGTCGTGGTCGACGTGCGTGAACGAATCGTCCGGCTCGAGGCGATTGAGCCCGCCGATGTAGGTGCCGACCCAGATCGCGCCGCTCGCGTCTTCGGCGAGCGCCCAGACGTCGTCGTTGCCGAGCGTCCTGAGATCGTTCGGCACGTGGCGCCAGCGGTGGAAATGCTCGCCGTCGGGCTCGAGACGGTTCAAGCCGGATCCTTCGCCGCCGCACCACACGCGGCCTGCGCTGTCGATCAGGAGCGCGGTGATGTTGTTGCCGCCGATCGACGTCGGCTCGGCGGGATCGTTGCGGAAGATCTTGAAGCTGACGCCGTCGTAGCGCGCGAGGCCGTCCGTCGTTCCCATCCAGATGAAGCCGTCGCGATCCTGCGCGAGCTTGTAGACGGTGCTCGACGGCAGGCCGTCGCGGACCGAGGTCGCGACGAACTGCGGCGGCGCCGGCGGCGGTGCCGCCGCCGCGGCGAATGCGAGCGCGACCAGCGGCAGCAGGCAAAAGCGATACATGTATCCCTCCGGCCGCCGAGTCTGCCATGCGCGCGGCCGCGCCGCAGCCGTCCTTTGGCGGCATAGCCGCCGGTGCGACAGCGGGGCTGTCGCCTCGACCGGCAAAGCCGTGCCGGTAGAATCGCGGCGTGCCAGAGCCGCGCCTGCCCCTGCGCCTCGTCCTGCTTGCCGCGCTCGTCGTCGGCGGCGCGATCGTGCTCGGGCTCGTCGTCGCGACCTTGAACAGCGTGCTCGAGTTCTACCAGCGCCTCGCCGATCTGCCGATGTGGCTGCGCTGGCCCCTCGTCGCGCTCGGCGCCGCGCTGCTCGTCGCGCTCGGGTGGCTGATCTTTCGCCTCGCGCGTCCCGCGCGCCGCGCGGCGTCGACGACCGCGCCGCCGGTGTCGCGCGGCGAAGTCGAAAGCCGCCTCGACGCCTTGCGCGCGCGCAAGACGGAAACGGCCGCGCTCGAAGCGGAGCTCATCGAGCTCGATCGACGCCGCGCCGGCGGCGAAGTCTACGTCGCGATGTTCGGCGAGATCTCGACCGGCAAGTCGAGTCTCATCCGCGCGCTCGCCGCGGACGCCGCGCCTGCCGTCGACGTGCGCGGCGGCACGACGCACGAGGTCGGCCACTATCGCGGCCGGCTGCCGGACGGACGCGAGCTCGTGCTCGCGGACGTGCCCGGCAGCGGCGAGATCGAGGGCCGCGTCCGCGAACAGATCGCGCGCGACGAGGCGCTGCGCGCACACGCGGTCGTCTACGTCGCGGCGTCGGACCTGACGCGCGCGCAGGCGCAGGAGCTCGACTGGCTCGTCGGCTTCGGCAAGCCGCTCGTGCTCGCGTTGAACAAGGCCGACCAGTACGGCGCCCCGGAAGTCGATGCGTTGCTCGCCAAGCTGCGCGCACGCTACGGCGACAAGCGCCGCACCGTCGTCGCGATCAGCGCGGGCGGCAGCGAGCGTTACGAGCGCACGCTTGCCGACGGCCGTCGCGAGCGCGTCGAGCGCGAGCGCGTGCCGGTCGTCGCGCCGCTGCTCGATGCGCTCGAAATACTAACGGCGCCGGGCGCCGCCGCGCTCGAGCCGGCGCGCGAAGCGGCGGTACTAGCGGAGGTCGGCCGTCGCGGCGATGCGCTCGCGCGCGAATCGGCCGAGCGCGAATCGGCCGAGACGGTCGCGAAGTACACGCGCCGCGCGATCGTCGGCGCGCTCGCTGCGGTCGCGCCGGGCAGCGATATTCTGATCCAGGGCGCGCTCGGCACCGCGCTAGTGCGCGAGCTCGCGCGCATCCACGGCGTGCCGGTGCGCGAGCTCGACGTCGAAGCGCTGCTGTCGCGGCTCGGTCTCACCGTGCGCAACACGACCGCGATCGTGCTCGCGATCGCCGGCAATGCGCTGAAGGCATTTCCGGGACTCGGCACGCTCGGCGGCGGCATGCTGCACGCGATCGCGTACGGGCTGGTGTTCGACAGCGTCGGCCGCGCGCTGGCCGAAACGCTGCGCGAGCGCGCGGCGCTCGACGCGGCCGACGTCGAGACGCGTGTCAGGGCGCTGCTCGCCGAACCGGCCCGCGAGCGCGTCGAGCGCGTCGCGCGACTGGCGCTCGAGGCCGCTCGCCGCGACACCCAGGATGCGGGCGGGTAGTCACCCAGTGAACACTGCGTTCAGCTCGCGTCGATGGAGATCGTCACCGGATTTTGCCAAGCTCGCGGACATGCGAACCTTCAACGCCAGCGCATTCATCGCCATCGCGGCGCTCGCCGCCGCGCCGGCCATCCGGGCCGAGCCCGTGGTCTATCGCTTCGATCCGGTGCACACGCAGATCTGGTTCACGGCCGATCACCAGCACTTTTCGAATCCGCAGGGCCGGCTGCGCGTCAAGGACGGCTGGTTCCAGTTCGACGACAAGGATTTCACGAGCGCACGCGCCGTGATGGTCATCGACATGACCTCGGCCGACATGGGCGACGCCAAGTGGAGCGACACGATCCGCTCGGGCCAGTTGCTCGAAGTCTCGCGCTTTCCGACCGCGCAATACGTCAGCAAGAGCGTCGAGAAGAAAAGCGACAAGGGCGGCATCATCCACGGCGATCTGACGCTGCACGGCGTGACCAAGCCCGTCGATGTCGAGTTCACGCTGAATCGCATCGGCAACGATCCGTACCTGTTCAAGCAGAAAGCCGGTTTCTCGGCCAGGGCCGTCGTGAAGCGCGCGGACTTCGGCATCACGCGCTACACGGAAGTCATCGGCGAGAACATCGAGCTCCGTTTCGAGATCGAAGGCCTGAAGGACAGCGGCGCCGCGAAGGAAGCCGGGGAGAAGAAGCCCGATGGCGGTTAGAAGCGACGCCACGCACTGGGGCGGCCTCGCCAAGTTCTTCCACTGGACGACGGTGCTGCTGATCCTCGTGCAGGCGACGATCGGCCTCGTCATGGTCAACCTCCCGAAGCGGCCCGGCACGATTCCGGTCTACTCGTTCCACAAGTCGCTCGGGCTCACGATTCTCGCGTTCGCGGTGCTGCGGCTCGCGTGGCGACTCTTCGATCCGCGGCCGGACGAGCCGCCGAGCGTGCCGCGCTGGCAGGTCACCGCGGCGCGCATCGGTCATGCGCTGCTGTACACGCTGATCTTCGCGGTGCCGTTGTCGGGCTGGCTGTTCGATTCCGCGACGGCGCTGCGTCCGCTCTACTGGTTCGGGCTGTTTCAGGTGCCGAGCCTCACCGGCGGACCGGACAAGGATCTCAAGGAAATCACCGAAGCCCTGCATTTCTGGCTGTTCTGGACGCTGGCCGCCGTTGCCGCGGGACACGCGACGATCGCCCTGATCCATCATTTCCATGATCGCGACGAGGTGCTGCGGCGCATGCTGCCGCGCTGGTGGCGCAGCCGCGAGGCGGCAAAGCCGCTACCCTAACGTCCCCTTCAATCCCCTCTCCCGCTGGCGGGAGAGGGTCAGGGTGAGGGAAGTCTTGGCACAGCCTCGCAAGAGCGCCCTCATCCGCCTTCGGCACCTTCTCCCGCAAGCGGGAGAAGGGAGAGCACGCACAGATGGAGATCTCAAGATGTCGCGTTTCCTGATCCCGCTCGCCTTGCTGCTGCCGCTCGCCGCGTTCGCGCGCGACTGGCAGGTCGACGCCGCGAAGAGCACGCTCACGTTCAAAGGCACGTATCAGGGCGAATCGTTCGACGGCAAGTTCAAGAAGTTCAACGCGACGATCGGCTACGACGCGGCCGATCCTTCGAAGTCGAAATTCGACGTGACGGTCGATCTCGCCAGCGTCGATACCGACAGCGGCGAGCGCGACGAGACGCTCGCGACGGCCGATTTCTTCGACACCGCGAAGTCGCCGCAGGCGCACTTCGTCACCGAATCGTTCGCGAAGGCCGGCGACGGCGTCGAGGCGAAGGGCAACCTCACGATCCGCGGCCAGGCCAAGCCCGTCGCGCTCAAGGTCAAGTTCGCAGAGAACGGCAACGCCGCGACGCTCGACGTCGACACGACGCTGAAGCGCGCGGATTTCTCGCTCGGCAACGGCCCCGACTGGTCCGACATCGGCCCCGACGTGCCGGTGCACGGTCATCTCGCGCTGACCGGCAAGTAAGCCGCGCTCGTGGCCGGCCTGCGCGCCTGGTGGGACGGGTTGCGCGCACGCGTCTCCTACCGCACGCGCGGCGACGACACGCAGGCCGCCGCGGGCGACGCGCACAGCGTGCAGGCCGCCGAGAGCCTGCGCACGCTGCTCGACGATCCGCATATCCCGACCGTCGTGCGCAGCGGCCTCGCCGCCGATTTCACGCGACTCGAGACGATGCTGAAGAAGCTCGAGCGCGGCGAGCTGCACATCGCGGTGTTCGGTCGCGTCAGCGTCGGCAAGTCGGCGCTCGCCAACGCGCTGCTCGGCGAGGACGCGTTCACGGTCGGCGTGCTGCACGGCACGACGCGCGACGCGACGCAGCGCGCGTGGCGCGAGGTCGCCGGCAGCGGCGTGCACCTGATCGACACGCCCGGCATCGACGAGCTCGACGGCGAGGCGCGCGAGAAGCTCGCGTTCGAAGTCGCCGCGATCTGCGATCTCGTCGTGTTCGTCGTCGACGGCGACATGACGCAGCGCGAGCTCGACGCGCTGCGCACTCTCGCGCGCACCGAGCGGCCGCTGCTCGTCGCGCTCAACAAGGCCGACCGTTACGGCGACGACGAGCGCGCGCGTCTCTTGGATCGCGTGCGCGAGCACGTACGCACGCTCGTGCGCGAGGACGATGTCGTCGCGGTCAGCGCGCGCCCCGCGCCGCAGAAGCGCATCCGCGTCGAAGCCGACGGGAGCGAGCAGGCGGAGTTGCGCGAGCTCGCGCCCGACATCGCGGCGTTGCGCGATCGCCTGTCGGTCATCATCGAGCGCGAAGGCAAGACGCTCGCCGCGCTGAACGCGAGCCTGTTCGCGGGACGGCTTTCGGATCAGGTCGGCCAGCGCATCGCCGAGGCGCGGCGCGAGCTCGCGGCGAAAGTGATTCGCCAGTACTGCCTCGCGAAAGGCGTTGCGGTCGCGCTGAATCCGATTCCGGTCGCCGATCTTCTCGCGGCGGCGGCGCTCGACGCGGCGCTCGTGATGCACCTCGGCCGCGTGTACGGTTTGCCGCTGACGAAGAGCGAGGCCGGCTCGCTGATCGCCGTGATCTTCGCGCAGCTCGCCGCGCTGATGGGCGCGATCTGGAGCGTGCATCTGGTCGCCTCGGCGCTGAAAGGCGTGAGCGCGGGCTTGTCGACCCTGGTCACGGCCGGCGCGCAAGGCGCGCTCGCATGGTACGCGACCGAGCTCGTCGGCCGCGCGGCCGAGAAATATCTCGTCGCCGGCAAGTCGTGGGGCGACAAGGGACCCAAGCGCGTCGTCGCCGAGATCGTCGAGAGCCTCGACCGCGATTCGATCCTGCGCGAGGCGCGCGAGGAGATTCTCGGGCGCCTGCGCAAGGCCGATGGGCGGTGAAAGCCGAAAGATTGAACCACGAAGAGCACGAAGAAGAGCGAATCAAATCCTAAGCTTTTCCTTCGTGCTCTTCGTGTCCTTCGTGGTTCATCTTTAAACCCCGCCTAATCGAAGCCACTGCCGAAGATACGATCGCCGCGCACGATCTGGATAGCGTTGAGCGGCGTATGCGCGCCACCGCCGAGCAGCGCCGCGCGCACGCTCAACGTGAATCCGTTCGCGCCGGTGAACAGCACCGCGTAGTTGCCGCGATCGTCGCTGCCCGCGCGCACGAATGTCCCGTCGAACGTCGCGCCGGCGGCATCCATGATGCGCGCCGACCCCGTCTCGCCGTCGTCGCCGGTCAGCGCGTAGACGCCGGCGAGATCCGCGTCGCCGTTCGCGCCGTCCGCGTAGACGTAGACGAAATAGCCGCCCGGACGAGCCGGCAGGTTGTGCACGGCGATCGTCGTCGCTCCGTGATCCGCGTCGAGAAAGCTGTTCATCATCGCGAAGTCGGGCGACGGGCCGGAGATTTCGAGCTGGCCGACGCCGCCGGCGTTCCAGTCGAGCGTCGCGCCGGTGTCGACGCCGGACTCGTCGACGAGCACGAGCCCGCTGCCGGCGGCGATGATCGGCTCGTTCCAGTTCGGCTTCGGCAGCACGCCGGCGATGTCGGTCGCCGCAAGCAGCGCGCCGTTGCCGACGAAGTCGATGCTCACGACGCCTTCGCCCGCGGCGGCGTCGGTCACGTAGAAGCCGTTGTCGACGCCGTGCTGCAGCGCGCCGCCCGTCGCGCCGATCGCGAGCGGATATTCGCCGAGCGCGACCGACGCGTCGATGTCGAGCGTCAGCGTGGTCTGCGCAGGCGGCGTGAGGTCGTTGTCCGAGAACGTCGCGGTGACGCCGTCGGGCAGCGTGCCGACGTCGAGATGCACCGGCGCGGCGAACCCGTTCTGCGCGGCGACGTCGATCGTGTAGACGACGCTGCCGCCGGGATTCGCGCCGGGATTCGGCGGCGTCGCGGTCAGCGAGAAGTCGGCCGGCGCGACGAGCAATCCGTACACGCTGACCTCCGTGTCGCCGAAGCCGTCGTCGGGAAACGAGCCGAGATAGACGCGACCGTTGACGACGGTCGGCGCGCTGAACTTCGGCCAGTTGCCGGCGTCGTCGCGATCCTGATCCTGGTTCGAGTTCCAGAGCTCGGTCGAAAGATCGTCGGCGTCGAACGCGCGCAGCATGCCGGGATGGATGCCGCTGTTCGCATCGCCGGCGACCGGCATCGACACCCAGACGATGCCCGAGCCCGGCGCGCTGCCGTTGGCCGACAGCGTCAGCACGCCGCCCGACGAGCCGCACGGCGAAAGCGCCGTGCTTTGCGAGACCGGCGGCAGGTCGAAATCGGTGCCGTTGAAGCGGTACGCGTTGAAGTGGTTGCAGCCGTCCGACCAGACGTACATCCACGGCCCGACGCCGCCGTCCCGGTTCCAGTAGACGGGCCCGCCCTTGATCTGCTCGAAGTCGTTCGGCGTGCGGCTGTTGTCGAAGCGCTGCACGATGTTCGTGTCGTCGGCCGATTCGTGGCCCATGTCGGCGGTGTGCGTCACGTAGAAGACGCCGCTCTTGCCGCCGCTGACGATGAGATCGGTGCCGGGCACGAGGATCGGACCCGAGCCCGCGAGGTCGAGATCGAGCTGGTTCAGGAGGTCGTAGGCCGACGGCGTGAACCAGTCGAGCAGCGGCGTGTCCGGCGTCGGCCCGAACTTCACGAACGACTCGCCGAAGTTCGCTACGCCGTCCCAGGTGCCGTTGCCGGTCGTGTAGTAGACGTTGCCGGCCGCGTCCACGGCCGGCGCGCGGCCGGCCATCCAGATGCCGGCGCCGTTGAACGACGTGCCGTCGGGCGCCGACGACCAGATCAACGTCTGCTGCAGCGTCGAGGCGTCGTGGACCATGACCCAGCCGTGATACGGGAACTGGTCGCTGTGCGAGGACCACGCGACGAACACGCGCCCGTTCGCGAGCGCGAGGCTCGCGCGCTGATCCTCGATCTTCGGATCGAACGCGAGCGTGCCGCCGGAGCTGCCGCTGCCGTTGCCGGGCACGCTGCCGCCGAGAATGACCGGACTCCCGGGCCGCTCCTCGAACGTCGTGATGTCGAGCGCGTGAAGCTTCTGGCAAAAGGTGGGATTGTGCGTGCCGCAGGTCGACGTCATCTCGCGCGTGCGCGCGACGAGGTACATCGTGTTCGTCGCGAGATCGATGACCGGCGTGCTCTCGATGCCGACGTTGCCGATGATGTTGTCGTTGAAGCCGAGGATGTCGAGGATCGGGATCGGCGTCGAGCCCGGCACTTCGCTCGTGAGATCGAACGACAGCAGCGGCGCATCGACGCTCGAGTCCGCGTCGAACGCGTAGACCACGTCGTTCATCGTGACGACGTAAAGCACGTTGTGCGTGCCTTGTCCCGGGATCGTCACGTTGCGCACGTAGAGCGGCTGTGCGTACACAGAGCCCGACACGGTGTACGACCAGAGCTTGCCGAATGTGCCGACGTTGACGTTCGAGGTCGTCAACTGCGTCTCGGCGAGATTCGCGCCGAGCCGCGCGCCGTCATAGCGTTGCGTCGTGACGTCGATCTGTGCGAGCGTCGCGCCGAACGGCGCGGTCGCGCCGAGCGCGCAGGCCAGGAGTTGCGCGAGCGGGCGCGCTGCCGAAATCATGAGTCCCCCGATGCCGACCTTCGTCCGATCCTAGCCGAAGCGCCGCGGCGCTGTCCGCAGCGCGCCGGTAAAGGATGCGCGCAAATCGGGTCAATCCCGGACGCTGACGGCGCTCGGCAAACCTGCGAATATCGGAGCGCGGCGTGCCCGCCGCAGAATCCATCGCGTGTCGCGCCGGCCCGTTCGAGCAGGAGTCCCCATGTCCCCACCCTCCACCATCCGCCGCGACGTCGGCGCCTTCGCCCTGATGCTGACCGGCCTCGGCTCGATCATCGGGTCGGGCTGGCTGTTCGGCGCATGGCGCGCGGCGGGGCTGGCCGGCCCGGGCGCGGTCTGGGCGTGGGTGATCGGCGCCGCGATCATCATGACGATCGCGCTGACCTATTCCGAGCTCGGCGCGATGTTTCCGGAATCGGGCGGCATGGTGCGCTACGGGCACTACTCGCACGGCTCGCTCGTCGGCTTCATCGCCGCGTGGTCGAACTGGATCGCGATCGTCTCGGTGATCCCGGTCGAGGCCGAAGCGTCCGTGCAGTACATGGCCTCGTGGAACTACGCGTGGGCGCACGGCCTCTACATTCCGCATCCCGGCGGGCACGGCGAGCTGACGCCGCCGGGCCTCACGATCGCCGCGGTGCTCGTCATCGTCTACTTCCTCGTCAACTTCTGGAGCGTCAAGCTGTTCGCGCATTCGAACAGCGTCATCACGCTGTTCAAGCTCGTCGTGCCGGCGCTGGCCGGCGTCTCGCTGATCGCGAGCGGCTTTCATCCCGAGAATTTCTCGGTCGGCGTGCACGGCGACGCGCACGCGCTCGATTTCGCCGCGGTGCTGACGGCCGTCGCGACCGCGGGCATCGTTTTCAGCTACAACGGGTTCCAGAGCCCGGTGAACCTCGCCGGCGAGGCGCGCAATCCGGGGCGCAGCATCCCGTTCGCGGTGCTGGCGTCGATCGGCATCGCGACGGTCGTGTACCTGATCCTGCAGGTCGCCTACATCGGCGCGGTGCCGCAGGAGCTGCTCGCGAAGGCCGGCTGGCACGGCATCGACTACAGCTCGCCGTTCGCCGAGCTCGCCAAGGTGCTGGGCATCCAGTGGCTCGCGTGGCTGCTCTACTTCGACGCGTTCGTGAGCCCGAGCGGCACCGGCATCACCTACACCGCGACGACGGCGCGCATGATCTACGGCATGGAGCGCAACGGCACGCTGCCGAAGGTGCTCGGCCACCTGCATCCGGTCTGGGGCGTGCCGCGTCCCGCGATGTGGTTCAACCTCGGCGTGTCGTTCATTTTTCTGTTTTTCTTCCGCGGCTGGGGCACGCTCGCCGCGGTGATCTCGGTTGCGACGATCATCTCGTACCTCACGGGGCCTGCCAGCGTCGTCAGCCTGCGCCGCACGGCGCCCGAGCTGCACCGTCCGTTCAAGCTGCCGGGGCTTCAGATCATCGCGCTGCTTGCGTTCGTGTTTTCGGCGGAGCTGCTCTACTGGGCGAAGTGGCCGCTGACCGGCGAGATCATCCTGCTCGTGATCGTCGCGTTGCCGGTCTATTTCTACTATCAGGCGAAGAACGGCTGGCACGACTTCGGACGCCAGCTATCCGGCGCCTGGTGGCTGATCGCGTACCTTCCGACGATCGCTCTCGTGTCCTACGTCGGGAGCACGGAATTCGGCGGCACCGGGCTCCTGCCGTTCGGCTGGGACCTCGCCTTCGTCGCGGTCATCGGCATCGTGTTCTATTACTGGGGCATCGCTTCGGGCTGGCGCACGCCGGCCGTCGAGGCCGCGCACGGCGAAATTCCGCCGCTCGAAGCCGCAGGCGAGCCCCCCGAGGCGATCAGCCGTCAATAATCCCGACCGAAGGCACGGTCGGGGCGCCCGAATCGCGCGACAATCCGCTCCTCGTCCCCGCAAGTGGAGCCTGCCATGAAGTCACGGATTTCGATCGCGGCCGCCGGACTTGCCGCGCTGTTCTCGGCGTCGGTCGGGATGGCGCAGGATCTCGGCGCCCTGGGCGGTGCGGCCAGCCTCGGCTCGCTGACGCCGGGCAGCGCGGGCAATGCCGCGGGACTCCTCCAGTTCTGCATCGGCAACAATTACCTGACCGGCGCCGATGCGTCGTCGATGAAGGACAGGCTGCTCGCGAAAGCCGGCGGCGCCGACGCCGCGCAGACCGACACCGGATTCAAGAACGGCGCGTCGGGCATATTGACCGGGAGCGACGGCAAGGACGTCGATCTCACGAAGCTCGGCAGCCTCGAGAGCAACCTGACGCAGCAGGCGTGCAACTCGATCCTGCAGCACGCGTCGTCGCTGCTGTAACGCCCGACGTCCCGGCGCCGGGTCAGCCGGCGCCGACGAACCGCCGCACGTCGTCCGAGCCGAACGGCCAGCCGAGCTCGCGATCGCTCCCCGCGTCGCGCAACACCGGCACGCGCTCGCCGTAGCGCGACTCGAGCTCCGCGTCGCCGTCGATCCACACGCTCTCGAACGCGGGCGCACGCGCATGCGCGAGCACCGCGAGCGCTTCGTCGCAGAGCTTGCAATCGTCGCGCTGGTAAAGAATGAACGGCATGCGTCGGGCGGCGTCGGCTGGCGCGTAGAATACCGCCCTCCTCGCCCTCACCTCCGTTCCATGGCCGTCAGCGTCTTCGACCTTTTCAAGATCGGCATCGGGCCCTCGTCCTCGCATACGGTCGGGCCGATGCGCGCCGCCGCGCGATTCTGCCAGCGCTGGCTCGACGAGCCCGGCATGCTGGGTCGCGTGCATCGCATCCGCTGCGAGCTGTTCGGATCGCTCGCGCTGACCGGCCGCGGCCACGGCACCGACAAGGCCGTGCTGTGCGGCTTCGAAGGCGAATGGCCCGACAGGATCGATCCCGATTCGATTCCGGCACGCCTCAAGCGCATCCGCGGCGAGAAGAAGATCCGGCTCCTCGGCCGGCACGAGATTCCGTTCGACGAGAAAGCCGACCTCGTCTTCAACAAGCGCCAGAAGCTGCCGTACCACTCGAACGGCATGCGTTTTTCCGCGTACGGCGACAACGACGAGCTGCTCGCGACGCGCGACTACTACTCGGTCGGCGGCGGCTTCGTCGTCAATCAGGACGAGGCGGCCGAAGACCGCATCGTCGCCGACACGACGCCGCTGCCGTATCCGTTCACGTCGGGCGAAGCGCTGCTGAAGTACTGCGAGGACAGCGGCAAGTCGATCGCCGGCATCATGCTCGAGAACGAGAAGTCGTGGCGCAGCGAAGCCGACATCCGCTCCGGCCTGCTCGCGATCTGGCACGCGATGCAGGGCTGCGTCGCGCGCGGCATCCGCGAGAGCGGCACGCTGCCGGGCGGCCTGCACGTGAAGCGCCGCGCGCCGGAGATGTACAAGGAGCTGCGCGATCGTCCGGAAGCCGCATTGCGCGATCCGTTGACGATCCTCGACTGGGTCAATCTCTACGCGCTCGCGGTCAACGAGGAGAACGCCGCGGGCGGCCGCGTCGTCACGGCACCTACGAACGGCGCCGCCGGCATCGTGCCGGCCGTCATGCACTACTACGAGCGCTTCTGCCCGAAGTCGAGCGACGACGGCATCATCGAGTTCCTGCTGACGGCCGGCGCGATCGGCATTCTCTACAAGGAGAACGCGTCGATCTCGGGCGCCGAGGTCGGCTGCCAGGGCGAAGTCGGCGTCGCCTGCTCGATGGCCGCGGGCGGACTCGCCGCCGCGCTCGGCGGCAGCATCTACCAGGTCGAAAACGCGGCCGAGATCGGCATGGAGCACAACCTCGGGCTCACCTGCGATCCGATCGGCGGCCTCGTGCAGATCCCGTGCATCGAGCGCAACGCGATGGGTGCCGTCAAGGCGATCAACGCGCAGCGCATGGCCATGAAGAGCGACGGCAAGCACCGCGTGTCGCTCGACAAGGTCATCAAGACGATGCGCGACACCGGGCGCGACATGAAGGACAAGTACAAGGAAACGTCGCGCGGCGGGTTGGCGGTCAACGTCATCGAGTGCTGAGTGCCGTTCCGCTTGCTTTGTCCCCTCTCCCGCTTGCGGGAGAGGGTTAGGGTGAGGGCACGCTTGCGAAAACCTCCCTCATCCGCCTCCGGCACCTTCTCCCCCAAGCGGGAGAAGGGAACGGCT
>Ga0081540_1001689_pt1 | contig 18745 bp, 17 predicted proteins | sample TabmetS2T1R1_FD_71024 | JGI IMG/M metagenome (GOLD analysis project Ga0081540, IMG submission 71024) | Tabebuia heterophylla rhizosphere microbial communities from the University of Puerto Rico - S2T1R1 | ecosystem: Host-associated > Plants > Roots > Rhizosphere ... | reverse complement strand
CGAAAGACTCTGATGCTGTTCTCCGGTCGCGCCTTCCCGGAGCTGGCCGAGGAGATCGGCGAGGTTCTCGGCGTGCCGCCGACGCCGACCGACGCGTACGAGTTCGCCAACGGCGAGATCTTCGTCCGGTACCGGGAGTCGGTGCGCGGCTGCGACGCCTTCGTGGTGCAGTCGATGTCCGCGCCGATCAACCAGTCGCTCGTCGAGTCGTTGATCATGGTGGACGCGCTGAAGCGCGGCTCCGCCAAGCGGATCACCGTGGTGCTGCCGTTCTACCCCTATGCGCGGCAGGACAAGAAGCACCGCGGCCGGGAGCCGATCTCGGCCCGACTGATCTCCGACCTCTACAAGACCGCGGGCGCCAACCGGATCCTGACCGTTGACCTGCACACCGCGCAGATCCAGGGCTTCTTCGACGGGCCGGTCGACCACCTTTTCGCTATGGACACGCTGGCCGAATACATGGAGAAGCGGTTCGCCGGCCGGCCGATGACGGTGGTGGCGCCGGACTCCGGCCGGGTACGGGTGGCGGAGCGGTGGACGGACCGGCTGGGCGGCTGCCCGCTGGCGTTCATCCACAAGACCCGCGATCCGTTGCAGCCCAACCACGTCGTGGCCAACCGGGTGGTGGGCGACGTCGAGGGCCGGGTCTGCCTGATCGTGGACGACATGATCGACACCGGTGGCACGATCTGCAAGGCGGCGGACATCCTGTTCGACTCGGGCGCGGCGGACGTGATCGTCGCGTCGAGCCACGCGGTGCTGTCCGACCCGGCGACCGAGCGGCTGAAGAACAGCCGGATCAGCGAGGTTGTGGTGACCAACACGCTCCCGCTGCCGCCGGAGAAGATGCTCGACAAGATCACGGTGCTGTCCATCGCGCCGCTGATCGCCCGGGCCATCCGCGAGGTCTTCGACGACGGGTCGGTCACCACGCTGTTCGGCGGGCTTTCCTGAGGTTCGACCCCGACGGCGGTGCGCGCCGGCACTCGGGTAGGCTGGTGCGGTTGCCACGGCGAGGGTGCCCGCGCGGGCCGTTCCGACGGCCGGCCGCGGCTCCGTGATCGACGCGGTGCTCAGGGCCTGCGCCCCGCGCCGCACCCCGCCCGAGCACCGCAGCCGACTGTAGTGACGAAGAGCTTTAGACGGAAGGTGTACTCCCGTGCCCGAGGTACGTATCAGCGCCGAACCCCGCACCGAGTTCGGCAAGGGTGGTGCCCGCCGTACCCGTCGGGCCGGCAAGGTGCCCGCCGTGCTGTACGGCCACGGCGAGAAGCCCCGCCACATCGCGCTGCCCGCCCGTGAGCTGGCCGCGGCGATCCGGCACGGCGGCATGACCCAGGTGTTCGACATCGCCGTGTCCGACGGCACCTCGGCGCTGGCCCTGCCCAAGGCGATCCAGCGCGACCCGGTGAAGGACACCTTCGAGCACGTCGACCTGCTGATCGTGCGCCGGGGCGAGAAGGTCACCGTGGACGTGCCGGTGGTCCTGATCGGCGAGGCGGCCCGGGACACCCTGGTCATGCACGAGCACCAGGTGCTGTCCGTGGTGGCCGACGCCACCCGCCTGCCCGACCACCTGGAGGCCTCGATCGAGGGCCTGGAGCCGGGTTCGCACGTGACCGCCCGCCAGGTGGGCCTGCCGGCCGGTGTGGAGCTGGCCGCCGACCCGGACCTGGTGCTGGTCGTCGTCACCGCCGCCCCGACCGCGGAGCAGTTGGCCGCCGAGGGTGGCGTGCCGACCGAGGAGGAGGCCGTCGAGGGCGCCGAGGCCGCGGCGGAGTCGGAGTCCGCCCCGGTCGAGGCCGCCTGACCCGACAGGGTTCGCGGTGCGGCCGCAGCAGCCGGGCCACCCGGTGGGTGAGCCCGGCCCCACCACGCCGGCCGGCACGTCCCAGCCGGCGCCTGGAAGCACGGCGCCGTCCCAGCCGGCGCCCGGAGGCACGGCGCCGTCCCAGCCGTCGCCCGGGCGCACCGCGCCGTCGCCCGTGAGCACCGCGCCGGGCCGTTCGTCACTGCCCGCGCCCGGGGATCCCGGTCCGTGGCTGATCCTCGGGCTGGGCAACCCGGGCCCGGAGTATGCCGGGAACCGGCACAACGTCGGGTTCATGGTCGTCGAGCTGATCGCCCGGCGGATCGGCGCGAAGTTCGGGCGTCACCGCAAGGCGGTCGCCGAGGTCGCCGAGGGACGGCTGGGGCTCGGCGGCGACGCGCCCCGGCTGGTACTGGCCAAGCCGCTGACCTACATGAACCTGTCCGGCGGGCCGGCCGCGGCGCTGCGCCAGTTCTACAAGATCCCGATCGAGCGGACCATCGCGGTCCACGACGAACTCGACATCCCGTTCGGCACCATCCGGCTCAAGATAGGCGGCGGGGAGGGCGGCCACAACGGCCTGCGCTCGCTGGCCCGCTCGCTCGGCGGCAAGGAGTTCATGCGGGTACGGGTGGGCATCGGCCGCCCGCCCGGCCGCCAGGATCCCGCCGACTTCGTGCTGCGTGACTTCACCGCTACCGAGCGCAAGGAGCTGGACTTCCTCGTCGACAGGGCGGCCGACGCGGTCGAGGCGATCATCGTGCAGGGCCTGGAGCCGGCCCAGAATGTCTTCCACGCCGGTTGAGTACTCTAGGTCCGTTGTCCGCACGCCCGAGTCCCCGGGAGTTGACCGAGATGCCACCTGCCGTTGACGGGGCGTTCGCCCGCTGGCTGGCCGAACAGACCGGCCGGCTGCTGGTGGACCTGCGCCGCGAGCAGGGGCTGGGGGACGCGGCCGCGCTGCGGGCCGCGGGCGACAAGCGGGCACACGACCTGATCATGACGTTGCTGGCCCGCTGGCGGCCCGGGGACGCGGTGCTCTCCGAGGAGGGGGTACCGGACGATCCGGCCAGGCTCACCGCCGACCGTGTCTGGATCGTCGACCCGCTGGACGGCACCCGCGAGTACGGCGAGCCCGACCGCGTCGACTGGGCCGTCCACATCGGACTGTGGGTACGCGGGTGCGCCACGCCTTTCCGACTGGCCGCCGGTGCGGTAGCGCTCCCGGCCCAGGGTCGGGTGCTCGGCACCGACTTCCCGCCCGGGTACCCGCCGATGTCCGCCGCGTCCGCCCACGGCGACGTGCTGCTGGCCTGCAGCCGGTCCCGCCCGCCCGAGTTCCTCGCCGAGGTCGCCCGGCGGGTCGGCGCGACCCTGGTGCCGATGGGCTCGGCCGGCGCGAAGATCGCCGCGGTGGTCGCCGGCGACGTGGACGGCTACCTCCACGCCGGCGGCCAGTACGAGTGGGACTCGGCCGCACCCGTGGCTGTGGCGACCGCCACCGGCCTGCACGCTTCCCGGATCGACGGATCCGCGCTGGAATACAACAAGTCCGATCCCACGCTCCCCGACGTCGTGGTGTGTCGCAAGGATCTGGCTCCTCGACTGCTCGCCGCCGTGAGGTCATCGCGATGAACCAGCCCACCGCCTACCGCGTCTCCCACCTGGATGCTCTCGAAGCCGAGAGCATCTTCGTGATGCGCGAGGTGGTCGCGGAGTGTCAGCGGCCGGTCCTGCTGTTCTCCGGTGGCAAGGACTCGATCGTCATGCTCCGCCTGGCGGAGAAGGCGTTCGCACCGGCCCGCATCCCGTTCCCGGTGATGCACGTGGACACCGGGCACAACTTCGCCGAGGTGCTGGCCTTCCGCGACCGGCGGGTCGCCGAGCTGGGGGTACAGCTGATCGTGGCCTCGGTGCCGGAGGCGCTGGAGGCCGGGCTGGTGCGCGAGTCGCCGGACGGTATGCGTAACCGGATCCAGACTCCGGTCCTGCTCGCCGCGGTGGAGAAATACCGGTTCGACGCGCTGTTCGGCGGAGCCCGGCGGGACGAGGAGAAGGCCCGGGCCAAGGAGCGGGTGTTCAGCTTCCGCGACGACTTCGGCCAGTGGGACCCGAAGAACCAGCGTCCGGAGCTGTGGTCGCTCTACAACGGGCGGGTGCACCCGGGCGAGTCGATGCGGGTCTTCCCGCTGTCCAACTGGACCGAGCTGGACATCTGGCACTACATCGCCCGCGAGGGCATCGGGCTGCCCGAGATCTACTTCGCGCACGACCGCGAGGTGGTCGACCGGGACGGCATGCTCTACGCGGTCCACGAGCACCTTCCGCTGCGGGCCGGCGAAACGTCCTTTGTGGACAGAGTCCGGTACCGGACGGTCGGCGACGCCTCGTGTACGGCGGCGGTCCGCTCGGACGCGGACACCATCGTCAAGGTGATCGACGAGGTCGCCGCGACCCGGATCACCGAGCGCGGCGCGACCCGGGGCGACGACCGGGTGTCCGAGGCCGCCATGGAGGATCGCAAGCGGGAAGGCTACTTCTGATGGATCTCCTGCGGTTCGCGACCGCCGGCTCGGTGGACGACGGCAAGTCCACGCTGATCGGCCGCCTGCTCTACGACTCGAAGGCCATCTTCGAGGACCAGTTGGCGGCGGTGGAGGCGACCAGCGCGGCGCGCGGCGACGAGTACACCAACCTCGCGCTGCTCACCGACGGCCTGCGCGCCGAGCGGGAGCAGGGCATCACCATCGACGTCGCGTACCGGTACTTTGCCACGCCGCGGCGCAAGTTCATCATCGCGGACACCCCGGGGCACATCCAGTACACGCGCAACATGGTGACCGGTGCGTCAACGGCCGACCTGGCGCTGATCCTGGTGGACGCCCGCAAGGGACTGGTGGAGCAGTCCCGGCGGCACGCCTTCCTGTGCTCGCTGCTGCGGGTACCGCACATGGTGCTGTGCGTGAACAAGATGGACCTCGTGGACTACTCGCAGGAGGTCTTCGAGAAGATCGCCGACGAGTTCTCCTGCTTCGCCATGAAGCTCGAGGCGCCCGACCTCACCGTCGTCCCGATCTCGGCGCTGCACGGGGACAACATCGTGACGCGCTCGGAGAAGATGCCGTGGTATGACGGACCGTCGCTGCTGCACCACCTGGAGCACGTGCACATCGCGTCCGACCGCAACCTGGTCGACGTCCGGTTCCCGGTGCAGTTCGTCATCCGTCCACAGTCGACGGTCGTGCAGGACTACCGGGGGTACGCGGGGCAGGTGGCGTCCGGCGTGCTCAAGCCGGGCGACGAGGTGATGGTGCTGCCCTCCGGCTTCACCACCCGGATCACCTCCATCGACACCGCCGACGGGCCGGTCGACGAGGCGTACCCGCCGATGTCGGTGACCATCCGGCTCGCCGACGAACTGGACGTCTCTCGCGGCGACCTGATCTGCCGGCCCAACAACAAGCCGTCGGTGGCCCAGGACATCGAGGCGATGATCTGCTGGATGGACGAGACGCGGCCGATGTCGGTGGGCGGGAAATACGCCATCAAGCACACCACCCGTTCGGCCCGGGCGGTGGTCCGGGACCTGCACTACCGGCTGGACGTGAACACGCTGCACCGGGACGACGCGGCGGACGGGCTGGCACTCAACGAGATCGGCCGGGTCCGGCTGCGCACGACGGTACCGCTGCTGGCCGACGACTACCGGCGCAACCGCACGACGGGCGGCTTCATCGTCATCGACGAGACGACCAACCGCACGGTCGGCGCCGGCATGATCGTCGACGCGTCCTAGCGGCGACGCTTGCGGAGCCGCTACAGCCAGCGCTGGAGCGGCGACGCTTGCGGAGCCGCTACAGCCAGCGTTCTGGAGGCGACACCAAAGCCAGCGCTCGACCGGGGTCAGCGCAGCCGGCGCGCGCCGCCGCTCGGTACCGCGACGAAGCTCGTCGGGGCGGTGAAGCCTCGGGCCGCGAAGGCCTTGGCGACCGCCGCCGACACCTCGTCCACGGCCGCCTCGTCGACCAGGGCCAGCACGCAGCCGCCGAAGCCCGCGCCGGTCATCCGCGCGCCATGGGCCCCGGCCTCCAACGCGGTCGACACGGCGGTGTCCACCTCCGGCACCGTGATCTCGTAGTCGTCGCGCATGGACACGTGCGAGGCGGTCAGCAGCGGACCGATCTCCGCGAGCTTGCCCCGGCGCAGCAGCGTGACCGCGTCCAGTACCCGCCGGTTCTCGGTGACGACGTGCCGCACCCGGCGCCGGCTCACCTCGTCCGGCAACTCGGCCAGCGCCGCGTCCAGGTCGGTGACGTCGCGCAGGGCGGGCAGGTCCAGCCGGGCGGCCGCCTCCTCGCAGGCGCGGCGGCGCTGCGCGTACTGGTTGTCGGTGTTCTGGTGCGGCGCGTTGGTGTTCACCACGAGCACCGCGAGGCCGGCCCCCGCCGCGTCGAGCGGGATGTGGTCCGCCGCCAGGGACCGGCAGTCCAGGAAGAGGGCGTGCCCGGGGCGGCACAGGATCGAGGCCGACTGGTCCATGATGCCGGTCGGCGCGCCGACGTACCCGTTCTCGGCCGCCTGGGCGAGCTGTGGCCGCCCCTCCACCGGCAGATCGACGTCACCCAGTTCGACCAGGGCGGTGAGCACCGCGCAGCCCATCGCGTGCGAGGAGGACAGCCCGGCACCGACCGGTACGTCCGAGGTGATCGCGAGCTTCGCCCCGGTGCCGTCCAGGCCGAACCGGCGCAGTGCCCACACGATGCCCGCCACGTACCCGGCCCAGCCCTTGACCTTCCCGGGTACCAGGTCGTCGGGTCCGAAGGTGACCGTCTCGCCGGTCTTGTCGGACCACACTGTCCACTGTGGATCGTCCACTGCGGACGCTTCGACGGTGGTCCGCTGCGCCAGGGCGAAGGGCAGCACGAACCCGTCGTTGTAGTCGGTGTGTTCGCCGATGAGGTTGACCCGTCCCGGCGCGGCCCAGACCCCGGTCGGGGCGGTGCCGAATACCTCAGTGAAGCTCACGGCCGAAGAACTCCCAGGCGTCTGCGACGATGCGGGAAAGGTCGGGCAGCGCCGGCGTCCAGCCCAGCTCGGTGCGGGCCTTGTCGGACGAGGCGACCAGGGCGGCGGGGTCACCATCGCGGCGCGGTGCGATCTCCACCGGTACCGGGTGCCCGGTCACCTCGCGGACGACCTCGACGACCTCCCGGTTGGAGAAGCCGCTGCCGTTGCCGAGGTTGTAGACGCGGTGCGACCCGCCGGTGGAGGCGTGCTTGGCAGGTCCGTCCATGGTGGACAGAGCGAGCAGGTGGGCGGTGGCCAGATCGCTGATGTGGATGTAGTCCCGGACGCAGGTGCCGTCCGGGGTGGGGTAGTCGTCGCCGAAGAGCTGGAGCTTCTCCCGCCTGCCCACGGCGACCTGCAGGGCGATGGGGATGAGGTGGGTTTCCGGGTCGTGCCGTTCACCGATCATCGACCCGTCCGCGCACCGGTGGGCACCGGCGACGTTGAAGTACCGCAGCGACACGGCGGACAGCCCGTGCGCGACGGCCTCGTCGCGCAGCGCGTGGTCGACGGCGAGCTTGGAGCCGGCGTACGGGTTGGGCGGCCGGGTCGCCGCGGTCTCCGCGATCGGCTGGGTGTCCGGGTCGCCGTAGACGTTCGCGGTGGAGGAGAACACCAGCCGGCGCACCCCCACGGCGCGCATGGCGTCCAGCAGGCGCAGCGAGCCGATGAGGTTGTTCTCCCAGTACTTCTCGGGGCGCTGCACGGACTCGCCGGCCGCGATGAACGCCGCGAAGTGCAGGACGCCGTCGAACGACGGGTCGAGCAGATCGGCGGCCCGGTCCTGTACCCGGCCCCGGACGAACCGGGCACCGTCGGGTACCGCGACGGCATGCCCGGTCGACAGGTCGTCGAGTACCACAACCTCGTGCCCGGCCTCCAGCAGCCGGCTGGTCACCACGCTGCCGATGTACCCGGCACCCCCGGTCACGAGGAATTTCATGGCTTCGACTCCCTGAGCAGGCGGGCCGCGTCCTCCGGCCGCACGTCGTTGACAAACGCGCCCATCGCCGACTCCGATCCGGCGAGGTACTTGAGTTTGCCGGCGGCTCTGCGCACGCTGGTGAGCTGCAGGTGAAGATACGCGAGCGCGCGGTCCGGGTGCCGGACCGGGGCCTGGTGCCAGGCCGAGATGTAGGGCAGCGGCGCGCCGAACAGGGCGTCGCAGCGGCGCAGCACGTCGAGGTACACCGGGGCGAACGCCGAGGACTCCTGGTCGGTCAGGCCGGCGAGGTCCAGGACGTGCCGGTGCGGTACCAGGTGAACCTCGAAGGGCCAGCGCGCGGCGGCCGGGACGTACGCCGTCCAGTGTTCGTTGCCCGCGATGACCCGCACCCGCGCGGCCCGCTCCGCGGCGAGCACGTCGGCGAGCAGGATCCGGCCGGTCCGGTCGGCGTAGCGCCGCGCGGCGCCGAGCATGGCGAGGGCGCGCGGCGGGACGAATGGGTAGGCATAGATCTGCCCGTGCGGGTGGCGGAGGGTGACTCCGATCTCCTCGCCCCGGTTCTCGAAGCAGAAGACCTGCTCGACGTCGGGCAGCGCGGACAGCTCGCTGGTCCGGTCGGCCAGGGCCCCCAGCACGGTGCGGACCCGCCGCTGCGGCAGCGAGGCGAACGACGCGTCGTGGTCGGGCGTGAAGCACACGACCTCGCAGCGCCCCACCCCGACCCGGGCCGGTACCAGCGGGGTGGGCGCGGTCGGCGGCGCGGACGGGAACCGGTGGCTGAACGCGGGGAAGCGGTTCTCGAAGACCACGACGTCGTAGTCGTACGCCGGGATTTCGGTGTGCCGCTCGGGGGTCGACGGGCACAGCGGACACTCGTCCTCGGGCGGCAGGTGGGTGCGGGACTGCCGGTGGGTGGCGATCGCGACCCACTCGTCGACCAGCGGGTCATACCGCAGCTCCGACGCCTTCGGCGGTGGCGGCAGGTGCCGGGCGTCGACTTCGGAGCGCACGGCGTCGTCCCGCTCGTCGAAGTAGATCAGTTCCCGGCCGTCGGAGAGCTGGGTAATGGTCTTCTTCATCGCGGCGGCTCCGGTGTTGCGGTCTCGTCCGCGATAACCAGGTCGCCGACCTGGCCGGCCAGTTCCTCGCGCGCCTCGTAGGGCAGCTTGGCGTCGCTGACCAGGACGTGCGCGTCGGTCAGCGCGGCGATGGTGGCGATGCCGATCAGGTCCCACTTCGTGTGGTCGGCCAGCACGACCAGGCGGCGCGCGGCGGCCACCAGCGCCCGGTTGGTGTCCGCCTCGGACAGGTTGGGCGTGGTGAAGCCGGCCCGCGAGCTCATCCCGTGCACGCCGAGGAACAGCATGTCCAGGTTGATCCGCGCGGCGGCCTCCTGGGCGACCGGACCGACCAGGGCGTCCGAGGGCGTCCGGGTGCCGCCGGTCAGCACGACCGTCTGGTCGCGCCGGCCGTGGTGGTAGAAGACGTCGGCGACCGGGATGGAGTTGGTCACCACCGTCAGCTCCGGTACGTCGATCAGCTCGCGGGCCAGGGCCGCCGTCGTGGTACCGGCGGAGACGCCGACCGCGCTGCCCGGTTTGACGAGGCTCGCGGCCGCCTGGGCGATGGCCACCTTCTCCGGTCGCTGCTGTTCGGACTTTGCCGCGTATCCGGGTTCGTCGGTCGCGCCCTCGACGGCCACCGCGCCGCCGTGCACCTTGGCCACCAGCCCGCGCTCGGCCAGCACCTCGATGTCCCGGCGGATCGTCATGTCCGAGACGCCGAGGACCCGGACCAGGTCGGCGACGCGGGCACCGCCGTGTCGGCGGACCCGGTCGAGGATCGACGCCTGTCGTTGCTGTGCGAGCACCCGACCTCCCTGAACCGGCTCCCACACGATGCTCGGACCAATCGTGCCCAATTTTCCCTCAGGACTCAACAGGTTCCAACAGAACCGGTGTGGGGAGCGTGTCACTCCCGGACCCCTCGGCCCCCGCCTCTATCGAGCGACGGCACTAGAATGCCTGGATGCGCAAGGGCGGAGGCGGGCCGGTCTCCCGCGGCCTGGCCAGGCTGGTGATCCGTGCCGCCGACGCGCTCACCCGGCTGCTCGGTGCCAGCGCTTCCGACGGCCGGGAATCGATCACCGGGGCGCAGCTGCGCGACCTGGTCGCGGCCAACACGCGAATCCACGGCGAGGAGCGCCAGATAATCAACGAGGTGCTCGCCGCCGGAGGACGACACGTCCGCGAGGTCATGGTTCCGCGTACCGGCGTGGTGTTCCTGGAGGCCTCCCTGCCGGTACCGGCGGCGGTGGGGCAGGTGCGTGCGGCCCGGCACTCGCGGTTCCCGGTCATCGACGGCTCCCACGACGACGTGGTCGGCTTCGTGCACCTGCGCGACCTGCTGATCCCCGCCGAGGACGCGTCGGCCGAGTGCACGGTCGGCAGCCTGGCCCGGGAGGTCAAGCGGGTGCCCGCGGGCAAACGGGTGCTGCCGGCGCTGTCGGAGATGCGCCGGGAGGGGCACCACCTCGCCGTGGTCGTCGACGAGTACGGCGGCACGGCCGGCATCGTCACGCTGGAGGACCTCATCGAGGAGCTGATCGGCGAGATCACCGACGAGTACGACCTCGCGCCGGATCCCGACCCGGTCGACGGGGCGCCGCCCGCGGAGGTCGACGGCCGGCTCAACCTCGCCGACTTCGCCGAGCGCAGCGGGTGCTGGCTGCCGGCCGGGCCGTACGAGACGGTCGGCGGGTTCCTGATGGCCAGGCTCGGCCGGCTGCCCCGGGTGGGTGACGAGGTACCGGTGGACGAGCGGGTCCGGCTGGTGGTCACCGAGCTGGACGGCCGGCGGGTCTCCCGGGTAGCCCTGGTCTCCGCCCTGCCGGCCGCCCGCGCCGCGACCGACTGACTGACCGGTCAGCGACCGACCGGTCAGCGGACGACGGGCAGGAACGGCAGCGTCGCCTCGGCCCAGGTCGAGCCGTCCCGGGACAGCTTGGGTGGGCTGCCCAGCGACACGTACCCGTCGGAGACGGCGATCACCGGGCCGCCCGGCCCCGTGACGTTGGCGAAGGTGTGACCGCCGTCCGTGCTCAGCGCGTAGGTGAACGTCGGGCTGGTCTGCAGCCAGACCAGCACCGCGCCGTCGGGTCGCACCACGATCCCGTAGCCGGCGTTGGGGTCCGCGCTCGGCCAGGGCAGCGCGGTGGAAAGCCGGTCCCAGCTCGCACCGGAGTCGACGGTCCGCAGCAGCGCGAACTGCCGGTCGGCCGTGCGGGCCAGCACGTAGGCCACCCGGCCGTTGTAGCTGGCCAGGATCGGCCGGCCGGCGTCGGCCGGCACTCCCAGGGTCGAGGTCTGCCAGGTGCGCCCCGCGTCCCGGCTGGTCGTCACCGCCACCTGCCCGCTGTTCCCCTGGTCGGTGCCGGTGACCCAGAGTCCGTGACTCGGGGCGACCGGCGCGACCACCGGCTGGCGCACCGGCGGCTGGTGCGGCAGGCCGCTGAGCTGCCCGGTGTTCGCGTCCATCGCCCACAGCTCGCCGCTGCCGTCGACGGGACCGATCCGGTCGCCCACCCTGGCCGTCGCGTTGGTGGTCGCGTCGGCGACCTTGCCGGTGTTGACCCGGGCGTACCGGCGGGCTCCGCCGGCCGGCTGCGCGCTGACCACCAGGGAGCTGTCGCTGAGCGCGTCGACCCGGAACCCGGTCAGGTACTGGCTGGGCTTGTCGCGCAGCAGCCCGATGCGGTCCGGTCCGACCCCGGGCTGTGGGGTGGCCTGTATCGCGGAGAGCTGGAGGTTGCAGGAGTCGGGTACGCACACGTCCACCAGCGCGTACACGTGCCCGAGGTCGGCGCCGTCGGCGGCCACGATGGTGGACTGGATGGTGCCGGTCGGTGGCGGCGCCGCGGGCGGAGTCTGCAGGCCGACCTGCACCGGTGCGGTCTCGTCGGGGTGCGCGATCGGGCCGCTGTGGTTGATCCCGCGCTCGTGGGCGGTGAGCACGCCGACCGGCGCGAGCATGGCCAGCACGGCGATCGCGGCGGACAGGCTGGCCAGCCGGGCGCGGCGCCTGGCCCGTCGGGCGCGCCGGGCGACCTGGCTGAAGTCCGGCAGCATGGTCGCCGCCTCGACCTCGGCACGCAGGCCCGTGAAGTCCAGCTCGATCATGGCTTACCCGGCCAGCTCAACAGGTCGGGGGCGCGGGTCGGCTCGACGGCCGGCCGGGGTTGGGGCGCGGGCGGTTCCGCCGCACGCGGCGCGGGCGCGTGTCCCGGCGAGCGGGCCGGTCCTGGCGAACGGGTCGGATTGGCCGCCCGCGGTCCGGGCGTGGCCGGCGCGTCCACGGCACCGGTCGCCGGCTCGACGGGCTCGTCCGCCCGCTCGTTGAGCAGGGTGGCGAGCATGGTGCGGCCGCGCGACAGGCGGGCCTTGACGGTACCCACGGGGACGCCGAGCGCCTCGGCAACCTCGTAAACCGACATGTCCGCCAGATGGTGCAGGACGATCGCCTCGCGGGTCGGGCGGGACAGCTGCTGCAGGGCGGCGACCAGGGCGACCCGGTTGGGGTCGGCGCCCGGCACGCTCTCCGGGGTGCGGGTGACCCGGCCGGTGCGCACGAGGGTGTCGAACAACCGGCGGCGGCGCCAGCGGGTACGGGCCAGGTTGACGGCGACCGTGCGCAGCCAGGCCTCGGGGTCGGCGACGTCCAGGAACACCCGGGGCCGGGCCAGCGCCCGGGCGTAGGCCTCCTGGACCAGGTCCTGGGCCTCGGCGTAGTCGCCGGTCAGCGCGTAGAGGGCGGCGACCAGCCGGCGGTAGTAGGCCTGGTACGCCTGGCGTACCGCTTCCCGCGCCTCCAGCTCCTCCGCCATCCCCGGTCCCTTCCTGTCCCCACGAGTCATCATCTCGGACCGTTGCCGGGGGCGCCAGGTTGCACCGGCCGCCCTGTCCCGGCCCTACCGACCGGTACCTGAGACAATGGCGCGCATGTCGCAGGGTCGCATGGCGCCGCAGCCGGGGCGTCCACGGGTGCTGTCCGGGATCCAACCGACGGCCGACTCGTTCCACCTGGGCAACTACCTGGGGGCGGTGCGCAACTGGGTGGCCATGCAGGACACCCACGACGCCTTCTACTGCGTGGTCGACCTGCACGCGATCACCGCCGGGCACGACCCCGAGGTGCTGCGCCGCCGGACCCGGGTCAGCGCCGCCCAGCTGCTCGCCGCCGGCCTGGACCCGGAGCGGTGCACGCTGTTCGTCCAGTCGCACGTGCCCGAGCACCCGCAGTTGGCGTGGGTACTGGGCTGCATCACGGGGTTCGGCGAGGCCAGCCGGATGACCCAGTTCAAGGACAAGTCGGCGAAGCAGGGCGCCGAACGGTCCAGCGTCGGCCTGTTCACGTACCCGATCCTGCAGGCCGCCGACATCCTGCTCTACCAGGCCGACGCGGTACCGGTCGGTGAGGACCAGCGCCAGCACCTGGAGCTGACCCGCGACCTGGCCCAGCGGTTCAACAACCTCTACGGCCGCACGTTCACGGTCCCGGAGGCGTTCATCCCCAAGGAGACCGCGAAGATCACCGACCTGCAGGACCCCACGGCGAAGATGTCCAAGTCGGCGTCCTCGCCGGCCGGCATCATCGACCTGCTGGAGGACCCGGCGAAGTCGGCGAAGAAGATCCGCTCGGCGGTCACCGACACCGGCCGGGAGATCGTCTACGACCCCGACACCAAGCCCGGCGTGGCCAACCTGCTGACCATCTACTCGGCGCTGACCGGACGCGCGCTGACCGCTCTGGAGGCGGACTACGCGGGCAAGGGGTACGGCGACCTGAAGAAGGACCTGGCCGAGATCGTGGTCGACTTCGTCCGGCCGGTCCAGGAGCGCACCGCCGCATACCTGAACGACCCGGGCCAGCTGGACAAGCTGCTCGCGGTCGGCGCGGAGAAGGCCCGGGCGGTGGCCGCGGCCACCCTGCGCACCACCTACCAGAACATCGGCTTCCTCGCGCCGGCCGCCGGTGCGTAGCCGGTAGGGGGCGCGGTGGAGGACACCCTACGCATCGGCGTGGCGGTCGGCGTGCCCCAGCCCTGGGGCGGCCGGCTCGACCGGGCCCGGGAGGAGGCCGGCGATCCGCTCGCCGCGCTCATCCCGTCGCACGTCACGCTGCTCGGCCCGACCGACATCGACCCGGCCGCGCTGCCCTCCATCGAGGCGCACCTGAGCAAGGTCGCCGCGACCCGCACCGGCTTCTCCGTGCGGCTGCGCGGTACCGGCACCTTCCGCCCGGTGACGGAGGTGGTGTTCGTCGCGGTGGCCGCCGGCATCAGCGAGTTCGAGCTGCTGGCCGGCGCGGTACGGGACGGTCCGCTGGACCGGGAACTGCATTTCCCGTACCACCCGCACGTCACGGTCGCCCACGACATCGCGACCGAGGCGCTGGACGCGGTGTTCGACCGGCTGGCCGACTTCTCCGCGGCCTTCGAGGTCGACCACTTCACCCTCTACGTCCACGGCGCCGACGGGCACTGGCGGCCGGTGCGGGACTTCCCGCTGGCGCGAGGGTGAACCCGGTCGACCGGGTGGTGGCCGCCTGGGACGCGGCCATCGACCGGGGGCGGTCACGCTCACGCGGGTTCGACCACCTGTGGCAGGCCCGCGAGCGGTACTCGTCGATGTTCGGTCCCCGGCTGGCCGCGGCGATCGCCTACTACGGCTTCTTCGCCGCCTTCGCGATCGGGCTGCTCGGCTACTCGGTGCTCGGCTTCGTGCTGGGCGACAACCGGGTGGTGCTGGACGCCGTGGACGACTACCTGCGGCGCAACCTGCCGTTCCTGAACCCGACGGCGATCCAGTCCGCCCGCAACACCGTCGCCGTCATCGGCGCGCTCGGCCTGCTGTTCGCCGGAATCGGCTGGATCGACAGCATGCGCTCGTCCCAGCGCGCGATCTGGGGACTGGAGCAGCACCCCGGCAATGTGGTGGTGCGGCGGGTGGTGGACCTCGGCATTCTGCTGGGCCTCGGCGTGGTGCTCGGGCTGGGGCTGTGGGCGACCAGCCTGCTGCAGGACCTGGTCGGGCTGCTGCTGCGCGAGGTGGGCATGCCGGCGGGTGCGGTGAACGTGACGAAGGACTGGACCGGCGAGGTGCTCGCCGCCGCGCTCAACCTGCTGATGTCGGCGGCGCTTCTGATGCTGGTACCGAGGGTGTGGGTGTCGTGGTACCGGATCGTCATCCCGATGGTCCTGGTCGGCACGGGACTGACGTTCCTGACCACGCTCGGCCGGCTCTACATCGCTCACACCGAACGCAACCCCGCCTACCGGGTGGCCGGGACCGCGGTGGGGTTGCTGCTGTTCCTCAACCTGTTCAGCCAGTTGCTGCTCTTCGGTGCCGCGCTCGCCGCGACGAGCACCCGGGGTCGCATCAGGGACCTGGGCGCAGCCCCGCATCCGGTTGCCGACAATGACGGTGACACAACCCTCGGTTGATCCGGCGCGCGTGCCGAAAATCGCCTCCGCATGTCTGGTGCCAAAGCCACCGGTTCACCCGCCCGGTACCGCCATGATGTGCGCGTGGGAACAGTCATCACTCTCGAACTGCCCGGCGACTCGCCGATGCTGTCCATGCCGTGGATCATCACGTTCGGTCCGGAGGACGACGTGGAATGGGACGCGGTCGTGTGCGGACCCTACGAGCGCGAGCACGCCCTCGCCCTCGCCGCCGAGATCGCGGCCGACCAGGACGATCTGACGGCCGTCGTCGAACCGTTGTTGCCGCTCGTCGAGGTCGACCGGATCCGCGAGGAGATCGCGGTCGCCCGGGCGCTGGCCGACGAGGAGGAGGACGCGGACCAGGACACCGACCTGGCCGTCGACCTCGACGACGAGGACGAGTACGACGAAGAGGACGGCGAGGACGAGGACGAAGAGGACGAGGAAGAAGACGAGGACGAGGACGGCGAGGAGTACGACGAGGACGAGGACGACTACGACGAGGAGTACGACGACGAGGACGAGGACGAGCACGACCACCCGAGGGCGCCCAGCCCGGAGGAGATCCGTGCCGGCTTCGCCCGCATCGCCGCCCGCCTCACCGGAAACTGAGTCGCCACTCAGTTTCCGGGTCCGTCGAGGAACCACGCGGCCGCGTCCACCGGCAGCGCACCGTCCACCAGTTCCGCGCTGGACAGCACCGGCGGCGGTCCGTCCGGGCAGGGCAGCGGCTCCTTGCCCAGGTTCACCAGGCAGGACAATCCACCGTCGCGGCGGAAGTGCAGCACCTCCGGCGCGGACTCCAGCCAGTGCAGCATTCCGCTGGCGTGGCCGGACCGGCGCTGGCGCAGGGCGTCGCGGTACAGGGAAAGTGTCGACCGGGGATCGTCGGCCTGTGCCTGCGCCGTCAGCGCCGCCCACGACGGCGGGCTGGGCAGCCAGGCCCTGCCGCTGGGGCTGAAGCCGAACGGCGGCGCGTCGCCCGACCACGGGATCGGTACCCGGCAGCCGTCGCGGCCCAGTTCCGTGCCGCCCGACCTGAACCACACCGGGTCCCGGCGCGCCTGCGGCAGAAGGTCCAGCACCTCGGGCAGCCCCAACTCCTCGCCCTGGTAGAGGTAGGCGGAGCCGGGCAGGGCGAGCATCAACAGGATCGCCGCGCGGGCCCGCTCCAGGCTGCCGAAGCGGGTCACCTGGCGGCGAACGTCGTGATTGGACAGTACCCAGGTGGTCGGCGCACCCACCGCCTCGGCGGCGGCGATGCACCGGTCGATGGTGTGCCGCAGCGGCGGACCGTCCCAGGGCGCCTGCAGGAAGTCGAAGTTGAACGCCTGGTGCAGTTCGTCGGCGACCACGTAGCGGGACAGCCGGGTCGGGTCGGAGACCCACGCCTCCGCGACCGCGATCCGCTCGCCCGGGTAGGAGTCGAGGATCTGCCGCCAGTCGCGGTAGATCTCGTGCACCTCGTCCTGGTCGTAGTAGGGGACGACGGCGCCGTCCCGGCCGACCGACGGCAGCCCGACGGCCTTGATGAGCCCGTGCGCGACATCGATGCGGAACCCGTCGACGCCGCGGTCGAGCCAGAACCGCAGCACGGACTCGAACTCGGCGCGTACCTGCGGGTTGCGCCAGTTGAAGTCCGGCTGTCCGGGGTCGAACAGGTGAAGGTAGAACTGGCCGTCGGGTACCTGGGTCCAGGCCGGGCCGCCGAACACCGACTGCCAGTCGTTCGTGGTGTCCGAGAAGATGTACCGGTCGCGCGCCGCCGAGCCGGGCGGGGAGGCGAGGGCCTCGACGAACCACGGGTGCGCGGACGAGGAGTGGTTGGGCACGATGTCGACGATCACCCGCAGGCCCAGCGAGTGCGCCCGGGCCAGCAGCGCGTCGAAGGCGGCGAGGGTGCCGAACCTCGGGTCGACGTCCCGGTAGTCGGCGACGTCGTAGCCGCCGTCGGCCATCGGCGACCGGTAGAAGGGTGTCATCCAGAGCGCGTCGACACCGAGGTCGCGCAGGTAGGGCAGGTGTGCGGTGATGCCGCCCAGGTCGCCGTCGCCGTCACCGTCCGAGTCGGCGAAGCTGCGCACGTACACCTCGTAGATGACCGCATCGCGCCACCATTTGTCCATTATGGACTCTCCCTCGGTTCTCGGGGGTATCAGGCGAACCTACCGCGACCGGTCGGTCCGCCGCCTGTCGATCTTGCGGTGCGGCGGTGCCGGCCGGGAGCCGCGGGCGGCCCGCTCCGGTTGGTCCAACAGGCCCGGCGCACCTTTCACGGCGGTTAGTGTCGGCCGACGGGATGGTCCAGATGCGGCTGATATGGGGTGGTGCGCCGTGACCGGACACCGCCGGCGTCCCCGCCGGCAGCGGCGTTGAAACGCCGGCCGGGGCTCGTGCTCGCGGCGGCGTTACTGGCGCTGCCGGCCGCGGGCTGCACGCCCGTCTCGTACGGCGACTCGACGGCCGGCATGCGCGTCGGCGTCGCCTACGACCAGGGCGGCCCGCTGGACGGGCTGGTCAACCAGGCCGTCCAGGCCGGTCTGTCCGCCTACAGCGCCACCGACGGCGGGGTGGGCGCGGTACACGAGCTGGTCGCCGTGCCGAACGAGCCGCAGGACCACCGGTACGACCGGCTGATCATCCTGTGCCAGTCCGGGTACGACCCGGTGCTCGCCGTCGGCCAGGGGTACGTGGGGCCGGACCCGGGCAACGGCCCGCTCGCCAGGGCGGCCCGGGACTGCCCCGGTACCCGGTTCGCCGTGGTCAGCGATTCCGGCGTGTCCGCCCCGAACGTGGCCAACCTGGTCTTCGCCGACGCGGAGGGCGCGTACCTGATGGGAGTCGCCGCCGCGCACTCCTCGACGTCCCACCACGTCGGGTTTCTGGGCAACTGCCACATCCCGTGGGTCTCCGCGCTCGAGTCCGGGTACCGCGCCGGAGTGGAGGCGGGCGGTCCCGGTACCCGGGTGGAGGTGCGGTACCTGTCGGAGGACCCGAGGGCGTGTCCGGACGTGACCGACGACCGGGTGGCCAGGGGAGCGGCCGAGGACCTCTACGGCACCGGCGCCGACGTGGTCTACCAGACGCTCGGGTCGGCCAGCCCGGGCGTGTTCGAGGCGGCCAAGGAGCACGGCGGGCTGGCCATTGGATTCGGTGCCGACCAGTACAAGACGGCCGACCCGGCGTTCCGCGACGCGATCCTCACGTCCCAGGTGGACCGGGTGGACATCGCGGTCGCCGACGCGCTGCGGGCCGCCGCGCACGGCACGCTCCGCGCCGGCAACACCACCTACGACGTGGGCAACGGCGGCATCCGGTACGGCACCTCCGGTCCGCGCGTCGCGGCACTGGCGCCGGTCCTCGACGGGTACCAGAAGAAGATCGCCAACGGGACGATCGTGGTGCCGGGCAGTCC
>Ga0081540_1001688_pt1 | contig 18755 bp, 16 predicted proteins | sample TabmetS2T1R1_FD_71024 | JGI IMG/M metagenome (GOLD analysis project Ga0081540, IMG submission 71024) | Tabebuia heterophylla rhizosphere microbial communities from the University of Puerto Rico - S2T1R1 | ecosystem: Host-associated > Plants > Roots > Rhizosphere ... | reverse complement strand
GGCCTTCAGCAGTTCGACCTGCTTGTAGGCGGACGCAAGATTGGCCTTGTCGCGCTCGATGGTGGCAAGTGCCGTGTTGTCGCGGGCCTGGGCGTTCTGCGCGTTCTGCACGCTGCCATAGCCGGTCCCGGCGAGGTCGGTGTAACGCTTGTTCTCCTGGGCGGTGAAGACGCGCGCCGCCTGATCGACATCCAGCGTCGCCTTGGCCGCATCGATCACGGCCTGCTGCACGTCGAGTTGCGCCCGCTTGCTGGAGACCGATGCATCCGCCGCGGCGACATCCGCCTTGGCCTGTTCGAGCGCGACCTTGAAGTCGCGGTCGTCGATCCGCGCCAGCATCTGGCCGGTCTTCACATGCTCGTTATCGCCGACCAGAACCTGGTTGAGATAGCCGGAGACCTTCGGGGCGATCGTGGTGTTGTCGGCCTTCACATAGGCGTCGTCGGTCGACACCTGGAAGCGCCCCACCGTCCAGTAATCCCAGCCATACCACGATGTGGTGGCGAGCAGCGCAGCGGCCGCGCCGGCGATCAAGGTCTTGCGGATTCGGTCTTTTTTCGAGGGCTTAGCGGTCGGGGCGGCGCTGTCCGGCGTAGGAACCAGTTCGTGAGCGTTTTCTTTGGCAGCTTCTTGGGCGGTTTCGGCCGTAATTTCGGCAACGGCCTCGAGAGTAGTGGCTTGGGCGCTCATGGCGGGACCTCCGTATTTTGGAAACTTGATATTTTCCAAAATAGGCCCTATGTTGGGTCTGTCAATAGAATGACAGGCCTCATGCAAAGGCATGGCTCGCGATGGCGATCACGAAGACGGGAATTCCAGTGAGTGAAGAACGTCGCGGCCGCGGCCGGCCGCAGGCGCGGCCGGACGAGGAGACGCGCACCGTTATCCTCGACGCGGCACGGCAGGAATTCGCGGCAAGCGGCTATGCCGCAACGAGTATGGAGAGCGTGGCGCGCCGCGCCGGCGTCTCCACCAAGACGCTGTACCGGCTGATCCCGAACAAGGGCACGCTATTCGAGGAGATCCTCACCGACGGTATCGATCGCTTCGTGTCGCGGATCAGACTTAGGGCGTGCGATGGCAGCGATATCGAAGGAGCGCTGCGCGAGGCAATGATAGCCGTTGGCGAACTCATACTCGACGGTGCCGTGATCGGCTTGCTGCGCATGATCGTCGCCGAGGGCGACAAGTTCCCCGAGATATCAGATACGTTCTACAACAAGGCGATCAAGCGCAGCGAGAGCACGCTGGCGAACTGGCTCAAGGTGCAAGCCGAGCGCGGCCTGATCGCGATCGACAATCCGACGGAAGCGGCCGGCATGCTGCTCGGCATGCTCGCCTTCCAGCCGCAGCGCGCGGTAATGTTTGCTCACGCGCCGGCGCCCGGCCGCAAGGAGCTGGAGCGGCGCGCCGAGGCGGTCGCGAAATTGTTCTTGCGGGGCTGCGCGCGCTAGGCCGACACTCATGCCACGGCAAGGAACCGCCCTCACACGCCGGACTTATTGTCTGTTGCAGGAGATCCCGCCATGGCCATTGACTTCAACCACACAATTCTGTCGGCGCGCGACAGCAAGGCATCGGCCGAGTTTCTCGCACGCGTGTTGGGCCTGCCGGCGCCGCGGCGCTGGGGTCCGTTCTACGTGGTCACGACCGCCAACGACGCCAATCTCGACTATATGAACACGGATGGCGAGATCGCGCGGCAGCACTACGCCTTCCTGGTCGGCGACGCCGAATTCGACGCCATCTTCGCCCGCATTCGCGCGCAGAACCTGCCGTACTGGGCCGACCCCGCCCAGCGCAAGCAGGGCGAGACCAACGACCACGACGGCGGCCGCGGTCTCTACTTCGAGGATCCCAACGGGCATCTACTCGAGATCATCACGCGTTCCTATGGCAGCGGCGGCTGGAATCCGTAAATCCCCGCGCGTCGCCAAGGACAGCTGCGGCACGCCGGACCTGGAGATTTCGCCATGCCCGTCACCGGATTGCTGAGCCATCTCGATATCTCGGTCGGCTACCCCGCGCGATCCATCGCCTTCTATGACGCATTTCTCACCGCGCTCGGATTCCGCCGCACCGAGGGATTCACGCCCGAATTTTTCGGCGACAATCCCACGCGCGCGTGCTGGCTGCTTGAGACCGCTGGCGGCGCTGCGTTCGGGATCGAGGTGCGGCCGTCGCGTCCGGAGGATCGCGACCGCCGCTACGACCGCTATGCGCCCGGTCCGCATCACATCGCCTTCCATGCCGAAAGCGTCGAGAAGGTGCACCAGGTCCATGCCGCCATGCTCGCTGCCGGCGCGGAAGTGCTCGATGCCCCTACCGATTACTCCGGCCGGCCGGGCTACAATCAGGGATATTATGCCGCCTTCTACAGCGATCCCGATGGCGTGAAGCTCGAGGTCGTCTACGAGCCTCACTCCAATCCTTGAAGTTGTGGGGCTATTGTCTCACCTTGTGTTACGCTGGCCTCATGGATTTCGAGCACGGCAAGGCCGTCGTTTCGCATTTCAATGACTGCATCAATGCGCGAGACATTGAGGGTCTGTCGCGCGCCATGACCGATGACCACGTCTTCATCGATGCGGCAGACAACCGCGCTTCCGGCAAGCCGGACTGCTTGCGCGCCTGGCAGGGTTTTTTCGCTGCATTCCCGGATTACCGCAATCACTTTGCGCAATTCGCGGCAAAGCAAGAGCTCATCGTCGTGGCGGGCCGCTCGTCATGCTCCGACCGGCGTCTCGACGGCCCTGCCTTGTGGACCGCCAGGGTACGAGGCGATCGCGTATCGGAGTGGCGCGTCCTTGAGGACAATTCGTCGAACCGGTGCAGCCTGGGCCTGAGCGTTTAGAGGTCCGCCTCCCGCCCGTTGACGCGGGCGGTCGCGGCGGTCGAAATCTGCTACACAATAATAAAGGGGCACTGGGAGGATAGGATGTTTCACATCGTAAGGGGCCGCATGCTGGCTGCGTTCGCCGCAGCAGTGCTCGCGCTCCTGCCGTCGCAGGCCTGCTTTGCTGCCTATCCGGAGCAATTGATCAAGATTATCGTGAGCTTCCCGCCGGGCGGCAGCTCCGACATCGTCATCCGTGCGCTTGAACCTTTGGTCGCAGCCGACCTCAAGCAGGGCCTCGTGATCGAGAACCGCGCCGGCGCCGGCGGCAACATCGGCATGACTGCGGTCGCGCAGGCTAGGCCCGACGGCTACACGCTCGGCGTGGCGCCCGCCGGCGCGCTGACGGTCAATCCGCACCTCAACCAAGCAATGCCGTTCGATCCGAAGGAGCTTGCGCCGATCACGCTGCTTGCGGAAATCCCCTTCGTGCTCGTTGCCTCCGAGAACGTGCCCGCACGCAACGTTGCCGAGACGATTGCGCTCGCAAGGGCAAAGCCTCGCGCGCTGTCGATCGGCCATGGCGGCAACTCCACCGCCATGCATCTGACCGCAGCCCTGTTCACGCAAAAAGCCGGTGTCCAGATGGAACTCGTGCCGTATCGCGGCACTGCGCCTGCAACCGTCGATGTTGTGGCGGGTCACGTGCCCTTCGCGGTGCTCGACATCCCCGCGTCGAAACAGCTGATCCTCGAAGGCAAGCTGAAGGCGATCGGCGTCTCTTCAGCTAAGCGCGTTCCATCCTTGCCCGCGGTGCCGACGCTCGCCGAAAGCGGCATTGCCGATTTCGAATCCGTCGGCTGGTTTGGCCTGGTCGCACCTTCAGGCACGCCCGCAGACATCATCGCGCGATTGAACGAAGCGTTCGTGAGGGCTTTGAAGGATCCATCGGTGGTCGAGAAGATCGGCTCCCTCGGCGCCGTACCCGCGCCGACCTCGCCGGAGCAGTTTTCGCGCTTCATTGCGAGCGAGACCGCCAAATGGGGCAAGCTTGTCAGCGAGGCGGGTATCAAGGGGAACTAAAAACTCTATCGGGCAGGGGATCACTCAAGTGAAGGCCGTCTACACCGAACTGCACCGCAGCCACGATCCGCAATTCTTCCTGGTGCGCGGCGTGGTCAAGCGCACCACCGAGCAGCCCGAGCGAGCAGACCGGCTGCTGGCAGGACTTGCGGCGGGCAAGCACGAGCTGCTCGCGCCGACAGCGTTCGGGCAGGGGCCGCGGACACGCGTGCACAGTGTCGAATATCTGGACTTTCTCGCGACCGCCTGGGACGCCTGGTCGGCACTTGGCGATGGCGGGCCTGAGATGATTGCCAATGTGCATCCGGTGCGTCATGCCGCGACGTATCCGACGCACATCGTCGGCCGGCTCGGCTGGCACACGGCGGACACGGCGTGTCCGGTCGGGCCGGGCACCTGGGCCGCTGCTTGCGCCGCGACCGATGTCGCGACGACGGCAGCACAGCTGGTGTCCGATGGCGAAGATGCCGTCTACGCACTCTGCCGGCCGCCCGGCCATCACGCCTTCCGCGATGTCGCCGGCGGCTTCTGCTTTCTCAACAATAGCGCGGTCGCAGCCGCGCATCTGCGGCTGAAACACGAGCGCGTCGCGATCCTCGACGTCGACGTTCACCACGGCAACGGTACGCAAGGCATCTTCTACGAACGGAGCGACGTCCTCACCGTTTCGATCCACGCCGATCCGGCCTTCTACTATCCTTATGTCTGGGGCTACGCCCATGAGCGCGGCGAGGGCGCAGGCCTGGGCGCCAACCTCAATATTCCGCTGCCGCTCGGCACCGGGGATGACGGCTATCTCGCCGCGCTCGAGGTCGCGCAGAAAACCATTCGTGCTTTCGCGCCCGGCGCGCTCGTGGTCGCGCTCGGCCTCGATGCTTCCGAGCACGATCCGCTCGCGGGACTTGCGGTCACCACCGAGGGCTTCGGCTGCATTGGCGCCGCGATCGCGCGGCTGGGAGTGCCGACGGTGCTCGTGCAGGAAGGCGGATATCTCTCCGACATTCTCGGCACCAACCTGACGGCGGTGCTTGCGGGATTCGAGTCGGCGCGTTGACGAGGGCTGCTTGTGATCGCCGATGCGGCTTGACAGTCGTCGCGAATGTTCTCATTATGTTCTCATGCCAAAACGGCCTCGAAACGTCACAGGCAAACGATCGGGATGGCCAATCCAGCCACCATCCTGCATGCGGACCTCGACGCCTTCTACGCCTCGGTAGAGCAGCTGCTTGATCCCACACTGCGCGGCAAACCGATCGCCGTTGGCGGTGGGGTCGTGCTTGCCGCTTCTTACGAAGCCAAGGCGTTCGGCGTGCGCGGCGGCATGTCGGGACGACAGGCGCGCGAGCTCTGTCCGCAACTCGCCTTTGTCGGCGGGCATTTTGCCGAATACCAGCGCCTGGGCGATGCCGCCATCAACGTAATCGGCGATTTCACGCCGCTGGTCGAACGCATCTCCATCGATGAGGCCTTTGCCGACGTTGCGGGCTGCACCCATCTCTTCGGCTCACCGGCCCAAATTGCCAAAACAATCCGCAAGCGTGTGCGGGAAGAACTTGGCCTGCCAATCTCGGTTGGGGTAGCGCGCACAAAACATCTGGCGAAGATCGCCTCGCAGGTGGCCAAGCCCGATGGGCTCGTGGTCGTCGATCCCCAGAGCGAGCTGAAATTCCTTCACGGCTTGCCCGTCGAGCTGATGTGGGGCGTCGGTCCGGTCACGCAGGCGCGGCTCGCCAAGATCGGCGTGCTCACGATCGGGCAGCTGGCCAAGACACCGGGACGGTCGCTCGAGCGGCTGCTCGGTCCCGCAGCAGGCGAGAAGCTCGCCGCGCTGTCGTGGAATCGCGACCCGCGCGAAATCAGGACTCACCGTCGCGCCCGATCGGCGGGCGCACAATCCGCGATTGGCAGAAAGCCTGCCGAAGAGCAGGTGTTCCGGCCGACGCTGCTGCATCTCGCCGACCGCATCGGCACGCGGCTGCGCGCCAAATCCAGGCCCGGTCGCACCGTGACGGTGCGCGTTCGCTTCGCCGATCTGCATTCAGTCACAAGGTCGGTGACGCTCGATGCGCCGATTTCCGCAACCGTGATCCTCGCCGAGATTGCCGACGATCTCGTGCGCGCGGTGCTCGCAGAACATCCCGATGAGAAGACCATCTCGCTGCTCGCGATCTCCGTGTCGCATCTCGAAGAGCACTGGGATCTGGCGCTCGAGCTTCCGCTTGGACTTCAAGACGAGCGTCGCCGCCCCGGCAGCAAGATCGGCATGGCCCGATCGGCCGCCGACCGCGCCGTCGACAGGATTCGCGAGCGCTTCGGATGGGACGCGATCGGCTACGGCTCAGTGGCGCTCGGCATCTCGCGCTCCGTTCCCGACGAATTTCGCGAGCTCGCCGAGAAGGAGCTGTGAGCGGGGAAGTCGAGCGTACCAGCGGGCGCCGCCGCCGCGCACCATCAACGCCGCGCTATGCGCGCCTCCGGCACGACTGCGAACTAAGGGAGGGCAAATAAGGGCCGTGTTTCTCAACGTCATGGCGAGGAGCGTAGCGACGAAGCAATCCATTCCTCCGCACGGGACGGATGGATTGCGCCGCTACCATGACGGAAGCGCGCCTCAATAATGCGGATCGTACATCTGCCCTTCGATAAAGCCCGAAAGATCGTTCGGCGGCGGACCGTCGGCGAGCCCGTTCTGATAGGCGACGCTGGCGACCGCAGTCGCAATGCGCGCCGATACTTCGCGGATGCGCGGCAGCGCCGGATAGAGGCTGCCCTGGCCGAGATCGTCTGACTTGACGCAGTCGGCGAGCGCATGCGCGGCGGTCATGAACATCTCGTCGGTCACCAGCCGCGATCCGCATGCGATCGCGCCCAGCCCAACGCCCGGGAAAATGTAGGAGTTGTTGCCCTGGCGCGGCACGAAGGTCTTGCCGTTCAGCTTTACCGGGTCGAAGGGACTGCCGCAGGCGAACAGCGCGCGTCCCTCGGTGTAGCGATAGGCGTCCTCAGCCGAACATTCCGATTTCGAGGTCGGATTGGAGAGCGCAAACACGATCGGTCGCTCGTTAAGCTCGGCCATGGTGCGGAGCACTTCCGGCGTGAAGGCGCCGCCGACTGCGGCCACGCCGATGATCGCGGTCGGTTTCAGCGTCTTGATCGCGGTGGCAAAGTCGGCAATGACGGCATGATCGTGGGCGTAGCGAAGCTTGTGGCCGGAAAGGCCTTCGCGGCCGCGCACTACCAGCCCGCGCGAATCCACCAGCCAGTTGCGCCGCAACGCCTCCGCTTCGGAAACGCCTCCGGCCATCATCGCGGAAACGACGAGGTCGGCAATGCCCGTCGCGGCCTCGCCGGCGCCGAGGAACAGCAGACGCTGATCCTCCAATTTGGCGCCGCTGACGCGCAGCGCGGAAAACAGGCCGGCGAGCGCCACGGCCGCCGTGCCCTGGATGTCGTCGTTGAAGACGCAGGCGTTGTCGCGATATTTGTGCAGCAGGCGGAAGGCGGAGTGATTGGCGAAATCCTCGAACTGGATCAGCACGCCCGGAAATGTTTCGCGTGCGGCTGCCATGAACTCATCGACGAATTCGTCGTAAGCCGCGCCCGTCAGGCGCTTTTGCCGCAGGCCGAGATAATAGGGGTCGCGCAGAAACTCCTCGTTGTTGGTGCCGACGTCGAGCACGACCGGCAGGCACAGCTCGGGATGCACGCCCGCGCAGGCGGAGTAAAGCGACAGCTTGCCCACGGGAATGCCCATGCCGTTGGCGCCGAGGTCGCCGAGCCCGAGAATGCGCTCGCCGTCGGTGACGACGATCAGCTTTGCCTGATAGGGCCAGTTCTTCAAAACGTCGGCGATGTGTCCACGCTCGTTGGCGGAGATGAACATGCCGCGCGGACGCTGGAAGATCAGCCCGTATTTCTGGCAGGCGAGCCCTACCGTCGGCGTGTAGATAATCGGCTGGATCTCGTCGATGTTGTCGCACACGACACGAAAGAATAGCGCCTCGTTGCGGTCGTGCAGGGCGTTGAGCGCGACATATTTCTCCAGATCGGTGGGAAGGCTGCGGAGATTGATCAGGATGCGCTCCGCCTGCGCCTGCATCGTCAGCACGCAAGGCGGCAGCAGGCCGCGCAACCCGAGCTTGTCGCGCTCTTCTTCCGAAAACGCTGTGCCTTTGTTGAGAAGCGGATCGCGCAGCAGAGTCATGCCGTGGAGCAGGGTCATGCCATGCAGCGGGGCCGGCTGTTTGCCGGTCTTGTCAGGTTGATGCACGCGTTCCCCCTACAACGATACTTTTGGGGGACGATACTCACATCCCTTTCTGTCCGAACGCAAGATAAAATGCCTTTCGCCGCGGTGCGGAAAAGTTGGCGTTCATCGCGTGGTCGATATCCCCAGTGTTTGGATCAAGCAACAGCGGTTCGGAGACGGCGCTACAGTCGCTTGCTCCTCGACCTGCAATGGACGTTCTGTCGCGCTCGCCGCGACATCACGCCTTCGCCGTCGCCGTCGCCTGGAGCAGCGCCAGCAGGCCGCGCAGGATTTCGAGCGGCGGCGGCGGACAGCCCGGAATGTGCAAGTCGACCGGCACCACGGCAGAGACACCGCCCACCACGGCGTAGCTGCCGGCAAAGCAGCCCCCATCGCGGGAACAGTCGCCGGCCGCGATCACCCATTTCGGATTGGGCGTGGCATCATATGTGCGCTCCAGCGCCATCCGCATGTTCTTGGTCACCGGCCCGGTCACCAACAGCACGTCGGCATGGCGCGGCGAGGCGACGAAGCGGAGTCCAAAGCGTTCGAGATCGTAATAGGCGTTACCGAGCGCATGGATCTCCAGCTCGCAGCCGTTGCAGGATCCGGCGTCGACCTCGCGGATCGACAGCGACCGGCCAAGCCGCCGCCGCGCCGTTTGCGCGAGCGCGGCGCCGACCTCGGCAAGCGCTGCGTCATCGACCTGCGGCGCCGGCTCGGTCAGCGACATCTGCGCAAGGCTCTGCAACAGGAGTTTTCGCATCAGAGATCATGTCCCGAATACGAACAATTGAACGATTTATTGCAAAGCGGGAAGTCCGCCACGATGTTGTCTTCGATCGCGGCTTCCAGGAGCGGCCACTGGAACCAGGAGGGATCGCGCAAGTGACAGCGCGCGATGCGATCGCCGGCATCGAGGCGCAGCCAGACGAGGATGTCGCCGCGGAAACCTTCGACCAGCGCCATGCCTTCGCACGGCGCGGTCGCCAACGGCAGATCGATCCGCAGCGCGCCCGGCGGCAGGTCGTCGAGAAGCTGCGCGATCAGCGATAGGCTTTGCTCGATCTCGCGGATGCGGATCCACACGCGCGCATTGACGTCACCGGCCTCGAGCACAGGCATATCGAGCGCGAGTTTGTCGTACGGTGCGTAAGCAAGATTCTTGCGCACGTCGAACGCACGGCCCGAGGCCCGGCCGATGACCCCGCCGGGCGCATATTGACGGACGAGGTGTGCTTTCACCGTCCCCGTCGTTACGGTGCGATCCTGCAGCGAGGCGGTGTTGTCGTAGAGTTCGACCAGTGCCGGGAAGAGCGCCTTGATATCCGTCAGCAGCGCGCGGATGGCGCCGATACCGTCAGTGCCGATATCGGCGGCCACGCCGCCGGGCACGATGCGGTCGCGCATCAAGCGGTGGCCGAATGCGGTCTGCGACGCGCGCAGCACCTTCTCGCGCAACACCGCACAATGAGCCTGGATCAGTGCAAAGGACGCGTCGTTGCAGATCGCGCCGAAATCGCCGAGATGGTTGGCGATGCGCTCCAGTTCCGCCATCAGCCCGCGCAGATGCGCACCGCGCGGCGGCGCTTCGACCCCGAGGGCAGCTTCGACGGCGCGCGCAAAGGCAAATCCGTACGCGACCGTGCTGTCGCCAGAGGTGCGCCCGGCGAGCTTGCTTGCTGCATCGAGTGTGGCGCCCGTCATCAGGCCATCAATGCCCTTGTGCACATAGCCGAGACGCTGCTCCAGCCGCACCACCGTCTCGCCATTGGCGGTGAAACGGAAATGACCGGGCTCGATGATTCCGGCATGCACCGGTCCCACGGGAATCTGGTGCAGGCCGTCGCCTTCGATCGGAAGGAAGACATAAGTTTTGTCGATCGGCGTCGGATCGGGCGTCGCTGCCAGCGGATACTTCACGTCCCAATTGCCGTGATCGAGCCAGCCGCGCACATCGGGCAGGCCCACCGGTTCGAGACCAAACAGGTCGCGCGCGGCGCGCTCCAGGCGCAGCGCAGGCGGATGATGCAATCCCACCGACGGATAGCGCCGCGCCGGGCAATCGAGCGTGATGACGCCGATCGTTTCATCCGCCTCGTCGCGCAGCGCCATGTGAATGCGATCCGGCTCGCCCCACAAGCCGAGCAGCTGCCATTGTCCGCCGGCCAATGCCGCGACCGTCTCGTTCCAAACTTCCGCCGTGACGACGACGCGCGGCCAAGGACGGTGGCTCGCCGCCATGTCGCGCTTGCGCAGGAGTTCGGTGAGGCCCGCCATTGTCAGCTACCCCAGGATCTCGGCGACGTTGCGGAACCATGCCACCAGCGTTGCCGGCAGGTAGATGCCCGCGATCAGTACGAGGCCAAAGTGCACGACCATCGGCACGTAGGACGCCTCCGACGGCGCCTTGCTGCCGGTCGGTTCGCCGAAGGCGAGGCCATTGAGATGCTGGAACAGCGCGCCGAGAGCCAGCAGGATGCCGAGCACCAGGGGAATGGCGAGCAGCGGTTCGCGCGCGAAGGTCGAGCTCACCACCAGAAATTCGCTCATGAATACGCCGAACGGCGGCAGTCCGGCGATGGCGACCACGCCGATCACGAGGCTCCAGCCGAGCCAAGGATGTGTTTGCGTGAGACCGCTTATGTCGGCGATCCTCTGCGTGCCCTTGATCTGCGCGACATGACCGACGGCGAAGAAGATTCCTGACTTGGTCAGGCTGTGCATCGCCATGTGGAGGAGGCCGGCGAAATTCGCCACCGGCCCGCCCATGCCGAAGGCGAAGGTGATGATGCCCATGTGCTCGATGGAGGAATAGGCGAACAGCCGTTTGATGTCGCGGCGGCGGTAGAGCATGAAGGCAGCGAACAGCAGCGAGACGAGACCGAGCGTCACCATCAGCGGCCCCGGCGCGATGGCGCCGGGATTGGCGGCAAGCAGGATCTTGAAGCGCAGTACCGCATAGAGTGCGACGTTGAGCAGGAGACCGGAGAGCACCGCGGAGATCGGGGTCGGTCCCTCGGCGTGCGCATCGGGCAGCCAGGCGTGCAGCGGCGCGAGGCCCACCTTGGTGCCGTAGCCGAGCAGCAGGAAGATGAAGGCGACGTTGATCAACGCGGGATCGAATTGGGCGGCCTGCGTCACCAGCACGGTCCACACCATGCCGCTGAGGCCTTCGCCGACCACCGGCAGCGCCGCCATGTAGACGAGGATGGTGCCGAACAATGCAAGGCCGATGCCGACGCTGCCGAGGATGAAATATTTCCACGCCGCTTCCAGCGCCTCATGGGTGCGATAGATGCCGACCATCAGCACGGTGGTGAGAGTAGCGAGCTCGATGCCCACCCACATCAGGCCGATATTGTTGGCTGTCAGCGCGAGGTTCATGCCGCCGATCATCACCTGATACATGGCGTGATAGAAGCGGAGGTAGGCGGGCGTCAGCCGTCCGGTTTCGAGCTCATGGCCGATATAGCTCGCCGAGAACACGCTGGTGGTGAATCCGACGAAGGTGTTGAGCACGATGAAGGCGATGTTGAGATCGTCGACAAAAAGGTACGGCCCGCGTCCGCCGTGATCGCCGAAGAACAGCGACAGCGAAGCGAGAAATGTCAGGAAGGACGCCAGCACGTTGAGGCGCGAGGAAATGCGATAACCCGGCAACAGTGCGAACAGCGCCGCGGCAGCGACCGGGATAAGGAGAATGGCGATGACGCCGGTCGAAGCCGAGATGATCATCGGCGTTCTCCGCGGAAGCGGTCGAGCGCCTGCACGTCGACGGTATCAAAGCGCTCGCGGATGCGGAACAGGAACACGCCGATCACGAAAAAGGCGATCAGCACCGAGAAGGCGACGCTGATCTCCACCACCAGAGGCATGCCGCGCGCGCCTGCAGCGGCGAGCACCAGCCCGTTCTCCAGCGACATGAAGCCGACCACCTGGCTCACGGCGTTGCGCCGGCTCACCATCATCAGAAGGCCGAGCAGCACCACCGAGAGCGCGAAGGCAAGATCCTCGCGCGCCAGCGGATCAGCCGTCGGCGTCACTTTCAGCATGACCGTCATCGACAGCGCCACCAGCCCCATGCCGACCAGCATAGTGGTGCCGGAGCCGATTACCGTCTCGATTTCGCGATGGATGCCGAGGCGCTGGATGATGCGGTGCAGGCCGACCGGCACCACGATCGCCTTGAACACCAGTGCGATGAATGCGGTGATGTAGAGATGCGGCGCGTGCTGGACATAGGCCTGCCAGGCGACCGAGAGCGAGAGCAGCGCCGCCTGCAGCGCGAAGGCGTTGAGCAGGGCGTAGAGCCGGTGCTGGGTGATCATCAGGAAGCTGACCAGCACGAGGCCGCCGGCCAGCAAATGCGCAACGTCGAAGGTAAGCCCGTGACTCATCTACAGGCTCCTCGATACGAACAAGAGCAGCGTGCCGAGCAGGCCCAGCATCAGCGCGCCGCCGACGAAATCGGGCAGGCGGAACACGCGCATCTTGGCTATCGCGGTCTCGAACACCGCCAGCAGGAAACCAAGCACGGCGAGTTTTGCCAGATAAAGGCCGAAGCCCGCGAAGTGACTCGCTGTCGAGCTGTCGGGCTCGGCCAGCGTCCATGGCGCGAAGATGCAGCCGATCAGGGAGAGATAGAGCAAGAGCTTCACAGCAGCGGCGAGCTCGAGCATCGCAAGATGCCGGCCGGAATATTCCAGCACCATGGCCTCATGCACCATGGTGAGCTCAAGATGGGTTGCCGGGTTGTCGACGGGAATGCGGCCATTTTCCGCAATTGCAACGATGATCAGCCCGACCAGCGCGAGCCCGAGCGAGACGCGCAAACCCACTTCCGATGTCGCCAGCAAATCGGCGACCGCGGAAAGCTGCGTCGAGCGCGCCACCAGCGCCATGGTGAAGACGATCAGGAGCATCGCGGGCTCGGCGAGCGAGGCGATCATGACTTCGCGGCTGGAGCCGATGCCGCCGAAGGCGGTGCCGACATCCATGCCCGCGAGCGCCAGCGCGAAGCGGGCGCTGCCGAGCAGGGCGATGATCGCGATCAGGTCGGCGGACCAGCTGAATAGAAGCCCGGTGCCGAAGGTCGGCACCAGCGAGGCGGCGACCCAGGTGGCGGCAAAGGCGAGATAGGGAATGACGCGAAACAGCCAGGAGGCATTGTCGGCCAGCACCACCTCCTTGCGCAGAAGCCGGATGAGGTCACGGTATGGCTGGATGAGCGGCGGACCCTGCCGGCGCAACAGATGCGCCTTGACCTTGCGCACGAGGCCGGTGAGCAGCGGCGCCAGCAGGAGCACCAGCAGCATCTGCGCGCCCTGCACGGCGAGATCAAGGATCAGAGCCATAGCGCGAGCACCAGGAGGAGGATCACGAGCGCGGCGAAAACGAGACTCAGGAACTGCCGAATGGTCAGAAACTGCAGGTGGTTGAGGCGGTCGGCCGCAATGCTCACGCCGGATGCGAGCGGCGCATAGAGCACGTCCCAGGCGAGATCGTGCAGCTCGACTCTCCAGCGGGCCGGCCGCGTGTCGCCGGCCGGCGGCATCTCGACGTGCTCGCGGGCACGGAACACGACGGTGCCGAATACGCGGCGGATTGGCTGCGCGAAGCTGTCAGCGGTGTATTGGGTTGCGGGGCTCGCATCGGGGTAGCCGCAATCCCAGGGCGGCGCGCGGCGCAGCTTGTCCGAAGCCAGGCGATGGATCACGGAGGCCGCCAGCGTGCCGGAGATGACCATGAACAGGAACACGAGCAGGCCGTTGTAGGAGCTGCGGCTCTCAGCGATCGGCACGATCGAGAGCCAGTCGGCACCGGTCTGCGCGGGCAGCCGCTGGCCCACCAGGCTTCCGACCGCTGGCGCTAAAAGATCCATGAAGAAGCCAGGAACGATTCCGGCGACGAGGCAGAGGGCCGCCAGGATGCCCATGGCGGTGAGCGAGACACGATCGGTTTCGCTCGCTCGCCCGGCCGCCGGTGCACGCGCGCGGCCCAGGAATGTCACTCCGAATGCTCGGACGAAACAGGCCGCGGCCAGCGCGGCCGAGAGCGCAAGCAGCGCGCCGACCGCGGGCACGATCAGCTTGAGGCCCCAGGACGGCAATTGTGGGCTCAGCAGGATCGCCTGGAAGGTCAGCCATTCCGAGACGAAGCCGTTGAGCGGCGGCAGCGCCGAGATTGCAGTGCAGCCGAGCAGGAACACGAAGGCAGTCTGCGGCATGCGATGGATGAGGCCGCCGAGCCGCTCCATGTCGCGCTCGCCAGTCGAGTTGAGCACGGCGCCGGCGCCGAAGAAGAGCAGGCTCTTGAACAGCGAATGATTGAACACGTGCAGCAGGCCGGCGGTGAGCGCGAGCGCGGCGGCCTGGGCCATCCCGTGCGCCTTGAAGGCGAGCGCGAGCCCGAGCCCGATGAAGACGATGCCGATGTTCTCGACCGTGGAATAGGCGAGGAGCCGCTTGAGATCGCGTTGCATGAGCGCATAGAGCACGCCCATCACCGCGGTGATGCCGGCGAGCGCGAGCACCACGACGCTCCACCACCAGGCCGGCTCGCCGGCGAGATCGAACGCGATGCGTACGAAGCCATAGACCGCCACCTTGGTCATGACGCCGCTCATGAGCGCGGAGACATGGCTCGGCGCTGCCGGATGCGCGAGCGGCAGCCAGACATGCAGCGGCACAAGACCTGCTTTGGAGCCTGCGCCGAGGAGCGCGAGTATTAGAACAGCTGCGGCGTACTCGGAATGCGCGGCGCGCATCTGCGCGAAGCTGTAGCCGCCATCGGGACCGGCGAGCAGCCCGAAGGTCAGGATCAGCGCCGCCGTGCCGGCGCTCGCCATGATCAGATAGATGTAGCCGGCGCGCGCATTGTCGGCGACGCGATGATGCGCCATGACCAGCGCCCATGAAGTCAGCGACATGAACTCCCACGATACGAGGAACGAGAAGGCGTCGTCGGCGAGCACCACCAGGCCCATGCCGGCGAGGAACGCCGGATAGAACGGCAGCACCCGTATCGGCGCCGTCTCGTGCGCGCCGAAGCCGATCGCATAGAGGCTCGCGGCCGCGCCGCCGAGATTGACCACCGCCAGAAAGAAGGCCGAAAGCGCATCGAGCCGAAAGTGCGCGCCGAGCCACGGCAGGCCAAGCGGCAGCGATATGGTCGAGGGCGGCGCGAACAACGAGGCGAGCGCGATCAGCATGAGCGCGGCCGAGAAAATCAGGCTCGCGCCATAGACGATGATGCGGCCATGGGAGGAGCGGCCGGTCACGATCGCGATCGGCACGATTGCGAGCAGCGCTGCAGACAATATCAGCGCAGCAAGCACCATCAGCGCCTCCCGAGCACGGGCGCAGGGCCTGCCGTGATGGTTCGCCGCGCGCTCATGTCCGCAACCGCACGCCGCGCCCGCCGCTTTGGCTCACGGCGCCCTCTCCGATCAGCTCGATGCCGGCGGCATTGAGGGCATCGACGAGCTTCATCAGGGAATCGACATTGCCGCGAACGACGCCGTCGCTCGCTTCCATGCGCTGGATGGTGGGCAACGAGAGCCCTGAGCGCTGCGCGAGTTCGCGCTGGTCGATCCCCAGCAGTGCCCGGGCCGCCCGCATTTGTGCGCCAGTAATCATGTCTTAGACATCAGATTCGATGGAATTACACCATAAAATGATGTCTAACTCTGATCAATCGAAATTCCAAATACAAAAAGTGAGGTATCCCCCTGTCCTGAAGACGGGCGGGTCAGAACAGGCGGTTTTGGCGAGCAGAAGTGGCCGCTCAGGGGGTGCAGGGCGAGCGGTCGGCAGTGGTCAGCTTGAGGGCGGGAAAGCGGGTGCCGATTTCATTGATATCGGCGGCGCTGAGCTCCGTGAGCGGCGAGGCGTGATCGGCGAGCCTTGCGCAGATCTCGCTGCGGAGCGCCCCGAGCCCACGCGGGGGCGGTGCGGCCACATCGAACCGGCGGATGGCGCCGGTGCCGAGCGCGACCGTCAAGGTTTCGCCATTGGCGTCGAAGCCGAAATAGCTCACCGCGGCGTCGAGCGCGACCGAAGCCAGCAGCCCGCTTTGCTCATCCCCGACACGAAACACCCGCAGCATGCGGTCGTTGCCGAGCGCGGCGAGCGCCGTGCCGTTTGGCGCAAACCGCAAGTCGGTGATGCTGCATCGCGTTGGCCGGTCCATGTCGAAGAGCGCAAATGCGTCGGCCCTGATCGGAAGGCAATCGAACCTGAGGATGCGCGGATCGGACGGCGTGTCGCCGGTGGGCTGGCGCATGAGGATGTTGCCGCCGGTGATCGCCACGGCGAGGTCGGAATTCCTGGGCGAGACCGCGATCGACGAGATGCGGCAGCCCGAAGTCTGTGCCGGCGCCTGGCTCGGTGGGATGAGCGCATCGCAATTGCCGAGCTTGATTGTCGTTCCCTGCGCGGGCGTCTGGCCGGCGGTCGGTATGATCTGAGCAACGGTGTCACCGGAGATGGCGTAGCCCGTGAGCGTCTTGTCAGGCCCTTTCACAGCGCGATCGACCGGGGTTGGCAGATCGCGCACGATTCCGTTCTCGGACAGCATCCACAAGGTGGCGCGGCTGCCATTACGAGCCAGCAGCACATCATCGCCGCGAAACAGCAGGACGCGGACTTGATATTCCTGGCAGAGCGACTTGGCGACCTGCGTCTTCTCGGCATCGCAATCGCGAGTGAGGTCGAGCGTGCGCTCCGCTCCGGTGTCGAGATCGTATGCGATGAACGCCTGCGGCTTGTTGCTGACGATGGCATAGCGCCCCGCGGCCGAGAGATGAATGCGGCTCGGCATGCAGGAGCCGGATTGGCCGCCCGTCCCGCCAGCAACCTTCGCGCATTTGGACGCGACCACCATCTTGGCGGAATCGTCGGCATTGACGAGCCAGACCGAGCCATCGTCGAGCGTGAGCAGGAGACGCTGGCCTTCGTCGTCGGTGTCGATCTCATTGACGGCGCAATTCTCACTGCTGCGTGCCTTGGCACAGACAGCCGCGATGCTGCGCGGGCGCTCTTGCCCGGTGGCGACATCGGTCAGGATCACCTGCGCGCCATCGACCGCGCGGGCCAGGAAACGTTCCTTCAAAGCAGTGAAGCCCGCGTCCTTGCCTTTGACAATGAGCCGCTCGTCTTTGATCTGGTGAATTCCCGTGCGGCGCAACTCGGCTTCGGCATCACCGGGCTGGAACAGGCCGAACAAAGAGCCGGGCTTCGGCAGGCCGGAGAGAGCGAGCGCGGCGGCGCGGTCGAAGCTGCCCTCATTGAATTCATGCGCGGCCGCAGTCGCAAATGCGCGGGCCCGCGCCACCTCTATGCTCCAGAATGAGGCATAAACAGCAATTAGGAGTGCGACTGATGCGGCTGCGCCGATGGCAATCATGACTGTGCGTCCGCGCTTTGACGCTGCCGCCACAGCTTCCGCTGACAGCTCGTCGCCGCATTTGCGGCATTTCCAAACGCCTTTTTTCGACGATGCGGCCGAAAGCCGGTTGCGCTGCCCGCACTTCGCGCATGTGACGATTGGTGCGTCCATCGACAAACTCAACACTACTAACAACTGAGATGAGCCCCGCGGTCGATGTAGAGACAAATCGCGGTAACCTCAAGGCGGGAGCATATGGTTAACGGGCGAACCTTGTCGCGATTTCGCGTGCAATCTCAGAGTGAGCGAGCGCGGAATTTCACAAATCTGCAATGAGTCGCCGAGCGCGTTCGATGCACCAATGTCGCCAATCAAAGCCGCACGAGATCAATGAGTTGCTCGATCGCTTCGATTCCGAAGCGTGCAGCAGAAGATTTCGCCGCAAGCGTGAGCCAGGCATGCACAGGGCGGTTTGACGGGGGTGCCGGGAGGTGGAAGAAGGACGCAAGCCCTCACCAAATTGACACCATCGCACCACCGCAGTGACCAACACCAACGCTTCACCCCCGGGCTCGCCGCAAGCCTTCGCGGCGTTGCAGGTGCCTGGCTACGGCATGTACATGCTGGGCAGCGGGCTCGCGATGACAGCCGATTCCATCGAGCATGTCATCAGCTACTGGATGGTGTTTCAGAAATTCCAGTCCCCGGCGCTCGCCGGCTATGCAGTGATCTCGCATTGGCTGCCGTTTCTGTTGTTCTCGGTTTCGGCCGGCGCGCTGGCCGACCGGCTCGATCCGCGCCGGATCATTCAGGCCGGCATGCTGCTGTTCATCGGATGCTCGCTCGGCTGGGGCCTGTTGTTCATGACGGGCACGCTCGAGCTTTGGCATGCGGTCGTGCTGTTCTCGCTGCATGGCATCGCGGGCGTGTTGTGGGGGCCGGCCTCGCAACTCTTGATCCATCACATCGTCGGACCAGAGCAGCTGCACAGCGCGGTGCGGCTCTTGTCGATGTCCCGAGTAGCCGGGCTTCTTGGCGGGCCGGCGGTGGGCGGAGCGATGCTGCTGGCGTTCGGGCCTTCGGCGAGCGTCATCATCGGGGCGCTCATGTATCTGCCGCTGACGCTGTGGCTGATGCGGAGCGTCTTCGACTCACTGCCGATCGCGTTGGAGGAGGCGGCGCAGCTCGACGGTGCGA
>Ga0081540_1001687_pt1 | contig 18760 bp, 19 predicted proteins | sample TabmetS2T1R1_FD_71024 | JGI IMG/M metagenome (GOLD analysis project Ga0081540, IMG submission 71024) | Tabebuia heterophylla rhizosphere microbial communities from the University of Puerto Rico - S2T1R1 | ecosystem: Host-associated > Plants > Roots > Rhizosphere ... | reverse complement strand
TCATTGCCACCACCTCCGGTTGACGAGGACGATACCATGTATCTATCATAGTGATATCAGTTTTCTTAAGCAAGAACCGACACGATGTCGGGAGTCAGGTGCGCCCAGATTAGCGGCGCAGAGGGAGGCAGCCATGGCCACACTGGAAAGCCCAGCGGCCGTATCCCTGGTGGAGGCCCCCGCGGCCGCCGGCCGCCGGCCGGCCGTCGAGGTCGCGCATCTCCGCAAGACGTACGGGACGCTGGTCGCGGTGGACGACGTCTCGTTCACGGTGGCCGAGGGTGAGATCTTCGGAATTCTGGGACCGAACGGGGCGGGGAAAACCACCGCCATCGAATGCGCCATCGGGCTGCGGCGGCCGGACGCCGGCACGATCAGGCTGCTCGGCCTCGACCCGCACGCCGACCCGCACCAGGTCCACGAGATCGTGGGCGTGCAACTCCAGTCGGGCGCGCTGCCGGCCAAGCTGCGGGTCGGCGAGATCCTCGAGGAATATCGCTCGTTCTACCGCGACCCGGCCGACGTGGCCGAACTGCTCGACGTTCTCGGCCTGGCCGCCAAGCGCGGCGCCTGCTACCGGTCGCTGTCCGGCGGGCAGCGGCAGCGGCTGTCGATCGCACTGGCGCTGATCGGCCGGCCCAGGATCGCGGTGCTGGACGAGATGACCACGGGCCTTGACCCGCAGGCCCGGCGGGACACCTGGGAGCTGATCGAGCAGATCCGCGACCGCGGCGTGACGATCGTCCTGGTCACCCACTTCATGGAGGAAGCCGAACGGCTCTGCGACCGCGTCGCCCTGATCGACCACGGCCGGGTGGTCGCGCTGGACTCCCCGGCTCGCCTGGCCACCCAGGCCCGCGGCGGGAAGAGCGTGCGGTTCCTGCCGTCCGCGCCCTTCGAGGACCGGCTGCTGACCGGGCTGCCCGAGGTGAGCCGGGTTGAGCGGGAGGGCCAGCACGTCGTGGTGACCGGGACCGGCGAGCTGGTCAACGCGGTGATCCTCGCCCTGTACGCGGCCGGGGTGACGGCCCGTGGCGTGCAGCTCGACTCGTCGAACCTCGAGGACGCGTTCGTCAAGCTCACCGGGAAGAACCTGCTCGCCGAAGGAGCCCTGGCATGAGCGCCTTCGGCCAGGTCGTGCGCAACGAGGCCAGGCTCGTCCGGAGGCAGCCGGTGAACATGATCGGCAGCATCGGCCTCCCGGTCGTGCTGATGATCATCTTCGGCGAGCTGCCCTCGTTCCACCAGCACATCGCGGTGCTCGGCGGCCTCCCCCTGTTCGACACCTACGTGCCGATCATCATGGTGCTCGGGCTCACCATGCTGACCCTGCTCGGCCTGCCCGGTCCGCTCGTCTCCTACCGTGAGCTGGGCATCCTGCGCCGCCTGTCGACCACCCCGGTACCCCCGTCCTGGCTGCTCGCCGCGCAGGTCGTCGTCCAGCTGTGCATCGCGCTGGCCGGCCTGGCCATCGTGAACATCGCGAGCGTCGCCGCCTTCGGGGCGCCGGTCCCGAAGAGCCCGGGCGGGCTCGCGCTCTCGTGCCTGCTGGCCATCGGCGGGCTGTTCGCCCTCGGGCTGCTGATCGCCGCGCTGGCGCCGACCGCGAACAGCGTGAACGCCATCGGCCGGCTGGCCCTCATTCCGCTGCTGTTCTTCGCCGGCCTGTGGCTGCCGCGCGCGCTCATGCCAGCTGTTCTGCAGGACATCAGCAATTTCACGCCGCTCGGCGCGGCGGTGGAGGCGATTCAGGACTCGGTGCAGACCGGTTTCCCCCCGGCCGCGCCGCTCCTGGTCCTGGCCGGGTACACGCTGGTCTTCGCCTACCTCGCGCGCCGCTTCTTCCGCTGGGAGTAGCGGCGGGGGCCTAACCCAGGCAGGCCCGCACGGCCTGGACGAGCAGCCCCGCGCGGTCGTCGTTCAGGTCCTGCCGGATATGGCTGACCACGTAGCCGAAAGCGATACCGCTCTCCGGGTCGCCGAAGCCGAGCGACCCGCCGCGTCCCGGATGGCCGAACGAGCCCGGGCCGCCGAGCGGGGACTCCTGGGTCGGGAGCATGTATCCCGACGCGAAACGGGTGGATACCAACAGGACCCGGTCGGGTCCGGCGGCCTGTTCCGTGATCGCGCCGGCCAGCGAGGCGGCGTCCAGGATGCGGACGCCGTCGACCTCCCCGATCAAGGCGGCGTACAGCCGGGCCAGGCCGTCCGCGGTGCAGATCCCGTTGCTGGAGGGGATCTCCGCGGCCTGCGCCGCAGGGGAGTTGAAGTCGATGTCGGGGACGCTGAGGCCGAACGCCCGGTTCATCAACGAGTCCGGATCGGTGAACGCCGCCACCAGCGGGCGGAACTGCTCGGGAATCTGGTCCAGCGGGATATCCGCCACCTCGGCCCCCGGCGGCTCGTCGATGACCATCTGGCTGACCCGGCCCCGCTCGGCCGCGGGCAGCCCGATATAGAAGTCGAGCCCGGCCGGCCCCGCGATCTCCTCGGCGAAGAACGTTCCCACGCTGCGCCCGGACACCCGCCTGATCACCTCGCCCACGAGCCAGCCGAACGTCCGGCCGTGGTACCCGTGCGCGGTACCCGGCTCCCAGACCGGCCGCTGGGCGGCCAGCGCGGCCGCCATCGGATCCCAGGCCAGCAGGCCGGCCAGCGGCAGGGGGTGGCTCGAAGCCCGGCGCCACATCGCCCTCGATTACGATCACGATACTGATCTCACCACGCCGCACCGGGAGGCGCGATGTCAGCCACAGGCCACGGTCCGGCCGGTAGCCCGCTGACCCGCGAGCAGGTGCTCGACGAGCTGGACTTTCTCGCGAAGGTAGAGCACGCCCTGGTCGTCGAGTGCCTGTCGGTGTGCTACGCGCTCGGCTACGACCTGGGCGCGGATGAAGGCGGGGCAACGACCAACCAGGGCAGCGAGGCGGCAGGCGCGGCTATGTCCCTCGCGCGGCAAACCGAGATGTTCCATCTGGATGACCTCAATATCGCGCTAGTCCACGCGAACCGGCCCGCACAGCTGGACCGGGCGGCCAGCATTCCCGGCGGCCCGGGTTCCGATATCCCGCTCGGCCCGCCCGGCTTGGCCCAGCTCCAGCAGTTGGCAGCACGCGAGCAGGCCATCGCCACGGCCGTCGACGACCGGTATGCGCGGCTGGTCCCGGCGGTCACGTCCAGCCCGGTGTTCGACGGAGACCTGCTCACCGAGCTGCAGTCCGTCATCGTCGACCACGGCTCCGGCCACGCCGCCGCGTTCGCGGCCATAACGGATCCGCTGGCCGGCCTGGCTCCGGCGGACTACCTGCGCGCGACCCGCCGGGACGCGGCCGACGGCTTCGAGCAGCGCCTGCTGGACGCCAGTGACCGTGCCTACGCGCTGGTGATCGCCGAACTGAAGGATCAGTTCAGGGTCGCGGACAGCTTCAGCTCCCTGGCCGTCTCCGCCATGCGCGTCCTGGACGACATCAACCGCCTCCTAGCCCAGCGCGGCCTGCTCCCGCCGTTCACGTCTTAGCCTCCCTAGAGGTACCGTGCGAGCGTAGTGGTGACATGCTGGGTCCGTCGTGTATCAAACAGCGGGACAGCGCCCTCCGTATGGAAAGGGGTACCGGCACTGGTGAGGCGGCACTATTTGAGGCGCACATGGGGCTGAAGGCCAGCCGGATCAGGGTTCCCGGTCGGGCTGGGCACGGCGACCCGGCGGCCGCCGCGCTGTGCACCCGCGCGGCAGCGGGCGACCAGGGCGCGTGGGACGACATCGTCGAGCGGTACGCGCCGATGCTGTGGTCGATCTGCACGAGGTTCCGGCTGAGCGACCGCGACCTCGAGGACGTGGCGCAGAACGTCTGGCTGGGCCTGGTCGAGCAGCTGGGAAAGCTCCCGGAGCCTGCCGCGCTGGCCGGCTGGCTGGGCGCCACCACGCGGCGTGAGTGCCTCCGGGTGGCGGCGGCGTCCCGCGGACAGGAGCCACTGGAGCCGCCGGACGCCGCGGTGACCGGCCAGGAGGTCGTCATGGCCGAACGGAATGCGGCGCTGCGGGCGGCGCTCGCCGAGCTCCCCGCATCCTGCCAGCCGCTGATGGACATGCTGGTCAGCGATCCGCCGTACTCGGACGCGGCGATCAGCACCGCCCTGGGCATCCCGGTCGAGTGCATCGGCCCGCGGCGAGCCCGCTGCCTGGAACGGATACGCGAGTCCAGCGCCCTGCTTGGCCTGGCTGATATCGGCGGTAACCGCCCGGGAGGTGATCCAGGTGCGTGAGGACTGGGACGACGAGCAGCTCCTGACGGCGCTGGGCGAGGCGATCAAAGCCCGGGACGCTGTGCCGTCGTGGTTCGTCCAGACGGGCAAGAACGCCTATGCCTGGCACAACGTCGACGCCGAGCTCGCGCAGCTGACCTACGACTCGCGCACCGACGCGGACGCGATGGCGGTCGCGAGGTCCGAGACCGCCACGATCCGGGCCCTGACCTTCACCTCGGCTCACCTGTCCATCGAGCTCGAGGTCGCCGACGGCTCCCTGTTCGGCCAGGTCGTCCCGCTGCAGGCCGGGACGCTGGAGGCGCATACCAAGGCGGGCATGACCACCTCGCCGGTGGATGAGAGCGGGTTCTTCACCGTGGCGCCCATCCCGTCCGGCCCGTTCCTGCTGCGGTTCGGCACCGCGGACGGCACGTACGTGATGACGGGCTGGATCACGCTCTGACCGCCCACCATCCGCCCACCAGGCCAGCGGCGAGCGCGAGAACGCCGAACGCGACCGGATAGGAGGTCGCGGTCGCGATGGCACCCACGGCGAACGCGCCGAGCCCGGTCCCCGCGTCGAAGCTCAGGTTCCACGCGATGCTGACCGATTCCCGCGCCGGCTCCCCCGCGACCGCGAACGCCTGCGTCAGCGTCAGGTTCTGCAAGCCGCCGTAGGCCACTCCCACCACGAGCAAACCGGAGACGACCAGGACGCGGCCCGCGCTGTCGTGAACGCTCTCCGCTCTGAGCCCGATCGCGGCCAGCCCCAGTGCACCCGCGAACAGCAGCGGCGCTATCGCCGGGGTCGCCCCGTACCGGTCGGCCACCCAGCCGGCTCCCCAGCGGCTGACCGCCCCTGTCCCGGTGAACGCGAGCAGGCCCAGGAAGCCAAGGGCCGGGCTAGCCAGTATGTGCGAGGTGAAGGTGAGGATGGCCCCGCCTGCCGCGGTGATCACGACCAGTGCTGCGATCGGCCCGGCCAGCACGCGCCGGAGCGCGGCCGCTGTGCCACTCCCTGAGTGGTCGGCTGGGGCGCGATCGCTATCGCCTACCGCTCGTGCGATCGGCCAGGCCAGCGGTATGGCGAGCGCCGGGAGGGCGCCGAGCAGGAAGACCAGCCCGAACCCGGCCCGTTCGGCGAGCCAGGGCGCGACCGGGACAAGGATGAACTGAGGCGCGGCGATCGCCAGCCCGAGGGCACCGAGGGCCCGGCCGCGGCGGCCGGGTTCCACGAAGGAGGCGACCGCGGTCGCTCCGCACACCGTGACGATGCCGAACCCGAGCCCGCGCAGCGCGGCGAGGCCGATGACAGGCCAGAGCATGTCGGTTACGAGGTGACCCAGCGCGGGCAGGCCGAGCAGTCCGGCGCCGAGCACGAGCGTCCACCGCCATCCCAGGCCGGGGAGCAGGCGGCGCATGGACAGCTGGGCCAGGACGGTGCAGGCCATCATGACGCCGGTGACCAGCCCGGCCCCCAGGTCGTCGCTGCCGCCGCGGATCACCCACAGGGGCACGACGGGGACGAGCAGCGCGAAGCCGGCGAACCACAGCATCGCGGAGCCGAGCAGCCAGCCCATGCCGGGCACCCGCCAGACGGAACCGGACGCCGACCTCCCCTCAACGCCCATCCACCTCTCCTGGCCGACCCCGCCAGACCCCGAACTCTCCGCCCAGTGTTCCACGCGCCGCCCCTGTCCCCGCCACCAAGCACCACCACCGATCACCCCCACCAGGCCCCATTCGAACTGCATGGCTGCCCCATTCAGGTAGCTCCAGCGACATGGCTGTGGCATTCATGCAGTTCCATGCCAGCGGGTCAGGGGTTCAGCGCGTCGATCAGGGCCTTGGTGACGTCCGCGGTGGAGGCGGCCCCGCCCAGGTCGCGGGTGAGGATGCCGGCCGCGGTGGTCGCCTCGATCGCGGCGTGCAGCCGGGCGGCGTGTTCGGGCAGGCCGAGGTGATCGAGCATCATGGCGGCGCTGCCGACGGCGCCGATGGGGTTGGCCAGTCCTTGTCCGGCGATGTCCGGTGCCGAGCCGTGCACGGGCTCGAACATGCTAGGGAAACGCCGCTCCGGGTTGAGGTTCGCGCTGGCGGCCAGGCCGAGGCTCCCGGCGAGGGCGCTGCCGAGGTCGGAGAGGATGTCCGCGTGCAGGTTGGAGGCGACCACGACGGAGAGGTCCTCCGGGCGCAGGACGAACTTCGCGGACATCGCGTCGACCAGTACGCTCTCGGTCTCCACGTCGGGGTAATCCCGGGCGACGCGCCCGAACACCTCATCCCACAGCACCATGCCGTACTGCTGGGCATTGCTCTTGGTGACGCTGGAGACCTTCGACCAGGTGCGGGTGCGCGCCAGGTCGAAGGCGAAGCGCATGATGCGTTCGCAGCCGGCCTCGGTGAACAGCGCCGACTGGACGGCTACCTCGCTGCCGGGACCGCGTGCGGCCAGGTTGCGGCCGCCGAGACCGGCGTACTCGCCCTCGCTGTTCTCACGCACGACGACCCAGTCGAGGTCGGTGTCGTCGGCCTTCCGCAGCGGGCTCCGCACGCCCGGCAGGAAACGAACCGGGCGGACGTTGGCCCACTGATCGAGGTTCTGGCAGATGGCCAGCCGCAGGCCCCACAGGCTGATGTGGTCGGGCACGCCGGGCCAGCCGACCGCGCCGAAGTAGATGGCGTCGAATTCCTTCAGGACCGTCAGGCCGTCCTCGGCCATCATCCGTCCGGTGCGCGCGTAGTACTCGCAGCCCCAGCCGAATTCCTGCCAGTCGAACGCGAACGCCCCGCCGCTGCCGGCGGCCAGGGCGTCGAGCACCTCCCGCCCGGCGGCCACCACCTCCCGGCCGACACCGTCCGCGGGAATCGCCGCGATCCGGAACCTGCGGGTTGCGCTCATCGTCTTCTCCGTCCTGCCCGGCCGTTGTCCTCAGTATCTGCGGTCACCGCCTAGACCACGCATACCGCCGCCAGGCGGGAGGGAAGCCTCGTACGCTCGGGCAAGGGAACCTAGAGCAGAACGAGTCACTGGCCCCAGGGAGGACCCGGAATGGCCCGCGGATCGCTGGTGGCGGTCACCTACCCGGTCGATGCCGACTTCGTCCAGATCAACACCAGTGTCCTGGACGGCCTGGCCGAAGTCGCGTTCCTGGACGGGCGCCCGGACGCTGAGTTCCGGGACACCCTGCGTCAGGCCGACGTGCTCATCGGGTGGCACCTGGGCCAGGAACTGCCGGCCGGCGTCCTGGAGGCCTCGCCCGGTCTCCGGCTGATCCAGCTCCTGTCGGCCGGCGCCGACTCGGTGGACTTCGCGGCCATCCCGGAACGGCTGACGCTGGCCGGCAACGTGGGCGCCTACGCCGAGCCGATGGCCGAGTACGTGATGGCGATGGCGCTGGCCCTGGCCAGGCGGCTGCCGCAACGCCACGCCGACCTGGCCAAGGGCGAATTCAGGATGTGGGAGCGCGTGCTCACCCTGGACGGCGCCGTGTGCGCGATCCTGGGCTTCGGCGGCATCGGCCGGGCCACCGCCCGGCTGATGCGCGCGTTCGGCGCACGCATCCACGCTGTTAACTCCTCGGGCCGGACCAGCGAGCCGGTCGAGTTCATCGGCACGCTCCGTGACCTGGACCGGGTGCTCGCCGCCGCGGACGTGCTCGTCATCGCCCTCCCGCTGACCAACGCCACCCGCGACCTGATCGGCGCGCGCGAACTGGGCCTGATGAAGCCCGATGCGATCCTGGTGAACGTCGGCCGGGCCGCCATCGTGGACGAGCGGGCCCTCTACGAGCACCTGCGGAGCCAGCCCGACTTCTGCGCCGGGATCGACGCCTGGTGGCACGAGCCGGGCCCGGGATCGGGATTCAGCACCAGCTACCCGTTCTTCGACCTGCCCAACCTGCTCGGGTCCCCGCACAATTCGGGCGTCACGGACGACGCCCTGCACGTCGGGGTGCGGATGGCGGCCGAGAACGTCCGGCGCTTCCTGAACGGCGAGGCCGTGATCGGGGTGGCCCGCCGCGAGGACTACCTCTAACCCGAGGCGGGCGGGAAGGTCTCGGTCCAGAACGTCGCGATGTCGATGCGGCTCATGAAGCGCACGCCGTCCTGGCCCAGCGCGTACTCGATGAAATCCCGGACCGCGGAGGCCCGTCCCGGCTGCCCGCTCCAGCGGGAATGGACGCCGACCGACATCAGCCGCGCGCCGTAGCCATGCCTCGCCTCGTCGAGCAGGTAGTCGAGGCTGAGCCTGAGGCTCTCGAAGAAGTGACGGGGCGAGGAGTAGGTCGGGGCGATCAGGTACCGGACATCGTTATGCACCTTGCTGTACGGCACCACCAGGAACGGCGTGCCCAGCGTGTCGGCGTAGTAAGGAAGCTCGTCGTTGTTGGCATCGGAGTCGTACAAGAAGCCGCCGTGCTCGACCAGCAGTTCCCTGGTGTGGACGGTGGGAAAGGAGCGGACCATCCAGCCTCGCGCCCGCTGGCCCGTGGTCCGCAGCAGCGAATCGACCGCCCGGCGTATCTCATCACGCTCCTGGTCCCGGTTCATGCCGACCGCGTCCGGGCCGTACCAGTGGTACCCGTGGGCGAGCACGTCGTGGTCCCGGGCCCGCAGCCACTCGCCCAGCGGCGGGTTCCGTTCCACGGCCAGCGCGCAGGCGGAAAACGTCACCGGGACCTGGTACCGGTCGATCAGGCGGCACAGCCGCCAGATTCCCACCCGGCTCCCGTACTCCATGTGCGTTTCGGTGCCGATATCCCGGATGTCGGGCCCGTACTGGAACGAGTACTCACCCCAGGTGTCGTTGACGCCGTCCTCGTTGAGCGAGTACTCGCCGCCTTCCTCGTAGTTGACCACGAGGTTGATCGCGATCCGGGCGCCGCCAGGCCAGTCGAAGTCGGGCGGCTCCAGGCCGTACCCGACGAAGTCGCGCGCGGGACCGGGGTGAGCGGGGCGATCCGGGCTGGCCATGGCTCAGTATGCCATCCAGCCGCCGTCGACCATCAGGGTCGCGCCGCTGATGTACGTGGCCTCGTCCGAGGCGAGGAAGCCGACCGCCGCGGCGACATCCTCCGGCTCCCCGAACCGGGCGAACGGAGTCCGTGACCGGACGTAGGCCGCCGTCGTCTCGCTCTGGCTCAGGTCGCCCGGCGTGCCGGTGACGACCTTGCCGGGGGCGACGCCGTTGCAGATGATGCCGTCCCGGCCGTATTCGACGGCGATCTGGCGGGTCAGCTGGATGAGCCCGGCCTTACTCACGGCGTACGCGGCATGGCCCGGCGCGCCGACCATGCCGTGCTGGGAGGTGATGTTGACGATCCGGCCGCGGGCCCCGTCGCGAACCCGGCCGCGGGGCGGCTGGGTCAGCATCTGGCGGACGGCCGCCCGGCAGAGCATGAACGGGCCCCGGAGGTTGACGGCCATGATCGCGTCGAAATCGTCGTCCTCGGTGCCGAGCAGCGGCTTGGAATGACGCCCGGCCAGCGCGGCGTTGTTGACCAGCACGTCCAGCCGCCCGGCGTACGCCACGGCCCGCGCGACCAGCCCGTCGCAGTCCTGCCGGTCCGACACATCGGCGGCCAGGTACTCGCAGGCGCCGCCGCTGGCCCGGATGAGATCGTCGGTGGGCTCGCCGCCGGTGATCGGATCACGGCGGATGTCGGCGAGCAGCACCCAGAAGCCGTCCGCGGCCAGCCGGACGGCGATCGCCCGCCCGATCCCGGAGGACGAGCCGGTTACGACGGCGGAACGGGCCATCCGATGAGCCTACCGGCGGCCGTATGCTCGCCTCATGGGTGTCGCATTCGTGGCGCATTGCCTGCTGAACCAGAACTCCAAGGTCCTCGACGGCGCGCACTGCGCGGGCGTGTACTCCCCGATCATCGACGTCCTGCGCGAGCAGGGCTGGCGGATCGAGCAGATGCCCTGCCCCGAGCTCGCCTTCGCCGGGCTGGGCCGGTTCTGGGCGGTCCGGGAGCAGTACGACACCGCGGCGTTCCGCCGGCACTGCCAGCGGCTGGCCACCGCTGTGGCCGGCGCGATCGAGGCCCGCGTCCGGCAGGGCGAGGAGATCGTCCTGGTCGGCGTGGAGGGAAGCCCGTCGATGGGCGTGACCATCACCAGTTCTGATCCGCAGCGCGGCGGCCGGCCGGCCTGGCCGGACGGCTCACCGGAGCTGACCGGCGGAGAAGGCATCTACGTGGAGGAATTGCACGCCGAACTCGGCCGGCGCGGCATCACCGTCCGGGTGGCCGGCGAGACACACGCGATTCCGGGGCACGACGAAGCCGTCCAGCGGGCCCGTCTGGAGTCGGTCCTGGAGCACCGCGATGCGTGACGAGCGCTCCTACCGCGTGGCCCTGGTGGCCGACCGCTACGTCAACCCGGAGCCGGGCGAGGTCGACGGGCTGGCCGTGCTGGCCGCGGCGGGCTGGGGGGTGATGCAGCTACCTGACGCCGGCTACCCGGCCGAGGTCGCCCGCCCGCTGCTGGCCGAGGTGGCCGAGCAGGTGGAGGAGTTCTCCCGGCGCGGCTACGGCTTCATCCTCGTCGGTGAGCGCGACGGGCTCGCCGAGGCCCTGGCGCACGTCGGCGTCGGCGTCCCGGACGGCATCGCGCCGGCCAGCGCGGCCGAGCTCCGCGAGTTCCTGGCGGCCCAGCCGGCCCCGCCCGCTACAGCCGCCCCGCAATGAGCTCTAGGCCGCCGTCGGCATCCGTGTCCACCCGCCAGAAGGTGCCGGTGCGCTCCGAGGCCTCGATGTCGGCCGTCCCGGTGGCGGTCACGTAGAGCGCGGGGCCGTCGAAGGCACAGTTCGTGGCGTGCTCGCCGAGGTTGATCTCGGCCAGGACCTGCCCGTCGGCTGAGATCACGGTGACGCCCTGCGAGACGGTGGTGGCCACGAACAGCCGCCCGTCGGCGGCGAACGCCATGCCGTCCGGAACGTGATCATCGGATAGCTGGCAGAACGTCACCGGCTTGCCGTCCTCCAATCGGCGGATGCGGTGCGCCATCGACTCGGTCCAGTAGAGCCGCTGGTCGCGGTCGAAGGCGATCCCGTTGGGGTAGACCCCCGGCAGTTCCAGCAGAATCTCGCCGGTAACGGAGCCGCCCGACCCGTCGACCGCGAACAGCCGGCCGGGGGAGCGCACGTCGAACCGGAAGTCCTGCTCCGACCCGGACTCGGTGAAGTACAGCCGGCCGTCAGGCCCGAAGGCCAGGTCGTTCGGCCCGTACAGCTGATACCCCGCCACCTGCGAGCACAGCAGCTCGACCGTCCCGTCCGGGTTCACCCGCTGGATCCCGGAGACGGCGCTGACGTCCCCGCTGCCCGGAACGTTGCCGCCCTGGGTCACGTAGATGGCCCCGTCCGAGCCGGGCACCGTGCCCCAGGGCGAGCCGCCGGTGCGCGCGTAGGCGGAGACGGCGCCGTTGTCATAGACCAGCAGTTCACCGGTGTTGCCGTCACACAACACGACCCGCCCATCGTCCAGTATGGTCGGGCCCTCGGGGAACCCGAGGCCGGACGCGAGCAACGTGGATTGCACCTTCAGGTCCTTCCGCCGGTCAGATTTGGTCAGGCAAACGAGAACTGCTCGAAGTTGAAGTCGGACAGCGGCTGGCCCACCTTGGCGGCCGCGTATCCGGTGATCTTGGTGCTGTAGGCATCGAGCGCGTCGATGAAGGCCGGGATGATGTACCCGCCCTGAGTGAAGTCGATCTGCTGCATCTCGTGCTCGATCTCCTTGCGCACCGAAGCGTCGGCGGTCGCGTTCGCCTGCCGGTACAGATTGCCGTAGCGGGGCAGGCTCCAGTGCGTCTCGTTGAACGGAGAGGCCGGCAGCAGCGACTGGGCGACCTGGCCGAGGTAGGGCGAGTAGTTGTAGAAGTCCTGCGAGAAGGTCCACTGCAGGTAGTTGGGGCCGAAGAAGGTGGTCGGATCGACCGTCTTCAGGCTGATCGTCACCCCGGCTGCCTGGGCTTGCTGCGCGAGCACGGTCGCCATCGCGACGGTGCCGGTGGCCACCGCGGAGGTCACCAGCTGGACCTTGAGGTTCTCCTGGCCCGCCTTCTTCAGCAGGCTCTTCGCCTGAGCGATGTCCTGCTCCCGGTGCAGCGAGGTGTTGTAGTTCGGGTCGTACGGGGACGAGACGTCGGCCCCGACGGTCCCGGACCCGTCCAGGGCCGAGTTGATGAGCTGCTGGCGGTCCACGATGAGCCGCATGGCCTGCCGGACGTTGACGTCGTTGAAGGGGGCCTGGTCCACGCGCATCGTGAAAGGGGTGATCGCCCCGGTACGGGACTTGACCGTGCGCACGCTCCCGTCGGTGGCGAGGGCCGCTAGCTGCGGGCCCTCCAGGGCGCCCGCCCCGTGGATGACGCCGGTTGACAGCGCGTTCTGCAGGGAGGTGCTGTCGCTGAAGTCGATGATCGTCACGCTGTCTACGTAGGGCAGCCCCGGCTTCCAGTAGTTCGCGTTCCTGGTGAAGACGCTGCGCTGTCCCGGGGTGAAGGACTGGTACTTGAAGGCGCCGGTTCCGTTCGGTTTGGCCGGGTTGAACCCGGTTGGCACGATGTAGAGGTAGTACCAGTAGGCCAGCTGGTCGGTGAAGCTGCCGTAGGGGCTGGTCATGGGCACCTGCACGGTGAGCTTGTCGAGCGCCTTGAGTCCCTTGAGGTCGATCGGCCCGAGCGGCGTCGCGCCGGTCAGCTTCCCGTTGACGATCCGCCGGATCGTGAAGATGACGTCGTCGGCGGTGAGCGGCTTGCCGTCGTGGAAGGTTATGCCCTTCCGGAGCCTGATCACCCAGTTGGACGTCGAACCGTGCGGGCTGATCTCCTCGGCCAGCACGAATTCTGTCTGGGCACTGGTATTCAGCTGGAGCAGCGGCTGGTATAGCGATTGAGCGCGAGCCGTGTCGAGATAGGTCAGGCCCTTGTGCGGGTCGAGAGTGTCCGAACCGGATCCGCCGGTCAGCCCCACCTTCAGGGCGCCGCCCCGGCGCTTGACCGTGCTGGTCGGGGACGCCGCCGCCGGGCCCGACGACGACGAGGAGGAGCAGGCGCTGAGCAGGCCCCCGGCGCCGGCCACCGCCCCGGCCACGGCGATCCCCCGCAGGACCTGCCGGCGGTCCAGTGCATTTCCTGGTTTCCCGTGATCCGGTCTTTCCACGAGACTCCTCCTTAGCCTGGCGCGCGGGGCACGGTATTCATGTAAAGCCGAGAACGGCGCTTAACGGGTGGAAAGCGGGTAACGGTTTACTCTCATTTGTCCCCGAACCTCGGGCGTGGCTCCGGTGCTCTGGCAGTGTCTGCGGCCGCACGCTAACCTCGTCAGCAAGGTGAGGAGGGATCGCCGTGGCGACAGCCACCGCCCCCGCGGAGCAGGCCGTCTCGGGCCGGAACGAGCATCCCCTGCTCGTGCTCACCGCTCGCCGGCTGGCCATCGGCGTGCTCACCCTGTTCCTCGTTTCCGTCATCGTGTTCCTGGCCACGGAGGTCCTGCCGGGAAACGCGGCCTTCGCCGTCCTGGGCCGGTCCGCGAATCCGGCCCGGCTGCATGCGCTCGAGCATCAGCTGCATCTGGACCAGGGCGTGCTGGCGCAGTACTGGAGCTGGCTCTCCGGCCTGTTCACCGGCCGGCTGGGCACCTCGCTCGCGAACGGCGAGCCGGTGTGGGGCCTGGTCGCGCCGCGGCTCGTCAATTCGGCCGTGCTCGTGTTCGCCGCCGGCGTGATCGGTGCCGTGGTCGGAGTGGCGCTGGGGGCCATCGCCGCGCTGCGCAAGGACAGCCTGTTCGACCATGTCTGCTCGGTCGCCGCGCTCACGGTGACATCACTGCCCGAGTTCGTCGTCGCGATCACCCTGATCATCGTGTTCTCCACGGTGGTCTCGCACCTGCTGCCCGCGGTCTCTCTGCTGCCGCCGGGCACGTACGCGTGGAGCCAGCCGGAATTGCTCATCCTGCCGGTGGCGACGCTGGTGATCGTGATCGTCCCGTACATCTTCCGGATGATGCGCGCGGCCATGATCGAGGCGCTGGAATCGGACTACGTCGAGATGGCGCGGCTGAAGGGCGTCCCCGAATGGCAGATCGTCGGAGTCCATGCGCTGCCGAACGCGATCGCCCCCACGATCCAGGTGATCGGCCTGAACTTCCTGTACCTGGCGGGCGGCGTGGTGGTGGTCGAGTACGTGTTCAACTTCCCCGGCATCGGCCAGGGGCTGGTGTTCGCCGTCAATAACCGCGACATCCCGGTGATCCAGCTGATCGTGGTGGTGCTCGCCGCCTTCTACGTCTGCGTGAACATCGTGTCGGACGTCATCGCGCTGCTGGCCTCGCCGCGGCGCAGGATCCCCAGGTAGCCATGGCAGCCACGGCGCCCGCTGTCCCGGCCGGCCGCGCCGGGCGGCATCCCTGGCTGTCCGTGCTGTGGACGGCGGCCCGCACGCCGAGGGGCACCGCGGGCCTGGCGATGGCGGCTCTCGTCGTGCTCGTGGCCCTGGCCGGCCCGGCGTTCGCCCCGCATCCGCCGAACGCCCTGCTGACGCTGACCTTCGCCAAGCCGTCCGGGCAGTTCCCCCTGGGTGGCGACGCACTGGGCCGGGACGTTCTCTCCCGGGTGCTGGTCGGCGGGCGCCTGCTGCTGCTCATGGCCGTGGCCGCGACGGCGATCGGCATCGTGCTCGGCGCCGCGGCGGGCATCTCGGCCGCCTACCTGCGCGGGGCGCCGGACGGGATCATCATGCGCAGCGTCGATGTGATCTTGTCCTTTCCGCAGCTGGTGTTCGCGCTGTTGCTGCTGAGCCTGCTCGGCCCCAAGGCCTGGCTGATCGTGGTCGCGGTCGGCGTGTCGCACGCCCCCGCGGTCGCCCGGGTGATCCGGTCGGCCACCCTCGACGTCGCGGAACGGGACTACGTCAAGGTGGCCGAACTGCAGGGGATGCGGCCGGCCAAGGTCATGGCCAGGGAGATACTGCCCAACCTCATCTCCCCGCTCATGGTGGAGGCGGGACTCCGCCTCACCTACTCCATCGTGATCATGGCCGGGCTGGCCTTCCTCGGATTCGGCCAGCCGCCTCCCACGGCGAACTGGGGCACGATGATCAACGAGAACCGGGTCGGCCTGCCGCTCAACCCCTGGGCGGTGATCGCGCCCGCGATACTGATCGCGCTGCTCACCATCGGCACGAACACGTTCACCGATGCGGTGGCCCGGGTGGCGATCGGCGTGGACCGCCGGCCGGAAGAAGCGGCGCTGGTCGACAAGCTCGGCCCGGAGCAGGCGTAGTGCCCGGCCCCGGACCGGTGGCCAGCGGCGTGCGGCTGGACGTCAGCAACCTCGAGGTCCGCCTCGGCCGGACGGGCGCCGACGTGGTCGGTGACGTATCGTTCGCCGTCCGGGCCGGCCAGGTGCTGGGCCTGGTGGGCGAGTCCGGGTCGGGAAAGACGACGGTCGTCCTCGCGCTGCTCGGCCATTCCCGCCGCGGGCTGCGCATCAGCGCGGGCCAGGTCCACGTGGACGGCGTCGACCTGCTGCGCTTGCCCCCCGCCGAGCTGCGGGCGTTCCGGGGCGCGCGGGTCGCCTACGTGCCCCAGGATCCGTCCGCCGCGCTCAACCCTACGCTGCGTGTCGGGACGCAGCTGAAAGAGGCCATGCGGGTGCACCCCGGAGCGGTCGACGATCCCGAAGGCCGCATCCTGGAGGTCCTGCGCGAGGTCCATCTGGAGGTCTCGCCCGACTTGCTCCGCCGCTACCCGCACCAGCTCTCCGGCGGCCAGCAGCAGCGCGTCGGCCTCGCCATGGCCTTCGCCTGCCGGCCTTCGCTGATCGTGCTCGACGAGCCGACCACCGGCCTCGACGTATCCACCCAGCGCCACGTGCTGGACACCATCCGCAGCCTGTGCCGGGCCTACGGGGTGGCGGCCGTCTACGTCAGCCACGATCTCGCGGTCGTGGGCGGCCTGGTCAGCGAGGTCGCCGTCATGTACTCGGGCCGGATCATCGAGATCGGGCCGACGGCCAGGGTGTTCGGAGACCCGCTGCACCCCTACACGCGCGGGCTGCTCGGCGCCGTGCCGTCGCCGCTCATGGCGGCCAGGCTGACCGGGATCGACGGTCAGCCACCGCGGCCCGGCCGCCGCCCCGCCGGCTGTTCGTTCGCTCCTCGCTGCGGCTTCGCGACCGACGAGTGCCGGTCCGGTCAGCCCGCGCCCGTCCCGGTCGACTCCCGTGCCGTCCGGTGCGTCCGGGTGACGCAGATCAGGGCGGCCGCCGGCCGTGCGTCCGCGGCCCTCAGCCGGCGCGCCGCATCCGACGGCGAGGTGCCGGTCCTGTCGGTGCGAGGCGTATCGGCCGGCTACGGGCGCAAGACCGTACTCTCCGGCGTCGACCTTGACGTGCCCGCGGAGTCATGCGTGGCCGTGGTCGGCGAATCCGGCTCGGGAAAGACCACGCTCGCCCGCTGCATCGTCGGCCTGCACGGCACCTGGACCGGCGACATCACGTTCGAGGGCGCTTCGCTGGCCCCGGCCGCGCGTGACCGGCCGCGGCAGGTCCTGCGGCGGGTGCAGTACGTGTTCCAGAACCCGTATACCTCGCTCAACCCGCGCAAGACCGTGGGCCAGATCGTGGCCCAGCCGCTGGAGCAGTACCTGAGGCTGGGGTATCAGGAACGATCGCGGCGCGCCGCCCGCGCGCTGGCGGACGTGTCGCTGGGCGCCGACTTCCTCTCCCGGTACCCTGACCAGCTGTCCGGCGGGGAACGGCAGCGCGTCGCCATCGCCCGCGCCCTGGTCGTCGAGCCGGACCTGCTCATCTGCGACGAGGTGACCTCAGCGCTGGATGTCTCGGTGCAGGCTGTCATCGTGGAACTGCTCCGCGCCCGTCAGGCCGAACGGCGCATCGCGATGATCTTCATCACCCACAATCTCGCGCTCATGCGCAGCATCGCCCAGTCTGTCGTGGTGCTCCGGGACGGCGCGGTGGTGGAATCCGGCCCGGTCGAGCAGGTCCTCGAGCATCCCGCCGACCCCTACACCATCCGGTTGATGGAGGACGTGCCCAAGCTCGCGTTCCCCGGCACGAGGTAGGTCCCGGCCGCGCTGCCGGCTACGAAATGGCCCTGCCGGACCAGCGCCCTGCCGCCGAGCAGCACGTCCCGTACCTGCCCGGCCAGCCGTTCACCGACGTAGACGCTGTCGCCCGTGCCGTCGTCGAAGGTGTCCGCCGCGATGGTGGTGGCGGCGGCCGGATCCCAGACCAGCACGTCCGCGTCGGAGCCAGGCGCCAGGGCTCCCTTGCGCGGGTAGAGGCCGAACGCCCGGGCCGGATTCGCGCACCCGACCTCCGCGAGCCGCTCGATCGGCAGGCCCCGGGCCAGGCCACGCGACAGGAGCAGCGGGAGGCGCGCCCCGATGCCCGCGATCCCGTAGCCGTAGCCCCGCCCGTCGGGGGCGAACTCTCCGGCGGTCCTCGAGCGTTCCTGGCAGTGGTCGGAGCCCACCGTGGCGAGGGTCCCGTCCGCGAGTGCCTGCCACAGCGCTTCGAGATGACCGGGTGGCCGGAGCGGCGGGGCCACGAGGTAGCGTTCGGCGTCGGCGCGCTGGTAGCAGCGGTCATCCAGCAGCAGGTGATGAAGGCAGACCTCACCGTACAAGGCAGGTGACCTGCCTTCGCGCGCCAGCCGGACCTGATCGGTGGCTTGCGAGCAGGACAGGTGAACGAGGTAGCACGCGGCTCCGGTGATCGCCGCCGCACTCAGCACGAGGGCTACCGACGCGGCCTCGGCCTCCGGGGGGCGGGTCTCCGCGAACAGGATGGCCCCGGAGCGGCCGCTCGCGATCGCCGCGGCGGTCAGCCCTTCGATCACCTGGCCGTCTTCGCAGTGGACCTGGACGACCTGCCCTTGCCGGGCCGCCTCGGTCATCAGCTCGAACAGCCCGCGCGTCGACCACATGATGCCCAGTTCGGGGTAGGCGAGGAACACCTTGATCCCGCAGACCCCGGCGTCCCTGAATGCCTTCAGGTCGGCCGGGACCACGTGGTCCGGCCGGTAGAGCATCGCGTGCAGCCCGACGTCCACCGCGGGCCGGGCGGCGGCGAGTTCCTCCCGGCAGCGCAGCAGGCACGCGACCGCTCCCTCGCCGGGCCCGGGGTTGGTGAACGACAAGACGGTGGTCGTGCCGCCGAGGGCCGCCGCCCTGGTCGCCGCGGCCACGTCCGCCATGATGTGGCCGTGCGGGTCCACCCCTCCCGGCAGCACGAAGCATCCGGTGGCATCGAGCCGCCCGGCCCCGGCGGGCGCGGCTCCCGCCTCGGCCAGTGCGATCACCGTGCCGTCCCTGATCACGACGTCGGCCCGCCGGGTCCCGTCCGGTGTGACCACTGTCCCGCCCGTGACCGTCAGCGTCCCCCCGGATCCGGCGCGGCCGGTCACGGCGATCCTGGTATGACCGGCTCGAGCTGGTGCACCCGCCCCGCCCGGACCACGAGCCGGGGGACGACCCGC
>Ga0081540_1001686_pt1 | contig 18764 bp, 19 predicted proteins | sample TabmetS2T1R1_FD_71024 | JGI IMG/M metagenome (GOLD analysis project Ga0081540, IMG submission 71024) | Tabebuia heterophylla rhizosphere microbial communities from the University of Puerto Rico - S2T1R1 | ecosystem: Host-associated > Plants > Roots > Rhizosphere ... | reverse complement strand
CGGCACGATCGTCAGGGCGATCAGCACGCCCTCCGGGATCCGCGTCTGCAGCGGCCGGCCGTTCAACTCATCGAGCGCGTGGGCGGAGATGCCGAGGGCGAGGAAGAACGCCACCAGCGCGGCCGCGAGCCGGCCCTCGTAGAGCTTCGGCGCGAGGCAGGCGCCGATCACGACGTAGCTCAGGTGCCAGGCGGTGTAGGGCGGGTGCAGCAGCGTGACGTAGTCGCGCCAGCCGCCGGGGGCGAGCGCGTAGAACGCCGGCCGCGCCTCGGTCACGCCCGCCGGCCCCAGAGCACCGTGCAGCCGCCGAGGCTGAGGCGCCGCACCTGCACGTCCTCGAAGCCGGCCTCGCGCAGCGCGGTCAGCAGCCGCGGCACCGGCCAGCGCTCGTCGAAGTCGCGGATGCTGCCCCCGAGGAAGTGCCCGACCTCGTGCCAGCCCGGGGAGATCGCGCGACCCGCGAGCGGCAGGCCGACGTCGACCCAGAGGTCCCAGGCCGCCCGCGAGACCGGGCTGGGCGGGACGCCGAAGTCGAGCAGCGCTGCCGTTGCGCCCGGGCGCAGGACGCGGCCGAGCTCTCGCAGCCCGGCTGGCAGGTCGTCGAGGTAGCGGAGCAGGTAGGCGGCGGTCAGACCGTCGAAGGAGCCGTCCTCGAAGGGCAGCGCCTCGGCCGGGGCCTCGACGAGCCGGATCCGCTCGGTCGCGGCCCCGAGCAGCAGGCGCCGCCGGGCCTCGGCAAGCATCTCGCGGCTCTGGTCGACGCCGACCACCGAGCACCCCTTCTGGCGCACGAGCTCCAGTGAGACGGCCGCGGTGCCGCAGGCCACGTCGAGCGCGGTGTCCCCGGCCCCGACCGGCAGGAGCGAGACGAGAAAACGCCGCCAGCGCGGGTCCTGCCCGAACGAGAGCACGTTCGCGTAGCGGTCGTAGGTCGGCCCGAGCGGCGCGAAGAGCCCGCGCGCGGTCCCGGTCCGGGTCTCTGCCACGCGGTGAGTCTAAGCTCGCCGCTTCCGGCTCAGCCGGCCGGCTCGGTGGCCTGACGCTGCTGGGCGCGCAGCTCGCGGCGCAGGCTGCGCGAGGCGGCGACGCTGTCGCCCTTGCCGACCATGCGAACCCGTGGGTCGATGAGCGGGTAGAGGAGGTCGACGATCAGGTTCACGAACACGACCGCGATGCTCACAACCAGCACGATGCCGAGGATCATCGGCAGGTCGGCCGCCGCCAGCGACTGCACGAGCAGCTGCCCCATCCCGGGGAGCTGGAAGATCTGCTCGATGAAGAGCGCGCCGGCGAAGGCGACACCGACGTCCATGCCGAGCATCGTCACCACCGGCAGCAGGGCGTTCGGGAGGACGTGCGAGCGCAGCACGCGCGAGTTCCGGGCCCCTTTCGCCCGCGCCGTGCGGGCCCAGTCCTCGTTCATCGTCTCGAGCAGGCTGGCCCGGATCATGCGCGCGTAGAGCGCCGTGAACAGGAAGGCGAAGGTCAGCCACGGCAGGATCATGTGGTAGGCCCAGTAGCGCGGGCCGCCGCACTGGACCGAGCTCTCCGGATCGTACGTGAGGGCGCAGTAGCCGGCCACCGGGAACCAGTGCAGCTTGACACCGAAGACGTAGGAGAAGATCAGCGAGAGCCACACCGGGTGGCAGCAGAGACCGACGAGCACGAAGAGCATCAGCCCTCGGTCGAGCAGCGAGCGCGGCCTGAGCGCCGAGAGCAGCGCGACCGGGAACGAGATCAGCAGGAAAAGGATCGTCCCGCCGATCACCAGCGAGGCGGTGACGGGCAGGGTTTGCCGGATCTCGCTCATCACGGACTCGTGCAGGCGAGGCGAGGCCGGGAACTCGCCGTGGAGCACGAGGTTGCCGACGAAGCGGACGTACTGCTGCGGCAGCGAGCCGCTGGTGTCGAACTGCGAGTGCCCGACGAAGCCGGGGCCGCCGCCGACGGTCTTGCGCGAGCCCGCGAGCACGAAGAACATCACGAACGTGATCGCGGTCACGGCGAACACGAGCAGGACGGCCCCCAGTAGCCGCTTGCCGATGAAGACGAGCATCGCCCCCGCCTGCCTCCCTAGCTACGCCAACCAGTTCGAACTCTGCAGAGTAGGCCACAAACCGGCTTGCCAGCGGTGTTCCCGTTCGACGCCGAGTCTAAGCTCGCCGGCATGAGCCTCGACCGCGACCTGCGCAGAATCGCCGAGGCCGCGGCGCGCCGAGCGGCCGAGGGGGAGGAGGTGGCCGGCATCGTGCCGGCGGAGCCGGCGGGCGGTCTCCGGGTCTACGTCTGCGCCTACGGCAGCGAGGACTCGACCAGCTGGCTCGTGCTCGACGCGACGGGCGTGCCGGTCTCCGACCGCGCGCTGATCCGGGACGCGGTCTCGATCGCGGCGCTCTGCGAGGTCGCCGAGGAGGCGGCGGGCGTCGAGCCCGACTCCGCCCGGGTGGCGAGCCCGGGGCTGCTCGACGAGCTCGGCGCCGACGGCGGCCCGGAGGTCGCCGAGGCGGTCAAGGCCGCTGCGGGCACGGTCGACGAGCTCGTTCGCGACGTCGAGCGCGGTTACAAGCTGCCGCTGAGCTAGTCTGGCCGCATGGAAGGATTCCCCTTCGGCGGCGACCCCGAGGATCTGATGCGGAGCCTGCGCGAGTTCGCCGAGCAGCAGGCCGAGAGCGTCCACGAGGCGCAGCGCGAGCAGTTCGCGACGCTCACCTTGAACACCGCCGTCGAGCTGACCGCCGCGGCCCTGCAGCAGGTCAGCGTCGAGGGCGGTGGGGACGAGCAGGCGGTCGCCCTGCGCGACGCCATGCGCGTGCTGTTCCCCGAAGCCGTTGCGCTGGTCTCAGCAGCGCGGCAGGGATTCATGCGGGAAGGGCAAGGCTGAGCGGCGCTGGACGGCTGCGGCGGCAAAGCCGCCACAGCCTTTGAGCGGCAGCGCAAGCGCCGCCTTGGTCAGCAGCGCGGTAGGGCGTGATGCGTGAGAGCTGAGCTCTCGGAGGTGAGCCGGCGACCGGCCCCGATCAGCCAGCGGCCGAGCGTCAGGCGAACGCGTCGGCGGGGCTCGTGGACCGGGGACCAGTCGCTGCTCAGTCGGGCCACCCGCGCTCGGGCGGCGTCTGTGCGGATCTCGTGCTCGATCATCCGGCGGCTCCTCTCGACCAAAAGTATCTCGACCTCGAAACAGAAGGTTACAGGTACAGTTTCTTGACGTCAAGAGTTTTTTGATCGAGAATCCGCGCGTGACCGAAGACGACCACGACCACATCGACCGCTGGCTGGCCGAGCACGAGCTGCCCGGCGCGGTCGATCTCGAGGTCGAGGGCATCGTCGACCGCGTCAACGGCCTGCAGCGCCGGATTCGCCGGATGCTCGACGAGACGCTCGCCGACTTCGACCTGAGCGTGGGCGAGTGGAAAGCGCTGACGCACCTCCAGCTGGACGGGCCGCCCCATCGCAAGTCGCCCGGCAAGCTCGCCAAGTGGGCCGACCTCTCCAGCGGGGCGATGACGAACCGGCTCGACCGGCTCGAGCAGGCGGGCCTCGTCAAGCGCGTGCCGGACCCCGACGACCGCCGCGGCGTGCTCGTCGAGCTGACCGACGCGGGGCGGACCGCCTGGGAGCAGTCGGTCAGCGCGCAGGCCGAGAAGGAGTCGCTGATCGCCGCGGCGCTGAGCACGAAGGAGAAGAAGCAGCTGAACGCCCTCCTGCGCCGGTTGATGCGCGAGTTCGAGCGCCGCGAGCAGAAGCACTCGTAGACTCGGCTCCGTGAGCCTGGTCGACGCCGCGATCGTGCGCCTGCTGCCGGCCGTGCCCAGGCCGGTGGTCCGCAGGATCTCCGAGCGCTACATCGCCGGCGAGGACCTCGACGACGCGCTGCGGGTCGTCCGCCGGCTGAACGACCAGGGCAAGCTCGCGACGATCGACGTGCTGGGCGAGGAGATCGCCGAGCCGGACGAGGCGCGCGCGATCGCGGCCGCCTACCGGGAGACCTTCGAGGCGATCGAGCGCGGCCGGCTCGACTCGAACGTCAGCGTCAAGCCGACGGCGCTCGGGCTGAAGCTCGGCTACGACCTCTTCCGGGAGAACCTGCTGGCCGTCGTGCGCCACGCGGCCGCGCGCGACAACTTCGTCCGGATCGACATGGAGGACGCCTCCACGACCGATGACACGCTGCGGGCGTACCGGGAGCTGCGCGACTCGGGGTTCCAGAACGTCGGCATCGTCCTGCAGGCCCGGCTGAAGCGGACGCTCGCCGATCTGGCGGAGCTGGCCGAGCTGCGCCCGAACGTGCGGCTCTGCAAGGGCATCTACCTCGAGCCGGCCGAGATCGCCTACCGCGACTTCGACTCGATCCGCGCGAGCTTCGTGCAGGCGCTCGAGCAGCTGCTCGAGCTCGGCTGCTACGTCGGGATCGCGACCCACGACGAGTGGCTCCTCGACCACGGCCGGCAGCTGGTCGCGGCGCGCGGCCTCGGCCGGGACGAGTACGAGTTCCAGATGCTGCTCGGCGTGCGCCCGGCACTCGGCGACGGGCTCGTCCGCGAGGGGCACCGGCTGCGGATCTACACGCCGTTCGGAGCGCACTGGTACGCGTATTCGCTCCGCCGGCTGCAGGAGAACCCGAAGATCGCCGGCTACATCGCGGCCGACACGGTCGGGCGGATCCTGCCCGGCCGCAACGGAGCGGCCTAGCGCTCCAGCAGGCCGCTGCGGAAGCCGATCCCGACGGCGTGGGCACGCGTGCGGGCGCCGAGCTTCTCGTAGATGTGCTCGATGTGCGTGCCGACGGTGCTCGGGCTGATGGTCAGGTCGGCCGCCACCTCCGCCGGCGTCAGGCCGTCGGCGAGCAGGGCCAGCACCTGGCGCTCTCGCCCGGTCAGGGGCGACGCCTGCTTGGAGCCGCGCGGGCGCTCGACCAGACGTCGCGCCCTGGCGACCAGCTCGTCGAGCTCGAGCGGTTTGGCGAGGTAGTCGTCGCCGCCCACCAGTAGGCCGGCGACGCGATCGAACGACTCGATCCGCTCGCCCGAGACGAACATCACGGGCACCGAGGCGCCGAGGCGGTCGCGCAGCTCGCGGCAGACCTCGTAGCCGGAGAGATCGGGCAGGCGCACGTCCAGCACCACCAGGCTCGGCCGCTCGCGCGTCGCGCACTCGAGCGCGTCGGTTCCGGTCGACGCCTCCAGCGGCTCGAACCCGGCCTGCGCGAGCGTCGACACGACGAGCGCGCGGAAGTCCGGATCGTCGTCGACGACCAGGATCCCCCCACCGGCTCCGTTCCGTCGGATGACTCCTCCTCCGGATCCCTTGCCCAGGCTCGTTCTACTCCATCGCGGGTCGGCAAGCAAGCTTTTCCCTAGGGCGGATGCCGGAGCTGAAGACCCGCCGCCTGCCTGATGCGGCCGCGGCGGGCGGCGCTTAGCGTGAATGGGCAGCCCCGGCCGAAGCAGGGGCTGTCGGCCTGGGGGCACAGGAGGGAGAGATCGATGACGAGGCTTCGAGGGATCCAGCGGGGGCGCGTTTTTCGCGTCGCCATCATCTTCGCGCTCGCGTGCGCGGCCGTCGCCGTAGCCGGCAGGACGGTGTTCGCGGGCGACGCGCCGCTGTTCACGGGGCTACGCAACGAGCAGCAGCTCCGCGCGGACAGCCGGAAGCAGTTCCGGGAGATCCACAGCGACAGCAGCGGCCGGTTCCGGCCCGATCTCCTGAACAAGGGCATCGCGCAGGCGAAGCGCCTGTCGATCTCGTCCACCTGGCGCGGCGCAGCCTCGGTGAAGGCAAGCGCACTGGCCAACCCGTCCGCAGCCTCCCCCTCGAGCGCGATCACGGGTGCGCAGTGGGTGCAGTACGGCCCCGAGCCGCTCCGCATCGACGCCGAGCAGAACTTCCAGGGCACCGGCCCCGACGCGGGCATGATCACCGAGCTCGCGATCGACCCCAGGGGGACGACCGACCAGGTCGTCTACCAGTCCAACAACGACGGCGGCATCTGGAAGACCACCGACAGCGGTGCGCACTGGACGCCGCTGACCGACTTCATGCCGTCGAACTCGATGGGCGCCGTCGCACTCGACGCCGGCAACCCGTCGATCGTCTACGCCGGCACGGGCAACCTCTTCAACAACGGCTTCTTCAGCCCCACCGGTGTCTACCGCTCGGTCGACGCCGGCCAGACCTGGACGAACGTGGCCGCGTCCGTCTTCGGCAACCGCGGGATCAACCGCATGGTCTCCCCGGCCGCCAACGTCCTGCTCGTCGCGACGAACAACGGGCTCTTCAAGTCGGTCGACGGCGGGACGAACTTCGGCTCCAACGGGCCGAGCTTCACCAACGGCTCACCGGTCCTGAACGGCTTCATCGACGACCTCCACCTCGACACGACCGCCGGCAACAACGTGCTTGCCTCGGTCGGCAGCACGGGCATCTTCCGCTCGACCGACGGCGGCTCGACGTGGGGCGCGAACCTCTTCACGAACAGCAACGGCGCCCCGACCGCGAACTTCAGCTTCATCAGCTTCTCGCAGTCGACCAGCCCCAACAACCAGACGATCTACGCGAGCGTCGCCGGCGGCACCGCCTGTCCGGCGACCGGGCCGAAGCCGAACGGCTGCAACTACAACAACCTCTACGTCTCGACCGACGGGGGCGCGAACTGGGCCGGGCAGGGCACAGGCGCCGGCTCGGCCTTCGTCGCCGCGACGGGATGCCAGTGCGGGTACGACCAGACGATCGGCGTCGACCCGAACGACGCGAACAAGGTTTACATCGGCTTCCAGCGGCTCTTCTACTCGAGCAGCGGCGGCGCGGGGCCGTTCAACGCCGTCAGCGACAACAAGATCCACTGGGACGAGCATGCGATCGTGTTCAGCCCGCCGACGCACCCGTCGCTCGGCCCCGAGACGCGGGTCTGGGTCGGCAACGACGGTGGCGTCGCGCGCAGCGACAACGCCGGCGGGACCTGGGACAACCTGAACGAGACCGTTAGCACCAACCTCTTCCGCGGGCTCGACATCGGCCGCGGCTCGCCGACCAACAACGTCTACGCCTACACCGGCACCCAGGACACCGGCACGATCGGTCACCGGCCGGGCGACAGCGGCCGTGACTGGCACCTCGGCATCGACGGCGACGGTGGCCTGGTCGCGGTCGACTGGTGCGACCCGCAGCACGTGATCGGCACCGACAACGGTGGGTACTCGCAGTCCACCAACGGCGGCAACACCTGGGGCGGCGGGGGCGGCTTCCCCGCCGGCACGAGCCTGCGCAACCCCGCCTTCGACCCGCGCTGCGCCGATCGCACGCCGGGCAACCGGATCGTCTACTTCGGCGGAACGACCAACATCGGCGGCGGGCCCCCGCCGACGATCCAGGTGAACCTCTTCCGCAGCAGCGACAACGGCAGCAGCTTCTCGGTCATGAAGCAGTTCGCCTCCTCGACGGGCCCCGCCGTGATCACGGCCGTGGGGACCAGCCCGCTCGACTCGAACATCGTCTGGGTCGGCTTCTCGAACGGCACCATCCAGCGGACGGCCGACGCGCTGCAGGGGAGCTCCGCCACCTGGACGCCCGTGACGGTCACCGGCAACCCCGGGAGCCAGATCAGCGAGATCGCGGTCGACCCGTCGGACACGCAGACCGCGGTCGCGACCTACGAGGGCTTCACCTCGACCAACCCGGCGACGACGCGGACGAAGCACGTCTTCCGCACGACCGACAACGGATCGACGTGGACCGACGTCAGCGGCCTGGCGGGCGGCGGCGTCGCCAACTACCCCGACCTGCCGACGCACTCGGTCGTGATCGACCCCGGCACCTCGCCGCACTCGATCATCGTCTCGAACGACGCCGGCGTCATGCGCTCGCTCGACAACGGCCAGACGTGGCAGCGCCTCGGGGTCGGGCTCCCGACGGTCGACAGCACGCAGCTCGCGCTCGACTACGGCGCCGACCCGCCCGTCCTGCGCGTCGGCACGTACGGCCGGAGCTCCTTCCAGCTGACTGCTCCGACCGGACCGGTGCTCGCGGTCAACACCGACCTCGGCTTCGGCAACGTCGGAGTCGGACAGCGGGCTACGCGCATCGTGCAGGTCTTCAACGTCGGCACCGCCGACCTGCACATCTCAGGAATCTCGAAGCTCTCCGGCGACGCCTCGTTCACGATCTTCCCGACGCCGCCGACGCCGACCACGATCCAGCCGGGCGAGGAGCTCGACTTCACGATCCAGTTCGCGCCGACGGTGCGCGGCCCGCAGACCGCGATCTTCCACATCCAGAGCGACGACCCGACGCAACCGGACTACCAGCTGCCGGCCTCGGGCACGGGTGTCACCGGCAAGATCGCCGTCTCCGGCTCGCTCGACTTCGGCACCGTCGCCCGCGGCACCTCGGCGACGCGGGAGCTGACGCTGACCAACACCGGCCTGGCGCCGCTGACGATCAGCAACGTCTTCCGGCTCTCGGGCGACAGCGCCTTCACGGTGCTGCCCAACCCGGGCGTGCCCCAGACGCTGCAGCCGAGCGACAGCATCGTCTACACCGTGCGCTTCGCCCCGCCGGCGAGCTCCAACGGCAACCTGCGCACGGCCACGATCAGGGTCTCGAGCGACGACCCGGACAACCCCAACGTCGACCTGGCGGCCTCGGGCACCCCAGGCGTCCCGCACGGCTCGCTCGCCACCAGCGCGCTCGACTTCGGCGGCGTCCCGGTCGACAACCGCACCACCCCGCACCAGGTCGACCGCACGCTCTCGATCACCAACCAGTCGTCCTGCATCCTCTGCGACCTGACGATCACCTCGCTGCCGATCAGCGGGCCGAACGCGGGCGACTTCACGGTCGTCGGCGCCCCCGCCACCCCGTTCACGATCGGGGCCGGCAACCACGTCGACCTGACCGTCCGCTTCAACCCGCCGCTCGGCGGGCCGCGCAGCGCGACACTGACGGTCAACAGCGACGACCCGGCCAACCCGAGCCAGGCCGTCTCGCTGAGCGGCGTCGGCCTGCTGCCGGCGATCGCCGCCTCGCCCTCGCCGCTGATCTTCGGGCCGACGGTCTACGACCCCAACTGCGGCATCTTCTGCGGCCAGACCCAGACCGAGGTCTTCACCAACACCGGCCAGGCCGAGCTGATCGCCGACCTGGTCGGCTTCAGCGGCGACCCGGCCTTCTCCGGCCCGGGCGCCTCCAGCCCGCCCGACCGCTTCGCGCAGGGCACCAGCCTGTTCGAGCCGGTCACCTTCCGCCCGACCGCGCCGGCCCGCAAGGTGACCGGCACCCTCACCCTGCGCGACGCCTTCCCGCTCGACGGGCCCGGCCTGACGGTCGAGCGCAGCGTGCCGCTCTGCGGCGAGTCGGTCGGTCGCGGGATCCGCGTCCTGCTCGAGGACAACGCCGGCAACCCGGTCACGACCCCGATCGACATCCAGCTGCGCTCGGTCGGCACCTCGCCGAACGTGCTCATCAACGTCAAGAACCTGCCGCTGCAGACGATCAGCCCGCCGACCAGCTGCCAGACGATCAGGTTCCAGTACGAAAACCAGAAGCTGCCGGCGACCGAGCAGGACCACCCGAGCAGCTCCTACTTCACGCTCAACGCCTCGGCGGGCGGCAACCGCCAGTCGACGATCACCTTCGTGCTCGCGCCGAACCAGTTCCGCGAGATCGTGATGGTGGTCGACACGATCCCGCCGACGATCTTCGCCCCGGCGGTGCTCTCGACCACGACCACCAGCACCACCGGCAAGCGCGTCTTCTTCCGCATCCGCGCCAAGGACAACCACGACGCCCGGGTCGGGGTGCTCTGCACCCCGCGCTCGGGCAGCTTCTTCCGGCTCGGGCGCACGCGCGTTACCTGCCGGGCCCACGACCGGGCCGGCAACAGGGCCGTCCGACGCTTCGTCGTGCTGGTCAAGCACCGGAAGAAGTAGGAAGGCGACTCAGGGTTTCCGGGCGACCACGATCAGGTCGCCCGGAACCCGCACCTCGCGGCGGCCCCAGCGGTTCGGGTCGGGCAGCTCCTCGAGCCGCTCGAGCGCGAGCCCGGCGCCGCCGAGCGCGTGGATCAGCCGCCCGAGCGGCCAGGTGTCGAAGTAGCTCTCGTGCCAGTGCAGCATCTGGTCGAGACAGGCGGCGACCGGGTGCTCGTCGTAGAGGAAGAGGATTCCCTTGCGCTTGAGCGCCGCCGCGATAGCGGCCGTCCAGGCGTCGAGGTCGCCGACCTCTGCCAGCGCTCCCCAGGACGAGTAGACGACGTCGAAGCGGCCGCGCCGGAGCTCGACCGGCAGCGCCTCGGGCGAGGCGGTCACGAGCGCCGCGTCGGGCAGGCGCTTGCGTGCGGCGACGACCGTCTCCTCGGACGCGTCGACGCCGGTGACGAGCGCGCCGAGGCTCATCAGCGCCGCGGTCTCGCGCCCGGCGCCGCAGGCGAGGTGCAGCACGTGCCGGCCGCCGATGTCCGGCAGCCGCTCGCGCACCGGCTTCGGCAGCGTCCGCGAACCGCGCGCCGAGGAGCGGCGGATCCGCTTGTGCGCCTCCTCCCAGGCCCGCAGGTTGGAGTCGGTCGGCTCCATCAGGCCAGGAGGGAGAAGCCGCCGTCGACGATCAGGGTGTGGCCGCAGACCATCGACGCCTCCGGCGAGCAGAGGAACGTGACCGCAGCCGCGATGTCCTCGGGCTCGACCAGCCGCCCGGCCGGCGAGCGCGCGAGGCCCGCCGAGAGCATCTCCTCGCGGTTGGGGAAGTGCTCGAGCGCGCCGGTCTCGACCACACCGGCGGAGACGGCGTTCACGCGGATCCGCGGCGCCAGCTCGACCGCGAGGTAGCGGACGAGCGACTCGAGCGCCGCCTTCGAGACGCCGACGAGCGTGTAGTTGTCCATCACGCGAATCGAGCCGAGGCTCGAGACGCCGACGATCGACGAGCCCTCCGGCATCTGCGGCGCGCACGCCCGGGTCAGGGTCAGGAGCGCCCGCGCGTTCGCCGACAGCGTCCAGTCCCAGTGCTTGTCCTCGGTCTCGAGCGCCGGCCGGATCACGCCCGTGGCCGCGTTGTGCACGAGCGCGTCGAACGGCCCGAGCTCCGCGGCCTCCGCCGCGACCCGCTCGGAGGCGACGCTGCCTCGCACGAGCAGCGGCTCGGCGCCCGCCGCGCGCAGCTCCTCGGCCGTCTCCTCGGCGGCGCGGTCGTTCCTGAGGTAGCCGATCGCGACTCGAGCGGCGCCCTGCTCGGCGAAGCGCAGCGCGATCGCCTTGCCGATCCCGCGCGAACCGCCCGTGACGAGCACGGACGCCCCTTCGAACGAGCTCATCGCCGCCGCGGCAGCGGCTCGTCGGCGGGAGCGGCGCTCGGGATCTCCTGCCAGCCGGGAACGTCGCGCCGCACGCGCGGGCCCTCGTCTGCCTTCGTCGAGGCGTGCCCGAGCCGGTCGAGCAGTTCCATCTTCGCCTCGGCGTAGCGGCGCACCTCGTGGTCCTCGGGCAAGTCGAGCACGAGCTCCTCGACGCGCGCGCGTAGCTGGTAGGCGAAGTGCGGCGTCGCCGGCCCGACCAGGGCGTCGATCTGCTCTCGCGTCGGCTGCGGCATGGCGAGAAGCCTAATGGGTAGTTTCGGGGCGATGCGCCGTCCCGAGCGAGCCGACCTGATGCTGCTCGGGACGGTCACTCTCTGGGCCCTCAACTTCACGGTCACGAAGTACGTGATCTCGCATGGCTTCGAGCCGATCGCCTACGGCGTCCTCCGCTTCGGCTCGGCCGCGCTCGTCTTCGCCGCGTTCACCTGGTGGCGCGAGCGCTCGTTCGCGCTGCGCCGGCGCGACCTCTGGGTGCTGGTCGGAGCCGCGCTCGTCGGGATCTTCCTCAACCAGCTCTCGTTCGTCTACGCGATCAAGCTGACGACCGCGACGACGGTCGCGCTGCTGTTCGGGACGCTCCCCGTGATGACGGGGATCTTCGCCTACCTGCTCGGGATCGAGCGGCTCACCTCCCGCTTCTGGCTGGCGGCCGCGCTCGCCTTCGGGGGCGCCGCCCTGGTCGCGCTCGGCTCGGGCACCGGCGTCTCCGGCCAGGTCTGGGGCGACCTGCTCGGCTTCGCGGCCTCGGCGACATGGGCGTGGTACACGGTCGCGGTCTCGCCGCTGCTGCAGCGGTACTCGACCCTGAGGGTCAGCGCGGTCGCCTTCACGATCGGGACGATCCCGCTGTTGTTCGTGGGCGCGCCGCAGCTCGCCCGGCAGGACTACCACCTGCCGGCCACGATCTGGCTGCTGCTCGCCTTCGCCGTGGTCGGGCCGCTGGTGGTGGCGAACCTGCTCTGGTTCGGCGGGATCAGCCGCGTCGGGCCTTCGCGCGCCTCGGTCTTCGCCAATGCGCAGCCGTTCCTGGCGGCGGTCTTCTCGCTGCTGATCCTGAGCGAGCCGCTCGAGCGCCTCCAGGTCGTCGGCGGCTTCCTGATCGCTTGCGCGATCCTGATCTCGCGGGTTCCAAGGCGCGCCCCCGCCGAGGCGGTGGCGACGTGAGCCTCCGCGAGCGGCTCGCGCGCACGCCGCCCGGCTACCGCTTCTCGATCGGCCGGATCCTCGCGATCTACTCGGGCCTGATGGTCGCGCTGCTGCTGGCGGCGCTCGACCAGACGATCGTCGCCACCGCCCTGCCGCGGGTCGTCTCCGAGCTCGGCGGGATCGGCCAGTACTCCTGGGTCTTCACCGCCTACGTGCTCGGCTCGACGGTGACGGTGCCGCTGTACGGGAAGCTCGGCGACGCGCACGGGCGCAAGCCGCTGTTCATGGTCGCGATCTCGATCTTCCTCGTCGGCTCGACGCTCTGTGGCCTGGCGCAGAACATGACGGAGCTGGTGATCTTTCGCGCCATTCAGGGCGTCGGGGCGGGCGGGCTCTTCCCGCTGACGCTCGCGATGGTGGGGATGATCGTCCCGCCTCGCGACCGCGGCAAGTACCAGGGTCTGATCGGCTCGGTCTTCGCCGGCGCGTCGATCATCGGGCCGCTGATCGGCGGGTTCATCGTCGACAACGCCTCCTGGCGCTGGATCTTCTTCGTCAACATCCCGGTCGGGATCGCGGCGATGGCGGTGATCGCGATGACGATGCCGAAGCGGCCCTACCGGCAGGAGCACTCGATCGACTGGCTCGGCGCGGCCGTGCTGGCGCTGGGCACGACGGCACTGCTGCTCGGGCTCGTGTGGGGCGGCGTGGACTACCCGTGGGGCTCGTGGCAGGTGCTCGGCGCCCTCCTCGCCTCGGGCGTGCTGCTGGCGCTCTTCGGTGCGATCGAGCGGCGCGTCCCCGAGCCGATCCTGCCGTTCGACCTGCTGCGCAACCAGACCGTCGCCTCGAGCGTCGCGTGCCTGTTCCTGGTCGGCGCGGCGATGTTCGGGACGATCAGCTTCGTGCCGCTGTTCGTGCAGGGCGTGATCGGCACCTCGGCGACCTCCTCGGGCGTGGTGCTGACGCCGCTGCTGCTCGGCGCGGTGATCACGAGCTTCCTCTCGGGCCAGGTCGTCTCGCGCACCGGCCGCTACCGGCCGAACACGCTGATCGGCCCGATCGTGCTCGGGATCGGCGAGCTGATGCTCTGGCGGCTCGGCGTCGACGCGACGAACGCGGACGCGGCGAAGGCGATGGTGATCGCCGGGATCGGGCTCGGGCTGATGATGCAGATCTTCGTGCTCTCGATCCAGAACTCGGTCTCCCGCTCGGCGATGGGCTCCGCCACCGCGCTGAGCCAGTTCTCGCGCTCGATCGGGGCGACGCTCGGCGTCACGCTGATGGGCGTGATCGTCAACCAGCGCCTGCCCCCGGGGGTGAGCGGACAGGGCGCGGTCATCCACCGCCTGCCCCAGGCGGGCCGGGTGGCCCTGGCCGACGCACTGCACCCGGCCTTCCTGCTGGCCGCGTCGCTGTGCGCGCTCGTGTTCGTGATCTCGCTGCTCTGGGTGCGCGAGGTGCCGCTCCGGCACGAGTTCGAGGAGACCCCGCCGCCGGTCGGCGACGAGACCTCCCCGCAACCGGCGGGAGTAAGATCCGATTAGTGGGCGCCACCGACTTCATGCCGCTCGAAGGCTGGGATCACGTCGAGCTGTGGGTCGGGAACGCCAAGCAGGCGGCGTACTTCTACGAGCGGGCCTTCGGCTTCACGCGCACGGCCTACGCGGGACCGGAGACCGGCGTGCGCGACCGGGCCTCGTACGTGCTCGAGCAGGGCGACATCCGCCTGATCGTCACGAGCGGGCTGCGCAACGACAGCGAGATCACGCAGTACGCCTGCCGGCACGGCGACGCGGCCAAGGACATCGGCCTGCAGGTGCCGAGCGCGGCCGAGGCCTACCGCCAGGCCGTCCAGCGCGGCGCGCGCGGGATCGCCGAGCCGCACTGGGTCGAGGACGACTACGGCCGCGTGGAGCTGTCGGCGATCGGCACCTACGGCGACGTGATCCACACGTTCGTCAACCGCGCCGAGTACGCCGGCCCCTACCTGCCGGGCTACGTCTCCACGACGGAGAACGGCCACGCCGCCGGCGGGGTCGGCCTGCTGGCGCTCGACCACGTCGTCGGCAACGTCGAGCTCGGCCGCATGAACCACTGGGTCGAGTTCTACGAGCGGGTCTTCGGGATGACGAACATCGTCCACTTCGGCGACGACCAGATCCAGACCGAGTACTCGGCGCTGATGTCGAAGGTGATGTCGGACGGCAGCGGCAAGATCAAGTTCCCGATCAACGAGCCGGCCGAGGGCAAGCGCAAGAGCCAGATCGAGGAGTACCTCGAGTTCAACCACGGCCCAGGCGTGCAGCACATCGCGCTGCAGAGCGAGGACATCGTCCGCTCCGTCGAGGCGATGAAGGAGCGCGGCGTGCTCTTCCTCGACACGCCCGACACGTACTACGACGACGTGCAGGGCCGCGTCGGCGAGATCGGCGAGGACTACTCCGACCTGCAGCGGCTGAAGATCCTGGCCGACCGCGACGAGGACGGGTACCTGCTGCAGATCTTCACGAAGACCGCGCAGGACCGGCCGACGGTCTTCTTCGAGGTGATCGAGCGCCACGGGGCGACCACGTTCGGCGAGGGCAACTTCAAGGCCCTCTTCGAATCCATCGAGCGCGAACAGGCGCTCCGCGGCAACCTTTAGGGACTCGGGGCGCCGCAGTACCACCACGCGAAGCCGGGCAGGGCTCCGTCGTCGATCAGCCGCTGCTCCTCGCGCTCGAGGCGCCGTTCGCCGAGCATGCGCGCCAGGTACGGGCGCGGCGCCAGGCTGAGCGTCTCGAAGGCCATTCCGAGCGCGGCCTGGACGACCGCGCCGGTGTGGAGGTCGTCGTGCTCGGCCCGCCAGTCCTCGACCGTCCTCGAGCCGCCGTGGGCGGCCACCCACGCCGCCGCGCGCTCGTCGTAGCCCTCCCAGGAGAACTCGGACACGAACAGCCGGCCGCCCGGCCGGAGCAGGTCGACGATCTTGGCGAGCACCCGCTCGAGATCCGAGTGGTGGAGGGCCATCACCGAGCAGACGGCGTCGAAGCGGCCGATCGAGCTCGCGTCCTCGACCCGCTCGCGAATCAACCGCGGGCGCGCAGGCGCATTCGGATCGACGCCGACCGCGTCGAGCCCGTGCGCGGCCAGGCGCTCGACGAGAGCGCCGTCGCCGCAGCCGACGTCGAGCACGCGCGAGCGTGGCGGCAGGGCGCGGACGAGCATCGCGTCGAAGCCGTGCCACCAGCGATCCGGCGCCGGGGCTATGACTCGCGCTGCTCCCAGCGGCGCAGGCCGCCGTCGGGGTCCCACGCCAGCCCGTAGCGGCCGGGCGCGAACTCGACGAACCCCGCCGAGCCGATGTCGACCGCGAAGACGTGGTAGCGCGGCTCCTCGGGCTCCCAGTCGATCCGCGCCTTGATCGTCGCGCGGTAGCGGTCGCGACGCTCGCCCTGCTCGACCGGCACGGCGCGGCCGTAGAGCTTGAAGTCGCCCTCGTCGCCCTCACGGCGCGAGACGACCGAATGGACGACGAGCCGCGGGTCGCGCAGCAGGTCGACCGCCTTCGGCGAGCGCCACATCATCCCGAGCATCAGCTCGCCGTCCACGAACTCCGGCTCGACGGGGCTGATCCGCGGCCAGCCGTTCGCCCGTAGCGTGCCAACGAGGCACAGCTCGCGGCCGCGCAGGCGCTCTTCGCCCAGAGCGGCGAGCCCCGGTGCGGCGGCGGCGAACTCGTCCCAACGCATGGGCCGGAGGCTATCGAGCACACCGCAAGAACGGCTTGGTTAAGGGATCTACTGGGTGTAAGCGACGAAATCTAGGAGGAATCGCCCAGATGAAGAAGCGCCTGATTCTGCCGGGCCTGCTGCTGGCCGCTCTCGCCCTCGCGGCGACCGGCCTCGCTGACCCCGGCCACGGTCATGGCAAGGGCCATGGCAAGCACGGCAAGTTCGGGCCGTACGACGTGGTCACCGACGACAACGGCACGTGTCAGAACGCCTGGGCCGTCGACACCGAGAAGCGCACCTTCACGGTGCACAAGAACCGCGACGGCTCGTACACGCTTCTGCGTCGAGATCGCGGGACGTTCGTGACCAACGCCGGTCAGAGCCCGGGCGCCTGCGAGACGACCAAGCACCATGGCGCGACCGTCCTGCCGAACATGAAGGGCCGCTTCCACGGCTACCTGATGGGCAAGGTCACGGGCGGCACGTTCGACCCGAACGCGACCTGCCCGGCCGACTGCGGCTTCACGGACGTCTGGATCGCGACGTTCTTCGGCCCGAGCGCGACGTTCTCGTGCTTCGAGAACTCGCAGGCCTGCAGGTTCGACTTCGAGTACAGCGGCTTCAGGCACCAGGGCCTGAAGTTCCGCCACTGGTTCGACAAGGGCCACGGCGCCGGGACGTTCCTCAAGGAGCGGTTCCGCGGCGACATCGCCAACGCGTAGCACCGCAGGTCGCAACTCCACCGAAGGGCCCGCTCCGGCGGGCCCTTCGCGTTGTGTGATCCTTCCGCGTCGTGAGCCCCCAGCGCCGCACCGCGCTCGTCTCGATCGTCGCCGCGTGCCTGCTGATCGCGGTCAAGCTCGTGGCCGGGATCGGCACGAACAGCCTCGGCCTGCTCTCGGAGGCGGCCCATTCCGGCACCGACCTCGTCGCGGCGCTCCTGACCTTCTTCGCGCTCGGCGTGGCGATCCGGCCCGCCGATCCGGGCCATGCGTACGGCCACGGCAAGGCCGAGCACCTGGCCGCGCTCGGCGAGGCGGCGATCCTGGTCGTGGTCAGCCTCCTGATCGCCTGGCGCGCGCTCTGGCGGCTGCTCGGGCTGGCCGAGGGCCAGGTCGTGCCGCACGGCTGGGCGCTGCTCGTGATCGGGGCGGTGATGATCGTCGACGCCGCCCGCGCCTACGTCTCGTACCGGACCGGCCGCCGCTACCGCAGCCCGGCGCTGCAGGCGAACGCGCTTCACTTCGCGAGCGACTTCGCCGGCTCGACGGCCGTGCTGGTCGGCCTCGTCGCCGCCAGGGCCGGCTACCACTGGGCCGACTCCGCGGCCGCGCTGTTCGTGGCCGGGCTCGTGCTGCTGGCCGCGGGAGGGCTGATGCGCGTTAACGTCGACGTGCTGATGGACCGGGTGCCGCCCGACGCCCAGGCGGCCGCGCTGGCCGCGATCGGGTCGCTGCCGGGGATCGAGCTCCGGCGCCTGCGGATGCGGCAGGCCGCGGGAAGGCAGTTCGCGGACGTGGTGATCGGCGTGCCCCCGGGAGCGGCGGTCGGCCAGGGGCATGCGGCGGCGGACGCGGTCGAGGACGCGGTGCACGGGGCGTTGCCCGACAGCGACGTGGTCGTCCACGTCGAGCCCCGGCAGGACGAGGCCGCGCTGCGCGAGCGTGCGCTGGCGGCGGCGCAGCGGGTCCCGCGGGTGCGCGAGATCCACAACCTGAGCGTGCTGCGCGTGGGTGACTCGACCGAGGTCTCGCTGCACCTCAAGCTGCCGGGCGAGCTGCCGCTGGAGGACGCCCACGAGGTCGCCACCGAGGTCGAGCAGGCGATCGTCGAGTCGCTGCCGGAGGTCGACGCGGTGCAGACGCACCTCGAGCCGCTGGCCGAGGCCGCCGAGGGCGAGAGCGTCGCCGGCGACCGCGACCTCGTCGAGCGGATCGTCCGCGAGCAGACCGGCCAGGTCCCGCGCGAGCTGCGCTTCCTGCGCACCGACGACGGCCTGCTCGCCTACCTGACACTCGGGCTCGACCCCGGCACCTCGCTGGCCGACGCGCACTCGCGCGCCAGCGAGATCGAGGAGCGGATCCGCAGCGAGCGGCCCGAGATCAGCGACGTGATCGTGCACACGGAGCCGTAGTGCGCCTCTGCATGTTCACTCCGCTGGAGAACGAGATCCGCGGCTGGCCGGGTCGGATCGAGGGCGATCGCGTGATCCAGCTCGCCGCGCAGACGCTCGAGGCCTTCTTCACCGGCGGCGGCAAGGCACGCGAGCACGCCGAGTACCCGCTGGCCGAGGTGCGGCTGCTCGCGCCGGTGCGGCGGCCGCCGTCGGTGCGCGACTTCTACGCCTTCGAGGAGCACGTCCGCAACGCGCGCGCGGTCACCGGACGTGGCCAGGTCGTGCCCGAGTGGTACGAGATCCCGGTCTTCTACTTCTCGAACCCGGCCGCGATCTACGGGCCCGACGACGAGATCCCGTACCCGGAGGGCTCGCAGGCGCTGGACTACGAACTCGAGGTCGCCGCGGTGATTGGGGCGGAGGGGAGGATCGGCGGATTCAC
>Ga0081540_1001685_pt1 | contig 18779 bp, 17 predicted proteins | sample TabmetS2T1R1_FD_71024 | JGI IMG/M metagenome (GOLD analysis project Ga0081540, IMG submission 71024) | Tabebuia heterophylla rhizosphere microbial communities from the University of Puerto Rico - S2T1R1 | ecosystem: Host-associated > Plants > Roots > Rhizosphere ... | reverse complement strand
AAAGATATTCGCGTGGTGATGCTCACCGCGATCACGTTCGCCTTCACCATTGGCTCTTACGGCATCGGTATCTGGCTGCCATTGATCCTGAAGAATCACGGCCTGACTAACATGGAGGTCGGTTGGCTTACGGCCGTGCCCTACCTCTTTGCGACAGTCGGCATGCTGTTTTGGGCGCGTATCGTCGATCGGAAAGGCCACAAGATCTACAACCTGATGGCTGCATTGATCCTCGGCGCGTTCGGTCTGGCCCTTTCCGTCGCCTTCACTTCGCTCATCCCGGCGCTCGCCTGCCTGTCGCTGGCATTGATCGGCACGATCTCGGCGCGGACGGTCTTCTACACAATCCCGCAGGGCTTCTTGACCGGAGCCGCAGCGGCCGGGGGAATCGCGTTCATCAACTCTGTCGGTGCGTTCGGCGGCTTCGTTGGTCCTTACATGGTCGGCTTTCTGAAGGACGCGACTGGATCCTTTGATGCTGGCATGGTCGGGATGGCCGCCATCCTAATCGTCGCCACTGGCGTCGCATTTGCCCTCAAACTGGTGACGAAAAAGACTTAAGCGCGAAATCATTGACGGATGAGCGGGTCCCTTAACAACCCCGCTCGTCTAAAACGCAATAGCCGCTTCAGGCGACCTCTCCTCCTTGCGGGGAAGAGTTTGAGAGAGGGGTAAGCCACACGCACCGCCGTTGCCGCCACCCCTCTCCCTAACCCTCCCCCGCAAGGGGGGAGGGAACAGACCTTTCGCGCGGAAACGAGGTGCACATTGCGCCACAGGTCAGGCGTACGCTCGCGATCTCGCCGCAGCGACGCAGCTCTTGAGGCGCACCGACCAACGAGCCTAATCGGCCTGTCTGGCGTCGGCCCAGCCATGAGGCGCGAGCGCGGCAAAACCGGCGCCCACGAAGGCGAGATAGCTTGCCTGCGAAACCAGCAGGCCGAGAGCGAACAGTTCGCGCAAGGCTTCCCATGGATTGTCCGCGGGTACGCCGATCGTTGGCCTGCCTCCTTCGATCACGGAAGGGCGGAAGCCGCTGTCACGTCGCCGGCGCCTCGCATCAGGCTCGACGTCATCGGAGCAAAGGATCAGGTGCAGGCGTGCTTTCGACATATCAATCCCCCAGAATTGTTCGGCGACCAGCGAACTTGACAATTGCGAAGACGCATGGAGTCGGCAAGACGTCCGATCGAATGGTCCCCACAAGACTTGCTCCGCGCGGCAATTCCGGATGGCTGCGCTGTCATCGAGTTATCCAATCACCGTAGTCTATCGGATGGCGCGGACCGTCGAACGGGGGTTAATCGAGCCGTTACATTTGGTGGGGCGGGTTCACACTCGCCTTCGGCGCAACCTGGGCCTGCTCGTATGCGTGAACCTCGCTTCCTGAGCGAACATTACCGCTCAGGGTGAGGATCGCCCAAGGTACCGCAGTATGTCGTTCGGATGTGGAAAAGCTGCTAACGTGCAACCCATTGGGGGGCCACGTTGTCGCCGCTGATGATAAGGCTCACCTAGCGACGCAGTGCGGCCCGGGATGGCCGAGTATTCAGTGCTGCCGATGATGCGTAACCTGGCAACGAAGTCCTTGTCGGCCGAGCAGTGCCTGCTTGGCAGCATCGTGCTGGCGCTGGCGGTGGCGGCCTGCATGTGGCTGCTGCTTGGCCCGCCGCGCGCGGCTCCCGCCTATCTCATTACCGGCGCGCTGCTCGCCGCCTTGCTCGCCGTCTCGCTTGTCATGATGCGCATGGTGGGCCGCACGCAAAGGCGGATGGAAGCCGTGCTGCACGGCCGTGCCAAGGGCGAGCAGCGTGCGATAGAGGCGCTACGCAACAGCGAGGCGCAATGGAAGGAGGTCTTCGAGCACAATCCTGTCATGTACTTCATGGTGGATGCAGCGGGCACCGTCCTGTCCGTCAATACCTTCGGCGCGACACAACTTGGCTATTCCGTCGACGAATTGCTCGGGCAATCCGTGCACATGGTCTTTGCCGCCGAAGACCGGCATATGGTGCAGGGTAATGTCGCAGCATGCCTCGACAATATCGGTCAGACCCACAGTTGGGAAATCCGCAAGGTTCGCAAGGACGGCTCGGAGCTTTGGGTCCGTGAAAACGCCAAGGCCGTGCGGCGGCTGGATGGTCAATTGATCGTGCTGATCGCGTGTGAGGACATCACGGAGCGCAAGCAGGCGGAAAACGCGCTGCGGCAGAGCCAGATGTACCTGGCCGAAGCCCAGCGATTGAGCCACACCGGCAGCTATGGCTGGCACGCAGACCGGCGTGAAATTATCTGGTCCGAAGAGACCTTCCGGATATTCGGATTCGACAAGACCCCTTCGATCAAGTTCGGCACGGTCATGCAGCACATTCATCCGGACGATCGCGAGAGTGTGTATCGCACCGTCGAGCGCGCATCCCGCGACTTGAAGGACTTCGAGCACGAATACCGGTTGCTGATGCCCGACGGCGAGATCAAATATGTCCACGCCAAGGCGCATGCAGCAAAGGATGCGACGGGCAGCACTGAATTTGTCGGGGCAGTGACGGATATTACCGCCCGCAAGCGGGCCGAAACGGAATTGCATGAGGCGCAGACCAATCTCGCGCATGTCACGCGCGTGACCGCACTGGGAGAGCTGGCCGCGTCGATCGCCCACGAGGTGAACCAGCCGCTCACCGCCGTCGTCACCAATGCCGCGGCATGTCTGCGCTGGCTCGACCGCGAGCCTCCCAATATCAAGGAAGCGCGCGGAATAATGGAGTCGATCATCACCGACGGCAGTCGGGCCGGCGACGTGATCCAGCGCGTCCGCGCGCTGGTGAACAAGACCACCGACCAGAAGGCGCCGCTCGATATCAATGAAGTGATCGATGAAGTCGTCGGCCTGGTGCAGTATGAACTCCTGAGCCACCGGGTGTCGCTGCGGCTGGAGCTTGCGCCCGCTCTCCCCTTGGTCCTTGCCGATCGGATTCAGTTGCAGCAAGTCATCCTCAACCTGGTGATCAACGGCATCGAGGCGATGCAGCCGGTCACGGACAGGCCACGGGAGCTGATGATTCAGACGCGCGGTGAGGCCCGGCAAATCCTGGTCACGGTAAGTGACCACGGCGTTGGGGTCGCCGCCGAAAATGCCGACCGCTTGTTCGACGCTTTCTACACAACGAAATCCAGCGGCATGGGAATGGGGCTGTCGATCTGCCGCTCGATCGTCGACTCCCACGGAGGACGCCTTTCGGTGGTCGGCGATGCCGGCCCCGGCGCGACATTTCAGTTCACTCTGCCGTTACACCAAGAGGAAAATGCATGGTGACCGGGAGCCTGGCATCACCTCCCGCAAACGCCGAGGAGCCGACAGTGTTCGTCGTCGACGACGACGCATCGGTGCGTGAAGCGCTGAGCAATCTGTTCCGGTCGGTCGGCCTGCGGGTCGCGGTGTTCGGTTCGGCCCACGAGTTCCTGCAGAGCAAGCTTCCGGACGTGCCCAGTTGCCTGATCCTCGACATCAGGTTGCCCCGCCTGAGCGGCCTCGACTTTCAGGCCGAATTGGCGAAGGCCAACATTAACATTCCGATCATCTTCATGACCGGCCATGGCGATATCCCGATGACGGTCAGGGCGATGAAAGCCGGGGCGGTCGACTTCCTGACCAAGCCGTTCCGCGATCAGGACATGCTGGATGCGGTCACGACGGCCATCGAAAGAGACAGGAACAGCCGCGATGAAACCAAGGTTCTTTCAGACCTGCAGGCGCTTTTCGCGGCGCTGACCCCTCGCGAGCGGCAGGTGATGACCCTCGTCACGGCGGGGCTGATGAACAAGCAGATCGCAGCCGAAATCGGGGTAGCCGAGATCACCGTAAAGATACATCGCGGGCACATCATGCGGAAAATGGCCGCGAAGTCGTTGCCCGATCTGGTCCGGATGGCCCAGATGCTCGGAATTGGGCCCGGATCGGGCGGTTCGCAAACCTAAGTATGATTCTCCAGCCACGTTTTGCAACGCACACTGCCCAAGCGTGACTGTGCAGCAGGGACAGCCTCTGGTGGTCGTCTCCAGGAAGGACCTCATTGTCCAACCCGCCGGTAATATCAGTCATCGACGATGACGGGTCGGTTCGCAGTGCGACCCGCAACCTCGTCAGGTCGCTCGGCCACGTGGTTCATACGTTTGCTTCGGCCGAAGAATTCCTGCGCTCGCCCCACCTGAATGACACCTCGTGCATCATAACGGATGTCAGAATGCCGGTCATGAGCGGGCTTGAGCTGCAGACCCATCTGCTCGCCAGGGGACGCCGCTTTCCGTTCATCTTCGTCACGGCTTTCTCGGTCGAAAGCGATCGCGCCCGGGCGCTGCAGGCCGGCGCAATCGGCTTTCTGATCAAGCCCTTCGACGGTGAAGCCCTGATCAAGTGCCTCGACGCTGCGCTGTCGCAAGACGGCACGGCAGCGGACGAATAGGCCGGGCACTGCTTCCGTACGAAAACGGATATACGCAAGGATAATACCGCCAACCATCTAGACAAGTTGAACATTGACGTCGATGGCGCGAAGCTTCCAGGCGTCGTCCTTCGAGAAACGAAGGCGAGAAAGCACCGGACATTTCGATCGGCAAATGGCAATTCCTCGGAGGGAAGTCGCCATGCGTATGGAACCGCGCTGTTCCAATTGTGACAGCGAAGACCCGAAGATCATCTCGTTGCGAGATCCGACGAATGAACGCTACTGCGGGCGTTTCTGCCTTTACAGAGGTCAGGAGAATTTCATTCGCTGGATGCGGCGGGCCAATGCAGAGGCCGCGTCATGACCAACTGCTGCGGAAATCGGGAGTGCAAGCGCCCGTTCGGACTGATCCGGCGCAGTTGGCACTTCGAGCAGTTCTGCTCGGAGAGGTGCCGCGAAATCTACAAGCGTCAGTTCGCGCGAAACCGGGCTTACTGGAAGTGGCTTTATCCATCGCCCGATCCGGCGGCGCAGCGAAAATCGATCTAGCTGCAATCGATCTGGCAAAAACGCATCTCATGGCCGAAGCAGGCGGAAAGGAGTCTCCATGACAACAATTCACGCAATGCTGATCGGCGCGATACTCGCATGGGCGCCTGCGCTGATCGTCTTCCTCTATATCGTGCGGGATCTGCGAAACATGCCGAGCGAGGATCTCGATTAGCATCTCGATTGGCATGAAGCCGCACCGCGGCATTTGTTTCGCGATTTACGGGACTGACATTTGCCGGTCCGTGAGCTCGACGCCTTCGTGCCTGAGCAGCCAGCGCTTTCGCTGCAGCCCGCCGCCATATTTGACCAGCGAGCCGTCGGCCCCGATCAGGCGATGGCAGGGCACAACGACGCTGATCGGATTGCAGCCGTTGGCGTGACCCACCGCGCGCATGGCCCTTGGCGCATCGAGCTTCGCGGCCAGCGCGCCATAGCTCATGGTGGTGCCGGCGGGGATCGCGGGTAGCGCTGCCCACACCTTCTGCTGAAACGGCGTGCCGCCAACGCGCCATTCGATTTCCTGCAGCCGGTCGAGATCGCCCTTGAAATAACCCGCCAGCGCGGACCTCAGCGCCTTGGGAGCGCGCGCATCCTTCAGGGCGACCGCGCCATATTGCAGCCGCAGCAGCTCCCTCATGCGAGGCTCATAGTCCTGCCAGTCGAGTGCACGAAGAACGCCGCCGGCATCGGTCACCAGCAGCGCGGTTCCGATCGGCGTTTGCAGCCGGTCGAGGCGGAATGTTTCAGGCTTCGCGTTCATCGATCTTTCCGGACAAGGTGACAGCGTTCGCGCCGGCTGCCCATAGATGCAAGGCCGCATACGCCCGCCAGGGCCGCCAGCCCTCGCTGCGCGACAGCAATTCGGATGGCGAAGGACGCCGGCCGGCGCTGTCAGTCATTGCCCGCAGCAATCCGATGTCGGCTCCCGGGAACGCATCGGGCTCGCGCAGTTCACGCATGGCGATGTACTGCGCCGTCCATTCGCCGATCCCCCGCAGCGATCGCAGCTTCCGAATCGCATCTTCGAGGCTGGCGCCACGGCTGAAGATCGCGGGATCCGCCGAAATCGCCTGCGCCAGCGACGTGACCGCCTCGGCGCGTGCGGCAGGCATGCCGAGCCTCGCCAGATCCGCCTTCGCGACGCGCGCGGTGGACGGAAACAGATGGCTGAGGCCTTCCTCTCTCATCGCCGGCGGAAGCTGATCGCCAAAGGCCTGCACCAGCCTGCCAAGCAAATTGGTCGCGGCAGCAACAGTGATCTGCTGGCCGAAAATGGCGCGCACGCCGAGCTCGAAGCCGTCCCACGCGCCGGGTACACGCAGGCCCGGCCGTGCCTTGACCAGCGGCGCCAGCGCGTCATCCAGCGCCAGGTGCGCCGCAATCGTATCGGGATCGGCGGCAAGATCGAAGACCCGACGCACCCGCGCGATGATCGACGGCAGCGCCGCCATGTCGGGAAACCGGACCCTGACATCGATCCGGTTGTTGTCCGCGGGCTGTACGCTGACGACGCCGCTATTATGGCCGATGGCGATCGTGCGCCGGTAGCTGTTGCCACAGACGATCTCGACGCCGGGAATGGCGCGGGCGCGCAGGAACGACAGCATCGCATCCCAATCATAGGGCGGGCGATAGGCGAGACGGACCGACAGCGCGCCGGCCTCGCGCCTGGTCTTGTCCCGGGTACGCCGCAACGCAGCCGGCGGGCGTCCGAACAATTGGCGGAAGGTTTCGTTGAAGCGGCGGACGCTGTTGAAGCCGGACGCCAGGGCAACCTCCGCCATCGGCAGCGACGTATCGTGAATCAGTTGCTTGGCGAGCAGCACACGCCTCGTCTGCGCGACTGCGACCGGCGAAGCGCCGACATGCTGACGGAACAGCCGCCGCAACTGCCGCCCGCCGACGCCGAGGCGGGCGGCGAGACCCTCGACGTCGTTGTCATCGAGCCCGCCGGATTCGATCAGCGCAAGCGCGCGCGAGACGGTGTTGGAGGTGCCGCGCCAGAACGCAAGCTCCGGCGAGATTTCCGGCCGGCAGCGCAGGCAGGGACGAAAGCCGGCTTCCTGGGCCGCAGCCGCCGACGCATGGAACGACACGTTCTCGAATTTCGGCGTTCGCGCCGGGCAGATCGGCCGGCAGTAGACGCCGGTGGTCTTGACGCCGACGAACAGCCGGCCGTCGAAACGCCCATCCCGGGTCGAGATCGCGCGATAGCAGGCGGTTCGGTCCATATCCATATGACGCCATCAGCTCTGAAAAATCAGGCACGTGGTCGTGCCGTGGGCAAGCAGGCGTCCGTTGCCATCGGTTATCCGCCCCTCAGCAGTGCCGACGCGGCGGCCCCGGGTCAACACCAGGCCCTCCGCCTTGATCTCTCCGGTCTCGGGTGTGATCGGCCGAACGAGCGAAATCTTGAATTCGAGCGTTGTCTGGCCGACGCCCTTTTCCAGCGTGGATTGGATCGCCAGTCCCATGCAGCTATCGAGCAGCGTTGCCGCGAAGCCGCCGTGCACCGTGCCGGCCGGATTGAGATGAACGTCGCGTGGTTCCGCGGAAACGACGACGCGACCGCTCTCGGCTTCGGTCACATCGTAATCAAGCGTCTGAGCTATCGTGTTCAGCGGCAGCGTCCCGTCGACGAGCCCTTGTACGAACGCCAGGCCGCTCATCTCCTTCTGCCTGTCGGTGCTGACCGTGCCATACGTCTTCCGGGCGCTATCGCGGGGCATTGGCTTTTCTTCCTGGTGCCTGCGGTTCATCTGTCGACTTGACCATCATCGATCAGGAACAGCTTGTCTGGCGGTTTTCGGACATCATCATTCCGCGCAAGAAATCGCTGCACGGCGGCACTTTTCATGCCTGCGATGCCGGCGTCCACCCGAATTCCGCTGCCGCCACCCTCGATCCGCACGTGGCATTCCAGACCAGCACCTGTTTCCTGCCCTGCGTGATCCGTTTTCGCACTGTCTTGCATTGGCAAATGCGTTCGGCCAAACTCTCTGGCAACGATGACGGCCGGCTATCCAGACGATGACCGCGCACGATCGTCGGGCGGCACGGGAGGTCTCGATCATGAGAGGTGGAACGCTTCGCTGGCTCGCCGGCGCAGCCGTTGTGCTCGCGCTGTCGGCGTTCGTGGCCAATGCGCAGAAGAAATACGGCGCCGGCGACACCACAATCAAGATCGGCCAGACCGTTCCGTTCTCGGGCCCCGCCTCCGCCTATGCCGGCATCGCCAGGACGCAAGCCGCCTATGTGCGGATGATCAACGAACAAGGCGGCATCAACGGCCGCAAGCTCAAGCTGATCCAGTATGACGACGCCTACTCGCCGCCCAAGGCCGTCGAGCAGGTGCGCAAGCTGGTCGAAGACGACGAGGTTCTGTTCACCTTCCAGATCATCGGCACACCGTCGAACGCGGCCGTGCAGAAGTACCTCAATGCAAAGCAGGTGCCGCAGTTGCTGGCTGCGACCGGCGCGTCGAAATTCACCGATCCGACGAACTTCCCCTGGACGATGGGATTTAACCCCAACTACCGGTCCGAAGGGCGGATCTATGGAAAATACATTCTGTCGAATTATCCCGACGCCAGGATCGGCGTTCTCTACCAGAATGACGATCTCGGCCGCGACTACATCAACGGCCTGAAGGAGGGGCTCGGCTACAAGGCCGCGACCATGATCGTCGCGGAAGCCTCCTACGAGGTCAACGATCCGACCATCGACTCGCAGATCGTCAGGTTGAAGGCGGCCGGCGCCGACCTGCTCTACGATGCATCGACGCCGAAATTCGCGGCGCAAGCAATCAAGAAGGCAGCCGATCTCGGCTGGAAGCCGGTCCACATCCTCGACATCAATGCCAGTCCGGTGTCTGCCACCCTCAAGCCGGCCGGCCTCGACATCTCCACCAACATCGTCAGTACAAATTACGGCAAGGACCCGGGCGATCCGCAATGGAAGGACGATGCCGGCATGAAGGCCTATTTCGCCTTCATGGACAAATACTATCCTGAGGGCGACAAGCTCAGCACCGTCAACTCCTACGGCTATGCGACCGCGGAATTGCTGGTTAAGATCCTGCGGCAATGCGGCGACGACCTCACGCGCGAAAACATCATGAGGCAGGCGGCCAGCCTGAAGAACGTCACCGGCAGCCTTTCGCTGCCGGGCATGGTTACCAATACGTCGCCGACCGACTACCGCATCAACAAGCAGATGCAGATGATGAAGTTCAACGGCGAGCGGTGGGAACTGTTCGGCCCGATTATTGAAGATACCGGCCCCACCGGCTAAGATAGCACCAACCGATCGGCGGACGACCGCCGGTGTCGCGCCTCCCGCGCGATGCCGGCGGTTTCAATTTTGGCACCCTCCGGAGCGCACAATTTCCGCTCCACGGCCGCGTGCATCATTCCGCGGCGGATTACGGCAATGGTTTCTTTCGTGCGGACGGAGCGTGCTACCTTTGTCTAATACCATGTTTCTTGGGCCGTGATCGTTCGGATTGCGTACGCCTTGCAATGCAACATCGCTTCCGCCACTATTGTGGCAGCGAATGACATGCGCCCGGGCCGACGAGGCCCCGCAAAATCCGCGCTCAACGATAAACTCAGGAGGAACACAGCGATATGAGGAAGGGTATTTTTCATCTAGTCACCGGCACCGCACTTGCGGTCGCGCTGTCGGCGTCATCTGCCTACGCGCAGAAGAAATACGACACCGGCGCAAGCGACACCGAGATCAAGATCGGCCAGACCAATCCATTTTCGGGACCTGCTTCCGCCTATGCCACCATCGGCAAGACCCAGGCCGCCTATATCAAGATGATCAACGATCAGGGCGGCGTGAACGGCCGCAAGATCAACCTGATCCAGTATGACGACGCCTACTCGCCGCCCAAGGCCGTCGAGCAGGTGCGCAAGCTGGTCGAGAGCGACGAGGTGCTGCTCACCTTCCAGCTGCTCGGCACGCCCTCGAACGCGGCGGTGCAGAAATATCTCAACTCGAAGAAGGTGCCGCAGCTGTTCGCCGCGACCGGCGCATCGAAGTTCACGGACCCGAAGAACTTCCCGTGGACGATGGGCTTCAACCCCAACTACTTCGTCGAGGGCCGCATCTACGGCCAGTACATTCTGAAGGAGTATCCGAACGCCAAGATTGGCGTGCTCTACCAGAACGACGACCTCGGCAAGGATTACCTGAACGGCATCAAGGCCGGCCTCGGCGACAAGGCGGCGAAGATGATCGTGTCGGAAGCATCCTACGAAGTCTCCGACCCGACCATCGATTCGCAGATCCTCAAGATCAAGGACGCCGGCGCGGACCTGTTCTTCTCGGCGACCACGCCCAAGCAGGCGGCGCAGGCGATCAAGAAGATCCATGAGCTCGGCTGGAAGCCGGTGCACATCCTCGACATCAACGCCACCTCGGTCGGTGCCGTGATGAAGCCGGCAGGGCTCGAAGCCTCCAAGGGCGTGATCAGCGTCAACTACGGCAAGGATCCGCTCGATCCGACCTGGAAGGACGATCCGGGCATGAAGAAGTACTTCGAGTTCATGGCGAAGTACTATCCGGACGGCGACAAGGATTCGAGCTTCAACTCCTACGGCTATTCGACGACGCAGCTCTTGATCCACGTGCTGCAGAAGTGCGGCGACAATCTTACCCGCGAGAACGTGATGAAGCAGGCGACCAGCCTCAAGGACGTTCAGCTCGATCTCTCGTTGCCGGGCATCGTCGCCAACACCTCGCCGACCGATTATCGCGTCAACAAGCAGCTGCAGATGATGCGGTTCAACGGCGAACGCTGGGAATTGTTTGGCCCGATCCTCGAGGACGCAGGCCCGGCCGGCTAGGCGCCACGTCGGACCAACGGAAAAGATCGGCGGTGAAAGCGATCGGCGGCTCTTCGGGGCCGCCGATTTTTTTTGGCCCATCGTTCAATACTATCCCGTCACCCTAGGAGGCCGCAGCGCGGCCGTCTCGAAGGGCGACAGCCCGGCCGGTGGCCGCTCATCCTTCGAGGCTCGCTACGCTCGCACCTCAGGATGACGGGTTAGCAGTCTCCGTCCGCTAGCGCACTCGTTATCACTTCGGTATCTCGCCGAAGGTCTTGCCGACCGGCAGCACCGCATGCCGGATCAGGCGGGAATCCTCGACCGCCGCCTGGCGGTGCTTGACCGCCTCGCGGTAGACGGGATCGCGGATCATTTCGACGAAGGCAGCAACGCTGGGATATTCGGCGATGAAGCAGTGGTCCCAGCGCTCGGCCTCGGGCCCGATCAGCATCAGCTCGAACCGGCCCTGCCAGACGATCCGGCCGCCGAGCCGCTCGAACACCGGCCCGCTTTCCCTGCCATAGGCCGCATAGGCCTCCGCGCCGGTTGCCTTGCGGCCGTCGGGATATGCCGCCTGCGTGCGCAGCCGCACCAGATTGAGCATGTGGATCGGACCGGGCCGGTCACTATCCCTGAATTGCGCGAAGACTTCCTTGGTCGGATCGACGTGGCCCATTGCAGAATATCCTCCGATTACGCTGTCGTTGGCGCCAATCCTAATATGCTCCCGCCGCACCTCCTAATCCCGCGTTAACCTTTCGGTAACCGAGCCTTAAACCGCACCCGCTAGCCTGCTCCGGGACGGGTACGAGCGGCGTTTGCGATGGCGTGGGGACGGAAAAAGAGCGGCAGACGTAAGGAGCCGCTATTCGGGCTTCCGGCAGCGCTCGCCGACCTGCGCCTCTCTCCTGAAGATCGCATTCCGGCCGCCACCGACGAAGAAAGGCCGAAGAAGCCAGTGCCGAAACGCCAGCCCGAGGAAGACGACGATGAGGCGTTGCCGCCGCGCGAGCGCAAGCCGCGCGCAGCCAAGAGCGGCGCCAAGCGGCGCGCGAAATCGCGCGGCCGGATCCAGATCGGCCGGCTGATCTATTGGGGCGCGGTACTCGGCCTGTGGGCTGTGATCGCCATCGTCGGCGTCGTCATCTGGGCCGGCGCGCACCTGCCGGCGATCCAGTCGCTGGAAATTCCAAAACGCCCGCCCACCATTCAGATCGTCGGCGTCGACGGCAGCCTGCTGGCCTCGCGCGGCGAAGCGCCGGGCACCAATGTCGCGCTGAAGGACCTGCCACCCTATCTTCCGAAAGCGTTCATCGCCATCGAGGACCGCCGCTTCTATTCGCATTACGGCGTCGACCCGGTCGGCATCGCGCGCGCGGCGGTTACCAACCTCCTACATCGCGGTGTCTCGCAGGGCGGCTCGACGCTGACGCAGCAGCTCGCGAAAAACCTGTTCCTGACCCAGGAACGCACCATGGCGCGCAAGCTGCAGGAGGTGGAGCTTGCGATCTGGCTGGAGCGCAAGCATTCCAAGAACGAAATTCTCGAGCTCTATCTGAACCGCGTCTATTTCGGCTCCGGCGCCTATGGCGTAGAGGCGGCGGCGCAGCGCTATTTCGGCAAGTCCGCGAAAAACGTCACGATCGCGGAGGCCGCGATGCTGGCGGGTCTCGTCAAGTCGCCGTCGCGGCTGGCGCCGAACCGCAACCCCGAGGGCGCGGAAGCGCGCGCGCAGGTCGTGCTCGCGGCGATGGCGGACGCCAAGTTCATCAGCGCCGCGCAGGCCAAGGCCTCGATCGGACATCCCTCCTACAATGTGAAGCCGGTGGGCGCCGGCACGGTCAATTATGTCGCCGACTGGATCGGCGAAGTGCTCGACGATCTGGTGGGCCAGATCGACCAGAGCATCGTGGTCGAGACCACGATCGATCCGAAGCTGCAAAGCGTGGCCGAGGCAGCCATCATCGACGAACTCGCCGCCAAGAGCGTGAAGTTCAACGTCACCCAGGGCGCGCTGGTGGCGATGACGCCGGATGGCGCGGTGCGCGCCATGGTGGGCGGACGGAATTACGCCGACAGCCAGTATAACCGCGCCGTCACCGCCAGGCGCCAGCCGGGCTCGGCGTTCAAGCCGTTCGTCTATCTCACCGCGATCGAGGCCGGGCTGACGCCGGAAACCATCCGGCAGGACGCTCCGCTCGATCTCAAGGGATGGCGCCCCGAAAACTACACGCATGAATATTTCGGATCTGTGACGCTGACGCAGGCGCTGGCGATGTCACTCAACACCGTTGCTGTGCGCCTCGGCCTCGAAGTCGGCGCGAAGAACGTGGTGCGGACCGCGCACCGGCTCGGCATTTCGTCAAAGCTCGACGCCAATCCCTCGATCGCGCTCGGCACCTCCGAGGTCTCCGTCATCGAATTGGTGGGCGCCTATGCGCCCTTCGCCAATGGCGGGCTCGGCATCTCCCCGTATGTGGTGACCAGGATCCGCACCAATGAAGGGAAGCTGCTGTACATGCGGCAGCCCGACCAGCTCGGCCCGGTGATCGAGCCGCGATATGTCGCAATGATGAACACCATGATGCAGGAGACGCTGCTGTCAGGCACCGCGCGCAAGGCGGAGATTCCGGGCTGGATGGCCGCCGGCAAGACCGGCACCAGCCAGGATTTCCGCGATGCCTGGTTCATCGGCTACACCGCCAATCTCGTGACCGGCGTCTGGCTCGGCAATGACGACAACTCGCCGACCAAGAAAGCTACCGGCGGCGGACTGCCGGTGGAAGTTTGGACCCGCTTCATGCGTACGGCCCATCAGGGTGTGGCGGTTGCCTCCCTGCCGAACTCGCAGCGCGGCGGCTTCATGTCGAACCTGTTTCAGACCGCGTCGCAGGTCAGCGCGGCACCTGTACAGCCGGCGCCGATCCCACCCGCGCCGGTCACGTCAGGCAATTCGTACCGCGCGCCGCCACCACCGACGCGAACTTCCGCGCCGCCCAATGCGAATGCGCGCCCCGAGCCGGCCGCAGGGCTGGATGGCTGGCTGGTGGACCGGCTGTTCGGGCGATAGTCGACAGGCGGTGGAGACACCACGCCGTCGATCACCTCGCGCGTAGCTACGTTCGCAATTCTGCGACCTTCGCCAAATTGTCGCATTCGCGCTTTCAGCGCGTCGATATCGGTCATCAGGTATTCGATCAGGAGTTGTGGATTCAATAAAGTTCCTCTGTAACGAGTCGCGCCTCGGTTGATAGACCTGTCGCTGTGATGCTAAGGTCCAGCCCTTACTTGGATGGGCAGCACGATGGACAGGAACAAGATCACGAATCTCATTCTCGATCGCTTGGGATCGGAACGTGAGCAGATTGAGAGGCAGTGAAAACATCCGGTGGGAACAACGACCCGTCATTTCGTGGTAGAAAATCTCCGGCCTTTCCCGCTCCTTGCAACGCACCGTGGCGAAGTTGTCGTTCTGACCAATCCGTTTCTCTCATGAAGCCCTCCCACCAGTCTCGATGGCTGCTCGTCTCCGGGCATATCTTCGTTTGGGCGTTCTTCATCCTGATTATCGACGGGGCAACAGTGATTGCCGCCTCCAAGCACGGGCTACCGGTCAAGCCTACCTACATCTATGCGATCATCTCGCTTGGGCTACTGACGACAGCCGTTCTCACGAGCGGCTGGTCAAAACTGCTGAACGACAAGGCCTTCTTTGTTCCGTTTCTTGCGATCGCCGCATTAGGCGTCGTGATGTATCGCGGCGAGAACAGCGGCCCCGACTTCGGCGGGATCGTATCGAGGTTGTCCCCTTCGAGCATAAGTTATGTCGTATGGCCGATCCTCAATCTCGCCGCGAGTGCCGGCCTTTATCTTCTGGCGCGGCACGACGACATGCGCCGCAGCATCGTCGCCGCTGCATTCGCCACGCTGGTTCTGCAGTTCGCAACCATGGAAGCCGATATGTGGTGGTTTGCACTCTTTGGCGACCCGAACGGTCGCGCCGGAGGCTTCGCCCAGAACGCCAACATTGCCGCGCTTTTGGTCGCTACCCTCGCTTCACTCACTCTCTCGAACCGGAGCCTTTCACCTTTCGCCGTCATGCTGGCCGTTACCGGCACGATCTTGACCCAATCCAAGACCGGATTTCTCGCGGCCGCAGTCCTCGTGATCTGCTTTGCTTTCACAGTGCCGCGGCGCGACCTGCTTCGCTGGCCGATTCCGACATTTGCGGCGCTACTCGTCGCGATGTTGGCGATAACTGTAATCTTTTCTCCGGTCCTGAACCCTACTCCAGAGACGCTTGCGAAACGCCAGCAAACAATCGCTGAATACCAGAGCCAGCAGCAACTACCCGTGAATCCGCTGGATGTTCCCATTTCCCTCGAAGAACGCCTCAAGGCGCGGACATCCGTCGACGTTGCCGCAGAATTGCGCCGGGAAGCATTGAGGTTCTATGCGGGGATTCTCATGGAACGTCCCGCCACGCTCTTGATCGGCATGGGGACGGGGTTCACCAACAAATTCGTCACCGGACCGCACAACGGATTTCTGAAACTCGCAGTCGATAACGGCATCATACCTTCGCTTCTACTGCTCTTTCTGCTGGTCAGCACGAGCTGGAAAGCCTTTGTTGCCCGGTCTCCGGAACTCGCCTCCCTCACGCTGATCGCATGGTTGGCCGTAACCTTCAGTCACACAACGATCGTTGATCCCTTCACGCTACCCGCGTTGGCGATCGGATTGGCCTCGCTAAGGAAAGCTCGAAACCGGCAGACTTCCCATGAAGTTTCGTGGCCCCCGGAAGGGGTCTCGGCCCGCTGAACGGAATCCGCCATTCAGAGTTCGACGCTGCCACGGGTTTCGCTTTTAGCTGGCGAAGACAACCCGCGTTTCCAGCGAAACGCGCCGGTACAGATCCTCGACGTCGTCGTTGACGAGCCGGATGCATCCGGACGAGACCAGATGGCCGATGGTCTTTGGCGAATTGGTGCCGTGAATGAGCAGCCCCGGCTTGTCCAGCAACAGCGCGCGTGCGCCCAGCGGGCTGCCGGGACGGCCGGTGGCCGCAAGCAACGCGTCGGTGTCCTTGGTGTTACCGCCCGAAGGCCGCCAGTCGGGCCATTCCATCTTGTTCATCACGCGCGAAAGGCTGCCGCCCTTCAGACACTCCTGCGCAATTCCGATCCCGTAACGGCGGGCCGAGTTGTTGGAATCGATCAGATAGAGAAAGCGGTTTTCGCGATCGACCACGATCGAACCGGGAACCACGGTGGTCCGGTAGAACACCACCTGCCGCTGCAGCGCGAACGGCAGGACTTCGCCGGAAGAACCGCCGTCGACACCGGGCTTGAGGTCCGCCACAACAACATCTTCCCGTCCGGCTTGCGCATTCGGCGGTGTCGTCTTCACGCTGGCTGCGACGATGGCGGGGCCTTTGGTGGCGACGAAGCCGTAGGTCAGCCCTGCGAGAGCGATGACGGCGGCGATCGCGCAGGCGCCGATGGCGAGCGGCTTCCAGTTCCTGCCTGTCGACAACACCTCGCTGATTTCAGCGGCGTTGCTTTCGGGCGCTTCCTCGGCCGCGATTTCATCCTCGATCCGCCGCACGGCGTCCTGGAGCGCGGCGGCGTGCGATGACGCAGCCTCGCGCGGGAGCTGCGATCTGCTGATCAGGCTGAAGGCGTCCTTGTAAACCTGGTCGCGCGCCGCGGCGTCCTTGCCTGCGACTGCTTTCGTGAGCAACGAATAATAATCCACGGTCATGGCCTGACCTCTGAACAACTACCTGACAGGAGGCGCGTATTGAATTCCACCCTGGGTCCAGAGTGCATTCAGCCCGCGCGGGATGCTGAGCCTGGACTGCCTTCCAACGTTCCTTTCATAGATCTCTCCGTAATTGCCGACTGCGCGGACGGCGCGCGCGGCCCAATCCTTCGCAAGACCCAATTGCTCGCCAAATTCGCCTTCGGTGCCGACCAGCCGCCTGATATTGGGGTTGGGAGATTGCACCGCATCGTCGATGGTCGCCGACTTGACGCCAAGTTCCTCGGCATTGATCAGGGAATACAGCGTCCACCTGACCAGGTTGAACCACGGGTCGTCGCCCTGGCGCACGGCAGGCCCGAGCGGCTCCTTTGAAATGACTTCCGGCAGGATGAGATGGCTGTCGGGCGCCGACAGCTTGAGGCGCTCCGCGTAGAGTTGCGACACGTCGCTCGTCAGCACGTCGCATTTGCGCTCGTCATAGGCCTTCCGGCTTTCTTCGGCGGTGGCGAAGGCCAGAACCTTCAGCGCCATGGCGTTGGCACGGAAATAGTCGGTCAGGTTCAGCTGGGTGGTGGTGCCGGTCTGGGTGCAGACCGTCTTGCCGTCAAGTTCCAGGGCAGTATCGATCTTTGCCTCGCGGCGCAGCAGAAAGCCTTGGCCATCGTAGTAGGAAACACCAACGAACATCACGCCGAGCGCACTTTCCCGCGACATCGTCCATGTCGAGTTGCGCGACAACACATCGACCTGGTTCGACTGCAGCGCTGCGAAGCGGGCGGATGTATCGAGCGGCAGGAACGTCACCTTGGCAGGATCGCCGAAAATCGCCGCCGCCACGGCGCGGCAGATGTCGACGTCAAAGCCGGTCCACCGATTCTTGTCGTCCATGCTGGAAAAACCCAACAGCCCCTGGCTGACACCGCAATTGAGCGTCCCGCGCTCCTTGACGGCTTTCAGCGTCTGCGCGCCGGCTGGCAGGCCCGCGAGGATAAGGACCAGCAATGCGAGGAGCGGAAGGATCACGGGCCGTTTCTCGACATCAGGCATGTGGTTCTCGCGATCGGTGGCTGGTTCGGCGTCCTTCGGCAGGAGAGAGGCTCTCAGGCTAGCACAATGGGAAGGGTTACCAATGCATTCCCGAGGGGGACGGTACGCGTTCTGCTCAGGCTGTCGGCGACCTGGTGGTGCCGGGATGTGGCGCCGGCGAGGCGCGCGCAACCATTCATCGGCACGCAGCGTTCGATGGATGGCACGTGCATCGTGGAAGGTTGCCACGCACCGGATCGTCATACCCCGCGAAGGCGGGGTATCCAGTACGCTGCGGCCTATCGATTGAGCACTAACGTCTCTGGAATACTGGATCGCCCGCCTTCGCGGGCGATGACAGCGCGATATATGGCGACGAAGCCGGCTTAATCCTCGACCCCATAACGATGCAGATCGTTGCCGTGGGTGTCGAGCCAGCGCTTGGCGCGTTCGACATGGTCGCAAATCCTGCCGACCACCCGCCAGAACCGCGGCGAATGGTTCATCTCGACGAGATGGGCGACTTCGTGGGCTGCGAGATAGTCGAGCACATAGGGCGGCGCGAGGATCAGCCGCCAGGAATAGGACAATGAGCCGGCCGAGGTGCACGATCCCCAGCGGCTCGACTGATCTCGGATCGAGACCCGCCTGACCCGCACGCCGAGTTCCGCGGCATAGGCAAGCGAGGCCTTGTGCAGGTCCTTGCGCGCTTCGCGCTTGAGGAAATCATGAACGCGACGGTCCATGTGCTCGTAGTCGCCGGCGACGCAGAGAATCTTCTCGCCGCTGTCGCGGGTTTCCGTCCACACCGTGCCGCGTTCGCCGGCGCGATGCACCAGGCGGTGCGGCACGCCGCGCAACGGCACGATGGTGCCGGGTTGAAAGGGCGCGGCCTTGGGCAGCCGGCCGAGACGAGCGGCAATCCAGCCGCCATGAAGCTGCGCGAAGTCCTTTGCTTCGGCGAGCGTGCCGCGCGGCGGCATGGTCAGGATCGCTTCGCGATCCGTCGGGTGAATGCGCAGGGTGTAACGCCGCGCGCGGCGATGCCGGCGCAGCCGAATCGCAAAGAATTGTGAGCCGTGTTTGACGACGAGAGTCGCGGGTTCGGCGGGCCGCCGATAGAGGAGCGCACGAGTAGCCATGTCTTGGAGTCCGG
>Ga0081540_1001684_pt1 | contig 18780 bp, 12 predicted proteins | sample TabmetS2T1R1_FD_71024 | JGI IMG/M metagenome (GOLD analysis project Ga0081540, IMG submission 71024) | Tabebuia heterophylla rhizosphere microbial communities from the University of Puerto Rico - S2T1R1 | ecosystem: Host-associated > Plants > Roots > Rhizosphere ... | reverse complement strand
CTGCTCATAGCCCGCCGGCTGCTGGCAGCCGCAGGCTGGGAAAAGGTCCGGCTTCCATTGCGCCATGCCGGGACCTTCCTGTGCGACATGAGCGTGTTGGCCAACCAGAGCGCGCTGCCGGCCCGCGGCCAGCCCGTGGTGGTCGCCGAACACGAGCCCGTCAGCGTCGATCGCGACGAGGTGCTTTTGGTTGAGGAATGGCGCTTACGGGCAGACGGGACGGCGGCCGTGCCCGGCACGGACGCCAACGAAACCACGGTTTCCTACACACTTAACGGGAAGCCCTCGCTGGACGTCTCAGCCCGATCGAATGAGCGCTTGAGACTTCGCTTCATCAATGGCAGCCGGCGCACTGTCATTGCGCTGAGACTGGAGTCCGTCGACGTCACTGTCATGGCGATCGACAGCCAGCCGGCCGAGCCATTCCTGGCCCGCGGCCTGGTGCTTGCACCGGGCAGCCGGGTCGACGCTTTTGTCGACGTGACGGCACCGCCAGGCTCGAATCTCAAAATCCTCCTGCACGAAGGCCGGCAAGCCCGGACCATCGGCTTTGTCATCGTGTCGCGCGACCCGCCTGCGCGCGCGGCGCCCCTACCGCCTCCTCCGCCTTTGCCGTCCAACGGGCTGCCGACGCGGCTTGATCTCAAGAATGCGCTCCGCGTCGATCTCGCGTTGAACGGGCCTGAGTGGACTGTGATTGCAAGCCTTGCAACCTCGCCACAGCCGGCCTTCCGCGCCAAAGCCGGGCGCATCGTCGTGCTGGCACTGACCAATCGCGCCGAGGTCGCAACCGTCTTTCGCCTGCACGGCCACCACTTCCGCTTGCTCGACAAGCTCGACGACGGCTGGAAGCCGTTCTGGCTCGACACGCTCGCGATCGAGCCAGGCCAGACCCAGCGCATTGCCTTTGCGGCCGAACATGCCGGGCGCTGGCTGATCGAATCCGTCGCGACCGATTGGGCCGCACCGCGCTTCGTGCGATGGTATGCGGTTGAATAGAGGGTTTTCAGGCCAAGTAAATGCGGGTTCGCGTGAAGAAACGCGTCAATCAAGAAATCAGAGGAAACGAAATGAGCAAATCAACCCCGGCGATCCGCGGCGTGAAGGCGCGAGCCGTCGTGGTGCCGCTCAAGCGTCCCGTCAAAACCGCGCTTGGCGAGTTCAACACCGGGCCGCTGGTGCTGATCGATGTCGAGACCGATCAGGGCGTCACCGGCCGCGCCTACATCTTCGCCTACACCAATCTCACGCTGAAGCCGCTCGTGCATCTGGTCGAGGAGATCGGCCGCGAGTTGACCGGCAAGCCGATAGCGCCGTTCGACCTGATGGCGGCGATGGACAAGAAATTCCGCTTGCTCAGCTGGCAGGGTCTCGTCGGCATGGCCGTCTCCGGCCTCGACATGGCTTATTGGGATGCGCTCGGCCAATGCGCCAACAAGACAGTGGCCGAACTGCTTGGCGGCACGCCGAAGCCGATCAAGGCTTATGACAGCTATGGCGCCGTCGATCCCGTCAAGGACGAGAAGGATCTGCGCCACTCGCTCGACCAGGGCTTTGTCGGCATCAAGATCAAGGGCGGCGACGGCGATGCCGAAAATGACGAGCGCATGGTCAGCGGCGTGCGCACCCTGCTCGGCCCCGACATCGCGCTGATGATCGATTTCAACCAGTCGCTCGATCCGGCGGAAGCTTCGCGCCGTATCGAGCGGCTGGCGCCCTACGATCTGCACTGGATCGAGGAGCCGGTGCCGCAGGAGAATCTGCTCGGGCACGCCAAGGTCCGCGCGACCTCGCCGACGCCCATTCAAGCCGGCGAGAACTGGTGGTTCCCGCGCGGCTTCGCCGAGGCGATCGCCGCAGGCGCAAGCGATTTCATCATGCCGGACCTGATGAAGTGCGGTGGCATCACCGGCTGGATGCGCATCGCAGGCCAGGCCGAAGCCGCATCGATCCCGCAGTCGAGCCATCTCTTTGCCGAAGCGAGCGCCCATGTGCTGGCGGTGACGCCGACCGCGCATTGGCTGGAGTTTCTGGATTTCGCGGGCGCGATCCTCGCAAGGCCCGCGGAGATCGTCGACGGCACGCTCACCGCGCGCGGACCGGGCCTCGGCCTCGAATGGGATGAAGCGGCGGTCACGAAATACCTGCTGGAGTAGTCTCAAGGGGTCGGGGGTGCACCGCAGCGCCCGGACGCAAAATCGCGAAAACAACCCCATGCAAGGTAAGATGGGGGCACGACCGAACCATCATGCAAAATGCACGCGGCGTTCGCGTTATCAAGTCCGATCAGCTGCGGTCCGCCGCGCCCCCTTCATACGATCATGAAGCTGCTGTTCGACAGCTGGACATTTAGTTCAACCAGCTGCACTTGCATGTCAGCAGTGCCGTCGGCATTAGCGTCGACCAGCAGGAACGTGTTGTTCTCGCTGTCGGTGAACGTCAGCGCCTCATGGCGCGGCCTCATTCATATTGATCCCGCTGGCTTGTCTCAGCTCAGCAGGAAGTTGGAATTAGACAGAGTGCCGTTGAGGTTCTGCAGGCTGATATCCATATCGCTCGCTCCATCGCCATCGATATCGATCTGAAGAAGGTCGTTGCCGGGTCCGGAGTTCTCCAGATGCGCCGAAGCCTGGCCGGAGAGCAAAGCTCCGCTGCCGACGTACTCGATATGACCACCCGCGACGCTGATGCCGGAGAAGGTGAAGTGGTCATTCGCGGCATCGAAGTCGTGAATGGTATCGGCAGCGCCCGCAGCGGAATCCGCAACGCTGGCGAAGCGGAAATTATCGCTACCCGCACTGGCGGTGATCTCGTCCGCGCCGGCGCCGGCGGTGATCGTCGTGTTCCCCGACGTGTTGCCGATCGTGATCTGGTCGAAAATCGCGCTACCGTTGATGTTTTCGGTATTGGTCACCGTAACGCCGAGCACGCTGCCGTTGAAGGTCACGGTGTCGTTGGCGCCGTCACCGAGATCGACGAATATCCCGTTAACACTGGTGTCAAACGAAACATTATTGTCCGTTGGCGCGCCGTCGGCCGCAACGACCTGCTCAACGTTAAATAGGATCATATCGGTAACAACCGGCCCCGTGAGGTAGACGGTATCGTTGCCGGTCCCGAGATCGATCGTGCGATGGCTCAGGCTCAAGGAGGTGCCCAGAACGAAATCGTCCGTTCCCGTCAAGGAGTGCAGCGGGCTAAAGCCGGATCCGAGGTCGACAGGCGCGCCGCTGCTTCCGCTGTTGATGAGATAGTATGAGTTCTGGAAGACGCCCACCTGTGGCTCAAATTCGGTGAACTGCAAAATTTCGACGCCGGAGAGCGTATCGGTGCCATCCGGAGAACCGTCGCGGTTGTCCTGTACGGTCCACTCGCCGTTGTTCACCGTTATCGTGTAGTTGTTGTGGTCACCGGAATAGATAGCGATGTCCGTGCCCGTACCGCCGACGATCGAATCGTTGCCGGCACCGCCGGTGATCACGTCGTAGCCGTCGCCGCCGGTAATGTTGTCGTTGCCGCTACGACCAAGGATGTTGTCGTTACCGCCCCGCCCGTTGATCGTGTCGTCGCCGCCATTGCCGCCGTCGAGGAAGTCGTTGCCCTCGCTGCCTGAGATCACGTCACCTTGGTTTGAGCCGAAGACGTTGTTGACGCCTGTGAAGGTGTCGTGGCCAACCGAGCCGTTGCCGTCGGCGGTGCCGGCGGCCAAGTCGACTGTTACTGTCCCGCTCGCACTGTCAAAACGAATCTGGGTGTTGCCGTTGCCGATCAGCGTGTCGTTGCCGCCCTGGCCTTCGAAGAAGTTGAACGTGCCAAAGTTGCCGGCATTCGCTGCACCGTTCGCTCCGAAGCCCGTCGCGTCGTAGGTATCGGCAAAGCCGCTGCCGACGGCGGAATAGACCCCGGTAAAGGTGTCGCTACCCACATTGGCGGCATCGTTGGCTGCCGTACCCTGGGAATGACCGGCCGCCATGCTGACGGTTACGCCGCCAGCCGCGCTGATGAATTGAAGCTGCGTGTTGCCGTTTCCGGTGATCGTATCGTCACCACCGAGGCCCTCAACGGAATTGAAGTTATTGTTGTTGATACCTGTATAAGCACTGGTACTAATCGTGTCGGCAAAATTGCTGCCCCTCGCACTATTTACGCCGGTGAAGGTGTCGGTGCCGACATTGGCGGCGTCGCCGGCCGTCGTGCCATGCCCTGTACCAGTGCCGCCGGCACCAATCGTGACGGTCACGGCCGCTGCCGCGTTGGTGTAGAGCACCCGCGTGTTGAAATTGCCGGTGATGGTGTCGTCGCCGTCAAGCCCCTCGAACTGGTTGAAGGTGCCGTTGTTGCCGACGTTGGCATAAGGAAGTCCAGTCTCAGGATCAAGAGCGCCAGTTACGCCAAAGTTCGTTGCGTTATAGCTATCGTCGAAATTGGTGCCCTGGATGCCCTCGATCGAGCGCAGCGTGTCGTGGCCGACCACGTTGTTGTAGCTTTCCGTCACCGTTCCGGCGGCCATCATTGCGGTGATGCCTCCGGTGGCCAAGATCATGCTGTTGTAGCTGGCGACGTCGAAGCCGCCACGGCCATCGATAAAGTCATCGCCACCCAGGCCGGTGAAGGTGTTGTTGAAAATGCTTCCAAGCAACGTGTCGTTGAATTGCGACCCCTGCGCCGCATTGACGCCCGTCAGCGTATCGGTGCCTTCGGTGGTGCTGGTTGAAGTGCCGGCGACGTTCGTCGCCGTGACGCCCGGTTGGCTCAAATTGGTTTGCAGGTTGACGGTCACGGCGGACAGCGCGGTCGAGAAATTGATCCGCGTGTTGCCATTGCCGATGACCGTGTCGTTTCCGCCGGCGCCCTGGAAGTCGTTGAACGTGGTGAGCGAGCCGACGTTGGCATAAGGAAGTCCGGTGGCAGGATCAATGGCGCCAACTACGCCGAAGTTCGTCGCGTCGTACACGTCGGCGAAGTTTGTGCCGCGCACGGCCTCGATGTGCCGGAGCGTGTCGGTGCCGACCGTCGCATCGCCAGTGATTATTCCGGCTGCCAGTTGGACATTGATGCCGGTCGAGGTGAGCGGATCGTTCGAATAGATGAGAAGATCGTAGCCGCCGCGACCGTCGATGAAGTCGTTGCCGCCGCGCCCTTCAAAGGCTTCGAACGTGGCAAACCCGTTGTCGGCTCCGTAAATGAGGTCGTTGTAGTTCGATCCCCACACGATGAGAATGTTGCTGAGCGTGTCGTGGCCCACATTGGCGATATCTCCGGGATCGGTTCCGTAGGCCACGCCGGCTACGCCGTAGGATCCTCCATTCGGCTGGAGATCGACCGTGACACCGGCGAGCGCGCCGAGATAGCTCGCGCGCGTGAGGGTATGGCCCTGCACGTTCCTCTGGCCGATGATCACGTCGTCACCGCCGCGACCCTCGAACTCGCTGAACCCTGCGATGGCGCCGGGCGCGCCAGTGCTGCCCGTGAAGCCCGTGGCGTCGAAATGGTCGTTGTAGTCGCTGCCGATGACGCCATCGACGGAAAGAAGCGCATCGGTGCCGGTCCCGCCGCCGGTGACGGTGCCCCCATTGCCGGCGAAGCTGACCGTGATGGCGCTGGTCGCGTCGGTATAGATGGCGCGGTCGAAGCCGAGGCCGCCGTCGAGAAAATCGTTGCCGAGCCCGCCGGTCATATAGTCATTGCCCGCGCCGCCGTACAGCGAGTCGTTGCCGTCGCCGCCCCCGATCTTGTCGTTGCCACCGAGACCGGAAATCGTATCGTCGCCATCGCCGCCCACCAGCACGTCGGCGACATCCGTTCCCGTCAGGTTGAGCGGTGTCGATGCGATCAATTGTTCGAGCGCATCACCTGTGTGGGTGTCCTGGACCTCAGTGAAAGTGGTCAGGCCGCTCGCCGCGTCCGACAGCGCCGCCGTCGTGTCGCCGAACGCTATCTGAGCCGCCTGGGCGACCTCGGTCAGATCCCCGCCGCTGGTAATGTTGGTCGAGATCTGCGTGTTCGAATCCAATACGACCGCCGAAATCGCGTCCAGATCTGCCGTCGAGAGCTGCTGGTCTGCCGGCAACGTTTCGTTGACGGCCGCTGCCAGCGCGGTAACCGTGTCGGGCGTTCCGAGGTCCACACTGCCGGCCCCGGTACTGTTGCTTACGACCTGGGCGAGCACGCCGACGATGTCATCGGCCGAGGCTCCCGTGGCGGCCGAGAGTTGAGTAATGGTCGCCTGCACCTGGATGGATGCGGCGAGAACGTCAGCCGCACCGGGCGCGTCCGTGACCGTGCCGACGATCGGATCGAGCGTGGTCAGATTGACGCCTGACAGGCCAAACGCCGTGGTGACCGCCGTTTCAGCGGCGTCGAATGCAGCGGCGTCGGCGTCAAGGCCCGCGATCGCCACGATCAGGGTCGTGAGCGGCGTAACGACGGTCGATCCGGTCGGCGCCGTGAGCGTGCCATAGAACGGCAGTCCGGTCAGCGCATCGTACGTGTTGTGGCCGCCCGGGCCTTCGTGAACGGCCTGGAGGATTACCGGCCCGCCGGAGGTATCGAGACTGAAGGAGCCGTCGAGCCCCGTGTAGGTCGATATTCCATCATCGTTTTGACCGTTGTGATTGACATCGACAAAGACCAGCGCGTCGGCGATGTAGCCATCGACCGCGTGGTGAATGTTCGGATTGTTGACAAGAATCCTCAAGTCCTCGGTCGTCGAAGCGACGCTCGTGTGATCGAAAGCCGTCGCCGAAATGTGCAGCGTCATCGGTCCGGCGGCTCCGACGCCGCCACCGACGGGCACGAGCGCCAAATCCGATACCTGGTTCGTGCTGACGACCCAGACTCCGTCCTCGTTGAGGGAGCCGTGATTCAGCTTGTATGTGGCTGGAACGCCTTCAATCCGAACTGTTTGTGCCAGGGTGTCGCTGGTGTCGGCGTCGCTGATCTGGATGTTCAAGGCGATCGGCTGCGATGAAGCGGGGACCTCAATGCGGTTTGCCGTAATGGTCGGCGCCGAGGCTGCAGCTGCGACATTGACGGTTACGGTCGTGGGCGCGCCCGCCAGCGCTCCATCCGTCACCGTGTAGGTGAAACTCGCTTGGCCGTTGAAGTCTGCGTTCGGCGTGAAAGTGACCGTGTGGTCGCCATTGAGCACCGCGGTTCCGCCCGCTCCGCTCGTCACCGAGCTGATCGAGAGTTGCGCGTTGGAATTGTCCACGTCCGTGTCGTTGCCGAGCAGCTGTGCCTGGGTATAGGTAATCTGCGTGTCTTCGGTCGCGCCAAGCGCATCGGCGGCGCCAACGGGCGCATCGTTCACGGCGATTCCGGTGAACGACTTGCTGCCAGTGATCGCCGGAGCCACTCCGTCGCTGACGCTGGTCGCAACCGTGAAGCTGCCGTTGAAGTTCGACGCCGGCGTGAAGGTCACCCCCGCTAAGAGCGCGTTGACATCGGCGAGCGCGCCGGTGGCCGACCAGACGCCGGTCGCCGCATTGTAGGTCGAAGTTACCGCACCCGAGGTGCCCGTGGTCAGCGCGCCCGCGGCCGCATTCGACAGCGTCAGGGTTACCGTCACCGTGGCGCTGTCAACATCGCTCACCACGATGTCGGTGAGGTTGAGCGGCCTATCTTCGGTATAGGTCTCTGTCGTCGAGAGATTGGTCGCCGTCGGCGCAGCGTTGCTGCCACCCACCGTGACAATCTCGATTTGCTCGATCGACGCAACCTTCAATCCGATGCTTTTCAGACTGGCTGTGGCCGACCCTTTCTGCGCGATCTGGGCCTGCAGGAGTGCAATGTCTTTTTGAAAATCGCTCGAGGCCTGCTGCGCGGCTGTTGCATAAATGCGCAGCTTGTCCGTGCCTGCTCCGCCGTCGTAGACGTCGGTAGCACCGGCATTCTCGGTGATAGTGTAGACCAGAATATCGTTGCCATCACCGCCGCTGACAGTGTCGCTGCCCGACCCGCCATCGAGCGTGTCATTGCCCGAGCCGCCGTTCAGCGTATCATTGCCGGTACCGCCATTCAGCGTATCGCTGCCCGCGCCGCCGCTCAGCGTATCATTGCCTTCGTCACCATTGATGACGTCGTTTCCGTCACCGCCGTCCACAGTGTCATTTCCGGCCCCCGCATAGATAAAATCATCGCCGCCACGGGCGACGATCTGGTCGTTTCCCTCGAGACCATAGATTTCATCTGCGAAGTCGGTGCCAACGAGATTGTCTTTGCCCTTGGTGCCCGTGATCTTGACCATGTACTACCTCCCCGAATTACGATTTGATGAACCAGTCGCGAACGCTTGGAAGGCCCACACCGCTGCCGTGCTTTGCGGGGTCTGCCTCCGACTGGCGAAACTGCTTCGTGCTGACAAACAAGATTGTAAGGTGAAGATCCGCGGCCGGCGCCATAAAGCGGCTGACCAGCGCAGATGTCTGTTTAGCGTGGAATGAACGTTGGACCAGCAGCTAACTGCTGCTGCAAGCCGAGTACGAAATGCACAAGCCAAACGCCCTCTCCTCCGCAATCGCTGAGCAGGCGCACGTCACTCTTGAAATCTGTTCACTTCGCCGGCCCGAAAAGGATTGCCGACACTTTGCCGATCAGAGGCGGTTTTTTAAAATTGATTGCGGCCGTGAAAGACCCAAACGTTTCTCCCTACCCTTTGGAACTCCATCACATTGGAAATCGATTTGCAACACTGAGAACGCAAACACCTCACTTGGCCGATTGAGCGAAGGCGCGAACAGGATTCCGTAGTTTTACGGATGAAGGTGAACGTGACGGAATGGCAGTTGACGTGCCGCGTTGAGACGTCGGTCCGAGCCTTTGCCGAAGCTTAGTGTACAAGCGCACATCGGGCCGGCAGCGCTTGCGACCGCCGATTTCGTTCGCGCTGATCGAAAAGGAAGCCGCGAGAGCCAAGAGCAATTCGCATTGCTTTCGCCATTGATCAATACAGTTATCTTGTGCGGCGATCCTCACGCTGACAACCTGACAGGCGCGCCGGTGTAGGTGATGTGATGGGGAACTAATACTCGATCCCGAACTCGTCATAGAGCCGGCGGAACACTGCCGGCATCACCTCGGGCAGGTCTTCCGCGATCAGGCCGGGCCCTGCCTCGCGCGCGCCCTCGCCGTGCATCCACACGCCGATGCTGGCGGCTTCGAATGCGCCCACGCCCTGCGCCAGCAGCGCAGCGACGATGCCGGCGAGCACGTCGCCGGCGCCGGCGGTGGCGAGCCATGGCGGCGCGTTGGAGGCGATGGTGGCGCGTCCGTCGGGCGCGGCCACCACGGTGTCGGCGCCCTTCAGCAGCACCACCGCGCCGGAACGCTGCGCGGCGTCGCGCACGCGCTCAAGCTTGGAACGGCCGGGATTCTTGTTGCTCATGTCGCTGAAGAGACGCGGAAACTCGCCTTCATGCGGGGTCAGCACCACCTGCGGATCGTGCGACGCCTTGATCGACTCGAACAAATGATCGGGTGCGTCCGCAAAGCTCGTCAGCGCATCGGCATCGAGCACCAGATGCTTTTGCGCCGAGAGCGCCGTGTGCACGAAGTCACGGGTGCGCTCGCCGATGCCGGCGCCCGGTCCGATCACGCAGGCATTGAAGCGCCGGTCGGCGATGAACTCGCCGAATTCGACCGGCGTATCCACCGCGCGCACCATCACGGCCGTCAGCGACGCGGCATTCACCGCCAGTGCCCCGCGAGGTGAGGCGACCGTCACCAGCCCCGCACCCGCCCGCAGCGCACCGCGCGCTGCAAGCCGCGCTGCGCCGGTCGACGTCATCTCGCCCGACACGATCACGGCGTGGCCGCGGGCATATTTGTGCCCGTCCATGCGCGGCACCGGAAACGAGGCCCGCCAGGTGTCGGGAACGTTCTCGAACGTCTGCGGCTTGATCTCGGCCAGCACGCCCCGCGCGATGCCGATATCGGCGACGTGGACGCGGCCGCAATGCATCCGGCCGGGCAGCAATAGATGCGCCGGCTTGCGGCGGAAGAAGGTCACGGTTTCGGTGGCATGCACGGCGGCGCCCATCACAAGGCCCGTGGCGCCGTTGATGCCGCTCGGCAGGTCGACCGCCAGCACCGGCGCGCCATTGGCGTTGATCGCCTCGATCATCTCGTGAGGCTCGCCCTTTACCGGACGGTTGAGACCGGCACCAAACAGCGCATCGATGATCAGCGCCGGCTTGCCGAGCGCCTGCGGGTTGAACGGCAGCACCGGATATTTCCAGCCGCGCGCGGCGGAGGCCGCATCGCCCTGCAGGCTGTCGCGCTCGCAGAGCAGCACCACCGAAACCTCGCGGCCGCGCGCGGCAAGCTCGGCCGCCGCCACAAAGCCGTCACCGCCATTGTTGCCGCGGCCTGCAACCACAACGATTGGGCCTTCCTCGGCCAGATCCATCGCCGCTTCCGCCACCGCTTGTCCCGCGCTCAGCATCAGCGAGAAGCCCGGCGTGCCCGATGCGATCGTCAGGCGATCGGCGCGCTCCATCTCGGATGTGGTGAGAACTTCCATGCCAAATCCTGATCCAATCGCCCTTTACTGAGGCACATCCATTCCCGGCTTGAACGCAGCAGGCCAAAGTCTGCACACGAATTGATCTGTTTGCCTATTTCGTAGGCTGACGTATCATGGGCGACCCGCGACGGACTACAACCACTGCCCGATAAAAGTCTGATAACACTCCAAAATCAGACCAGTTAACAACTTGGCATAGAGCCTGCTTTTGAGGAAGCCGGCTGAGGATGGCGGACAATCGCGAGTATTTTCCGGCAGTTCGCCGGGTCCAAGCATCGAACGAGCCGCGCGTCCATACAACCCAGGAGATCGCGCGGCCATCTGGAATCCTAGGGAAGCGCCGGGAGGCAAAGTCAGTGAAGAAGATCGAGGCCATCATCAAGCCGTTCAAACTCGACGAGGTGAAGGAGGCGCTTCAGGAAGTCGGACTGCAGGGTATCACCGTCACCGAAGCCAAGGGTTTTGGACGGCAGAAGGGCCACGCGGAACTGTATCGCGGTGCGGAATACATCGTGGACTTCCTGCCCAAGGTCAAAATCGAGATCGTGATCGGCGACGACCTGGTGGAGAAGGCCATCGACGCCATCCGCCGCGCTGCCCAAACCGGTCGCATCGGCGACGGCAAAATCTTCGTTTCCAATATCGAGGAAGCGATCCGCATCCGGACCGGCGAATCCGGGCTGGACGCTATCTGAGCCGTTTGCTATCCGGAAAATGGCGGCAAAATAACCAGAACAACGGGCTGCTTCAGGCAGCCCGATTTCGTTTGCGACCGCTCGCCGTTCACTCCAGGAAACCGACCGCAAGAGATAAGGGGAATTCATGAAGACCGCCAAAGACGTCCTGAAATCGATCAAGGACAACGACGTGAAATACGTCGACCTGCGCTTCACCGATCCGCGCGGCAAGTGGCAGCACGTGACCTTCGACGTCGGCTTGATCGAAGAGGACACATTCGCTGAAGGCTTGATGTTCGACGGCTCGTCGATTGCCGGCTGGAAGGCGATCAACGAATCCGACATGTGCCTGATGCCCGACCCCGTCACCGCGACGATCGACCCGTTCTTCGCCGAGACCACCATGGTCATCATCTGCGACGTGCTCGAACCGACCACCGGCGAGCCCTACAACCGCGACCCGCGCGGCATGTGCAAGAAGGCCGAGGCGATGGTGAAGTCGACGGGCGTCGGCGACACCGTGTTCTTCGGCCCGGAAGCCGAGTTCTTCGTGTTCGACGATGTGCGCTACTCGGCCACGCCGTACAACACCAGCTTCAGGCTCGACTCCGCGGAATTCCCCACCAATTCCGACACCGAGTATGAGGGCGGCAACCTCGGCCACCGCGTCCGCACCAAGATGGGCTATTTCCCGGTGCCGCCGCAGGACAGCGTGCAGGACATGCGCTCGGAAATGCTCGGCGCCATGGCCAAGATGGGCGTCAAGGTCGAGAAGCACCACCACGAAGTCGCTTCCGCCCAGCACGAGCTCGGCATGAAGTTCGACACCATGACGCTGATGGCCGACCAGCTGCAGATCTACAAATACTGCATCCACCAGGTCGCCCACATCTACGGCAAGACCGCCACCTTCATGCCGAAGCCGGTGTTTGGCGACAACGGCTCGGGCATGCACTGCCACCAGTCGATCTGGAAGGACGGCAAGCCGGTGTTCGCGGGCAACAAATATTCCGACCTGTCGGAAATCTGTCTGTCCTACATCGCCGGCGTCATCAAGCATGCCAAGGCGATCAACGCCTTCACCAACCCGACGACCAATTCCTACAAGCGTCTGGTCCCGGGTTATGAAGCGCCGGTGCTGCTCGCCTATTCCGCGCGCAACCGCTCCGCCGCCTGCCGCATCCCCTACACTTCGAACCCGAAGGCCAAGCGCGTCGAGGTGCGTTTCCCCGATCCGCTTGCCAATCCCTATCTCGGCTTCGCCGCGATGCTGATGGCGGGCCTCGATGGCGTCAAGAACAAGCTCGATCCCGGCCCGGCGATGGACAAAGACCTCTACGACCTGCCGAAGGAAGAGCTGAAGACGATCCCGACCGTCTGCGGCTCGCTTCGCGAGGCGCTGGAAAGCCTCGACAAGGACCGCGCCTTCCTCAAGGCAGGCGGCGTGTTCGACGACGACTTCATCGACAGCTATATCGAGCTGAAGATGAGCGAAGTCGAGCGCTTCGAGATGACCCCGCACCCGGTCGAGTTCGAGATGTACTATTCGGCGTGATGTTTTCGCGGGCGTCCGCCCGCTTCTGTCACGGCTCATGGCTCACGGAATGCGAAAGGCGCCCGGACCGGGCGCCTTTTACTTCGGGGCGATCTAGAATTTATATTCTAGACTTCGTATTCACCGTCGGCTAGGCTGGCTTACCTCTACGGCGGAGGCGCGCATGACGACGAAGCCACTGGTTCCCGACTACACCGATGCCCAGATCATCACCTTTCTTGCGGCGGCGCGCGAGGCGATCGCTGCTGTGCCGATCTGCTGGCTGGCCACCCGCTCGCTGGAAGGCGGCACCAACGCGCGGGCGGTCAATTCCTCTCCCGGCGCCCCGGGCGCCGACGAGTGGACCCGGCGCTTCCTGGTGCGGAGGAATTCCCGCAAGGTCGCCGAGATGCGCGCGGCACCGTCGGTGACGCTCGCCTATCAACACCCGTCCGGCGACCTCTGGGTTGCCCTCGGCGGCCGTGCCACTGTTATCGACGACGTCACGGAAATGCGGTCGTTGTGGCCGGGCAGCATGGATACGCAATTTCCGCCGGGCTTTGCCGATGCCAATATGATCGTGATCCGTGTCGATGTGGACCGCATCGAGGTCCATGCCCGCGGTCTCACGGCAGAGCCGTTCGGCACCGGCCGCACCCTGCTGGAGCGCCAGGGAGGAGGGTCGTGGCGATATGTCCCGATCGCGCCGCCCGTCGGGATCGGCGTGATGGCGTGAGCGCCCCCGGCACGTCGGAAGCCTAGAGCGAGATGACTTTTCTTCGAATCGTCATCTCACTCTAGCTCTTTGTTGGAGCATGATCTTTTCGGAAAACCGCTTCACACTTTTCCGGATCATGCTCTATCGCTTCCTGCGCGATCGGTAGTCGGCGACGACAGCGGCGTAGGTCGTTCGGATCAACTGGTCCACGAGCGGCGGAGGCTTTTCGCCGCGCGTCAGGTGCTGGCGCACCACCGCGACGGGCAGCTCTGATATCAGGAACTGGGCAAGGCGCTGCTCCTCACGGCCGTCCTTGCCGAAGATGACGCGCGCGCGCCGCCGCGATCCGGCTTCCATTCGCCTCGTCATCTCCGCGACCCGTCCGCGCAATGCTTCCGGCCAGTCGCCTTGCACGAAATCGCTGCGGTCGTAGAGCAGAAGCAGTCGCGCCTTGTCGAGGTGCTTCCGCGCCCATGCCGGCGTGTGCAGTGCGGCGGCAAGTCCGTCGCCGGCATCGAGCGCCTTGCCGACGCCGGTCTGGAAGTCGAGCACGGCGCGCAGCCAGAGTTCGCCGAGCAGCACGTCGCGCGAGGCAAAGCGATGGTAGAACGAGCCGGTCGGCGATTTCAGGCGCGCACTGATCGAGGCGACCGTCACCGCCAGCAGGCCGCGTTCGGCAATAATGGCCAGCGCGGCCGCAAAAAAATCTTCCTGGCTGAACTTGGGGTGACCCATGGAACGAGAATTCCCGTTCTAGATCATGGCGTCAATATCCTTGCCTGCGTAGCCGGTTTTGCCGCCTCCGCTGCTCACACGCCGAACAGTTTTGTGTAGCGCGCCTTGATCGCCTCGCTCTGCTCCTGCACCGCGGCGGGATCGGATTTCAGGAGCTTCAGCTCCGACAGCGGCACATGGCCGCCCTTCTCCTTCACCTGGGCGTGAAACGAGCGGTGGGCATAGGTGTCGACCAGCATCTGCTGGGTCTCGGCGCTGAAGAAAAAACTCTGGAACAGTCTTGCGGCATTCGGATTGGGCGCGCCGCGGAAGATTCCGGAGCCGACGATGATAAGCGGCGAGCCTTCGGCCGGGTACACCACCTCGACCGGCTTTCCCTGGTCCTTCAGCAGCACCAGATTGTAGTCGTTGCCGTCGGCCATCACGGCGCGCTCGCCGAGCAGGATCTTTTTCGGCGGATCGGCCGCCGATTGCACTTGCATCACCTTTTGCTGCGCGAGCTTCTCTAAGTAGCCCCAGCCGAGGTCGCGGGAGAGGATGTAGGTCGTGGTCAGGATCGCGCCGCTGTAGCCGGGATGGGCTTTCACGATCTTGCCGCGCCACTTGGGGTCTAGCAGGTCGGCATAGCCCTTCGGCGCCTCCTCGCGCCTGACCAGATCGGTGTTGTAGCCGATCGCCTCGATCCAGGCGCACACGGTGGCATGCGTGCCGTCCGGATCGATCTGGTCTGCGGGAAAATGCCTTGCCACCTCTTCCGGCAGATACGGCTCGAGCCAGTCGTTTTTCTTCCAGTCGAGATAATGCGCAGCGTCCGTGGAGTTGGCGACGTCCACCGCCTTGATGCCGCTGCCCTGCTCCTGGGCGATGCGCTGAAAGATGCGCTCCGCACCCGAGCGCTCGACGCGCACGGCGATGCCGGGATACTTCGCCTCGAAGCTCCGCGCGACGCGCTCGGCGACGTTGAGCTCGAGCGCGCTGTAAAAGGAAAGCTTGCCTTCCTTGCGCGCCGCCTCGATCAAGGCAGGCGTCACGCCGGAGGCCGGCGGCGCTGCCGCCCGCAACGGCTCGGCAAACAGCATGCCCGCCGCGGATGCAGCGGATAGTTTTAGAAGCTCGCGCCTCGACCAGGGCCGGAACCGCATCGCCGCCTCCTCGTTTCCCGTAATCGACTATAGCGGAAATCGATCGCGCGGCGAGACGGCCAGCACGCTACTGCGAATTCTTGCGCAGGAAGCGATTGAGCTCAGGCTGGACCGAATAGGGCAGCGGGATCGGATCGCCCGCAGAGTCGACGGCCGGATCGAGACAGCGGCGCAGCATCCGCGCCAGCTCCGCCTTGCGGTACGGCTTGGTCAAGATCGGGATGCCTTGCCCCGCGCGGCCCTGGGCGTGGAGCGCGGCATAAGCATACCCGGAGGTGAAGAGAACCCGCAGCGCCGGACGCTCGCCCAACATGCGTTCGGCCAACTGACGTCCGTTCATGCTGCCGGACATCACAATGTCGGTGAAGAGCAGGTCGAATGGCGTACCGCGGCCGGCGATGGCAAGCGCCTCGGCCGCGTCGACGGCGCAGATCACCTTGTAGCCGAAGCTCTGGAGCTGCATCGTCACGAATTCGCGGACCTCGCGGTCGTCCTCGACGCAAAGAATGGTTTCGTGTCCGCCCAGCACCGGCCGCTCGTCGCCCTCAACAAACGGAATTGCGCTTGCATCGGCTTTTGGCAGGTAGATCCTGAACGTTGCGCCGCAGCCTTCCTCGCCAAGGACCTCGATGCTGCCGCCGGATTGCTTGAGGAAGCCGAACACCATGCTCAGTCCAAGCCCGGTGCCCTTGCCTACTTCCTTTGTCGAAAAGAACGGATCAAAGATCTTGTCGCGGATCGATGGCGGGATGCCCGGCCCGGTATCGCTGACGTCGATGACGACATAGTCACCGGCACGCTCGACGCCGATGGCCATGGCTTCGCGAACGCCGAACACCGTGTTGCTCGTGGCAAGCGTCAGCGTGCCGCTGCCCTCCATCGCGTCGCGGGCATTGATGGCGAGATCGACCAGCGCCGAGCTCAACTGCGCGCGGTCGACCAGTGCCGGCCATGCATCGACCGAAAGCTTCGTCGCGATCTTGATGTGCCGGCCAAAGGTCAATGACAACAGCTGAATGACCTCGCCAATCAGCTCGTTGACGTCGATCTCGGTGGGCTGCAGCGGCTGCTTCCTTGCAAAGGCAAGCAGGCTCGACGTCAGTCGCGCACCGCGGTCGGCAGCGTCGCTGATCAGCTTGGTGATCGATGCCAGGCTGGGATTGCCCTTGACGCCGTCGGCGAGGATTTCGATTGTCCCCGTGATCACCGTGAGCAGATTGTTGAATTCGTGCGCGATGCCGCCGGTGAGCTGGCCGACCGCTTCCATCTTCTGCGCCTGGATCAGATGCTCCTCGGCGATGCGCTGCTGGGTGATGTCTCTGACAAAATTGTTGAGGAAATAGCGGTCACCGTGGCGAAGCGCCGTGGCGGAGACCTCGACCAGGAATTCGCGTCCGTCCCTGTGCATCATCGGGGCTTCGAACCTGATGCCCGCAGGCGTGCCCGATTCGTCCCTCAGGCGTTTTTGCCGGCGCTGCCGGTACGCATCGCGCAGGTGCGGCGGAACGAGCAGTTCGACGACATCGGCGCCGATCGCCTCCTTGCGGGTCCAGCCAGTCAGGGCTTCGGCTTGCGGACCCCATTCCAGGATGACGCCCTTCTTGTCGGTCTGAAAGAAGGCGTCGAGCGCGGTCTTGATGATGGCTTGCGCCTTCTGCTCGCTCTCGACCAGCGCCTGGCGCGCCTCTTCCTGCCGCGCCGCCTCCGCGGCAAAGCGCTGCGACAGCAAGCGTTCGATCCAGCGCGCAAGCAGGAGCGCGGGCAGCACGGCCACCGCGCCGCCCGCGAGCAACGCCCGGAGGTCAACGCTGCCGGCAAAATGGGCCGCAGCAACGCCGACCGCGCCGACCGTCACCACGACGATCAGCACCATCGCAAGCGCCAGGCGGCCCCATAAAGTCACGATACAAAAGGCTCCTGCGGCAGGGGAATGCAGTGCGTCAGCTAATCATTCAATGATGCATATCCGGCTTCGGGCAGTCGGTCGTCAATTTTCGACCCCGCAAGATTACGGCCTGTCCCCTGAAAAATGGCTGGAAAATGACAAATACAACAACAACTCCGACGGTACGAGAGTGATGAGATCAGCCGCTACGGGAATCTGATGTGCCGAGCCCGCGATCGCGCGGGCAGGTCGCGCTTGCGCTCACGCCGCCTTTAACCGGTATGGCCTGATCAGAAGCTCCGCAGGCACTTTCCACGCCGTGCTGATCTTGTGAATCATGTCGACGGTCAACGCTCGCTTGCGGCTCAGGACTTCGGACGCCCGCGAACGAGAACCGAGCAGTTCCGCCAGTTCTGCCTGCGTGTGACCGGCGTCGGTGACCAGGTAGTTGAGCATGTCAACGGGATCGAGGCGCGAGGTATCGACAGGCCAACGCTCATTCTCATACTTCTCAACGAGGATTGCGAGGATGCTTAGCTTATCTCCATCGTCGGTGCCGGGCTCGGCTTTCCAGAGCCGGTCAATTTCGGCGATTGCGGCGTTATAATCGGCTTCAGTTCGAACGGGACGGATCTCCATGCTTCCTCCTCAGTACCGCGCGACGGTCAGGGCATCCACCTTGTCGTATTCGGCGTGCGTGCCAACAAACTTGATGAACACGATTTGATGCTTGAATGCGAACGACCCGATCAGCCGAAAATTTCCACCAGCTACTTCAAACCGCTCGCGTTCACCATTCAGCACCACTGCCCTCGGGACCGCGATTTGAACATCGTTCATCGAGGCCCAATTCGCCGCCTTGACCAGCTTTATCCAGCGCAAGAGCGCGGGCTTCGCCTTGGGATTTTCCGCAGCGAACCGGACCAGAGTGGACTGCTTGATAATCCTCACAACCTATGTTCCCATATCGGGAACATAGTGTCAAGGGGTGCTATACGGCCGCTCGCCTGTGGTCTGTCAGCGCCTGGCCGAACGCCTCGAACAGCGCGCGATTGATCGGGTTCTTCTGTGGATCGTATTCGGCGTGCCATTGCACCCCGAGCGCGAAGCTCCGCGCATCCGCAATGCGGATGGCCTCGATGGTGCCGTCCTCGGCGATGCCCTCGATCACCACCCGTCCGCCAGGCTCCAAAATGCCCTGGCCGTGCAGCGAATTGACGCGGATGGTCTCGCAGCCCAGGATTTTGGCGAAGGCGCCGCCCGGCGTCAGCCGCACCTCATGGCGATCGGCGAAGATGACTCTTGGATCGGGATGGATTTCGCCGTTCTCCAGCCGCGGCATGCGGTGATTCATGCGGCCCGGCAGTTCGCGGATCTCCGGATGCAGCGAGCCGCCGAAGGCGACGTTCATCTCCTGCAGGCCGCGGCAGATGCCGAACAGCGGCACGCCGCGCGCGACGCAGGCTTCCGCCACCGCGAGCGCCACGTGGTCGCGATGGATGTCGTAGGGCTCGTGCTTCTCGCAGGGGTCGACGTTGAAACGCGTCGGATGCACGTTGGCGCG
>Ga0081540_1001683_pt1 | contig 18785 bp, 17 predicted proteins | sample TabmetS2T1R1_FD_71024 | JGI IMG/M metagenome (GOLD analysis project Ga0081540, IMG submission 71024) | Tabebuia heterophylla rhizosphere microbial communities from the University of Puerto Rico - S2T1R1 | ecosystem: Host-associated > Plants > Roots > Rhizosphere ... | reverse complement strand
CGGCTGCGGCGAACTGACCGATTCGTTCCATCGCACCCGCTCCAGCCCGGACGGCAAGCCGATCATCGGCTGCATGCGCAAGACGCTGGCCGATGCCGGCCTCGAGCCCGAGCAGATCGACCACATCAACGCACACGGCACCGCGACGCCGGAAAACGACAAGATGGAGTACAACACGACCGCGGTCGTGTTCGGCGATCATTTGCCGAAGATTCCGGTGTCGTCGAACAAGTCGATGGTCGGGCATACGATTTCGGCAGCCGGCGCGGTGGAAGCCGTGTTCTCGCTGCTGACGCTGGAGCATCAGCGGATTCCGCCGACCATCAATTACGAGATTCCGGATCCGTCCATTCTGTTCGACGTGGTCGGCAACAAGGCGCGCGACGCCAAGGTCACCGCCGTGATGTCGAACTCGTTCGGTTTCGGCGGGCAAAACGCCTCGCTGATCCTGACGCGCGAACCGGTATAGCGACCACCCACGGCCCCGTCACCACGATGAATCGCCTGCTCCTGCGCACCAAGGCGCGCGTTCGCGACGCCGCCAAGCCGGTCATGGAAGCCGCGGTCGGCGGGCTGACGATCGCGCTGTTGCGCACGACGCGCTATTTCGATCCGGACAAGACCGCCAATTTCTTCGGCCGCGTCACCCGCTTCATTGGACGGCGGCTGCGCGAGGACCGGATCGGGCGCGAGAACCTGAAAGCGGCTTTTCCCGAGAAATCGAGCGAAGAGATCGAAACCATCCTGACCGGCGTCTGGGACAATCTCGGCCGCATCGGCGCGGAATTCGCCCATCTCGATCACATCTGGGACTACGACGTCGATCATCCGGACAAGCCAAGCCGCGTCGAGTTCGGCGCCCGCACCAAGCAGATCTTCGATCACCTGCGCGATGACGGCAAACCCGCGATCATCTTCGCCAGCCATCTCGGCAATTGGGAAATCCCGGCGCTCGGCGCCGTCGCCCATGGGCTCGATTGCGCCATCCTGTTCCGCCGGCCGAACATCGAAGCCGCCGATCGCGCCATCGAACGCATCCGCGCCGTCAAGATGGGCACGCTGGTGCCGGCCGGCCGCGAGGCGCCGCTGAAACTGGCGGAGGCCCTGCAAAACGGCCAACACGTCGCGATGCTGGTCGATCAGTACATGGGCAACGGCGTCGAGGTGACGTTCTTCGGTCGCAAGACCAAGGCCAACCCGACGCTGGCGCGGCTGTTGCGGCAGGTCGAGTGCCCCGTACACGGCGTCCGCATCATCCGCCTGCCCAACCACCGCTTCCGCGCCGAACTGTCCGAGGAGGTCAAGCCGGTGCGCGACGCCTCAGGCCAGATCGACATCCAGGGCACGATGCAGGCGGTGACGAACGTGATCGAAGGCTGGGTGCGGGAATATCCGGACCAGTGGCTATGGCTGCATAGAAGGTGGCGGTAGGTGCGATCACGTAGCCCGGATGAGCGCAGCGACATCCGGGACTTCGCACATTGCCGGCCCGGATGTCGCGTCGCTCATCCGGGCTACGTACCGCCCAGGCGGTGGCGATAAGTCCGCCTATCCGCCGAACAGCAGGCCGAGGCTGAAGGCTTTCATCGCGACCGTCGATGCCAGCACGAAGATGATCTGCAGCAGCGTGCGCGTTGAAAAGAATGCGACGATGTTGGTCATGTGATGCTCCCGACGGGAGCTATAGATTCCGGGTCGGGTTCCAGCAACAGATGTTTCTCGGGCTACATGCGACAAACATCAACGTTGTCATTCCGGGATGGTGCGTAAGCACCAGACCCGGAATCTCGAGATTCCGGGTTCGATGCGTTGCATCGCCCGGAATGACGGCTAACGCCGTCACCTCCCCGTCTTCACCCTGGTCCAGAGGCGGTTGATGATCCGCTGCGTGGCAGGATCGCGGGCCTGGATGACGAAGAGCTTCTTCTGCATGGCTTCGTCGGGATAGATATTCTTGTCGTTCAAAATCTTCGGGTCGACCAGTTTCTGGCTCGCCAGGTTGCCGTTGGCGTAGGACAGGAAATCGGAATTCTTCGCCGCGACTTCCGGGCGGTAGAGATAGTTGATCAGCTCGTAGGCTTCGGCGACGTTCCTGGCATCCGCAGGGATCGCGAGATTGTCGAAGAACATCTGCGCGCCCTCTTTCGGGATGGTGTAGCCGATCTCGACGCCGTTCTTCGCTTCCGCCGCGCGGCTGCGCGCCTGCATCACGTCGCCCGACCAGCCCACCACGAAACAAATCTCGCCTGACGCCAGCGCGCCGAGATATTCCGAGGAGTGAAACTTGCGGACATAAGGCCTGATCTTGCTGACGAGATCGGCGGCCTTTTCCAGATCGGCCTGCCTGGTGGAATTCGGATCGATGCCGAGATAGCTCAGCGCCGCGGGGAGAATGTCGTCGGCGGAATCCAGCATGTGGATGCCGCAATCCTTGAATTTTGCGAGGTTCTCCGGCTTGAACACGATGTCCCAGCTGTCGATCTTGGCATCGGGGCCGAGGATCTTCTCGGCCGTCTTGACGTTATAGCCGATGCCCGTGGTGCCCCACATGTAATTGGCGGCGTAGTTGTTGCCGGGATCGTAGGTCGCAAGCTGGCTGGTCACGACCGGCCAGGCATTGGCGAGATTGGGCAGCTTCGATTTGTCGAGCTTGAGGAAGACTTTTGCGGTGATCTGGCGCTGCAGGAAATAGCCTGTCGGCACCACGACGTCATAGCCCGATTTCCCCGCCAGCAAGCGCGTCTCCAGCGTCTCGTTGGCGTCGAACGTGTCGTAGACCACCTTGATGCCGGTCTCCCTGGTGAAATCCTCCAGCACCCCCGGCGCCACATAGTTCGACCAGTTGTAGAAGTTGACCGTGCGCTCCTGCGCCCAAGCAGACGAGAGCGACAGCGTCACCGCCATCGCGCCGATCAGGCGAAACGAACCGCGGATCAGGTCACGCATCTCTGCTACCTCTTGCGGCGGCCGTGCACCGCGTCCGCCAGGCGCTCCAGCGCGGTATCGAGCGTTTCGTCCTTCTTGGAAAAACAGAAGCGCACCACGGAAGTCACCGCATCCTGTTCGTAGAACGCCGACACCGGGATCGCGGCGACTTTGTAATCCGCCACGATGCGCTTGCAGAATTCCACATCGGTTTCGTTCAGGCCCAGCGGCGAGAGATCGACGGTGAGAAAATACGTTCCCTGCGACTTCAGCACGGGGAAGCCGATGCTCTCCAATCCCCGCGTGAGACGGTCCCTGCTCCGCGCCAGGTCCTTGCGCATCTCGTAAAAATATTCATCCGGCTTGTTGAGGCCGTAGGCGACGGCGGCCTGCAGATTGGGTGCGGTGGTGAAGGTCAGGAACTGGTGCACCTTGGCGGCGACGCGTAGCAGCGGCGGCGCGGCGCAGACGAAGCCGATCTTCCAGCCCGTCAGCGAAAAGATCTTGCCGGCGCTGCCGACCTTGATGGTGCGATCCCGCATGCCCGAGATTGTGATCAGCGGAATGTGCTCGCGGCCGTCGAAGATCACGTGCTCCCAGACCTCGTCGCAGATCGCGATGGTGTCGAAGCGCTGGCAGAACCGCGCCAGCAATTCGAGGTCCTCGCGGGGATAGACGACGGCGGCCGGGTTGAGCGGATTGTTGAACAGCACCGCCTTGGTCTTGGGATTGAAGACGCTCGCCAGCATCTCCTCGGTCAGGCGCCAGCCCGGAGGCTCGAGGCGCAGCAGGCGCGGAATGCCGCCGGCCTGGCGGATGATCGGCAAGTAGCTGTCATAGACCGGCTGGAAGCAGACGACCTCGTCGCCGGGCTCGACCACGGCCAGAATGGACGATGTCAGCGCCTCGGTGCCGCCGGAGGTCACCATCACCTCGGTCATCGGATCGAGCGAGAGGTTGTGCCAGCGCCCGTAATGGGCCGCGATCGCCTGCCGCAGTTCCGGGATGCCCATCATCGACGGGTATTGGTTGTAGCCGTTGACGGTGGCGTCAGCCGCCGCGCGGCGGATGTCCTCCGGGCCGGGATCGTCAGGAAAGCCCTGGCCGAGATTGATGGCGTTGTTGTCGCGCGCGGCCTGCGACATCGCCTCGAAGACGGTGACGGGAAGGTCCGCAAAGACCTTGTTCATGGATGTCATGGTGCAGGTCAGCCGCCGGTCTTGGTCGGCAGCCCGGCAGCCTTCCAGCCCAAAATGCCTCCGGCGAGGTGCTTGTCATAGGGAAGGCCCGCCGCCTGGGCAGCCAGCGAGGCCGTCACCGAGCGCTTGCCGGACCGGCAGGCGAAAACCACCTCTTTGCCTTGCGGGTCCGGGATGGCGGCCGGATCGAAGCTCTGGAGCGGAACGACCACGCAGTCCGGATAGGCCTCCACGGCAACCTCATTGGGCTCGCGGACGTCGACCAGAAGGTAGCGCCCCTCCTCGATCCCCTTTGAGACGTCTTCCGGCGTCAAATCGTGTACCTGATGGTCCGCCACGCATACCTCCTGAGAACCGGCCGTCAGGCTCCCATCGGCCCCGCCAAGCGGGCGCCAAAGTCGCCCCTTGCGCGGGGAAAATCAAGCGTCACGAACGGCTTAAACGGCCGCCAAGCCGGGACGCCGAACCAGCGGACTTGTTCTCCCGAGGCCCCTTTTTGAGGTGAGAAGTTCTTTCGCCATCGCGCATAATGATCGACCGTCGTCGCGCGTCGAAGAGACGGCGCACATCCTCAACCCTGCCCTGAGTCTCTTTGTCGCGAGAGACGATCGCGGAGCGCATTGCGTATCACGCAGCGTGACACCTGCAAAAACGAAAAACCCCGGCGTGAAGCCGGGGCCCGAAAAGCCACGGCGTACATCCGGCCATGACGATCGGATGTTATCTAGCACGCAGTTCTTGAAAAAAGTGTGACGTTGGCTCGCGGTCGCCGATTAACTTTGGTGATCGACGATCTCGGTGTCGGCCGGCAATTGCATCGCATGCTGTTTCATCAGCGCATCCATGCCGTTGCGATGCAACCAGAGCAGACCCATGGCAAGTTGCCGCAGGTCGTTGCGGCCCGCACCAACGGGCAATCTCCTCGCCCGGCGCAGTGCATCGGCGGCTTGCTTTTCCAATGCCGAGGGCTCGCGTTCCATCTGCTGCTCCCGACCCGACTCGATGTGGCTCTGCCAGAGCTAGCTATCTCATTTGCCGCACATGTTTTGTGACGTGGTTCACCACCGGCGCGACACGCGACTGTCAGTTTGAGTCTTGTGGGCGGTATCCGGATCATTGAGATTCACATCGAAGGGTGGTCGAGCGGGAATCGATCTCGCTTGGGTAGAGAGCATCTTTCGGTTGCGACTTACTTGATCAGCGCCGCGTGGGCAGCGCTCCACATTCACACGCGCCGCAGCATCGCATCGGCATGCAATGATTGCCGTTTGACAATCGTATCGGCCAGCGCATTGATACTCGTACTCCCCAACAGCGGGCGGGTCGCCCGTTAGAACTGGGGGCATCGCAGGGAGGCATCGATGAAACTTCATTTGCAAGTGACGATGGCTACATTGACGCTGGCCGCATGGCCGGCATTTGCGCAACCGGCGCCGCCGGCGCCCAGCGCGCTCGAAACATTGGGCGCGATGCGTCCCACCGGCAGCACGGCCGACTGGCCGGAGGTGCCGCAAGGTGGCGCGAAAGCCGAACAGGTCAAGAAGAACCTTGCCAAGATCAAGTTGCCGCCGGGCTTCCAGATCTCGCTCTACGCGCTGGTGCCGGACGCACGGCACATCGCAGTCGGCCCGCAGGGCGTCGCGACATTCGTCGGTACCCGCAAGTCGAAAGCCTGGGTCGTGACCGATCGCGCGCGCGGCGGCGTCGGTGACGAGGTGAAGGAGTTCGCGCCGACCTTGCCGAAGAAGATTCCAAACGGCGGATGTTTCTCGAAGGACGGTTTCCTTTATATCGTTGAGCAGAACCGGGTGCTGGAATATCCAGCCGCCGAATTCTTCTACGAGAGCCCCGACGTCGTGGCGAGCATTGTCGTTCCCGAGGGCGAGTTGATTCCAAAATCCGAGGAGAGCTACAACCACACCGCACGCGTGTGCCGCATCGGACCCGACAACAAGCTCTATATTCAGCTCGGGCAGCCCTACAACGTACCGGCCAAGGAGAAGTTCGACCTCTACCGCAAGCTCGGCATCGGCGGCATCATCCGCATGGACCGCGATGGCAAAAACCGCGAGGTCTACGCCGTCGGACTGCGCAATCCGGTCGGAATGGACTTCAACCCGAAGGACAAATCGCTCTGGACTAACGACAACCAGGTCGACGGCATGGGCGATGAAATACCTCCGGGCGAACTGAACCGCATTGCCAGCAGCGGTCAGGATTTCGGCTTCCCGTGGTATGGCGGCGGCAAGATCCGCACCAACGAGTACAAGAACGACACCCCGCCCGCCAACGTGGTATTCCCTGAAGTCGAGCAGGCAGCACACGCGGCTGACCTCGGACTCGTGTTCTATACCGGCAACATGTTTCCCAAGAAGTACCAGGGCGCGATCTTCACGACCCAGCATGGCTCGTGGAATCGCACGGCGCCGGTAGGCGCACGGCTGATGGTGACGTTCCTCAAGGATGACGGCCATGTGGCCGGCAAGTCCGAGCCCTTCGCCGAGGGGTGGAACGACAACGGCTACTATATCGGCCGTCCCGTCGATGTCGCCCAACTGCACGACGGCTCCCTGATCGTGTCGGACGATCTGGTTGGCGCGCTCTATCGCATCTCGTACGAAGGCAAGTAAGCTCTGACGAAAGGGATGGCCCAACGGACCATCCCTTTCCATCGTCCGTCCAAATGGTGCGAGCGTTCAAGATGATGTCTGCGTTTTCACGGACGGCCACGCTGGCCGTCAAAATTCTCGCGCCATTGGGTCTCTTGCTCTCGGCCTGCGGTCCGGGCCTCGCCGGCGACGTCAAGGCCGGCAAGGCCAAGGCGATGATGTGCCAGGCCTGTCATGGTCTGGACGGCCTGTCCAAGACCCCCGACGCGCCAAATATTGCCGGCCAGATCGAGCCGTATCTCGTTGCGCAGTTGCAGGCGTACAAAACCGGTACGCGAAAGAACGACGCGATGTCGGTGGTCGCGCCATCCCTGTCCGACAAGGACATCGAGGATCTCGCTGCCTATTTTTCGGCTGTCGAAATCAGCGTCGGCCAACTGCCGGGGCAGTAACACCGCGTGCGGTGACTGCAGGCAATCTGATTTTTGCCAAGATCTTGTAGTTCCCCCACCCCAGTGAAACCAAGATTTCTCCTCGTGCATGGCAGCGATTGCCGCTTTTCGACCCCGCTGGCCGGGTATCGGTAACCCAGGACAACAAGAGGCGGCTTCATCCAGATGACGACACAAAACGATTTCCCGCCCGGCAATCGCTTTCCTGTCCTTCTTCCCGAGGATACCGAGACATTCGAGCAACCGGATATCTTGAGGACGTGGGACTGGGAGACTATCTCGTCGCGGGTTCTCAAGGTCAGCATTTTGGGTATCGCGACGGCGGCGATCGCCGTTGCGATTCTCTTGATCGACAATCCAGTCGAGCTTCTTACCGACGTCACTGCATCGTGGGGCGATAAACCGGCGCTCCAATCTGGCACAGAGCCGTCGACGTCGACCACCGCGGCTCTGCCGGAGGCCTCGAGGGATGCCGCGACGGCTGCGGCTTTTGAACCTGCCGCACAGAGTCAAGCCGAGATCGCTCAGCCATCGAATGAAGGATTGCTGAAGCAGTTCCGGACCTGGGCAACCGACGAAGATACGCGGGCGCAGGTCGAGCCCGTACAGCCCGCGCCGCCGCCGGCTGCCCCGGCGCAGCTTAGCGAACAAGATCCCCCGGTGCAGATTGCGCAAGATACCCCGGTGCGGATTGTGCAAGACGCCCGAGCGCAGGCCGAGCCTGTGAAAAAGCATCGACGGGCGCGGTCCGTGCATAATGCGCGGGCAGAGATCCGGCCGACGCGCAACATCCGAACGCAGGCCCGGCAAGAGCAGGATGCACGGCCGCCCGCACCCGACCCTCGCGCGCAGGAGCAGGCTGCGCAGAATTCCCAGACACCGTGGTTCCTGCAGGGCTTCGGCGGGCGCTAGGTCGAGCAGGAAGCGGCGCTCCTCGCAGGAGCGCCTCCCGCATCGTAGCCATAGAGTATTGCGGCATCCGATTGCTTGTCGATCGGCTGCCGCCGTGCGCGTCGCATTTGCGCAACGCACTCGCCGGCGCTCCCTGGACACCGCGGCGGGAATGACCGGGACTTCAGCGCAAGGTTGCTACAACCAGTCAGCGCTCCACAAAAAAACAACAATCCGGTCAGCTAATGGCGTGCGGATGAGGGACATGTCATGGTGCATCGCACCGACATCGCCGGGGGCAGCACGGGGCAGGCAAGCCCCGGAAATGACGGCATGCGCCGCCGTGCATTGAACGGCGCCCTCCTCGAAAACAACTCTTCGAAACCACTGTCAGCTTCTCGCTCAGGCGGCGAGAAGTGCTGCCGCGTCACGACGGCAGTCCTGCCGGTCCACGCCATCTACCTCGAACTTCTGACCCTATGAGGAACTGACGAAAGAAAATCCTGCAAGGGTCGCGACGAAAATTCGGCCCACTAAACAAACTACCAAGGGGAGGATGCAGATGACTTTCCATGAACGACATCTCGTCGGCTGCGCCGCGCTGGCGGTGGCAGCCCTGTTCACCATCTCGCCGGTGCACGCCCAAGCGCCGACGCAGCCCACGGACGCTGCCCTGAATGCCGAGGCGGCCCAGAACGACTGGCCGACGCATCACGGCACCTACAAGTCCTACCATTACAGCGGCCTCGACCAGATCAACACCGGCAACGTCAAGAATCTCGAAGTCGCCTGGATGCACTTTCCGGAGCGCGCCACCCGCGGCATCCAATCAACGCCACTGGCGCTTGACGGCGTGCTGTACTATTCGGGCTCCTACAGCCGGGTCTACGCGCTGGACGGAGCGACCGGCAGGACAATCTGGGCGTTCGCGCCGGAGCTTGACGAGGAACTCGTCGCCAAGCAAACGCACTCGCCCTACAACCGCGGCATCGCCATCGGACACGGCAATCTCTATGTCGGCACGGTCGATGGTCGGTTGATCGCGCTGGATCTGAAGACCGGCAAACAGGTTTGGGACACGAAGCTGCTGGATTCCAAGAGGATGACGGTCGGCTTCACCGGCGCGCCGCTGGTGGTCAAGGATAAGGTGATCATCGGCGCGCAGGGCGGCGAATGGCCCCATCGCGGACCGATCTTCGGCGTGGACGGCAAGAGCGGACAGAAGAAATGGGAGTTCTTCACGGTCGCCGGTACTGACGAGGCCATGAAGACCTGGGGCGGTGACTCCTGGCGCACCGGCGGCGGCGGCGGCTGGATGCCCGGAACCTATGACCCGGAATCCAATACGGTGTGGTGGGGCACCGCCAACCCGGCGCCGCTCTACGACTGGGGCGGTGCGGACTGGAAGAAGAGCGGACCGCGGCCGGGCGAGAATCTCTACACGACATCGGTCATCGCGCTCGATCCCGATAGCGGCAAGCTCAAATTCTACCATCAGGAGCTGCCGCACGATGCCTGGGACTTCGACTCTTCCGTGGGCGAGTTCGTCATGATCGACCGTGGCGGCAAGAAGCTCGTCGTGCACGCCAACAAGAGCGGATATATCTTCGTCTACGACCGCTCCAACGCCAAGATCGAGAACGTCTGGCCGCTCGTAAAGAACATCAACTTCGTCAAGAGCATCGATCCGAAGACCGGCGAACTGATCGGCCGCCGCGACCTCTCGGAAGGCAAGGTGGACCCGCCGCTGTGCCCGGCCATCGCCGGCGGCATCAGCTGGAACTCCGGCGCCTATAATCCGAAGAACGGGCTGTTCTACCGGATCGGGCAAGAGTGGTGCATGGAGCTGAACGTCGAGAAGACCACGCCGATCCTGGAGCCGATGGCGCAGCTCAATATCGGCGCCACGTTCAAGTTCATCCCGCCTCCGGACGGACCGGCCCGCGGTCATCTCAGCGCCCGCGACCCCGTCACCGGCGACAAGAAGTGGGAAGTCACCTTCAAGCAACCGCCGCTCGCCAGCGTTCTCGCCACCGCGGGCAATCTGGTATTCGTGCCCGATTCCGAAGGCATCGTGCACGCCTACAATGCGGACACCGGCGAAGAGCTGTGGTCGCGCAATAACAACATGGGGCATAACGCCGGCATCATCAGCTACATGGCCGGTGGCAAACAGTACGTCGCCGTGCCGGCGGGCTGGGGCAGCCTGGTGGCCGACGAGTTCGTTGCGCTCTACGGCGAGCCCTTCAAGAGCATGCCGAAGAATACCGGCGCGCTCGTTGTGTTCGCACTCAGGCAATGACGTTGGCACGGGCGGCAGGGATCGATCCCTGTCGCCCGTCGCCGGCTCGCGGTCAATGCATTGCCGCGCATGCGGTCAATTCATTGCCGCCCTCGCGGTCAATTGGATACTGGAATGCGAACACCGTTTGTAATTTGTGCTTCCCTGGCCATCATCTGGCCTTGGCTGTCGACCGTGGCGTTTGCCCAACAGTCCCCTCCGGCAGGCTCTGCAAATCCGCTGCCGCAGGCCGAAGCCTCGCCGAACGACATCGAAGGCGGGCAAATGTTCGCAACCACCTGCGGCTTTTGCCATCAGGCTGGCGGCCGCCACGCAGGCAGAGGTCCGAAGCTGTCGAAGTCCGAGCGCAGCGACGAATACATCGTCGAACGTATCAAGAAGGGCAAGGCGGGCGCCATGCCCGCCTACGGTTCGGTATTCACGGACGGTCAGATCATCGCCATCCTGGCCTACATTCGAGGGCTCGATGACTAGGACGTTTTCGGCGGCCTCGAAGCCGCGACATCGCCTCATCGGTCGCGCGGCAGGCCTGTCGTTGCTGGTGCTCTGGTGCGCGCCGGCAGATGCGCGCTCGCTGGAAGCCGTCACCGAGCGCGGTGCCTTGACGCTCTGCGCCAGCCCCAACGCGCTGCCGTTTGCAAGCAAGGCCGGACCGGTCCCGGGGTTTCAGATCGAACTCGGCGAGAAAATTGCCGAGCAACTCGGCGTCAAGCTGACACGGGAGTGGGTCGTCAGCGCGATCCAGTATCGCCGCGCCGATTGCGACCTCGTGCTCGACGTCATCGCCCGCAAGGATACCGATCCCCCGGGCGGTGTGCGGGTTTCGCGCCCTTACCATCGCAGCGGCGTCGTGCTCGCGGTGCGCGGCGATTCACCGGCGTCGTCGCTGGCAGGTCTCGGCTCCGACCAGCGTGTCGGAGTACCGGTCGGCTCGCTGGTCTCCATGATGCTCGCCAAGGGCGGCGCCGCGACGTCGCCGTTCGTGTACGAGGACGAAATCGTTGCAGCGCTGGCCAACCGCGAGATCGAGGCCGCCGCCGTCACGCCGATGACGGTCGGCTGGTTCAACCTGCAGCATGCCGACAAGCCGTTGCGCCTGATTCCGGCGTTCGACAACGACCAGGATTTGAACTGGAACATCGCGGCCGGGCTGCTTCGTCCCGACGACAAATTGCGCGCCCGTGTCGATGCGGCGATCGACGCCCTGCTGGCTGACGGTACCATTGCGCGGATCTATGCCCGCTACGGTATCGAGTTGAAGCCTCCGCAGTGAAGCCTGGCGACGGCTGAAATCGTCTGTCATCCAGCTGTCATCGAATGCGCGAAACCTTTCGGGGTTACGCACCCGCACGAGGCCTGCCATGGATTATTTCAGACGCTTCACGTTTCTGTTTGTCGCACCCGTCTTCGACGCCGACGATCTGGAGGGGGTGCGGTTCAATCAGATCATCACCGAAATCGAACGCTCGGGCTTCGAGGTCGTGCGCGCCCGCAAGTTCGAGGATGCCGAGATCGCGGTGCAGACCGATGCGGCAATCGGCTGCATGGTGGTCGACTGGGGCAAGAAGGGCCTCGAAGGCAAGTCCGCGGCGCTGATCAATTTGATGCGCCGCCGCGGCCTCGACATGCCGATCATTCTCCTGATCCGCCGCAAGCGGTTCGAGGATCTGCCGGTGGAAGTGCTCGACTTCATCGACGGCTATGTCTTCCTGTCGGAGGAGACGCCGCCCTTCATCGCAAAGAACCTGATCAGCCGGCTGAAGCAGTATGCGGAGACGCTGAAGACGCCGTTCTTCGGCGCGCTGGTCGACTATGCCGAGGAAGGCAACCAGCTCTGGACCTGTCCGGGGCACAATGGCGGGGTGTTCTACAGCCGCAGTCCGATCGGGCGGGTGTTCGTCGAGCATCTCGGCGAAGCCGTGTTCCGTGATGATCTCGACAATTCCGTGCTCGACCTCGGCGACCTCCTGACCCATGAAGGCCCGGCGCTGAAGGCGCAGCAGGAAGCAGCCCAAATCTTCGGCGCGGAAAAGACCTACTTCGTGCTCAACGGCACCTCGACCTCCAACAAGGTGGCGCTCGGCGCGCTCGTCACCGACGGCGACCTCGTGTTGTTCGACCGCAACAACCACAAGGCAGCGCACTACGGCGCGCTGATGATGAGCGGCGGCATCCCCGTCTATGTCCCGACCGTGCGCAATGCCTGGGGCCTGATCGGCCCAATGTCGTGGGACGCTCTCGAGGAGGGAGCGTTGCGCGAGCGCATCCGCAACCATCCGCTGGTCAAGGATCCCGACGCCTGCAACAAGCCGCGCCCGTTCCGCGTCGCCGTCGTCGAGCAGTGCACCTATGACGGCACGATCCACAGCGCCGAAATGATCCTCAAGCGCATCGGTCATCTCTGCGACTATATCCTGTTCGATGAAGCCTGGGCCGGCTTCATGAAATTCCATCCGATCTACGCCGGACGTTTCGCCATGGGGCTGCAGAATCTCGGCCCCGACGCTCCCGGCATCATCGCAACCCAGTCGCTGCACAAGCAGCTTGCAAGCTTCTCGCAGGCATCACAGATCCACATCAAGGACCGTCACATCACCGGCCAGAAGCGCCGTGTCGAACACCGCCGCTTCAACGAAAGCTTCATGCAGCACGCCTCAACCTCGCCGTTCTATCCGCTGTTCGCATCGCTAGATGTCGGCGCGCAGATGATGAAGGGCCGCTCCGGCGAGGTGCTGTGGGACGATACCATCCGGCTCGGCATCGAGCTGCGCAAGAAGATCCGCGCGGTGCGCCGCGAATTCGAGGAGAAGGAGACACGTCCCGAACGCCGCTGGTTCTTCGAGCCGTTTGCGCCTGACCGTGTCGTGATCCCGGACGTCTCGCGCCCGGGCGCCGCGCATAACGTGCCCTGGGACACGATTTCGACCGACCTGCTCGCAACCAACCCGGCTTATTGGCAGCTCAATCCCGAAGGCGCGTGGCACGGCTTTCCCGCGCTCAGCGCCGGATTCGCCATGACCGATCCCAACAAGCTGACGCTTTTGACGCCCGGATTCGACCCGGCGACCGGCGGCTATGCCGAACACGGCATCCCGGCCCCCGTCGTGGCGCAATACCTGCGCGAGAACCGCATCGTGCCGGAAAAGAACGACCTCAATTCTCTCCTGTTCCTGCTCACCCCGGGGGTCGAAGCCAGCAAGGCCGGCACGCTGATCTCCGGCCTCGTCGCGTTCAAGAAACTGCACGATGACAATGCGCGGCTGGAAGAGGTCATCCCCGAATTCTGGCGGCAGCGGCGGGCGCGCTATGCAAACGTCCGCCTGCGCGATCTCTGCGCGGACATGCATCGCTTCTTCCGCGAGGCGGATGTCAGTGCGTTGCAACGCCGGCAGTTTCAGTCCGACCATCTGCCCGATATCGCGATGTCGCCGCACGACGCGGCGCGGCAGCTTGTGCGCAACGACGTCGACTACCTGCCGATCGACGAGATCGGTGGCCGCATCGCAACGACGCCGTTCGTGGTCTATCCGCCGGGCATCGCCACCATCGTGCCGGGCGAACGGCTGAACGAGCGGGCAAAGCCGATGATCGATTATCTGAAGATGTTCGAGACCTGCTTCAATACCTTTCCCGGCTTTGAGGTCGAGATCCAGGGCGTCTATAAGGAGATTGACGCCGCTGGCCGCGTCCGATTGCACACCTATGTCGTCTCCGAATGAACGCGCCTTACGATAACGCACATATTGCAACCGAGCCTCCGATCCGGGTGCGGCCGTCGCGCGATGACGATGTCCCGGCGATGCTTTCGATCTACCGTCGCACAATCCGCCGCGGCGTCGAGGACAGCGTCGACGAAAGCGGCACGCCGGAGCCCGACGATCTTCGCGACCGGCGCAAGAATTTCCGCAATCACCGCTTTCCGCATCTGGTGGCGACCATCGACGGCGAGCTCGTGGGCTACGCCTATGTCGTGCTGTTCCGCAAACGCCCCGCCTACCGCTTCACGGTCAAGCATTCGATCTACGTTCACCATGACCATCAGCGGCGGGGCGTCGGTCGTGTCCTGATGCAGCATCTGATCGATGCCTGCGCCGCGGCCGGTTTCCGGCAGATGATCGGCTACATCGACGCCGACAACGCGAGCTCGCTGGCAATCCACGAGAAGTTCGGCTTTTGCCAGGTCGGCCTGTTGCGCGGTGTCGCCTACCGCTACGGCCGTTGGGCCGACACCATCATGGTGCAACGCTCACTGGCTGCGGGTTCTTCCGAGCCGCCGCAGCCGACCTCCGTTTTCGACAACCGCTAGAAACCGGCGCAGAGGGAGGGAGCCGATGCCCTTTGATCTTCTGCAGAAGAAGCGAACCCATTTCGTGCTCTGGCGCCCGGGAAGCATGAACCCGCCCCCTGCCCTTGTCATCGGCACGTTCGTTCAGGGAAACCCGCCAAGCTTTCAGCCGCTGAACAGGATCGATCTGGCTGCTTCACGGGTCTTCCCTGACCTGTGGGAAGTGCCGGCCGCAGCCTGCGGGCTGGCGAACGACCGCGTCTATCATTACTGGTTCGAAGTCACCAACGTGAACCCGAAGACACCGGTCCCGGTACGCATGCTGTGCACCGACCCGACCGCCTGGACGGTGGATTGGCGGTTGCGCGCCCCCGCGCTGCCGCCCCCGTTCACCGACGACGACCGCGGGCCGGCCGCCGTGGTGAGGTGGCGGGACAACGAGCTGGTGCCGTGCGACCCGGGCGGCGAGGAGCCGGACTGGGGAAACGATCCGCTTCTCGACTCCCTCCCCGGCAACAACCGCCTCGTCATCTATGAACTGCCGACGCGCTGGAGCCGGATCGAGACGGAGGGCACCGTCAGCATCGCCGGCGGGACTTTCCGTGACGTCGTTGCGCTCGTCGAACGGAGCGCCGAACCGGCGAATTTCGCTGGCGTAGCTGCGCTCGCCCCCGGCGAGGCGCATCTCGAAGACCTCGGCGTCAACGCGCTCGAGCTGTTGCCTCCGGCGGACAGCTTCGTCAATCGCGAGTGGGGCTACGCGACGAGCAACTATTTCGCCGCCGATTTTGATCTGGGATTTCCGGAGGGCAACGCCTCGCCGACGGCCTCGGCCGATCTCGCGGCGCTTGTGCTGACGTGCCATCGGCACGGCCTCCGGTTCTTCACCGACGTCGTGATGGCCTTCGCGACACGGTATTCCTACCGCTACATCAATTTTCTCGACTTCCACGTCCACCGCGGCACCGGCGATCCGGAGGAAGACGCCCGCGACGACTTCGGCGGCGATCTGTTCAAGTACAATTTCCTTGCCGACGCCTACGACCCCATCACCGGAGGAACCGCCCGTCTCGTGCCGGCGCGACGGCTCATGCTGACCTGCCTTGCCCGCTGGATGCTCGACTTTCGCGTCGACGGCATCCGCATCGACAGCGTGCCCAACATCATGAACTGGGACTTCGTGCAAGAGTACAAGGATCTTGCTCGAAGCATATGGCGCTCGCGCTGGCTGGTGCAGGGCCGGCCCGGACAGGGCGCCGACGAGCGCTTCCTCGTCGTCGGAGAGGATCTGGCGGTGCCGATCGATCTCGTGCGCCAGAACCGGCTCGACGGTCTCTGGAACGAAGAATTCAAGCGGATGGTTCGCTATGCAATCCTCGGGCAAAATGACGAAAAGGAGCCGAGCTTCGAGTGGACGGTACGCAAGCTGATCGACTGCCGTCTGCTAGGTTTCACCGATGGTTCGCAAGCGATCAACTACGTGACCTCGCACGACGTCGAAGGCTTCAGGAACGAGCGCCTGTACAATTTCCTCAACAACAACGGCGTCTGGGACACGGAACGGCGTATCAAGCTCGCCTTCGCCTGCCTGATGACGGCCGTCGGCATCCCCATGATTTTCGCCGGCGAAGAGTTCGCCGACCAGCATGACCTTGCCGTGGTCCATCCGCAAAAGCAGATTGATCCCGTGAACTTCGATCGCCTGCAGGACCCCTGGCGCCGCCGTGTCTTCGAACATTGCGCCCGCCTCGTCCGCTTTCGCACGAGATCCGATGCGCTTGCCGTCAACGACACCGAGTTCATCCATGTCGATGTCGCGGAAGGCAGACGCGTGCTGGTCTGGCGGCGGGGCCGGCCGGGCATCGACCGCGCGGTGGTCGTCGTCGCCAATTTTTCGGATTTTGAAACCGCGCGGCCGTTCGCCCCCGCGTCCGAATACCGCGTGCCGAAGTGGCCGACGACGCCTGCGGGCATGCGCTGGCGCGAGGTCACGCAGGATCGCGACGTACCGCCGGAATGGGTCGGCCGGGAGCCGATCTTCCCGTGGGAGGCCAAGGTCTACGCCTTAACCTAGAGCCTTGTCGGTTCTGATTGAAATCAGAACCGGGCTCTAGCGTTTCGTTTTACGCGTTTTCTTTACGCGAACCGGTATCCACTTCGCTCGAAAACGCCTCTAGATGCATCCGCTTGGTGGGGCGCTATTTCCTTTGCTGCCACTGCATGAATTTCTCGAGCAGGACCTGGGATTTTTCGGGACCCTCCTTGACCGTTCCGACGGAGTCGGGATCGGAAGCGGCGGGTTCCGGCTCTACGCCACCCTGAAAATGCTTGAACTTCTGGAGCAGTGCCCGGGATTCGTCGTCGGACATCGCTGGCGGGACCGGCGTGGCCTGTGCAGGCGTGGAAATGGAAACGGCGAGTTCCGCGGGATCATTTTTCGACTTTGCAAGCCCGTTCACCAGAACCAGCGCCACGATCACACTGACGCCGACTGCTGCGGCAATTGCGCTCGCGGTAACGAGCCATCCGCGTGGTCGACGGCGTTCGTAAGCGAACTGGGACTCCAACGGACGGATGGACCTGGCGAAGGCTTCCTCGCGCATCTCATCAGAACGAGACAAAGGGGGAATGGGAGGCAAACGGTCGGATCTCGTCTGCGGTGTCGCGCCAGATCGCGGGTCCGCCATGCGCCTCGCACGCGGGGCGTAATACAGCGGATCTTCCGGACCAAGATTGGGATGGTCGTTCGCGCTGAAACTCATTTGCGCTACTCCTTACAGGGTCACTCATCGCATCGGAATACTTCGCCGTTCTCAAGGCTTCAGTCCCGGCTTCCGAGCACAGTAGCACATGAAATGCCGCAGGCATTCGCGCCCCTGCGGCCAGCGGCAAAAAAATTTCAATCCGCCGGCCCAGCTTCATGAGATTGATGCAAACCGGGGCGCGTGTGGAGTCGGATGTTCTATTTTCCCAAAGAAAACAATGCAGCTGTTGCCGTCCTGCGACAACGTTGGCGGCCTTCATGCATTTCAAGCAAAGGTGGCATGCCAGCATAGCTGATGGCTCGGCGGGAAGCGATCTTTCGATCGGGAGGCCCTTGCCCCCAGCGGCTGGTGCGAGAGCAAGCGATGCGGGACCCTGAGTCCTCCGTGCGATTCAAGGGGGATCATCGACAGTGAACGCGGGCCGTGTGCAGCACCCGGCGCGATCAGAATGGCGTCCAGCGCGTTCGACATCCCGTACAGCGACAAGCGAAAAATCCTGTTGCCGCTGCGAGTTCGGAAGTCCGCTCGCGCGTTGCCCCATGCGCCGCCGGTCTTGTCGGCTGCGTTCGCTCCGCAACCGCGCTACAGTGCAAGCGCTGGCCTGATCGTTCCCCTCAGGAGCGCGCATGTATACCGCAATCTCGACACTCGGCGGCGTAGGTCTGTTTCTGCTCGGCATGACGGTGATGACCGACGGCCTGAAGACGCTGGCCGGCTCGGCGCTGCGCACGTTGCTCAGCAAGGCGGCGGCAACGCCGCTGCACGGCTCGTTCTGGGGCGCCATCGTCACGTTGCTGGTGCAGTCCTCCAGTGCGACGACCATGACGACGATCGGTCTCGTCAGCGCGGGCCTGCTGACGTTCCAGCAGGGGCTGGGCCTGGTCTTCGGCGCCAATGTCGGCACCACCGGGACCGGCTGGCTGGTCGCCCTCATCGGCGTCCGCGTGTCGCTCACCGCCGCGGCGCTGCCGATGATCTTCGTCGGTGCGCTGACCAAGCTCCTGGCCCGGGGGCGGATTTCCGGCATGGGCGCCGCGCTCGCCGGATTCGGACTCGTGCTTTTCGGGCTGACGACCCTGCAGCAGGGCATGGGCGGGCTGGCCGAACAGATTCACCCGGCGGACCTGCCGGCCGTCGTCGCGGGGCCCGGAGCCCCGTGGTGGTCCGCCGTTTACGGCGTGCTGGTGCTGGTCGTGATCGGACTGGTAATGACCGCGCTGATGCAGTCGTCAACGGCCGCGGTCGCGGTGACCTTGTCGGCTCACTTCGCCGGTGCGATCGGGCTGGACCAGGCCTGTGCGCTGATCATCGGCCAGAACATCGGAACAGCGACGAGTTCGGCCCTGGCCGCGATCGG
>Ga0081540_1001682_pt1 | contig 18799 bp, 20 predicted proteins | sample TabmetS2T1R1_FD_71024 | JGI IMG/M metagenome (GOLD analysis project Ga0081540, IMG submission 71024) | Tabebuia heterophylla rhizosphere microbial communities from the University of Puerto Rico - S2T1R1 | ecosystem: Host-associated > Plants > Roots > Rhizosphere ... | reverse complement strand
CGCCGCAGCGTCCATCGCAACCCGCGCCACGTTCCGTGACGATCGCGCGAACGTCCCTCATGGTGGCGCGGGCTGGGGTGGAAGATAGTTCCGATTTACGGAAGTGTCAAGGACGATTTCTGAAAATCGACAACAATCTTTCCGCTGCACATTTCGCCGGCGACGAGGGCCCATCCTGCCCCGCCCCTGCGCGTACAGGTCGTGGGATCTCCGCTTCGCCTCTGGAAGCAGTCTCTACGGCTAGTGAAGTCGGCCAGGGAGCCACAAGCAGACATTCGACCTCAACCAACCAATTCGAAGTCCCGAAGTTTGAACATCTTGTTGTTCAATGCTTCGGTCGGCCCGTAACATCGCATCGCAGGCAACGGCCGCTTGCCCGCAGTTGGTATCCAGTTGGCCTCGAGGCCGTCAGGGGCCTTCGGTCCAATGTAGATCGTCACACCGCCGTCGCCATTCTTCTTCATTTTGTCGAGGTCGTAGGACGATAGCGTCGTGCGGTTGGAATTGCTGTAGATGAAGGCACAGGTGGCGCGATCATAAACGGTTAGTGCCCAGAACTGCTTGACCGGCATATCCTTGGGTACGTCGATTTTGTAAGTCTTCCCAGCCTCGAGCAGCCTTCCATCCTTATCCGCAAGTGCCATGAAGTACTGCGCGCCCGGATTGTCGGTCAGCATTTTCGGCATGTAGGTACACCAAAAATATTCAGCAGCACGTTCGATAAGGTCTATCCGGTCGTCGTAAGTAAAGGTAAAGGCTCTATTGGCATCGGCCTGGAGCAATACAGCGTAGTGCCGGTCCGGCCAGTACAGCTTCTCGGATGGGAAATTGTCGTACCACCATTGCAGATAATACCAGGCATCGATCGCGGCCTGTCGCATGGCGCGTTTGGCGGTTTCGTCCGGCGCAAACGGCTTTCCCTTTTCGATGCCGAGCGACTTGATCATGCCCATCATGACCTTGTCGTGTTCCCGGACCGGCTCAACGCTCATGATGGCGTGCATATCCTCGAAGTGCCGCTCGTCGTAAAAGGGCAGCGTGGGATAGCGCTCGTTCGCGGGATCGATGAATTTTTGCTGCGGCGGGTTGGCCGCTTCGGAAAGGTAATACATCCGTAATCGCTTGGCATATTGGTACGCATCGGCCGTGGTCTTGCCCGGCGCGGGAATAGAGCGGAACGCAAAAGCAACGCGATAGTTCGGCGAGGGCACGTGAATGTAGCCCTGCGGGACCATGCCTTTGAAATCAGGCGGCGTGAAAAGCATCTTGCCGCCTTGCCCCTTGTCGAGGCCCGTGGGGCCGACATCGGCTATCGTGAACTGCCAGGCATCGACGACCTGCCCGTAGAGGCTGCCATCCGCCCCCGCCACAGGAAGTTCAAGCACTGCCGGTCCCTTGCGCAGGTCCGTGTAGGAGGCAATGTACGGTGTCGTGCTGTTCGCAGTGATCGCTTCAAGCTTCGGTGTGGCCGTTGCGGAATAGGCGATGATGTCGTTGTCCTTCGCTCCAAGATCGGTGAAGGCGGCACGGCGGAACGAATAGACCGCAATCGCAGGCATATTCCAGAGCACGGCCTCGAAGGCGCGTTGATACTTGATCTGATAGTCGAAATCCCTGACCGAACAGGTCGAGCCCGCAGGCGGCTGTCCACCAAGTGGCTCTTGTCCGTCTTGCGCCAAAGCCGATGCAGGCCCGAGCAATGAAGCGCCGTAGACGGATGCAAGCGCTCCTGCGGCCGTCGGCATGAAAAACTCTCGCCGATTCATGGTCTTCTCCCTGCTTGGGTGCAGCTATTGGAGCTTGCGCACTTGTGGAAGCTGGTAAGCGCCAGACAGTATCTGGTCGCTTGGCTGATACAGTCGCAAGATGACGTAGAAGTTGCCTTTGGGCGCGGGCAGCCAGTTGGCGGCATCATCCCCCTGCGGCGGATCGCCTTGGATCGGAATCGTTATCGAGCCATCCGCTGCGCGCTTCAAACCCTTGGTGTCGGTTCCTACCTTGAAGCGGCCGATAGAATTGGGGACCAGCATCTTGTCGGCATCGTCATACATGGTGAGAGACCAGAACGCATTAACTGGCGGCTCTCGATCCAACTTTACAACATATCGGCTAGCACCATTTAGCGCGTTGCCATCAGCGTCGGTGGATCGAAGCGGGTACATGGCTTCGCGCTCGCCATTACCGCCCAGATAGTCTCCGGCCACGACGGCCCGCAACGGGTAATTGAACCCGAACCTGTCGAGTCCGGTACCCCAAGTCCAACCGTTGCGATTGACTGTGGTGCTGGCAAGTGAAGAAACCGCGACAGCCGGTGCATCTTCCAAGCCCCTCAACAGACCTTTTCGCGTCGGCTCGGGGATCTTCGTCGGATCAAATCCGTCCTTCGTCAGCCCGATCCGGGAAAACTGCGCGAACAATGCCTCATCGGCTGGCTTCACTTTGTTGTCTTTGAGCGCAAAAGCGAGGTGCTTGAAGAATCCCAAATCGTCGCCAGCAATCGAAGGCATCGAGGACAGCTTCGCGTCCTTATCCTTGGCGGTGAAGCCGCCGAGCGGCTCAAGCTTGAATTCCTTCTGCAGCGTCAGGACCGGACCTGCAGGTTCACCTTGCGCAATGCGCAGACGGCCCCAGAGCCAGACCTTGTTCGTGGTCACATCCAGCCGCTTCACGCCCGAGGGAAGTCCGCCGTCCCAGCCCGGTGGCACAATGGCATAACGCCCTGCCTTGGTGCCCGTGGTGCGACGACCGATGTAGTGCTCAAGCTCCTGCCACATGTTGAAGACGTTGACGACATAATACCTGTCGTGCGTATCGGGCACTGTAAGGATATACGGCCTGTCGAGCTTGACGACTGCGCTCATGTAGAAAGTGTCGTTATTCGCCGTGGGCATGTCCTTTGCCTCGGGCGTCGCGAGCTGGGAGGCCCAGCCGATTTTGTTCAACGGTGCGCGGTAGCTTGTGGGCGGGTTCGGATTTGGCACGTCTGAATACTGCCGGATCACGCGTTCCATTCGCACCAATGGGTACCCCCACACGTATGCGGAAATGCCCAGTTGGTAGCCGTCGGCTTCCATACCTTTGGCGACTACTTCCGGTGTCGTTGGCGTCGCAAGTAGTTTGTCTGGAAACGCTTCCTCGGAAAGCGACGGGACGGAAATAAGAGTAGCAATCACGATAGAGCACAAGAGAGCGATGTTTTTCATCGAATTCTTCTCCGTTGAGGCAACGCCCATCCCGTCGAGCATCCTTCGCGCTGAAACTGCTCAATTCAAGTAGTTCGATGACAAGGCTGCTACCACGCACTCACACAGCTGGTAGCCTGCAACCACCGCGGACAATCTCTTGAATGTGCACTTTGTGCCACCGGCTAATAGCCCGTTCTAAGTCAAATGCCGACGTTCAAAGCGCTTCTGACTCTGGTCCGATTTGCCCCGAGAGCAGATGTCCAGCCCCAAAGCGGCAAAATCCGCAGATCGGCCGCACGATTTCAGCCGTCAAAGGCGCGCAGCTAAATCCGCCGCCCGGCTCGTTCCCAATAGGGGTCGCGCAGGCGGCGCTTGAAGATTTTTCCGGAATCCTCGCGCGGCAGGTTGGTGGCGATCTCGATGTGCTTTGGCACCTTGTAGTCGGCGAGCGACGTCTTCAGCCGGCTGCGAATGTCGGCGACATCGAGCGCTGCGCTGGGCTGGGGCTCCACCACGGCCATCAGCGCTTCGCCGAATTCGGCATCGGGGATGCCGAACACGGCGCAATCATGCACGCCGGGCACGGCATGCAGCACGGCCTCGATCTCGGCGGGATAGATGTTGACGCCGCCCGAGATCACCATGTCGCGCTTGCGGTCGCAGATGAAGACGTAGCCGTCTTCATCGATGTAACCGACATCGCCTGAGGTGATGAAACCGGCGCGATCGATCTCGGTGCGCTTCTCCGGCTTGTTGTGATAGGTGAAGTCGGGATTGTCAGCGATGCGCGAATAAATCTCGCCGATCTTGCCGGGCGGCAGCTCGCTTCCGTCATCGCCGATGAAGCGCAGCTCTGCGCCTGGCGAAATTTTTCCGACCGTGCCGGGCTTCTTCAGCGCGTCCTCCGAGGTTGCAAACGTCACCGCGCCTGACTCGGTCGAGCCATAGAATTCATAGATCACCGGGCCCCACCAGTCGATCATGGCGCGCTTGATGTCTGCGGGGCACGGCGCTGCGGCGTGGATGATGTGGCGCAGCGACGACATGTCGTATTTCCTGCGCACCTCTTCCGGCAGCTTCAGCAGGCGGATGAACATGGTCGGTACCATGAAGATGGTGTCGATCCTCTCATTGTCGATCAGGCGCAAGAAATCCTCGGCGTCGAAGCGCGGCATCAGCGCCAGCACGCCGCCGAGCCGGCCGGCGCGCAGCCCAAAGGAGTTCGGCGCGGAGTGATAGAGCGGTCCCGGCAGGATGGCGCGGGCGTTGGGCTTGAGGCCGTAGATCAGCCCACGCATGCGTTCGGCATTGGCCGTCTGCTCCGGCGTCGGCGCATTGCGGCGCACGCCCTTGGGATGGCCCGTGGTGCCGGACGTATAGATCATGTTGGCGGGCTGCGGCACCGCGGGGCCGTCATAGCGCGGGAATTGTTTCAGCCAGGATTCGAAGTCGATCGCAAAGTCCGGCATCGCCAGATGATCCGGATCGATCTTGTAGTTGGCGAGAATCTCCGGCGGCGTCGACACCGCGAGCACGGTGACGCCTTGCGGGATCGCCTCACGCAGCTGGTGCAGCATGTCGCCATGCGCAATCAGCACGCGCGTGCCGGAATCCTGCAGCACATAGTTGATCTCTTCCGGCTTGAAGTGCCAGTTGATCGGCACGCCATAGGCGCCCAGCCGCATCGCCGCATAGGCCGCCTCGATGAAGGCGATGTCATTGCGCATGAGCATGCAGACGCTGTCGCCTTGCGCCACGCCGAGGGATTTGAGGCCCGAGGCAATGCGCTCGGCGCGCTCGGCGACTTCGTCGTGGTTGCGCCGGCGGTTGCCGCTGATGATGCCTTGGAAGAGAGAGGACATTGTCGCTTTCCGATTCTCGTGTCGGGTTGTTGGGCACCGTCATTCCGGGGCTCGCGAAGCGAGAACCCGGAATCTCGAGGTTCCGGGATCGGCTCTTCGAGCCGCCCCGGAACGACGGTGGAAGCTACCCCGCCTCCGCGAACCTTGGCGCGCGCTTCTCGATGTTGGCGCGGACGGCTTCGGTCTGGTTGGGACTGCCGATCAGCTTTTGCTGCTCGACCGACTCCGCCAAGAGCGCCGGACCGGGATCGACGGAGAGATTGTTCAGCATGCGCTTTGCGGCCCGAATGGCGTGCGGGTTCTTGGCCGAAATCTCGCGCGCCATCTCCAGCGCGGCCGCGCGCGGGTCGTCGCAGATGCGAGTGGCAAGACCGTAAGCGAACGCCTCCTGCGCCGAGAAGATGCGGCCGGTGTAGGTGAGGTCGCGCAGGATGTCGTCGCGGACAAGACTTGCCAGGATCGGCGTGCCCGCCATATCAGGCACCAGGCCCCATTTAATCTCCATGATCGACATTCGCGCGTCCGGCGCCATCAGCCGGATGTCAGCCCCGAGCGCCAGCTGAAAACCGCCGCCGAAGGCGACGCCCGTGATCGCGGCAATGACCGGCACCGGCAATTGCCGCCAGCCCCACACCGCCTGCTGCGGGAAATTGGCGAGCCCGTGGGTGCGCTTGGTGAGGTCGCGGCTCTCGCCGCCGGCTACTCCATTACCGCCCTTCTCCTTCATGGCGGCGAAGCGGCCCATGTCGAGGCCGGCGCAGAAGGCGCGGCCCTCGCCGGACAATACTACCACCCGGACCGATTTCTCCTTCGAAAGACGGTCGGTTGCGGCAACCAGCGCCTCGAACATGGCCTGATCCAGCGCGTTCATCTTGTCCGCGCGCACCAGCCGGACGTCGGCGATACCGTCTGCGATCGATATCGAGACGCGATCTTCCATGAGCAAATCTCCTCACCTGTTTTCTTGTTGCGGCTTTACACAAAGGCCGTCATTCGGGTCTAGTCAATCGACCAATTAACAACAATCCCCCTTCGGATACGGGACACGGGTGGAAACGATGTTCAACGATCAGCTTCTCGCCGGGCGGCGCATTCTCGTGACCGGCGGCGGAACCGGCCTCGGCAAGGCCATGGCCGCCAAATTCCTGCAGCTCGGCGCCGAGGTGCATATTTGCGGCCGCCGCAAGATCGTCTGCGACGAGACCGCAACCGAATTGATGGATCTGCACGGTGGGCGCGTGATCAGCCACGGCGTCGACATCCGCAATGCGATGGCGGTCGACGAGATGATCGAGCAGATCTGGACCGGCGGCCCCCTCACCGATCTCATCAACAATGCCGCCGGCAATTTCGTCTCCCGCACGCAGGACCTTTCGCCGCGCGGCTTCGATGCGGTCGCCAATATCGTGATGCACGGTACCTTCTATGTGACGCATGCGGTGGGCCGGCGCTGGATCGCGGGCAAGCATCCCGGCAACGTCGTCTCCATCACCGTGACCTGGGTGCGCAACGGCAGCCCCTTCGTGGTGCCGTCGGCGATGAGCAAATCGGCGATCCACGCCATGACGATGTCGCTGGCAGCAGAATGGGGACGCTACGGCATCCGCCTCAACACCATTGCCCCCGGCGAGATTCCGACCGAGGGCATGAGCAAGCGTCTCAATCCAACCGATCAGCCCGGCGCGCGAACCATCGCGCGCAATCCGATGGGCCGCGTCGGCAAGATGGAGGAGCTGCAGAATTTGGCCGTGTTCCTGATATCCGGCGGCTGCGACTGGATCAGCGGCGAAACCATCGCGATGGACGGCGCGCAAGCGCTCGCCAGCGGCGGCAATTTCTACGAGCTGCGCGAATGGTCCGATGCCGACTGGCAGCAGGCGCGTGACGCGATCTCCAAGCAGAACGAAAAGGACCGCGCGGCACGGGGGTAAGCCTTGCAGTCGCCTGCGCGACTGCAATCGCCAAAGTCCGCTCTTTCAACGATCTCGCCGACGAGCGAACGTTTCACGTCGCTCTAACCAGGCGCTTGCCGATATTGTCGCCGGCCAGGAGCCCAATCAGCGCGGCCGGCAGGTTCTCGAATCCGTCGACGATGTCCTCGAGCACCTTGAGCTGGCCGCTTTCGACCCAACCCCTGAGATCGGCTAGCGCTGCCTCGCGCCGGCCGCCAGTGTAAAAGTCCGAGACGATGAAACCACGCAGGCTGAGGCGACGCGAAATGAACCAGGCCGGCACGCCGCGAACCGCCTGTATGCCCTTTGACGGGTCGGCGTCATAGGCAGAGACCACGCCGCAGGCGACGAGCCGGCCCCCCTGCTTCATGTTGAACAGCACGGCCTCGAAGATCGCGCCGCCAACGTTGTCGAAGTATACGTCGACGCCGCCCTGCGAAGCGGCCTGCACGGCGGGGAATACCGGGCCGGCCTTGTAGTCGACGGCGGCGTCGAAGCCGAGGGTGCCGGTAAGAATGTCGCACTTGGCCTTGCCGCCGGCGATGCCCACGACGCGGCAGCCCTTGATCTTTGCGATCTGGCCGGCAATCGAACCCACGGCGCCCGCGGCAGCAGACACCACCACCCTGTTGCCGGTCCTCGCCTTCCCGACCGCCAAAAGTCCGAAATATGCGGTGAGCCCCGCCGTCCCGTAAACATTGAGCAGATATGTGACCGGCTCGGCGCTGGGAAGCTTGGTGAGCCGCTCGGCGGGCAGCGCGGCATAATCCTGCCAGCCGGTGTCAGCGAAAACGAGATCGCCCGGGGCAAAGCCTGCGGACCGGCTTTCGACAACCTCGCCCAGCGCCGTGCCCGCCATCATCTGACCGGCGGTAAGCGCTGCGCGATAGGTTGGTCCAAGCATCCAGGCGCGCATGGCGGCGTCGAGTGCGAAGTAGCGGGCGCGCACCAGCACCTGGCCATCGTCAGGCACCGGCATGCTCGACTCGGCCAGCCTGAAATGCTCCTGCGCCAGCTTTCCCTTCGGAAGCTCCGCGATCAGGATCTGACGGTTGGTCCCGGCCATTGCGATGCCTCCCCGAGCCCAGCAAAATGCCGGCAAAACGATCGCCAGCGTAATTGCACACACTGTGCAATTTTTCAAGAGGAATTGCGGAGCATGCCAGTCCGGAGCGGAGACAAGGATCGGCCGCCGTCCGGCAAGCGCGAACGGACAAGGATTCGGCTGGTCGAGGCGGCTGCCGAGTTGGTTGGCCAGCACGGCTATGAGGCGCTGGCGCTGGAGGCGGTCGCTGAAAAGGCCGGTGTCACGCGGCGGACGATCTACGATCATTTCCGCAACAAGGACGATCTGATCGTCGCCGTGATCTATCGTGAGCGCAAGGAGCTGTTTGTTCCCATCAAACCCGGCCAGACGTTGCGAGCATACCTCCGCACCCTGGCCAAGGCCGTGATCGATGCATCGACCGATAACCGCGCGCTCGGACGATCGGGCGCCGCATTCCACCTCTATGCGTTGACGCATGAGGACATGCTGCAGCGTGTCGTCACCGGAAGCCGGCAAATCCTTCCCAAGCTGGAGGCTGGCCTCGTCGAAGCCTTCGGACGTGACGCACTCGGCATGCCGCCGCGCAAGTTCGCCCGTGTGCTACTGGCTGTTACGGACGGATTGATGGCGCGCCGGCATCTGATGCCGGAGGAGTTTCCGGCCGATATTGTCTACGCGGCGTTCGACGCGTTGGCATCCAGCGAGAAATAAAGCGATAACATACCTTCGTATTGTCTTTGTTTTCGGAAGACGCCAAACTCCGCACAACGAAAGCAAGAGATCACGGGAGAAACATGTCTGCTACGGCAGTTCCGGCAAACAACTTTGCCGAGCTCGACGTCAACACCAACCGGCGCGGCAAGGAAGCATCGATGCAAAAAACCTGGCCCCTGCGAATCTTCGTGGTTGCGGTCGCATTCGGCGCAGCAGCCGTGACCCCGGCGTCCGCGCAGAAAACGCTCAGGGTTGTCCATCACTCGAGGCGGCTCAGGTGCTGGACACCAAAATCATAACCCAGATCCCGATCGGAGAATTCTGGAACGTGACCACCACCGGCAAGAACGTCGCCTTGGAACCGACTTCCATGGTGACCGTATATTGGGGGATCGACGAGCGCTAGGTCGCTGCGACAAAAGGAGAGACATGTCCACGACAGTTCCGGCAACCCTTGCCGACATGGTGCGGGCGCAGGCGAAGACCCGCGGCGATGCCATCGCCTTCGAATTCGAGGGACGGACGACCACATTCGCCGCCTTCGACCGCAACGCCAATCGCGTCGCCAATGCGCTGAAGGCGACCGGTGTCAGGCCGGGCGACCGCATCGCCTATCTCGGCAAGAACAGCGACATCTTTTTCGAGCTGCTGTTCGGCGCGATCAAGGCCGGCGCGGTGATGACGCCGATCAATTGGCGGCTTGCCGGGCCCGAGGTCGCCTTCATTGTCGAGGATTGCAAGGCGCCGGTATTGTTCGTCGGACCCGAGTTCGTCACGCTGGCGCGCAGCCTCAAGGAAAAGCTGGCTGGTGTCCGCACCGTCATCACCACCGAAGGCGACGCGCCGGAATGGCAGGACTTCGCCGCCTGGCGCGACGCGCAGAGCGCCGACGATCCCGGCGTGGCGATCAGCCCGAAGGACATCGCCATGCAACTCTACACCTCCGGCACCACGGGCAAGCCGAAGGGCGCGATGCTGTCGCATGGCGGCTGCGTCAACCTCATACTGACCGGCAGTCAGGCCGATGCGCCCGAGTGGAACCGGTGGAAGAGCGACGACGTCTCGCTGGTGGCGATGCCGGTCTTCCATATCGGCGGGGCCGGCTGGGGCGTGATGGGACTCTGTCACGGCGCCCATGGCGTGGTCGCGCGCGACTTCGACCCCACCAAAGTGCTCGATTATTTCGAGCAGTCCGGCATCACCAAGCTGTTCATGGTGCCGGCGGCGATGCAGTTCGTGGTGCGGCTGCCCCGCGCGCGCCAGATGGATTTCTCGCGGCTGAAATACATGCTCTACGGCGCGTCGCCGATACCGGCCGCGCTCTTGAAGGAATGCATCGAGGTGTTCAAATGCGGATTCGTGCAGGTATACGGCATGACGGAGACGACGGGCGCCATCGTGGCGCTGCCGCCAGAAGATCATGTCGAGGGACTGGAGCGCATGCGCTCGGCCGGCAAGGCGTTGCCCGGTGTCGAGCTTGCGATCATTGACGCAGACGGCAAGCACCTGCCGCCGGGCGAGGTCGGCGAGATCGCGACGCGCTCGGGATCGAATATGGCGGGTTATTGGAACCTGCCGGAGGCGACCGCGAGCACGCTCGGCAAGGACGGCTGGCTGCGCACGGGCGATGTCGGCTACATGGACAAGGACGGCTATCTCTATATCCACGACCGCATCAAGGACATGATCATCTCCGGCGGCGAAAATGTCTATCCGGCCGAGGTCGAGAGCGCCATCTGCGACCATCCCGACGTCGCGGAAGCCGCCGTGATCGGCATCCCCGACGACAAATGGGGCGAAGCGGTGAAGGCGATCGTGGTGATGAAGCCGGGTAAGAGCGCCACTGCAACCGACATCATCAATTTCACCCGCACGAGGATTGCCGGCTACAAGACGCCGAAGTCGGTGGATTTCATTGAGGCGCTGCCGCGCAATCCGTCAGGGAAGATCTTGCGACGGAATCTCCGCGACCCGTATTGGGCGGGGAAGGAGCGCCAGGTGAATTAGGCGTGCACCATAAACCAGACGCCTCCATTCGCAGGTAAAGACACAGCGGCCGCGCCCAGCCTCGCCGGCGCATCGGCTGCAACGCTGCCATGCGAGCGTGAATTGCCGCCCAACCCAGCGGACGCCAACAGTTGCGTGATTCCGCAACGATACGGCCAGCCTAAGGTCGCAATCGGGCGAACCATGTGACTTTCAACGAGTTAGCGCGGGAGCAAGCGCGGGGCGCGCGGAAGAACTCCTGGAACTTTGGGGTTGCCAATCTGCTCGAATTCTCTGGGATTTAGGAACGAATGTGCACTGTGTAACTTAACGCGTCGCCAAACCAACAGGGGCGCATTCGATGGACAAGCCGCCGGAGAGCGGAGAGGCAGGCCAACAACGCCAGCCCGCGCAGCAACAACAGGCTTGCAGCAAATGCGGGCACATCTCCACGCCTCTGCCCGTGCTGGATACTCACAACGGCAAGAACTACCGGTTGTTCCGCTGCGACCCCTGCCAATCCTTGAATTGGTTCGAGGACGAGTAAAACTGCCTCGATTGGCGGCCCTTTCATTTCAGAACATCACCTGTTGGTAGCGGGATCGTACACATCCGCAGGCCCGCTGTCGTGCTGCATCTCCTCGTCAGTCACTTCTTCTTCAACCGCTCGCGCAACGCGCGGCGGCGCGCCTTGGCCTCGTCGGGCCAGATCTCGTTGACGTCATAGAACTCGGCGAACGCCTTTGCGCCCGGTGGCAACGTAACCCAAGGCTGCTTGGTGGAGGTGAAGATGTGCACGTCCGGCGGGCATTGCGCCGGATCGTCCATGGTGCCGACGCGGACGAATCGCACCGACGGCCCTGCTCCTGGATAATTGCTCCAGACCGCCACCTTGCAGACCGGGCAACGTGCGATGCGCTGGCCCTTGCCGCTCGCTGACGGCGTATCGATGATCTCGGGCTCGGCCTTGAGGTGCTCGACCCTGTCGAACTCGTACATCGCGTTGAGCGCGTGCACAGTGCCGGTCTCGCGCTGGCACCAGGTGCAGTGACAGGCGTGCACCATCATCGGCTTGCCATGCAGTCGATAGCGGACGTGTCCGCAGGCGCAGCCACCTTCCATTTTGGCTTCGCTCATCAATACTTCCCCTCCCCCATGTAACCGAAAAGGAAGCCCGCGACCTTGCGTTTCTGGATCTCCTCGCTGCCTTCGGTGATGCGATAGCGGCGGTGGTGGCGGTAGATGTGCTCGAACGGCTTGTGGCGCGAATAGCCCATGCCGCCATGTACCTGCATGGCGCGGTCGGCGGCGTCGCAGCACAGGCGATTTGCCCAGAAGTTGCACATGGAGACGCGGTCGGACAGCGTGTGCTCGACCTGCGCCTGGGTGAGCTGGTCCATTTCCCACGCGGTCTTGCGGATCAAGAGGCGCAGCATCTCGGCCTGCGTCGCCAGTTCCACCAGCGGCCACTGGATCGCCTGGTTCTCTGCCAGCGCCTTGCCGAAGGGTTTGCGCTGGCGCGCGTATTTCACGCTCTCATTGATGCAGTAGACGGCGGCGCCGAGCGAGCTTGCGGCCTGGCGGATACGGTTCTCGTGCACGAAGCATTGGGCGAGCGACAGGCCGCGGCCGACTTCGCCGAACAGCGCATCGTCAGGTACGAACACGTCGGTGAAGCTGACGCGCGGGTGATCGGTCGGCATATTAAAGGTCCACATATATTGCTCGACCTTCACGCCGTGCGACTTCGCCGGCACCAAGAAGCAGGTGATGCCGCGCGCGTCGCCATCGTTGCCCGAGGTGCGCGCAAACAGCGCGCAATGGGTGGCGACATGCATGCCGGTAGTCCACATCTTCTCGCCATTGATGATCCAGCCCTTGACGTTGTCGCGGGTGGCCGGAATAGCCTTCGTCTCCATATGCGTGGCGTCGGAGCCGTGGTCGGGCTCGGTCAGGCCGAAGGTGATGCGATACTTGCCAGTGATAGAGCCGTCGATCATCGCCTTCTGTTCGTCGCTGCCGTAGCGGTCGAGCATGGTGACGATGGGCAGATTGCCGACGATGGAATGCTCGTTCTGCAGGTCGTTGTGCAGGCCGAGACCTTTGGACGCAAAGTGCTCGCGGATCACGGCCATCCAGAGGTTGGAACCGTCCTTGCCGCCATAGCGCTTGGGGATCGCGAAGCGTAGATGGCCGGCGGCATCGGCGAGGTTTTTCGCCTTGCGCAGCAATGCTTCCCATTCATGCCGCGGCAGGCCGCCATTCTCGAAATCGGTGCGCGCCCATTCGCGGCGGTGGTCGAAGAAGCGGATGTTGTCGTCGGCCTCCTCCAGCGGCTTGATCTCGCGCTCGATGAAGCGGTCGAGCTCGTCCAGATAGGCTGTGAGGTCGGCAGGCAGGTTGAAATCCAAGGCGGTCTCTCCCGGAATTATTGATTGTTGGCGCTTGCGTTTAGGCGCTACGCGGCGCGGCTGTTCGGCGTCGATTTAGCGGAGAAGGCGCTGCCCAAGTCAAGCAAGGGCTGGCCCTTGGCACGCGCGGGGGCTTTGCGTAATTGGATGGGATCAGGCGGGCCTGGCGCGCTAGGATCGCGGCCAAATTCTTCGCCACAGAAAATCGCAAGGGAGAAAACATGGACCTGAAATTTTCCAAGGTGACGCGCAAGGGGCCGATCACCATCGTGACGCTGTCGCGCCCGGAGGTTTACAACGCGCTGCATATCGACGCGCATTTCGAGCTCAACAAGGTGTTTGACGATTTCTCCGCTGATCCCGAACAGTGGGTGGCAATCGTCACCGGCGCCGGCGACAAGGCGTTTTGTGCGGGCAACGACCTGAAATGGCAGGCGGCGGGGGGTAAGCGCGGCTGGGACAAGGGCGGCTTTGCAGGGCTGACTACGCGCTTCGACTGCGACAAGCCGATCATCGCTGCGGTGAATGGTGTCGCCATGGGCGGCGGCTTCGAGATTGCGCTCGCCTGCGACCTGATCATCGCCTCGGAGAATGCCACTTTTGCGCTGCCCGAGCCACGCGTCGGCCTTGCGGCGCTTGCTGGCGGCGTGCACCGGCTGCCCCGCCAGATCGGGCTGAAGCGCGCCATGGGCATGATCCTCACCGCGCGCCATGTCAGCGCCAAGGAAGGGTTTGAACTCGGCTTCGTCAACGAGGTGGTGCCGGCCGGCGAAGCGCTCGCGGCGGCGGAGCGCTGGGCCGAGACGATAGCCAAGAATTCGCCGATGTCGATCCGGGCGTCGAAACAGGCAATCCAGCGCGGGCTCGAGGGATCGCTGGAAAAGGCGATGGCCGAACAGCGGGAATATCCGGCGGTGAAGGCGATGGCGGCATCGCAGGACTCTATCGAGGGCCCGAAGGCGTTTGCCGAGAAGCGGCCGCCGAAATGGCTGGGGCGGTGATTGCGCCTTCCGCGTCATTCCGGAGCGCCTCGAAGAGGCGAACTACGGGGCGCCCTTGCGCCCCTGAGAATCTCAAGGTTCCGGGTCTGGTCCTTCGGACCATCCCGGAACGACGCGGGGAGAGAGTTACGTCTTGTCCCCCTGCTCTCTCTTGTATGACGCATAATTCGGCTGATCGACCGCGAGCTTGTCCATCGTGGTCTGCCAGAGGTGCTCCGTCAGGCCGGGCGTGTCGAGATCGACCTCACCCTTGGCGATCTTCTCCGCGAGCGCGCGGTTCAGCTCCATCACCGAGCCGTCGATTCCGAGCAGCGCTTTCAGCCGCGCGGTTTCCGCCGCATCGCTCGGTCCCTCCAGTGCCAGCTGCCGCGTGACGAGATCGAGCGCGTTGATGCCAACGCGGAGCTTGAAGGCATTGTGGCCCCTGATCGCGGGCGCGATCTCGGTACGGAGGAAATCCGCGACCGCCTTGATCAGTTCGGTGGGTGTCGGTTCGTCCTGCATTTACTTCCCCCTCGGGGCCAGCAACCTGAGCAAATCGATCTCCGTCTCCGACGGACGCCGTCCGATCACCGCTTGCTCCATCGGATGATCAGGAGCGTTGCGGAATCGCTGCATCATGCGACCGCACATGATGCCCCAACGCAGCGTGCCCATCACTTCCCAGAACATCACGCGATCGGAATCAACTCTGCGGCCCGCCTCCTCGTAACCCGCAAACAGATCCTCGCGGGTGCCGAAACCGCCGACCGGCTTGTCGATCTCGCCAAAGCGCCAGGAGTTGACGCAGATCCACCCCAGGTCCTCCATGGGATCGCCGAGATGCGCGATCTCCCAGTCCAGCACGGCGCGCACGCCGTCGGGGCCGATGATGAGATTGCCGTTGCGGAAATCGCCATGCACCAGCGTCGTCTCGCGCGACGGACCTGGATCATGATCGGCGAGCCAGCGTAGCGCGAGTTCGAACACCGGGCGCGGCCAATTGGTGCTGCGGTACTCGCGCGCGAGATCGGCGATTTCCGTGGTCGTGGAATTGCTGCGCAGCTTCGGCAGCTTTGCTTCCGGCAGGCTGTGAATGCCGGCGGCAATCTTGCCGAGTTGGCGCGCGAGAATCGGTCGCGCTCTGGCGAACTCCTCGTCGCGCAAAATCTTGCGGGCGATGGTCTCGCCCTCGACACGCACCATGATGAAGCCGCGGCCGAGCCCTTCCTCGGGCTTGAGCACATGCAGCACGCGCGGCGACGGCAAGCCGGCATCATAGGCAAGCTGCATCAGCACCGCTTCGGCCTCGAGGCCGGGGGCGCGCGAAGGCGAAGGCGACGCGCTGTAGCCCGGCGGCGCCCGGCGCAGGATTGCGCCGACATTGCCGCTCGCGTGCACGATGTCGAAGGTCCAGGTTTCCTGGCTGGCGCCGCCGGAAAGTTTTGCGGCGCCGGTCACGCCGATCGCCCCCGGATAGAAGGAGGCAACGCAGCGCGAAAGTTCGGTCTCGATCATTTGCCCAAAAATTTGGCCGGGCGCTTCTCGAGGAAGGCGGTGACGCCTTCCCTGAAATCTTCCGCAGCTCCAGCGATACGCTGCGATTCGTATTCGAAATTGAGCTGCTCTTCGAACGAATTCTCCGGGCTGTCCCAGTAGAGTTTTCTGATCAGCGACAGCGCAATCGTGGGACCGTTCGCAAGTTCATGGGCGAGCTTCATCGCCTCCTCCATCAGCGCGGCGTCGTCATAGACGCGGTTGACGAGGCCCCATTCCAGCGCCTTTTCCGCGGGCAGCCGCTCACCCATCAGCGACAGCTCGATCGCGCGCGCCTTGCCGACCAGACGCGGCAGCATCCAGGTCGAGCCGCAATCCGGCACCAGGCCGATGCGGCGGAAAGCCTGCAGGAAATAGGCCGAGCGCGCGCACAGGATCATGTCGCCCAACAGCGCAAAGCTCATGCCGGCGCCGGCGGCGGGGCCGTTCACGGCGGTCACGAGCGGGCAATGCAGCCGGCGGATGCGGCGCAGGAAGGGATGGAAACCGACCTCCAGCGCGGCGCCGGCATTGCTCTTGCCTGGCTTTGCCTGCTGGTTGCGCCCTTGCAGATTGGCGCCGGTGCAGAACGCGCGGCCGGCGCCGGTCAGCACCACGCAGCGCACGTCGGCCTTCTTGTCGTCGATCGCATCGAGCGCCTCGGCCAATCCTCCCAGCATGTCCATGGAGACCGCGTTCATCACCTCCTGATGGTCCAGCCGCAGCACCGCGACCGGTCCGTCGAAATCCAGCGTGACGTGCTTGAACTGCATTGTTTCCTCTCGCGTTGATATCAGCGCGTTTTCCGCGCGGCGGGGTTTTGGGGCCCATATTTGATTTTTGAGGCGGGCTTGTCCATGGTTGGACCAGAACGTCAGCCTGCATCGGACGCACATCTAAAGTGCGCCAAACCAGATGGAAACACCCAAATGAGCATCTTCGACCTTTCCGGTCGCACAGCCGTGATCACCGGCGGCAATGGCGGTATCGGGCTCGGCATCGCGCAGGCACTTGCGTCCAGTGGCTGCAATGTCTCGATCTGGGGCCGCAATGCCGAGAAGAACAAGGCGGCCGCCGCGACCATGGCGGCCGGCCCCGGCAAGGTTGATACCCTGGTCTGCGACGTCACGGATTCCGCCTCCGTGAAGGATGCGATGAAGGCGACGCTCGACACCTTCGGCCGGGTCGACGGCTGCTTTGCCAATGCGGGCATCGGCGGCGGCGGACGGCGCGCCTTCATCGACCGCACCGAGGAAGAATGGCGAAGGATGTTCGCCACCAATCTCGACGGCGTGTTCCATGTCTTCCAGGTCGCCGCGCGCCACATGACCGAGCGTGCGGAAGCCGGCGACAAGTTCGGCCGGCTGGTCGCGACCTCGAGCCTCGCCTCGCTGTTCGGCACCGCGCGGAATGAGCATTATGCCGGCACCAAGGCGGCGCTGAATGCGCTGTGCCGTGCGCTTGCCGTGGAGCTAGCGCGCTATGGCGTCACGGCGAATGCCATCCTGCCCGGCTGGATCAAGAGCGACATGACCGCGGGCATCATGGCCAACGAGAAATTCGTGGCGAACGTGATGCCGCGCATTCCGGTGCGTCGCTTCGGCGAGCCCTCCGATTTCGGCGGCATCGCCGTCTACATCATGAGCAAGGCGTCGTCCTATCACACGGCGGACTGTTTTGTGATCGACGGCGGCTATACCGCGTTCTGAGGTCGGCAGATGCCAAGCCCGGGAACACCCCTGCTGATCGTGTTCGGCGGCCTTCCCGGCACCGGCAAGACAACCATCGCGCGCGAGCTGACGCGGCGGCTGCATGCAAGCTATGTCCGGATCGATGCGATCGAACAGAGCTTGCGTACGGCCGGGCTTGCGGTAGGTGCGATGGGTTATGTTATCGGCAACGAACTCGCCGCTGAAAATCTGAAGATCGGCCGCATCGTGGTCGCCGACTGCGTCAATCCCGTCCTTGCGAGCCGGGATGGATGGCGGGAAACGGCACGAAAGAATGCCGCGCGGCTGCTTGAAGTCGAGGTCATCTGCAGCGATGCCGGCGAGCATCGCAGGCGCGTGGAAGGCCGCTTGGCCGATATCAACGGCCTCGTCGTGCCGACCTGGCGCGACGTCGTGAGCCGCACCTACGAGCCCTGGGATCGCGAGCGTGTTGTGCTGGATACAGCCAAGGATTCAATCGATCACCTCGTGGATCGCATCAAGACACTTATCAGCGACAAGGGATAACAAAGATGGAATACGCCGTTTCCGATCTCAGCCAGCGCGAGCGCTACAAGGTGCTGACCTCTTTCGTCCTGCCGCGGCCGATCGCCTGGGTGACGACGGTGGGACCGACGGGCGTGGTCAATGCAGCGCCGTTCAGTTTCTTCAACGCGTTCTGCGAGAGCCCGCCGCTTTGCATGTTTTCCGCCAGCAACCGGCCCGACGGGCGGGCCAAGGACACGCTGGTCAACATCCGGCGATCAGGCGAATTCGTGGTCAATATCGCCGACGAGCCGCTGGCGCAGGCGATGCATGAATCCTCCGGCGACTTTCCGCCCGAGATCGGCGAGCCCTCCTATCTCGGGCTAAGACTTGCGCCCTCCTCCAAGGTTTCGGTACCGCGGCTGGCCGACACGCCCTGGGCGATGGAGTGCAGGACGTGGAAGATCATCGACGTCAATGGTGACCGCGTCCTCATCATGGGCGAAGGCATCAACTTCTACATCCGCGACGAGCTGTGGGACCGTGAGGCGATGCGCGTGCACATGGACCGTTATCACCCGATCGGCCGCATGTTTGCGGATCGATATTGCCGCACCGATGACCGGGTGATCTTTCCGGCGGCGCAGGGACTGGTGGCGAAGTAGTTTCAGGCTGGCCGGTGCGCGCGCAGGAACGAGCGGATCTGGCGCACCGCCAGCGGCACGCGCTCCTTCGGCTCCTTCCACGGGAACATGCTGACCTCGGCGTTCGGTGCCAGCAACGCCGTCTCCATCGCCACCGCGTAAGGATGCGCCGGGATGTCGTCGGGCAGGATCAGCACCGGCGTCTGGCAGCTGCGCACGAAATCCCGCGTCACGGTGAACACGAAATCCGGGTTGGTGCGATACATCCGGGTGATAAATCTTTCCG